>Ga0163162_10001254_pt1 | contig 23756 bp, 26 predicted proteins | sample S55metaG_FD_115310 | JGI IMG/M metagenome (GOLD analysis project Ga0163162, IMG submission 115310) | Switchgrass rhizosphere microbial communities from Kellogg Biological Station, Michigan, USA - S5-5 metaG | ecosystem: Host-associated > Plants > Roots > Rhizosphere > Soil | place: USA... | reverse complement strand
CGTTTAAAGAATTGCAAGAAATAAAAAGCATATTTTCAAAAATGCTTGAGGGGTCCGACAATTTAAAATCTTTTTTGATTGGGAAGAATATAAAGTATGTATTATATTATGATGATGCGGGCAAAGCATCAATTACCATTTGCACAGAGGAAAACGGAATTATAGCATGGAAAGGCCCAGCTCGTGGAGGTCAGTAATATGTCCCGCTTACTTCCGCAACTCCCGTAACACATCTTTCGATACACCTAAATGAGCCGCAATGTCCCCAGGCTCTGCCAGCTTCAGCACCCAAGGCTGCGTGGCCACCAAGTGATCGTACCGCTCCTGGTCAGACATGGTTTGAAGGCTGCGGAGGCGGTCCTGCACCTTCTCATGGTACAAGCGGCGCATTTCCTTATAATAGACATGGCTCTCTGGAAATTTCCGTAGTGTCTGGAACATCATACTATGGGTAAAGGGATTGCTGCTGACATTATCAAGGGCCTTTAGATTTGAGCGTGGATGGCAGCGTATAGCAAATTCGCCGGGGCCGAAAAAGAGAGGAATGATCCGTTTGCCGGGCACCCCGATGTCAAGGACCTCCATCATATGTCCCTTTTCTATAAAAATGGCGGTAGGCGTTGTGGGCTCCACAGATGATCCTGGCCTTTTCACCTGGGTAAAGCCAGCCAGGGAGAGTAAAGTATCGCTAAGTATCGGGCGAAGCATAGATAAGGATTTGTTTATGGGATGCATATTAATGAACTGTTCGAAAAGGAATCTTAAGATTTCTTATGTTTTTCTGTCTGATAGGGAGTCTTTCAGACAGAGAAGATTAGATCATGGACCTAAGATTTTCTATTTATATAAAATAAGGAATACGCTTACCTGGAATAATGTTTTTTTGAGGATCGTTTCCTGTGTTTTATTTTACGGTACTGCCTAATCGACGTATTCCCCCTGATCTATAACCGTAGTTGTACTAACTATTCATAACAATCTTTATTAGTATAACCAAAAGCCTTATTCAAAATGGATCAGCTATTTCTCAAGTTTGACAGCATTCAGAAATTATCTACCGTAGGTATTGGCCGAGCGCACAATATTATTCCCTTGTTGGTCGTACAGGATGTCAACCAGCTAAGGGTATTGTATTCCCATGCGGAAGCAAGTACGATCATGAATATGACGGGTAACCTGATCTGCGGCCAGGTGGGGGGCGAGACGGCCCGCTGGGTGAGTGAGCGATTCCCTGCAGTTTTGAGCTATAAGACGACGGTGTCCGTGCATAGTTCGGATACTTCGGTCAGTAAGTCGGAACAGTCCGGAACAGCGATCTCACCGGCGACCATTGCGACCTTGTCCTCAGGGGAGTTTGTCGGCATACTGGCGGATGATCCGGGGAGGGAAATGGAATTGAAGGCATTTCATGCGCGGGTGGTAAAGGAGGATCCCGGAATTTTGCGTGGGGAACTGCCGGTGGTGCGGGAGGTTAGTGCAGCCGAGGTAGAGGCGAATTTTCAGCGGGTGAAAAGGGAGGTGAGGGAACTGGTGGACACGGAGAAGGATAGGATTGCAAGGGACCCGGATTTGAAAGGATTAACGGTGAAAAGTTAAATGCGGGCTATGCTAGCCGGGGATAATAGAAGATTTCTTTGCGTTGAAATTGGCTTAGTTCTATATTAGCCCACTAAATATAGATATATGGACTGGGTTATTGCTGGCTCAATAGCTGCGGCTATAGGCTCCGCTTTCAAGGTTGTAGCAGACAAATGGAAAGGAAAAGAAGTTCCTCTGTGGGAATGGCTTATTTCATTCGTCATATTTTGTTTGATTCTTTATTTTGGAATATATACCCGACTAGATCAAAAAACGAATGACCAATCTCGAACAGATCAATTCTTATCCGGAATATCAGATGGGACTAAGCATACAGACACTTCAATTAGCAAAACAAAAGATGAATTACAAGATTCAGCCAATGCCAGAGAAAAAAGATTAGAGGGCACTATTAGGGGATATAAAAAAGAGAGATTAGAAGATAAAAAACCTAATGTCGACATATTGCCAATAAATAATGTTTTAAATCCAAGAATGGAAAGGGTGGGGAGTACTGATTCATTTAAAATGTATGTCATTTTAAAAAATTATGGAGCCACATATGCAAAGAATATTGCTATAAATATTACCTGTGTCACTTCGTTGAATGATAGCTTTAAAGTTGACCCTATAGATTTTACAAATAAATTAAATAAGGTTGAACATCTTGCCCCTGGCGATGACCTTTTACAAGAAACTTTTAATACGCGGTATCGTTGGTTAACTCCTGATCTTACATTGATTCGTTGTATTACTCTATGTTACAAGGATTCTCTCAATAGAAAATATGGCCCCTTTGCTCATATATTTAAAATTCGACTGGGAGATATACATGCTCCTATGGAAATACTAGATGATAAAGAGTATGATAAAGTAGAAGCTTTACTAAAAAAATATAAACTCTGGAAAAGTGATTATTTTTAGGCTTTAGATTAATTCAATCCAATCCAGGTAAAGTTTGCCTGAAAAGCGTCCTGTAGCTTACATGTCCGCTCAATCACCAGCTTTTCCAATTCCTCATTTTGTCGATACATCGCCACTTGACACTTTTTCCAGAGAGTGATGTCCACAATCAATACGATGGCTTAATTCTTTCTCTCGAATTCATAATGGCTGAGACTAGTTTCGGCGGGAAACTTAGTACCGACAAAATATGATCGATATGACGGCCGACCAGGAAAAATATTCTATATCCCTGTATTTATGGCGGGGAAGGATCGGCTATTGGCGTGATGATACTCAGTATGTATTCTGCCTCAAGCATTGGGAAAGACGCACAGGCGAAAAGCTTTGGTAAAAAGTTGGCAGAAAAATTCGGCAGGTATTGAAAAAATAGAAGTATAAAGAAACTAATTATCCCGCCTATGAGTAATTGCAGAAAAGCGGTATTATCAGCTGAAGTAGAGGTAAGTATGGAAACTAATGAGAAATGCTGGAGCATTCTTTCTGGTTATACTTTATTCAAAAATCCCCGGTTATTGCCGGGGATGCACTAATCAAATACCATAACCATTAAACCTTATCCTATTAGAAGACTAAAATAAGAGTTTTTTGGAGAAGAATCGGGCTTTTTTTAGTCCCAAAAGGTTAGTTTCAAGGGTAGTACGTTTGTGGGTCAGAGGTGTTACTCCCTTTTAAAAATAAATGTTTACACTTAGTTAGTGCGTATAACTTTCCTTCACCTCATGGTTGGATCTAATTGAGAGGTATACTACATTTGATCCTTTGCTATTTAGGGATTATATTCCTATCAACTCCAATTTGGATACCCCGGTAGTATATACTTCACTTTCTTTAAGGTCTGCCAGCTTCCCTGCATCATACAGCACCATTTTTTTTACCGCTTTAAACAATCGTATTGCAGCTCTCAGATTGATTTGCCTGAAAAAGGGTGTTTTTCACGTACAGAATGCTGCATGAAGTGCATATTTTAGTGAAAAAAATGAAACTCTATTTTACACTAGTAATTATAGCAATTGGGATGATAAATCTCGATGCAACTGCCCAGTCTCACCCGAAATTTAATGATATCTATCCTGAACTCTTAATGGTGAGAAATGTAAAGGAGTATTCTCCCAATTTGAAAGCCTTACTGGTTGATTCTGTTAATGAACGAACAGACGCTGCACCGTTTACCTCTGTAATACCTTCATGTAACCCTATCCCTACCCAAGCGGAAATCAATAATTCAGGTTGGACTTATGAAGAGCATATGTATTCATTATCCGACGCTATATCTCTTAAAATTCCAGTTGTTAATGTGTCCGGTTCTACAAGTCTAAAGCTGTACATTAAGGATTACAAAAGATTATCAGCGCCTTGCGATGGCGGTAATGGGAATAGGTTATACTACGGTCAAATTATTCGAACAATAATTGAAATCGACAATTATGATGCTTCAATGGGCGTAAGTCTTACCGCGTTTGCAGCAAGTGCAACGTTAAATAAATCAACACAACATTTTTATTTTTATAAAAGTGGGTTCTATAATTCAAAAATTGATTCGATAATTTCCAATGTTTCCGGAAAAAACTTCAATGTTGAGAATTATTATCTTTTTCAGCAGACGTTACCTGCTATCCAGGCATTGTTAAATGACAGGAAAACAACCTTCTCTCCTGCCGTGGTCAATATAGACTATGAGAATACTGCCGAAAAATTAAAGTTGACAAATGCCTCTTTTATTGTTTACGCATTGCAAAATATTGCAAAACAAAAGTCTTATGCCTCTATCATAACAAAGTTTGCTAGCAGCAATGCTGCTGTCAGCGCAATAGCAGAGGTGTATGATTTTCTTGAGGTTCCAAAAGATAATACTGAGCCAACTAAAATCCAAAGTTTACAAGCGATGCCCTATTTGAACGGCTTGAACATAAGATGGTAGGTTGTAATTTTTAAAATCTCATTTGCCTGTTACCAATTTTGGAAGATCTATGTATCTCTGAAAGCGTTTGCAGAGGTTTCAAATTATTTTTTTCATTTTCGGATATTATTAGGCAATTCCCAGAAAGTTTGTTTCTTTCAAATCTGAGGCTTCCAAAATTGGCAAATTGAACGGGATCGGACAATGCGGAATACAAGGCTTTTCGTGCACCAGAAATCTGTACTAATGAAATTCAAGTGTTCGAATAATAGAAGACTAGTACTTGCGATTTACTTATCTAATTAATGTTAATACAGGTTATACGTGGGAACTAGTCGAAGACACAAAAACAAAGGAGTATTATTTCAGTCCCATGCTTAATTGATTGCATAAGCTTTGAGCGACATTCTCTGCCTTGATAAATACGAATTATGAAAGATGCATAGCTAGGAAACTACTAATATCATTATGTTTACCAACTAAAAACACATTCTTGCCACCCTCGAAACGATAAAACATGAACGACAATGTTAATGGTTCATTTTGGAACAAATGGGATCTTCACTTACATAGTCCATTTACTCACCTCGCCTGCAAATACAATTGTGACATTAACACATGGGCCAAAGCCATCAAAGACAGCAATATTAAGGTCATAGGCTTGACAAATTATTTTATAATCAACGAACAGGAATACAACGACGTTGTGGCCGCGTTGGGTGACGAGGTTTTTGTTATTCCCAATATTGAATTTAGGACAAACGATAGAAATGCGGATAATGAATATATCAATATGCATGTTCTGTTCAATCCAAAGGAAGTATCAATTAAAAAAATAAACGAAATACTTTCCAGGATCAAACTTAATAATTTGGCTACCCCAACATCTCTATATTGTTCAATGGAACGTCTACAAGAAATGGGATTTGACAAAGCAACCATTTCAATAGATGAATTAATTGACCAACTAAAAAGTGACCTACAGGCAAAAGACTATATAATAGGCGGAGTACCTAATGGATATGGTGGATTTCATCCGGATAACAAGCTGCGAAGTATCGAGCTGGCAAAGAAAATGGATAACCTATCCCAAATTATGTTTGGCAGGAAAGAAGACACAGAATTCTTTATCAGTACAGACAACAATCGTGCAAAACTCGGGTTTCCGCCTAAACCGGTGGTCGTTTGTAGCGATGCGCACACTATCAGCGATATTGGCAAAAAAACAACTTGGATAAAAGGAGAACTGTCTTTTGAAGGACTGAGACAGATATTATACGAACCGAAATATCGCGTCAATTGCAGTGACAACATTCAGAAACCTTTTCGGGCTATTGAGAGCATAACATTTAGCTTCCCTCCAGGCACTATACTTCGGAATAACCAAACAAATTCCAATCAGCCGTTTTGTTTGACCGAACTGAGGCACGAAATCCCATTTAGCCCCTACTTTACCTGCATAATTGGCGGGAGAGGTGCAGGCAAAAGCACGATCGTAAATATGATTGCGCAACATTTGGGTGATAAAACCACTTTTTTTAGAAATAATAAGATTCTTATAAATGCCGACGCGAACGTACTCAAGGACTACGATAGTAGCTATATGTCGATCAAAGGCACCAGCGAAGTAGAATTTATTAGCCAGGGACGGGTGGAAGAGCTTGCTGAAGGTGGACGTTTGACGGATCTCGTTTTCACCGAGAGGATAAAGGCCATTGGATCTGAATATACAGAACAAGAGAAGGCTTTAATGGATCGGATTGCACTGGTGGACGAAAGTATAAAAACCGTTTTTGAATTTGAGATATTAACTAACACGCTTCATGCCAAAAACCTGTCGCTCGAAAATGACGAGAAAATTGTTGCTTCTATAGAAAACGAAGAATACATTGCCTTGTCCGCCGAAATAGCCGAAATTTCCAAAGCAATATTCATCATTAAACAGGATATAGCCGCATATAGTGGCTTTCTAAGTAATTATTCGAGTCTGCTTTCAAAATACGAGGTTACTGATCCTACAAACGAATATGCGACACGCCTGAACGAGATTCTAGCGCATATCTCTAGCATTGATGAACTAAAAAAGACCAATAAGGGATATGAAATAGACCCTAAAATTTATACCGATACCGATAAAAGGCTGGTGGAACTGGAGAAGGAACTTCTTCGGCTGAAGGCAGCAGTTGTTACGTACTTTCAAGCACTAGGAACTACCGAGGATATTATCGCGGACGTTGATCGGGCGACCTCAAGCATTTCAGCTATCAAAAGTGAAATCGAGGAATTGAAACGCCAAATTGAATTAAAGCAAGAATACCTTTCGAATTTATCGGACAAAATAACCGTGCTTTCCCCATTTGCAAAAAAATGTGAAGAGGTTATTAATGTAAGGCTTACAAAAATCAACGACGATTTAGCTATCCAAAACGAGAATGTTGAGAAAATTAGGTTTGAATACAATTTTGGAAAATATAAATTTGAGACTGCGTTGTTCAAAGATTTTAATGATACATTTAAATCGTACCATAAAAGCAATCTTTCTTGGGATAATATCTATTGGGGGTTAAAGCTTATATATCCCGATGAAAATTTCCTGTTACTATCTTATGACGATTATCTTGCTGTGCCGGAGTTGCAAAAAATCGACAAGAATTCACTTAATGGGAAAGTTTTTTTTGAAATATTTTCTAAGCCGTCGAATTTTTATATTTATAAACTCTTAATTAAAAAACACCTTTATAATGTATCGGCTAATGTGGACATTGTTGGGTACTACGGCAACTCTCCACTAACCTCGTGCTCATTTGGCCAACGTTGCACCGCTGTAATTGTTACATTACTGATGACAGGCATGAAACCTCTTTTAATTGACGAACCAGAAGCACACCTTGATAACCGATTGATCGCTGAATACCTTGTAAATTTAATTCAGGAAAAGAAGAATGAAAGACAAATAATCTTCGCTACGCATAATGCCAATTTCGTTGTGAATGGTGATGCCGAATTAATACATATCCTTGATGTACCTAGATATAAGGTCTATACCGAAATTACTTCTACTACAATTGAAAATCTTGCCCACAGAAGAACTTTATTGAGATTGGAAGGAGGCGAGGAAGCCTTCAGGAACCGAGATCGGAAATTATTATCTAGTGCGACCAAGCAATAACCCGGCGTATGTGGAAGTATTACCTATTTTTGTATCTAATTTGTCTCTTTTGCCCGGTAGCATAAATTTCTTTGTGTAAATGTAAGAATTAACTGTATTGGGGGATAATCTCCAAAGGTAGAGCGAAGCGCAGCGGAACCTGCCTTAGCCGGCGGAGACAAATGAATCCATTTTTTATTACCTCTAATACACATTTAGGGAGAAAAGTATTCTTTAAGAAACCTGCAATTGCAGGCAGATAAAATGTTGACTAATCGCAAGAAGATTGAAAATCAACTAAAAATTGCAATTTGATTCAATATCTTCTAGAATGTTATTCGAAATTCCTCCACGCCGATGCGCGGCAACTGGGGTTCTTGATTTGAAAATAGAATTTGTTGCCTTCCGAATATGAAATTTATCGGCAATGTCTTAACCCCCGAGAACGTAGAACGGGCTATCCAACACGCTATTGAACACCAGCTATCCCTGCATGAAGGAACCAAATACTCTATCCTTTATCGGGGCCGCGAATTCCCACCAAAGGCAATCGCCGACCTGGCTGTTGAACTGGATGAGGGTCTGAGATTGAATAAGGACGACTATTACATTCACGGAGCGGAGGATAAATTGCACCCGTTCTATCAAGAGATGGGATACCTGATCATTCCCAAAAGGCAACGCCGGATCTCCCGGCTATGCTACAACCGGCTGAACTGGACGGAACCAACCGGTCCTCCCGGCAAGAGCCCGGGTAATCATGAAGGGACCTTTGGATATGGGCACGAGGAATGGCTTTTTGATCTCAGCCGGATCATTGATGGATACCACTACGGGTTTGTCGAGGCGTTGAGAAGAAGGGCGGATTCTTTTCAGGGGCAAACCTTTGACGTTCGCTTTTACACGGTCAACGGAGACTCGGGAAGACGTTTTTGGGCGGGAAGGGTAACGGCCCTGGAAGTAATCACGCCGGAGGTGGCGGAAGAGGTTCGCCAGGAATATGAACGGCAGGGATGGTTGGAGAAGATGGAGAGGCAAGTTGTTCGTGTGCAGGAAAGGATCGAGGGACTCACAGAACGAGGATGGTCAAATTATCATGACCTAAAGTTATTCAATGTCCGGTTCCGGCCAGAAGCATTTGATCCGCTCTCCGTTGGCGTGCTCATCCCGAAAAATAACCCCCTCATGGGTTGGCACCGGTACTCGTTTTATAAAGAGATCCCGGCGCTGCTCGCCGGGTTTCCGCTGGGCGGCGATCTTGTCTCTCGTAGAATGGAGGTGCAACCGGCGCCGCCGGCGGCTGGAACTCCTACCAGTACCTTTTATACCCATTCGTCAGATCCTGTGGAAATGACCTTCTTACATGAAGAAATGAGCCTTGGACTGACCAGGATCCTGGGTCGGCACTATGGCTCGGAAAATGTACATCGGGAAAAGCCGGCGGGTTTCAATGCCCGGGAGGTGGATATCGAAGTCAAGCATGAAGGGGAAACGATCTACTACGAACTTAAGACCGACCTGACCGTTCCTATGTCGATCCGTGCGGCCTTGGGACAGCTGATGGAGTACTCCCATTGGGTCACCGAGTCCCGGGCCGATCACTGGGTCATTGTGACCCAACCCCAAATGGATCTGAGCGCGGCTGAAGAATACATCCTACACCTCCGAAACACCTACCGATTGCCGGTGTTTCTCCAAACCTTTGACTTTAAGACCGACGAGCTGACGGAGTTGTTGCCCCGGTCGACTGCGGCAGAAATAAAAGAGCCACGCTTCTTTCTTTAGTCCCTTTTGCCTTAAGAAGGTTTTTCTTTTAGCATAAATAAGGGTGTTTTCGCAGCTCCCCTTTCGCGGCTGACGAGCCAAATCGATTGAAATTAAATTGTTCTACATCAGTTCTTAACTATCTTTGAAAAAAATGCCGGATATACTGCGTTACTTATTTACACATGGTATTCTATACTCTCTAAATTAATTGACTAGTCTTCACCATTCATTCCATGTATGCGACGATATTCTTCGTACCTGTCATAGTCGTCCATAATATCTCGCAATTCTCGGTCCTGGATTCTTTTCTCTATCGTTTCGGTCTCTTTCAACATTTCTTCATGTGTTTTACTAGAAGGTCGAAAACGGGATTTTCCCGCTGAGGAAGCATGGCAAGAATTAAATATAGGAGCATTGTTCCTATAAATCCGAAAACAAGAAATTGGGCTATGTCTTTCATTTATTCCTTTGGCAGGAGTTTTCTTTTTGGCTATATCGTTTAGGGTGTAGTTGACCAAATCCTTTATAACGTCTGCAAAGGTGCCGCCGATGACACCTTTCTGATCATATTTTACTAGGCGTTTTTTAAACTTTTGCAATATAGCAAAGATAAAACTCTTACCATAAGGGAAAAAGGGAAATACTCGCAAAGCATCATCCTTATGGGAGACTAATCCTGCGAGGTTTACAGCCCATATGCTTTTTTCCCTTCCGGCATTGTAAGTGGCAACATTTGTTGCTCCATTTAGTTTAAATCGCCTTCTTGACGAGCCTCATCTTTATCTTAGCAGAAGTTCTTGGCTCGAAATACTTAATATAATCCGGCGTTTTCAAGACCATATCAGCGGCGATATTGTGATCCTGATAATTTAATTCCGTTTTAAGAGCTTCAACAATTTCGGAAATGGTTTTCGGTTCATCTATATCAACAAAAACAGTTTCATTTTTTCGTTCTCCCCTTCTCCCGAGTTCAATTATAAAATATTTATAAGTCGATTCACTTATTGCGCCCAAAGTCATAGCCCGCCTTATAATTGCAGCTTTCGATACACCCCAATATGCTTTTAAATTGGAAAGTTTATTATAGCTTAAAGATTTGAGCTCCCGAATGCAATCCTCTTTCGGCATTAAAAAAGCAGACGCGAAATTGTTTGCCTCTTGTTCGACATCCCTCCACGGTTCGACATCACATGGGATATGGGCCGTCAAATGGCCCAGCTCATGACAGAGAGTAAAACGAATTCTATCATTGGGCATATTCTTATTAACGAAAATGACCGGTATGCCTTTATTGGTATAAGCAGTCAACCCGTCAAACTTATCTTCTTTTGAATCATAGAAATAAACAATGATACCCTCTTCTTCTAATATCTCTACAAGGTTATTGATTGGGCCGGCCGGAATAGTCAATAACTCCCTCATCCTAACAGCTATGGCTTCAGGTGTCCAGCCGTCCATAATATCAAGGGTATATTTGGGATATTCTCGAAAATCCACTTGCAACATAAGGTCATCTATAGCGAGTAGTACAATTTTTACATCTGAAAAAATAAGGTCTAAACTCTTTTGAAGAATAGAAACTCTTTTTCGAAAGTAGATATTTGAGAAAGGCGTTTTTAGCCCTTCTCGGTAAAAGAATTCAATAGGGTAATCGAGCGCATCGGCAATTGTTTTGAGATTTTCCTCAGTCACGACCTGAAGGCCTTTTTCAATTTTTGATAGATTTGGTTGATTAATATTAGGTAGTAAAGAGGCCAACTCCTTTTGAGTCAAGCCTCTCGATTGTCTTGCAAGTTCGATCATTTTAGAATTGGCATACATCATAATTGGCGGGCAGTTTTACGTTGTTTTATAAAGTGTGGTCATTCTCGCTCATTTTGTTCCTTTTTTATTGGCATAGCGTCAGGTTTAATTTTAAATTTATCTCCTCTTCTCTTCATTCTAATGAGTTTGGCTTCCTGTCTGATGGCAAGTTCCATGATATCACTTTTCCAGACAAGATTCGGGCCTTCTAAGCAAACGGCAAAAATGCCGATAATATGGGAAAATTTCTTGTCCGTAACATACCCTAGGAAAACGTTTCCTCCTCTGTCTTTGTTGTTCTGAGTTAGTTGATGCAGGATTAGGTCATTAGCCCTACTTTGATGATTTGAGGGTCGAAGGCGAAGATTCAATTTCTTTAAGTAAATGTTACATAATGCCGGAGTTACCAGTTTAAATCGCCCCTTGGTCGCCTTTTCGCAGTACAGCGGGAATTTTCGAATAATCTGTGTTCGTATAAAGCTAATCATAGATACGGATGGCATTTTATTGTCCATACCGCCAGATTGAACCAATGGGAAAATAACATCATGCAAGGTCTGGAACGATTCAAAAACAATTTCCTTAAACGCTAGCAGTAGTGCAAGGTTTGCTTTCTCAAATTGTTTCTGGGACGGAGTTTTCCGTTTTTCAACCTTGGTGTTTCCAAATAAATCTGGTAAATTTGAATGCATTTCTATAGAATTTAAGTGAGCCTTAAAAAATTGGAGCCCCGTTGTGCCGACGGGGTTTTCCGTTTTGGTCAATATAAAGGTAGGGGAAATATAATCTAAACAAAAATATGTGAATATTTTTCTTGAAAAAATGTGTTTTAAACTTGTTTTGGGCATTTTTTGACCCTTATTTGTCCCAACAAACACCCAAAGTGGGCAACTTCAAAGATCTTACTAATGCCTGAACTACCTCAAGAATGAAGAGATTTGCAGGGCCTGCCCGGAGCAAACCATCAAGCACTCGTGGACTGTACGGCACAAGACCTTGTCGCTGACGCATCGGCATGGCTGATTCCAGGACAACATCAATGTATCGGTTTCCAGTTCGATAAGGATCGTTGTTTATTTCCGCATAGACTGCCTGCGGTATAATTCAGTTGCGCGTCAATGCAGATTGGAAAAGCTCGGAGGTTTGAGGTGGAAGTTTCAGCGAATACTGGGATGAACGGATCATTTTTTCAAGCCCACCGATCGGGCAAGTAGAATGCTAAAATCGTGTTGACGCAATAAGCATCGAAATCATTTTCTTTTCACATCTTTCAAATCGTTGATTTTCAATAGATCTTTAATAAAGAGGTTCGGAATTGACGCCCCGCCCCTTTGGGATCACCGAGTCGGCCGGTAGGGCGCGAAGGTAATCCCTCCCTCTCCGCAACGAGGGACAGACCATCATCAAGATGATCTGTCCCTTTTTCATTTCCGCCTGGAGCCCGCTCCCAATCTGCAATGGCGCGGAAGTAAACGTTCGTTCTTTCAATTCGAAATACCTCTTTTTCCTTGTCGTAGAAAATTCCTTCTGGAAAGATTCCAGATACTGGATGTATATTGTCTATTAGATGTTATTCAATAACACTATCCTGAATAATGTCCAAAACATCTTTAATAAATCTATGGGCACTCTTTACATTATCGGCAACGGGTTTGATCTGCATCATGGTATGTCAACGAGTTATTCTGACTTTCATAAGTTTGTCAGTTCAAAATATGAAGAATTGGAAAGTGACCTTGAGAACTACTTTAACTTCTCGGTAAATTCAAAATTCTTATGGAGAGATTTTGAAACAGATTTGGGTAGTTTTGATTTTAAAGCCTTTTTCGACGCACATAACGAAACAGACACTGATTCCGATTGGTTTAGGCCTAGCGACGTCTTTGGAGTGGAGGATGAAGTCGTAGAAGCAGTGGAGAATTTGATTCAGGTTCTTAAAGACACTTTTTCTGAATGGATAGAAAGTGTTGAATTGCCGGAAGCTACAGTAATCAGCGACAAGCTTATCCAATTCAAAGACAAAGCGAAATTTATCAACTTCAACTATACCGATACCTTAGAAGAATTATACAGCATATCTAAATCTGATATTCTTTATATACACAATAATGCTAATGAAGGGCAAGAGCTTATATTTGGGCATTGTTGGGAAGAAGAACAAAATCCGCGGGGTCCTGACTTCGATAAAGACGGGGAGCCCACCCGAACCTTATTTACGGATGCTGAAGATTCAGCAAGAGCTCCATTTTATAGCTTGAAAAAAGATACCACCCAAGTGATAGATGAGCATTCAGAGTTTTTCAGTAAACTCACAGATATCAATCACATCATTGTGTTAGGCCATTCGCTTGGCGCTGTGGATTGGCCTTACTTCCAGCTATTGAAGCAGAAAGCACCAAACGCTTCTTGGTGCTTCAGTTATTATTCAGATCATGAAGTACAAAGTAAATGTGCAACTGCATCATCTATGTTGGATATCCCAAAAGGGGAAATAAAAATGATTAGAATTGGAGACTTACGTTAAAATCAAACCTAACATTAAAACGTAATTGTATGAAGCGAGTCTTTTTTTTAAGTGGTTTTACTTTGTCTTCCCTCCTGTCAATCGTACAGAGAAAAATTGCTGTTCCTTACTTTGGCTATCTTACTAATACTGAGCTTTGCGGTGTTAAAAGTTTCCGCTGTCAGCCCAGCACTTGCCCCATTTCTCAATTCGAGTTTGTGATCGAGGCTGTGTATATCGCATTAACAGGGAAAAGAATTTAAATTCAGATAGGTAATGGATTTTTAGAAAACGCAATAGTACTGGAAAACTATGTCTGATAAAAACGCACTCGACTGGCAGGAATATGAAGCCATCACCCAATACATCTATGGGGCTCTCGGTGCCCGATATGGGATCAAGGTAAAAGGTTATGGACCCACTTGTAAGATTAAAGGGAAATCTGGCGTGGAGCATCAAATAGACGTGCTGACTGAACAGTTTGATGGTGAGCGACAATTGCTTACAGCGATTGAATGTAAATCCTGGAAGAAAAAAGTAAGCAAGGATGTTGTTATGAAGCTTTCCGAGATCATGCAGGATTCAGGTATAGCTAGCGGCATCATCGTTTGTAAGATGGGATATTCAAAGGATACGCGCTCCTACGCTGAGTACAAAGGGATAAAACTTGTCGAACTGAGAGAAGCCGATGAAAATGATGTGGACTTCAAAAGGATATTTGAGGTTGGAATTTTGGATTTAAATACCCAAATAATGGTCTCGCGTGGGAATGTCACAAGCATCGATCTTGGCAGCATCATTATTACTGGTGAAAAGGAAATTATGGCAATGTACTATGCCGAGCTGCACGATTCTCATGGAAGGGCGATCCCTTTTAGCACCTATCTGAAGGCATTTTCAGAGGAGGTACAACGTCGAGGAGAACTGTTGAAGACTTATACTATAAATTATCCGCTTAGTTCCAAGCTGTTCTGGAAGCTGCCGGACAAGGAGATTCCAGTTAAAAAACTATCAATTACCGGATTTTTGATAAAGATAGAGAGAAGCTATATAAGATCTTTTTCATTGACCGATCAGGTTTGGCTGATCATGAAAGAGTTGTTCGATAAAAGGAAACTGACCTTGTCAAAGAGTGGATTGATTTGGAACCTACCTCTAAACTGATGAATAATTCATTTTAACGTTATAAAGTTCGATTTGTAGCCTTCAATGATATTGTGCTTTCATTTCGAGCGAGGTTATCAATGTTTTTCATTATATAGAACAGAACCTATTTATAAACTCATTGATTTTCAATAACTCTATGATAAAAATGTTCGAAAAGTGTCCCCTCCAGTCCGCAGATGCATTGGTGGAGGCACTCGCCGCCGAAGCGCCGGCGCTATCCAGGTTATTATGACGTAACGGGTAAGTGTCCGGACAACAGGAGCAAAAGAGGTTGTTATCATTGCTGTTGAGCTTGATAAAAATGTTATGGAGTAATAGCGGAACCGGAATCTATTGTGGAGAGATTCACTGTTTACCCCTCAGGCACTGAATTGTCGCAGGTGATGATCCGTATGCCGGTAGACGAACTGACCGATCTCCTCACGGTTCATCTTGCCAAAGAACCAGTGTACAAAATGGCCGGCGGGAAAGTCGTTGTATTGCCTGATCAGAGCGATCCACTTCTCCTTTTCTTCTTCAAGCGATCCGACATCCCCCTCGACCAGGAATGGCATCGGCGTGCGGGAATTCTTTCTCAGTCCCGGCTGCTCATCTTTCAACAGGCCTTTTAGCGCTAATTTGCCGATAGCCCGTCCGAGCATTGATCGTTTTACGTCGACCTTGCCCTGGTAGTACGCTTCGCAAAGCGCGCAATGGCGGACCATCTGCGCCACCTTCATCTTTCCCCACAAAGGCTGGCTGTTCGGGTTGAGCGACCGGATCCGGGCGATGACCGCTTCTTTTGTTTGTTTGTCAAATATCGTTGGCATCGGGTCTATTTTGGGAGTTCCGTTAAAGAGAACCAGTTTCCGGAATCATCGGCAAATAGGGCTTCGTAGCCATAGAATTCTTTGGTGGGCGGCTTTTTGAAGACGACCCCTTTTTCTTTTAACTCCTCATACGTGGCAAGGAGATCCTTACAACCGAGCACGGCCGGTCCGAAACTGCCCCTCTTTATCAGTTGGGTCATCGCTTTGACGGCATCCTTGTCGAATATACCGCCTTCCGTTACCGGGAACAGGGTGATCTCCAGGTCGGGTTGCTCGGGTGGTGTAACGGTAAGCCAGCGGGTATCTTTGCTCATCGGGGCATCCGTGTGTACCTTAAAGCCGAGTTTGTTCACGTAGAAGTCGTAGGCGCTAGTCTGATCGAGGACATAGACGCACATGTGTGTCACTTTTGTTATCATTTGCGGAAGATTTCGAGGACAAAGATGATCTTTCACCGGCAGATCGACCTCTCCAAAATTGCTATTTTTCGGTGGATGCCACCGCTCCCCCGGGTCCATGCGATACCATTTCCGCCATAAATCCATGCGATTGGGCAAAACAGTTGGGGATGGCTACAAGGGGATTGGCCGTTATCTTCTCCGTTCGCAGCCGGTGACGGGTCTGGAAGTCGGAGGGGGTCATCCCGACGATCTTTTTAAAGGCGGCGGTAAAGGAGGTGGGGCTGTCAAAACCAACGAGGATGCTGACCTCGAGAATAGACTTATCCGCTGTCAGCAGGAGCCTGGCGTGCCCGATCCGGACGCAGGCAAGGTAGTGATGCGGCGTCTTGCCATAGGCGGCCTTGAATAGTCTTATAAAGTGGTATTTTGAAAAACAGGCTTCATCGGAGGTATGGACAAGATCGATGTTTTCGGCATAGTGGTTATCCATGAACAGCTTGGCCTGCACTATGCGCTTGTAGAGATACATTTTTTTATACTGTTCCATATATCGGTACCACCTGGTTAAAGATAGTACTTTATATTATGCCCGCCAACCAGGCCGGAATGCAAAGCATTGCTGACCGCAGCCCGATCCATAAAAAGTGAGCATAATGGTGGAGAACAATAGATAAGAACCATATATTGAAACTTGCGGTCATCAAGTTAATCCATACGGCGGTGTGGGTGTTTTTTAAGATGAAATGCCCACTCACGTTGGTCGCGCGCAGGTATTCAAATTCCACCCGGGATAACTTTGATATTTTTCTGCCCGCCTGGCTGGCAAGGTATAATAAACTAATCTATACTGTCATTTTCCTTTTCAGTATTGTCATCCTGATCTATCGCCTGGTGACTTAAACAATGGTCCAATATCGCGGCTAAGTCCCAAGCGAGTTCTCACATGGCTTGCGCTTTTCAAAACAATCCAGGTTATGCATGGTGACCTCGGCAATATTCTGCAAGGCTGTATCCGTTAGAAAAGCCTGGTGACTGGTGATAAGCACATTGGGGAACGTGATCAACCGGGCAATCGTATCATCCTGCAAAATCTCATCCGAGTGATCCTCGAAGAAAAGCCCTTTTTCTTCTTCATATACGTCTATTCCCAGGTACCCGATATGACCCGTTTTTAAGGCCGTAATTGCATCCCTGGTATTGATCAAACCACCCCGGCTGGTATTGATGAGCATGACCCCTTTTTTCATTTTTTCGATCCGCTCTTCATTAATAATATACTGGGTTTGCTTGTTTAAGGGGGCATGCAGTGAAATGATATCTGACTCGCTGCATATAGCATCGATGTCGGTGTAACTGACGCCATAATTTCCCGCCCAAGCCAGGTCCTGTATAACATCATAGGCCAATACCCGGCAACCAAAGCCATGCATGATCTGTGCCACTAATTTACCGATCTTTCCCAACCCGATGATGCCGACCGTTTTATTGTGCATATCGAAACCGGTTAATCCTTCCAATGAAAAATTCAGGTCCCGGATACGGTTGTGGGCCCTGACCAATTTCCTGTTCAGTGCCAACATCAGGGCAACGGTATGTTCCGCTACGGCGTAAGGCGAATATTCCGGCACACGGGCCAGTCTCATACCCAGGTCACCGGCGACCTTTATATCTACATGATTATACCCTGCGGAACGAAGGGCCAGGTACTTTGTTCCCTGATCGGCCAGTTTTTTCAACACTTCCCCGGAACCGTCATCATTTACAAAAATGCAGACTGCCTCATAGCCATGGGCAAGGGAGGCAGTGGTCAATGAGAGCGAGGGTTCCAGCAGCAGCAATTCATGCCTGCCGGCTGCTGCCTGCACCAGATAATCCTTTTCAAATTTGTGTGTGCTAAATATGGCTGTCCTCATCGGAATGGTTTTGACAATGAGCTGATTCATTTTTGGTCCTAACGAATCTCAGCTTTTATTTCCTTTTTACATGCAAATATTGCAAATATGTTTTAGCTTACGGCTTAATAATTGCCTTTAGGAATAACATTTCTGAACGAAATCTGAAAGCTCTTTTAAAAGAAGAGTTGAAAGTAATTGATAAATCGAAGTTCGATACAGAAGAAAGAGAGTTTATTGCTGATTATTTCATCGAATTGTCAAGAATCGTTGATGTCGATCTCTCAGATAGTCTCAACCGCTGGCTGTATGGTTCTGTTATGAGATCAGGAAATGAAAAGCGGTATGTGCAGTTAGACAATAAGTTGCTGTGCCAATCCGATGAGCAGCCCGTCGGCTGCGCGAAGGTAACAAAGCCGGTAAGAATTTTGATACTGAACCACTTCACCGACCAAATGAGCACCATGTTTTTCTTTAAGCCTTACCACCACCTCATCGATGTCTTCAACGGTAAACATTGCGCGCAGGTAGCCCAGCGCATTTACCTGGGCTGCGCGATGATCTGAAACAACCGCCGGTCTGATAAATTGAGATAGCTCCAATCGACTGTGGCCATCGGGAGTGACCAACATGGCAATTTCCACGCTTTGATCGCCAAGGCCAGTAACACGACCTGCCCATTCACCTTCTACCATAGCTCTGCCTTCAAGCTTCAGGCCGATCTCCTGGAAAAATGCAATGGACTTATCGAGAGATTCAACAACTATCCCCACATTGTCCATCCTTAATAATTTGTTTTGCGCCATAAGCCTTTATTTCATTAAAGGTAACAATATCCTTAAAGTTTATAGCTTGTTTGGAGAAAGAATTCCCATTGTACCCTGCATACAAGGAAAAAGTTTTCTACAGCAATTTAAACCTAGGAATTGTAATAAGCTATTATAAACCTTTAAGATTCGAACTTGCGAAAACGAAAATCATTTTTTCAATGTAGCTGCCAATAATTCATCCAAATTCTTCATTTGCGCAGCATATCCTTCCTTGAAGCCCATTTCAATCATCTTCTCCAGGCGGGCAAGTGATTCATTGTAAATAGTAATACTGACTTTTGTCATTCCGTTTTGTTCACTGAAATTGAAGTCCCATTCAGAACCTGGCAATTCAGGGTTTTCATCTTTGTCTGCGAAAGCGCTCGTCATTTTGAAATTGGTTTTCGGGGTAATGGATGTATATGTCTGAATAGACCAACGTTCCTGCCCTTCCGGGCTTACCATAGCATAAAATCTTCGCCCGCCAACCTCGAAATTCATAAATTTTGTTTTTGAGGCAAAGGGTGCAGGCGCCCACCATTGATCAAGCAGTTCTTGCTTGGTATAAGCATCCCATACCCGCGAAAGGGGAGCAGCAAATTCTCTGTTTATGAATACCTTTTTTGCGGCTTTGTCTACGGTAAGATCAAATAGCAAGTCGTTTTTCATTTTTTCTGTTTTTTATCTGTTGATAACACTTTGTCAAGTTGATTGAACCGGATTTCCCAAAGTTGCCTGAATTGGGCTAACCAATGGTCCATCTCTTGCATCTTTTTGGGATTGAAGTGATAATAAATTTCCCGACCGGAAGGCTCAGGCTTAATCAATTCGCATTCCTGGAGTACTTTAATATGTTTGGATACTGCCTGCCGGCTCATATCAAATTTTTCCGCCATTGCATTGGGCGTTAATGCCTGAACTGCAATTAAAGTCAAAATTGCCCTGCGTGTCGGGTCCGCTATGGCCTGGAAGATATCATGTTTCACTTTTCAATATTTAATTACGCAACCCTAAGGTTGCGAATATACGTGCAACTTATGAGTTGCGCAAATTTAGCTGCAATTATTTTTCTAATCCTCTTCGTCCGTCGACTCCTTAACCCCGGTGGGATCAAAATAATATTCGTCGTTACTGCTATCAGTGAGGCTTTCATCGAGATCTCTGACGCTTTTTTTCGTGCATTCACTAAAATATTCAAGAAATAAGAGAAACACAGAGAATAAAATCGTTGATTGACAATATGTTAGTTTCCAGGCACAGGTATTGTTACATCCGGGTTCATTCAATACTTAAAAAGTTAAAAATGAACAGCGAACAATTAATCGAATTAACCAAAGAGCTTATCTACCATGCCACGCATTTTGATCTGCCTTACGTCAAAGAAGCTTATGCAGACAAATTACTTGTAGTCAACCTGGATGAGAAGGGAGTGGTAGATACCATGAACAAGGAACAGCTTGTCGCCTTTATTCAGCAAAACGTTGATTCAAATATCAAACCATTTTCCACTAAAACGGAATTCCATTACGCGGTATGCGATGAAAGCATGGGCATGGTGGTGATGACCCGCGAATTGGAATTCAACGGAAAATGGAGTAGAAAGTTCTTCACGGTGATCTGGGAATATCTATCCGGGAGATGGCAGATCGCCAAAGAGTCATCGATAGTACGGAACTAGGAAATTACAATTCCTATTTGGTAGAGTAATTTTATTGTAGTAGTCATTTAGCTCCATCTGCTCAATGAATTCCGCCTACTGCTCAGTCTCTCCCAGCCATCCTTCATTAAACATTATTTTGCATCGCTGGTACGCCGGCGCCTAAGCATCTATGAAGGAAAATTTTATCTGGAGGAAAGCAATTGGATCTTTTGGCTGTCTTTTGCTGGCATTTACGGCTACCGCACAAAGCAATCTTTGCCATTCTTCATTCGGCTGCACAGCGGCCAGTCAATCTAATGTGGTGATCAATCCTGTCGCGCCGGGGGCATGGAGCCAGCTTTATAATACCGGCGGATTTACCTGGGAAGCCTGGTTCAGGCTGAAAGCACCCGTGAAGAACGGCGCCATCATCGTCAGCGTGGAAGATGCCGTCATTTTCCAGGATATTTTCCTGGGTTTCGGCTGGGGAAGCATACCGAATGCCCTTAGCTTCCATGTAACAGACAACGGCGCCAACAATACGGTGGTTACCGCCGAATCCCTGCAAACCTATACCCTTAATACCTGGTATCACGTTGCCGGCGTCTGCGATTACGCCAATGCAGCGTTAAGGCTTTATCTCAACGGCGTCCTGGTGGCTGCCCAGCCGCTGCCCGCCAGCCTGCTTGCCAACCGGCTTTACCAGGAGCATTCCGCCTTTATTGGAAATGCTTCTGCAAGCGCTTCCGGTTCGGATATGGACATCGATGAAGTGCGGTTCTGGAATACGGCGCGTACCACAGCTGAGATCCAAAACAGCATGGCACAGTGCCTTACCCTGCCCCAGGCCGGGCTGGTGGCCTGGTTCAAAGCCGACGAAGCCGGGGCGCCTGTCGCTAAAAGCGCCGTCGATGGCAATTTCACGGCCACGCTTCAAAATGCCGCCTATAGCCCGCCGGCTCCCGTCGCGGATTGTTACACCATCGGGATCGGCAGCAATCCTGTGTCCTGCAAGACCATCGAATTCACCGGCACAGTGAGCAGCGGTATCACTATCCTGGACTGGTCATGGGATTTCGGAGACGGTAATACTGCTGACATGCAAAACACAGCACATACCTATTCGGATTTCGGCAGCCGGCATGTAACCCTTACGCTGAAAGACAATGCCGGCTGTAGCGCCACGGCTGCCGCCGACATTGTGATAAACCCTTCTCATGTCAACGATGCAAAGAGCGTCTCCATCTGCCAGGGAGAAAGCTTCATGGGCCATACTGCCAGCGGGGTTTTTACCGCCACGGCTCCCTCGCCGGACGGCTGTGATACGCTACGCACCTTTACCCTGACGGTGAAAAACAAGCCTGATCTCGGCGCCGATAAGTCTGTAAGTATTTGCCAGGGAAGCGCTGTTGCGCTGACATCCCTGTATGACATCACCAGCTATACTGATGTCAGGTGGAGTATTCCCGACCCTGGCCATGCGGCCGCGGGCAAGGACTCCCTGTTCGTATCGAATGCAGACGGCTGCAGCGACACCGCCGTGGTCGTTATCAAAGAAAATCCGACGGCCAACACGATCATAGACACTTCCCTCTGCACCGGAGGCAGCATCGAAGGATATACAATTCCCGGCTCCTATACCGACGTCTTTCATTCGGTGAATGGATGCGACTCCATGCGTATTCTCAACATCAACGCCTGCGATATCTTTTTTCCAAATGCGTTTACACCTGACGGAGACGGAAAGAATGACCTGTTCAAAGCATTGAACGCCGTCAACCTGCAAGGCTTCCACCTGGTGATCTACAACCGGTGGGGACAGCTGGTATTCGAGACCAGGGACCCGTACAAGGGCTGGAACGGCGCTGTAAATGGAAAAGCCGCCGCTGTTGGGACCTATGTCTGGTATTGCGAATACACCAAAAGAGGTAGTTCCCGGCCCGGTAAATTGAAGGGGGCAATATTTCTCATCCGCTAGGCCCATTGACATTCCATGGGACTGCGGCCCGGGGCTGGCTAAATAAATAAATATGCAAAAAGGATCCTATAGACAAGGCAGCGTGATCAAGTCGAAATTCAGTGGTTTTTTGTGGGTGTTTTGTGTAGCCTGGGTATTGGCCGGTATTTTTCTTTGCTGTTTGTCCCTCGGGGATACAGTTGCAGACCTCGGTTTGCTGGCGTCGGGAGCAGGCAATCTCCTGATCATTGTATTCGTGGTGTGGCGCCTGGCCTGGCAGGTTTTGATCGACAGGGACGCCCGGACAATAACTTTCAGGAACCTGGTATCGAAAAAGGAAATAGTTTATCCCTTTTATGAATTGGATGGTTTTGTGCAGGTGTATGAATCCCGGAAGGGAGGGCGCAAGGTCAAGGTCGTTTACCTGGTGAAGGACAGAAAGTTTTGTAAGAAGCTTTCGGGCGCTTCATATTCCAATCTCGACGAGATGGAAGGCGCGCTTGCTTCGTTGAAATTTCTTGGCGTCCGTAAACTCGGCCTGGCCCAAAGAATTGCCATTATCCGCAACCGTCCCGTGTTGTAAACCAGGTCATGAGATCTTACCAGGTGGTGATAATTGGTATTCTAAAATATCGGCAGGCTGGCAATCCAGCACTTTACAAATGGCTTCGAGCGTGCTAAACCGTATCGCTTTTGCTTTGCCGGTTTTGAGTATGGACAGATTGGATAATGTCAAACCCACTTTTTCTGAAAGTTCATTTAGAGACATTTTCCGTTTGGCCATCATCACATCAAGATTTACAATGATCGGCATAGCTTATACGGTTAATTCGTTTTCTGTTTGAATTTCAATTCCTCTCTTAAAGATCTGTGCAATTACATAAAGTGTAACACCCATAAACAACCACACATCAGCTCCGCCTAAGCCTAAATATTGTATATCGGGCATTTTCACCCCTTGCTTAACAAACCACTCTGCATACTTAACTCCCCACGAGGAAAACAAGCCTATCCCTAAAGCCAGATAAGATACATTAAAAATAAAACGCCCCATTTCCCTGCTGAAAGGCTGCGACATATCCAGCTTTTTATGGTGTAAAATTTTTACGATCAGGTAAAATATACACGCCTTCATGACAGCTGCAATGCTCATCAGCAAAGTCTCTACAAAAAAATACCCAGGGTCGTATTTATAAAGGCCTGACAGATCAATTTTCTGCCAAAAATGGGCGGCGCCGATGGGATTGATCACCATGGTAAAAAAGGCATTGGTTATAAAACCGCCTGCTTCAATACACACGCCAACGAATATTATCCATGACAGGATATACAATATTTTCAGGATCTGCCTGGTGCTGATTTTGATTTCCATAATTGTTCGTTTTTAAGAGAACAATGTAAAGGTAATAAATATTTATTG
>Ga0163162_10001251_pt1 | contig 23775 bp, 19 predicted proteins | sample S55metaG_FD_115310 | JGI IMG/M metagenome (GOLD analysis project Ga0163162, IMG submission 115310) | Switchgrass rhizosphere microbial communities from Kellogg Biological Station, Michigan, USA - S5-5 metaG | ecosystem: Host-associated > Plants > Roots > Rhizosphere > Soil | place: USA... | reverse complement strand
TCAAGCCGGTCGGTAGCGGCGTAAGCGAGCTTCGAATTGATCATGGTCCCGGTTATCGGGTCTATCTTCAGCAGCGCGGCGTAATCTTGGTTGTCCTGTTGTGTGGCGGAGACAAGAGCACGCAGGCGCGCGATATTGCGATGGCGAAAAAACTGGCTCAGGAATGGGATGAAAGATGACCGAAAAACTCACAACTTATGATCCAGCCGCCGCGCTGGGCAACAGTGAAGAAATTGCCTTTTTTATGGCGGACGCTCTAGAGACCGGCGACGCCGCCTATATTGCGAAAGCACTTGGAATCGTTGCGCGCGCGAAAGGAATGGCGCAAATCGCAAACGATACGGGACTTTCAAGGGAGCAGCTCTATCGTTCGTTTAGCGAGACGGGCAATCCAACATTGAAAACGACGCTGGCAGTGATGAAGGCTTTGGGCATCGACTTAACGGCGAAAGTCCACGCATGAATTTAACTTTGAATCGAAGCGTCTGCGTTTGGTGTCGGAAAAATTAAGCTCGCTTTCCGGCATCGAACCGAGACTGCAGAACCGCCTTCTTGCAAAACTTTTTTGCTTTTGCCTTCTTCCAGTTTTAATCTACGGCTTAACAGAATCTGGTTTGAACCGATTAGGAAAAAATTGCGCTGCTTGGGCGTCCGTGCGCGCTCTCCTCTGTGCTGGCGTGAGGAATCGATTTTGCGCAGGCGTCAATTTCGCCTGCATCCAGTCATGGGGTAGTAACACAGGTTCTGAGTGCCGGATGCCTACGTCCGATGACTTTGGAACGTATTGCTCCTGCCTCGCAGGAACATTCGTGTGTGCCGATCCAACCGCTCGCAGCGACGCCGCGTTTTCCTTTCGAATACGTTGAAGCGACGATTTAAAGCTGGCAAGCGTCATTTCAAAACCATCGCGATTCAATTCCTCAAGTACCTGAGCACGTGAGACGCCAGCGTCAAGCGCGGCCTCGACCTGTTCAAACACATCTCGCAGTCGAGCAGTTTTCGACCGACTATCTGCGCTTCGGGCAAGGGCTTCGAGCCGCGATACAAGATTGGATTGAGACATCAGAAAGAAAAGAATTGGAATGCATTCATTGTGCGTCCGAACCGAGTCGACTTCAAGCCTAAACGATCCTTAACGATTCGAATTGCGCCATTATGGGTCTTGCATGGTCCAAATCGCATCCATGTTGATTCCTTAAGCTAGATTCGGTAAATGCGGAGGCACGTTGCATGTGTAAACAAAAAATGCTCCGCACTTTTTCTTTACACATGGTGCCCAAAGGGGTGCCCCCTTTGGATACCCCGACGGCTACGCCGTCAGGATCGCCCACTGCGCGCTGCTTTCAAGAAAATGGTGAACAAAGACCTTTAACCTACTAACGTAAAGCTGTCTGCAACGATGTCGCCAGTGATGTTTCCATCAGCTTTGCGAAGACGCGATAGCGTCATGGTTTGTCGCGGTGTCCCGCAAGATATGCCGTCGCCGGCGTGTCGGTAGCGCTCGTTGCACGAAAGCGTCACGGAAACAATCGACGTTTGGTCGAATCACTCTACCCTTGGATAACGCAAATGATCCGACTCGGATCGTCAGCCACCATTTGAGGCAGTGCCGTGCTTCCTGAGAATAAGCCGTAATTCGAATGCCCCCGGCCAAGTGACCTAATGTCCAAGACTGGACGGACATCGAGAAACGGCGATTGACTCTCATCGACCCGTTTCTGACGGTCGAGCCGTCAGAGTAGCAACGGCGGGTTTCCAGAGTCGAGCAGTCACTCGGTACGCCAGCCCACTTGATCAGGACGGCAAGCGCAAGCGAGTGACTGAAGCATCGCATCAGGGAACTGCGGACCCCTAAGTTCATATAGTGCACGTACGCTACCGAATAGAGTGTTGTATGCGTTCCCGGCGTACTCGGCGAACTTTGCTCAATAGGCGCCCCGGTTGGTTGCCGGCCAACTTGGAGCGTCGTATGCGGTATGCACGGCAAACCAGTTGAGTCCCTCGACGGTAGGGGTGATTGCATAAATCAGACATCCCGCCTGCAACGCGATCGCGACGAGGAGCACCCTCAGAACAACTGCGACGGCTAGCTCGCTGAAGCGTACGCATTACCCACTACCCCATAGCGGCAAAAATCCCTAGGCTTGCACCCAGGTGCCTTATGCTCTCAATCTTTTTCGCTGCTCATCAAATCGTCTAACTACTTTCCCATTGCATCGGTAAACCGTAGCCGAAGCACGCGTGTTTTCGTTTACGAGAGCTTGGAAGACACGCATAGATGTACTAAGCTTCCATGGCTTTCCAAGTGTTTCATTCAGCTTAAGTGAGCAACGATAAGGTATGGATCATGAAAGCTTGGTTCTTTCCCCTGATCTTTGCGGCGTTGACTCTATTGGCGTTGACGAGCTGTGGGGACGGCGGAGGCAGCAATAGCGGCGGGACTAGTTCAGGCAGTGCGCCCGCCAACGCGGGTCCGGCGGTGTCTGTCGCTACGTCTGTCCCACCCGCTGCGGCCGGTAAGATAACGTCGATATCTTCGTCGACTGCGGACCTCGTTCCCGGGCAGGCTATACCGTTACAGTCCGATGGGACGGTTCCCTTTCTTGCTGCCGGCGACGCGTCTGGCAACCCCTATCTTCTTTCGATCGGAAATACAACCGGGGTCCTTGATGCTGCTAGCACGGCGATGGCTATGGTGCGCATTGCCTTAGATGCGGTTCAGTTGCCTCCGGGATTAAAAAACGATCAACTAACGAAGGCGATACAGTCTTCCTCTAATTTCACTGTACTGCTGACCGACGTGCAGCAGGATCTCGCAGCGGGGAATTCTCCGCTGTCGGACACTCAGACCGCGAGTGCCGCGTGGGCGGTGGCTCTAGACGCTAGTACATCGATTGGAACTTCGTCACCCAGTGCTGCTGTGGTGGCGGCCCAGAACCCAACCAACGTCACTACTCCTTTGCCGTTCTACCTCCATAAAGGGTCGCAACCGTTCGACAAGATTTGGTTGACCGACCTTGAGGGGAATAACGTAAATGTCAACAACCAAACATTCATAACGTGGCAGGTTATTACATCGGTTCCGACCTCCGGTGCCGCGCTTGGCACGACAGATACTCCACCGTTAACAACGACCACTTCGCAGCTCTTCGCTTACTACGGGGGTAGTGCGTCAGTGACACCCGTCAATGGAGCGTCGCCGAGCTTCTCGCTTCAGCTTTCTCAAAGCCCGACGACGAGACAAATTAACGGTATCGCCGCGTTCATAAAGTATGTGTTGTTCATGTACTCAAGCGTCGCCAAGCTTTACCCAAATCCTCGAACGACTAAGTGCGTTAGCGGTATCGCGTCTTCGATATTCAACGATCAGTTCCCAAATTTCGTGACTCAGCCAGATGGGGCTACAGCCGGTACTTACCTCGCACAGCTCCTTCCGATTAGCGCCTCGGGAGACATCGTTTACAAAAAGTTTTCCGCATGCGGACTGCTGCCTTCTGGGAGTACGCTTTTCGCATCGTACGTGAGTAAGATTTGGCCTACGTTGAATATCGGGGGATTTGTAAACAAAGCTTGGGAGGCTTTGGACCTTGCCCGAGGCCTTGTGAGTACAGTGGGAGCGGTCGCGGAAACCTTTGCTTATTGGAATCAACTCGATAATTTTCAGATTTGTAAAAGTGGAGGCAACGTAGTTAACTGTGGCGCCTCGGTCTCTATCACAAATGCGACGTGTGTGAAAGTAGGTGATTCGGTGAGGGATCCAACCACTTTCGAACTTTGGGGACCAACATTCAATATAAGCTTTCAGGGAAGCGGAAATGGAGTTGCAGTTGGAGATCAAATGTTCGTGGTGGTTAACGCCTTCCCGGGATGCAACGGCTGCGTGGGGCCGCCGGATACGATTTCATGTTCGGCCGGGTGGCAGGCTTTCCCGCCCGGCCACGGGACTAGCAAATGTACGCAGACGGGCGCCGTAGAAGCTTTCAGTTTTACCTTTTCCGAAACTTTTAGTAGGGTGCTAAACGATGAAACGCCTCCTCAATCAGTAGGTGCTTGCATGGAAAATGCGAAGGGAGATCCCTACGTAATCTCTGGCGCCGGTGTCCAGGCAGGCGACTACTGCTCGAGGGTCCCACTTAATTGCCATTGAACCGCAACGGAGCATAGGTAGAACGCCTCAGGGTATTAGCCGAATGACGCTTCATGGCCGCGCTCTGCCTGTCGGCGATCGGCGGCACGCGACCCTCAGCTGCCAGTCAGGCTGGCCCAACTTCGATGTCTGCTTTGGAGACCTTTCGGGCGTTCAAATTCAAATCTAACGGACATCGCTGACCTGACAGGTCATGCCTTGAGATGAGGCGGCCATTGCGGCTATCGTTTAAGTGTTCGCGTTGATCAGTTGTTGCAACGTCGGATCGTCGATTTCGCCCGTCACTGGATCGCCCATATCCTTCTGGAACGCCGATACCGCCGATGCCGTCCTCGGTCCCCATATGCCGTCTATCACGCTCGGGTTGTACCCGAGGTACATCAGATAGATTTGCGCCGCGCGCACCCTGATGTCGGGCAATGCGCCAACTGAGAACTTCGCATACCAGCTCGACAGGTGCTTGTCGTAGCCTGACGCAGCGTAGTTGCTGCCGTTGTAGTAATAAGCGAAATTTGGCCAGTCGTGCGTCGCCAGAAAGCCGGAAACACTCACCGTCTTGTGCGACAAGATCTCATTCGCCGCCGCGAGCAGTTGCTGATCCTCGGAGGCCAGCATGTTGCTCACGAAGTCCTCAGGGGAACTGGCACCGACCGCCTTATAGTTCTCGCCCAGTACCTGCCCGATCCCCCAGGAAGCACTTTGCACGGCTGCATCTGCGTCCAGGTCCATCGCTTTGCGCAGCCTGATGTACTGGTTGTCGCCGCTTGCTCCGTAATTGCCGGGCGATGGATTGCTGATATCGGGCGCCTGTTTGTCATAAATCCCTTTCGTCAGGCGGCAGAAAATATGCTGCTCGTAGAGAATCTGTGGCCTGCGGTCCGCCCAGAACCCGGAGTACGGATAATCGGCTTCAGTAAACGCCAGGGCCCATACTTCGGCTGCCCCGACGCCGAGTTGGGTGCACACACTTGTAAAACCGGGCGCCGTTAGCGGAGCACCCTTCCCAAGCAAGATCATCGTTACCTCCTCACTGCCCCTGGGCGACATACTGAAGGCCCAGAGGCTTGGCCAGCAGTCACAAAATATCGACGTTGATGTGGGTCGACGGTTGACGTCCCGAACCACCCGCTTTCTCGCCCGTCGGCGCTCCAGTTCCTGGAGTGCCAGCAGCGCCTCCAGTAGTCGCGCTCGCGCGCGCTTGATCGATGTTTTTTTCCAGTGCCGAGCGCGAGGCCTGCGACAGCTTGCCTAGTTGGTCTTTAACACTCTGTTGCTTCGACCACGGCCTGTACGTGCAGGTGACTTTCCCTTGGGAGCTTTTTTTCCTTATGACTGGACTGTTGTTCAGCGGGAGCGTCAGCATTTGCGCGCAGATCGGGCCATCCTTTTCCTGCTGTGTCGGGTTCATGAATAACAGCCAGTACAGGGCCTCCGTCTGAGCGGGGGAGAGATCCGGACTGATCAATTTTTTCAGGCTCACTGTCACTGGGGCGTCGCCCTTTACGAGTTGGGCCGGTGCTTGCGTCGGCGGAGTAGTTCCTCCCGTGCTACCGCCCGTCTGATCGTCAGTTTCAGTGCTCGAGGATTTCTCAGGTTTCGCATTCTTGATCGCCGATCTAACCATCGTCGCAATATGCGGGAGCGTGCAGATAACCTGGTCGTCAAGAATCGCGGTCACAGCGTCGTTTGCGTCGAGGTTATTGGTTACGGTCGCGTTGACAAGTTTCTGATGTTCATGGATCGCGTTCATGGTCAACGTTCTGACCGAGTCCATGTTCTCAGACGCGAAAAGGAAGTCTTTCGTATAAATGGACGTGCCCGCGAGCACCGTCGAAGTGCCAAGAGCCGTCGCGGAAACCGCCGCCGCGCCGGCATGCGTGAGCGCGAGGATCGACGTCGCCAGCGTTCCCGCCGCAGCAACGTAGTCACTGGCCACGATTACCCAGCGTTGCGTAGTTCCTGCCGATCTGAAGTAATCGTCGCAAGAGGCGACGATCAACGAAAAACCCGAGCGAAGCATTTTTCGTGCATCTTCGTTGGTGGCGCCGTCAGCGAACGCTTTTTTGGAATAGTTGTTAAAGTTATCAGCGAGCGCCCCGGTCCTGCCGTCAGTCATTGGCCCTGATGCCGTCATGATCGGCTGTGGCCCGTTGGCGGTTGGGCACCCTGCGAGAAAAGGTAGCGCAACCGGGATAACAACCCGCGAAAACGCCTTTATCCACGTTGCCTGATTGCCGGCTCGACACCGCGTTGGCGACATGACTCTCCTCATTTTTGGTGTACCGAGCTGCAATCGGTACTTATGAAGCGTGCTCGGACACGTCTCTCAGGGCGCTGTGGGCGTCCCGTCGTCTTACTCTAGGCGGTGCGCAACAGTGGGAATCGTTTTTCTGAACTTTAATGTGGTCTACCGAACATTTTGAGACGGTGACCCGCGTGGCGTACCTGCCGCAGGCGCAGATGCTTGATACGCGGCGATTGGCTGTCTCGCTCGTTTGCGCTTCAACCCCGGTACATTCGCGAAATCTGCAATACGACATCTCGTCCGTATGTCGTAGCATTCATTTGGCCTCCGTCCCTCAAGTGGACGTGTCGAAATTCCACTCTGGCGCATTGACGCCGTTCAGCTCTAGAGGAGGTTCGCGTTTCTGCCAGACGCGCCCCCGAAGCGCGACCAGTGTGCAGTCCGTCTCCGTCGAGAGCGACTGGCTGCAATCATGGTAACTCGCGTGGCATGTAGACCGACAACTGAGAAGATCAGAGACAGCATAATGCGAAGACTCTGATGGGAACTCTCGAAGCAAATACAACCGCACCACGCAGTCGTCCGACGGCAACCGTGAAGACGGCGGCTGGCCAGTTGTCGAATGGCTGCTGTATAAGCCGGTGCAGCCGTCTGATCGACCGGACCACGCAAAAGGCGAACGGCGCTTCCTGTGGCCGAACCCGGTCTGACGTTGGACCGGGTTAGTGCTCCGCTGATGATCGGTCCGCGTAGGGCAGAAGTCGACCCTTCTGAGCCATTCACCGTGCGGCAGGCTCGATGTCTCTTTTCGAATAGCAACCGGTCACTGCAAGTCTAGCGCTTAATCCCTCGGGCATTGCTGCGAATACGCAGTCAGGCAGCTATGCCTTGGGTCCTGCTGGTTTCCGTCTTAGCGCCGCTAACGAAGGAAACCCTAGGTCCAAGCGAGTGCGCTCGACTGGGAGTGCGCCTCCGCAAAAAGCGCCGACTTACGCCGGCGAAAAGTTCCGAGCGGGATCTGAGAAAACTTTGATTTTGACAGAAACGGACAGGCTCACATTTGCCGATGAAAATGATCACCGACTCTAAACGACAAGGGCGCCGGCACCTTACCTCGCTTCTGAGCACACGCCCAACACGGTGCACACGGTGGCGCTGAAATGGTTAAGTTGCAGTTCCGTGGAACGGCAATCGCCACCGACAAAGCGCGCGGATCATCTGTTTTACGCAATACGCGTCCGTAATACTGGCCGCCCATCTGCGCTGAGTCGCCGCTGCACACATCAGAGTTCGACGCTACAACTCTGAGAGGCGTGAATTAACGACCGCGTACCTTCAAGTTGGTCCATGCGATTAGGCAGGCGGAGTTTTCGGGAGATGAGTTTGGGTAGCAGGCTATCGCAAACCGCCACTAAGGTTGCGATTCGGCCACGTCCTATCCTGATCTCTTCAAAGACCGGGCGTGTGAGCTCCGCGAAACTCGCAGGGCCCGACCCGAGGATCGCTCGGATCCCCTGCTCAGCCCGGCCCGCCGTCGGCATCCATGACTTCCGGGAGGGGCGCGTCCTTCCAGAGCCGTCGTCGGGCGGACATGGGGTCGTGCATCAGATCGGAGTGCTCGTCGAAGTGCATGGTCGGACGCTCGCTCAGGTTATACTGCGGCCATCCCGGGTCCGTGCGCCGGATGAATGACACCCAGGCCGCGTGCATCTTGTTCGCGAGCGCGCGGTCACCTTCCCCGCCCAGCATGTCCTTGGCCTGGTCCGTATCCAGCGTATCGAAAAAGTAGGGAAGATCGGTGACGTGCGCCGCGCCGAGCCTGCCACCCAAAGCCCGCGATGGCCAGCCGTAGTTGTAGAACCAGACAGGGTCGCCTGCGGCGACCCGTATCTCCGCCGCGCGCAGAGCCACTATGCGGAAGGTTTCGTCCGATAGAAAGGCTGCGTACAGATCGCCGGGCGAGGGCTTCGCGAACAGAGAGCCATAGACCTGCTCCGCCTTGGACCCCAGAAGATGAGTGCGTGAGAACGCGTCGTGCAAGGCAGCCGGCTGGATGCGATCGATCAGGCCGCCTGGCACGAGATAGAGCCTGGTCTCTTCATCGGTGCAACCCGTGAGCAGGGGCATGCCCGCAGGCGCTGCGCGCCTGAGATCGGCCAGAACCGAGCCCGCCTGAACATGCCCGTCGACGACCGGCAAATAGGGGGGATGTCCGATACGTCCGCGCACGACTGGCGCATGATAGCGCCTTGCCATCTCACTGCAGGTCGCGACCAGTCGCTCCATCGGCACCTGGGCGAAGCCGGCGCGAGTGGCCTGCACGTTCAGGATGGCGCTGGTCTCGTGGGTGATTCGGCGGGCGAGCTCCGGCGTGAAAACGCTACCGGCCGGGCTTTCCGCGATCGCCCTCTGAAAGGTACCTCGTGCAACCGGGTTCGCCATCTGCGTCAGTACCGATTGCGCGCCGGCGGACTGGCCCGCCAGGGTCACTTTGGACGGATCTCCCCCGAACGCCGCGATGTTGCGCTGGACCCATTGCAGCGCCGCGACCTGATCCAGAAGGCCACGATTGGCAGGTGCGTCGTCGATCCACATGAAGCCGTCGATGCCGACCCGGTAGTTGATCGTGACCGCCACTATTCCATCTCGCGCGAACGCGCTACCGTCGGACCACGAATCGCTGGCGTCGGCTCGAAAGAAGGCCCCGCCGGGGATGAAGACGAGCACGGGGGCGCCCTGGGCGTTGCGCGGCGCCCAGATGTTCAGCGTCATGTCGTCAGGCGCGCCCCACATGCCATGAGCAGGCGGCCGTGCCGGTTGGGGGGGCATGGGTCCTGTCAGCGTGGCGTCGCGCACGCCGTCCCAGGCAAGCATCGGATGCGGCTCCAGGAATCGCCGCTCGGGGACATAAGGATTGGCGGCGTACGGCACGCGCTTGAACGAGACCACACTCCCGTCGCCACGTCCGCGCAGTTTGCCTTGCTCCACGGTGGCGATCGGCGCCTGTTCCTGCTCACGAGAACCGGACCCCGACGTAGCGCCCGCGCAGCCTGCCAGCGCGAACGGGCTCAACGCCATCCCGGTTGCGATTTCAAGGAATCTACGCCGAGCATTGGGTGACGATTTCATGGTTTATGCTCCAGAAGTTCAAGGGTTTTCCGAGAATTAAGGTTTTCATGCCTTCCATCCCACCCGACGGCTGGCCTTGCGCCCATGTGGGCTTCGAATTCACACTCAGATTAGAACTTGTGACGAATACCAGCCGTCACGTCGATCTGCGAACGGGAGGTGGAGGGCGAAGCCGTCCACGTAATCGCCTGTGCACGCGGGCCCGAGGCAGTCACCACGTCGGCAAAAACGTAGACGTCGGTACGCTTGGACAGGAAGTAGTCCGTATTGACGGACAAAATATTCCAATGCATCGATGGATTGCTGCTCACACCGCCATAGTTGCCGGTCGTATAAACGTAGCCGGCACCGACAAACAAAGCCGGGCTGATTCTATAGCTCAGCGATGTATCAAAGTTATCGAGGTGTAGCGATGTCTTATCGATGTAGTTATATCGCACATCCGACACAAGGCCGTTCCACGTCAGAGCGCCGAACGTATAGGCTGCGCCGGCACCGAGGTTACGTTGATGATCAACACCAATAACCTTAGTACCCAAACTATTCGGACCCTTGTGGAACGGAGTGAACGGCAGGGCATTGTAATCGTCTGCGCTCGCGCCCGCCGAATTAACAGCCGATGTCGTGCCCGCCGTACCCGGACGATCGATATTCGTGAAGGCCGCGCCGAAATGGAAGTTCCCCTGATTATAGGTAGCACCGGCTGCCATCATGCGGTTGAACGAGAAATCCGAGTTGTTGCTGAAGCCGTACATACCGGCCAGGGTGAGACCGTGCCACGTCGGGCTAACGTACTTGACCGTGTTGTTGTAACGGAAGCTTGCGAAGATGTCGTCGTTATCACCGATGTGGACACCGAAGTCGCCTAAAGCTGCCGCTTGTTCGAACTGGACCAGATTGTCCGCGAAGAAGTCGTATTGACGACCCATCGTGAACTTACCATAAGTCGTCGATTGGAGACCGACAAAGGCTTGGCGACCGAAGAGGCGACCGCCTTGTTGCAAAGCCCCCGACGTCAGATCGAATCCGTTTTCGAGGGTGAAGATAGCCGACAGACCGCCGCCCAAATCTTCTGTACCACGCAGACCCCAGCGCGTGTTTTGGTTGGTGCCCGAAACGACGCGGACGAGGGAATGGCCGCCGCTATTGCTGAGATATTGAACACCCTCTGAGAGTAGACCGTAAAGCGTTACGCTGCTTTGTGCTGCTGCGAACTGCGAAAAAAGACCACACGCCGCGACCGCAACCATCTTCTTCATCGAAAGTCTCCGTATTTTATTAAAGTTTTTTTTCCGCGCTCAATATGAGCCCGGTACTCATTTTTTTAGGTTTCAAGCTGGTTGATACCCCATCTTAGGGACTTCACCCTTGTGACCTGCGAATAGCAACGTCACAAATCACTTAGTTGTCCTAACTGCCTCCGATTCATTTTGCCGATGGAGCCTTGAGGGATGCCCGGGTCTGCTAAGGCCGTAGGCGTCGCAGCCTTGAATACTGCGTCTATTGGAAGGCTGCACTAGAAGTGCAAGCGCTCCGGCTTGGCCGCCTGAGTTGCTAAAGCGTGTTCACGCGACCAAAGCCCGTACGCGCAAGCGAACCAAGAATGTCAGCTAGTTGCTCCGCAATGGAAAAAAATGGCGAGTGACTGCTGTCAACAGTAAAGGCCCTCGCGATCGCTTTCCCCTCGCTGTCAGCGCTTGGTGCCCAGACGGTCTGTTGGCGCAATTGTCGCGTCGGACACGCCGAACGCCGTTTCATTAATGCGGTGCATCGGCGCATCTGGGCTACCTGTACGCGCAAGCCAAACGCCGGCAACCGCTGCAACAAAAAGCGGAACGGCACTGGCAAACAGCATGTTGCTTATTCCGAGGTGCATCGAAAACAGTGCGCCGCCGTACAGAGACCCTACAATTCCGCCGAAGCGTCCCGCTCCGAAGGCCCAGCCGAGCCCCGTTGATCGCAGGGCAGTCGGGTAGATGTCCGCCGCCACGTAGTGAGAGCAAATCACCCCTCCGATGACCGTGACACCTGCGGCACCTGCCAATACGCTGAGAAGTATCTGCGATTCGATACCAAACGCCCCAATGAGACACACCACGATCCCGCCCGCGCCCATAACCATTGCCATGACACTGGCAGGTCGCGACCTGTCCATCACGCGGCCTAGAACGATTGAGCCGAGGGTGCCGCCGACCTGATAAAGCGCAGTGATGAAAACCGCCTGCCCGACACTGGCCCCGGCGTCATGAATCATTACGGGAAGCCAGTTTGACAGCAGGTAAAGGACGAGGAAGCAAAGGAAGTAAATGGCCCATAGAAGCAGCGTTTGGACAGTGCGCTTCGACTTGAAGAGTTGAGCGACCGGAGAGTGTGACACTTGTAGTTCAGTCGATCCGAAAGTTGTGCCAACAGGCAATTTGGAACCTGGCGTAAATTTCTCGAGCAGGGCCTTGATTTGTACCGTTCGATTACCTTTTGCTGCCATGAATCTGATCGATTCCGGAAGCCACAAAAACACGGTCACAGTTACCACCGCGGGCAATATTCCGCCAAACAGCAGCACAGATTTCCATCCGTAAGCGCCTATAAGCCATGCTGACAGAAATCCACCAAGGGCTGCGCCAAGCGAAAAGCCGCTATACATGAGCATCAAGATAGTTGCGCGGACTCGTTTGGGCGCATACTCCGCCGTGAGCGCGACGACGTTGGGCATCGCCCCACCAATTCCCAGACCGGCCAGGAAGCGCAATACAATCAACGTCTGGACGGAATCGGAGAAACTGGCCGCGAAAGTCAACGCGCTGAAAAGCAGACAGCTCAAAATCACGACTGGGCGACGGCCCACGCGGTCCGCCATCACGCCGCAGAGCATGCCCCCTAGAGCCATGCCCGTCAGACCCGCGACGAACACTGGTCCGAGTGCAGCGCGAGTTATCCCCCATCCTTGTACGATAGCGGGGCCAACATAGCCAATCGCCTGTGCGTCGAACCCGTCAGCCATGGCGACAAACGCACACACGAAGTAGATGAGTATTTGCCTCCTGCTTACTCGCATCTCATCGATGTAAAGCGCGACATCCAGAAATTTGTCTCTCCGTTCCATGCTTGTCTCCAAACCTTCGGGCGTGCGCCTGTGCCAGCGCTTTACGCCTCCAGTAATCCGTAATGTTCAGGCAGTCACGATCGTTATGTAGATACGCGCCTGTTGATTTGACTGGTCAAGCCAGTCGCACGGGTTCATTCTAGTAACCCAGATCCCGGTTTAACTCATACAGAAGTGGTTCCCCAGCAGATAGTCGGCGAAGATTCTCGATAAACTGATCAACGACCGGCTCGACAGCAGGCTGCGCAGCTGAGTGAGGTGTCACAAGTATCCTGGAGTGCCCCCAAAATGGACTGCTCCGTGGTAGTGGCTCCTGATCAAAGACATCAAGCGCGGCGCCGCTCAGCTCCTCATTGTCGATCGCTTCCAGCAGGTCGTCTTCGACAACGATTCCCCCCCGCGCTGCGTTAATGAAGTAGCAACCTTTTCGAACTCTGGAAAAAATCGACTTGTTTAACATCCCGCGCGTTGCATCCGTCAGTGGCAACAGGCAAACAAGGAAGTCACACTGGCTCAGAAATTCAGGCAGCGCTTCCTGCCCTGAACAAATCTCAAGACCTGTTTCTGTTCTAGCCGTGCGTGCCCATCCAACGACGCGAAATCCGAGGCTGGCGACGGCGCGAGCCACTACCGATCCTGTCTGTCCTACTCCCATGATTCCAACCGTGCATTTCGTTGCATCCGGGATCGGAAGCCGAGCCCAATCGCCGGATGCATGCTGCCGCTCAAGGGTCGGTAAGCCCCGGAAGACCCGCAAAATCTGCAAGACAACATACTGAGCCATACTCAGGCCCAGACCGTCATCGCACGCGCGGGTGACGCGCACGCTAGCAGGGAGGTCTGATGCACTGAGTATGCCGTCAGCACCGGCACCGACCGACGCGGCAAGCCGTAAGTTCGGTAGGCGGGCCGCCATGCCAGTCGGCAATTTGAACGCGAAAAGTGCCGTCACGTCGTCGTTCAACCCGGGAGCGAGCTCGGTAACGATAGTCAATTCAGGCGCTTTGCGTCTAAGTGATTCGTACCGTGTAACGACAAAGTCCGACGTGAGCAGCATCAGGACCGTATGCCGTTCATCATTAGGTGATGGCATCAATGTGTCCGCTCGGTCGAGAAATGAGGGTTGTGGCGTTTGCTCTGTCTCGTCAACAACTGCCAACGAAGATCGACCACATCGGGTCTCTGAAGGAACGCCTTCGTCTGCAAGGCTTCTTTCTCGGGGAGGTTTTTTGATACTCCGCTCGCCATGCATTGCAACTGCACGCGCGCGGCGAACTCGAGCACTGTGGCGGAAATTGTGGTGTCAGCGATCGAGCGACCGACCACCAGCGATCCGTGGTTCCTCAGAAGAATGGCGCGTTTGTCTCCAAGCGTCTGGGCGATACTCGTGCCTTCTTCGGCGCGAAGGACAATCCCTTCGAATTCATCAAAAAGAACGATGTCGTTATAGAATAACGCGCCGCTCTGAGTAATAGGCTCCAGAACTTTACCAATAATGCCGAGCGCAAGGGAGGCCTCCGAATGCGTATGCAAAATGCACATGACCTCGGGGCGCCGCGCATAAATTTCAGTGTGGATATTAAGCGTAGGGTTGCATTTCTTTTGTCCGGTAACGGTCTTCAGATTGAAGTCAGACTCGATTAGCTCGTCAGCGGTCGCTTCTTCGAAACCAAATCCATAGGGAATACTCCAAAAAGTATTTTTGCCAGGCAGGCGAGCCGTCAGGTGCCCAGAGATTCCGCTACCCTGGCCATCCATAGCAAGAATCTGAAACGCGAAAACCAGATCTTTAATCAGCTCTCTTGTATCGTTGTCCATATTTTCCTCTGTATTGAACGCATCCGATTCTTTTCGGGCGCTATATCAAGTCTGGTTAAACAACGGCGCGACCGGTCACGTCCACGCTCGTGGCGTCATATTCAAAGAGCCAGTCATAGCGCTCACGGACTTTGTCCTCAGCCCACTCTCTGCCCACATATTCGGCAGCGTAATCTGCATCGGCAAGCATGGGATTGTGGAACCGCGCACCGTTGGCCGAAGAGCCTCTGACGATTTTCGCGGTCCGCTCCATTCTTAGCGCTTCATAGGTCTCAAGCGCGACGGTCGGTTTGCGAGCGTTGGCCTCAAGACAACGCGCCAGAATAACGCCGTCCTCGATCGCCATGACCGCGCCCTGCGCAAGGAAAGGCAATGTGGGATGGCAGGCGTCGCCGAGTAAAGTTACGCGTCCCTGGGTCCACTTACGCATTGGTGCTCGGGAAAGCAATGCCCATTTGAACGGTTCCTTTATGCCCCGGATGAGCGTCTCAACGTCGGCGTTCCAATCTTTGAAATCGTTCAGGCACTCCTCAGTGGTGCCGCGGGCTGTCCACGACTCTACTTGCCAGTCGTCTCTCTCGACGATGCCGACGAAATTAACGAGCGTGCCCTGGCGCAAGGGGTAGTGAATGACGTGAGCGCCAGGACCGATCCAGTTAGTCGCGGTGCTCGCCCGCAGATGTTCCGGAAGCGCTTCGCTCGGGACGAGCCCGCGCCAAGCCATGCAACCGGTGAATTCCGCCGTACCTTCTCCGAACAGCAAGCGACGCACAGCAGAATGAATTCCGTCCGAGCCGATGAGAATATCGCCGCTAGCGATGGCGCCATTTTCCAGATGGAGATGGACGGAAGTCTCGTCCTGCGCGAACGCGCTGACCTTCGACCCGCAATGAATCGCGTCGGGCTTTAATGCACGAACGCTTCGCGCGAGCAGGCCGTGCAGGTCAGCGCGGTACATCAGGTAATAAGGGAACCCGTACTTGGCGACGGAGGTCGCCCCGAGATCGAAGAGAGGCCATGTCTGGCCGGAATTCCAAAGCCGAACTTCCTTCCTTTCAGCCTCAGTGGCGAGTTCTCGCAGTTCAGCCTCAAGGCCGAGATCGAACAGGCAGCGCGTGCCGTTCGCGCTCAGCTGAAATCCGGCACCGACTTCCCCCAATTGAGGAGCCTGTTCGTACACGTCGACGTCAAAGCCGCGTCGTAGCAGAGCTAGAGCACAGGTGAGGCCGCCAATACCCCCGCCCGCAATCAGTACATGTGGCTTACCCGCGTCCAATTGATTCTCCCGGAATGTGTTTAACAGTACGACTGCCATGTCACGTATTGAACACTCCTCCGGCCCATTTTAGAATTGAATATATCAAATCAATTCATTGAAAATGCAAACCAATTGTCCCGTGTGCCTTGCCTAGACGTGAGTCATCGTTTGAGAAACGGCGTCAGCAAACATAGCGACGAGATCTGACGCCTCCCGTCCCTTTTTTGTGACCATAAAGAAGTCGATTGGCGCGACGGGGCTGCCGAGCGTTTGGCAGGTCACTTCAAATCGTTCGCACATAGGTAGGACGAATGAGGGGACGATTGCAGATCCGTATCCGGCTTCAACGAGTGCGATTGCCGTAAGGAGGTTGTTGCATAAATCCCTTTGCTCAATGGAGCGTCCGGCGTCCTTTAGACATCCATCGATGACCTGCTGTATGGGATTGTCGGAAGGAAGGCTAATTAGCGGCTCGTCGGGGAGCATCGCCCATGGGATCTCGCTGGGCTTCGCTTCTTCCGCTCCTTTGTATCCACCGGTGGACGTCGCCGTCAGATAAATAAGGCGGAATCGACCGATGCGCTTCCGGGCTATCCCGGAGGCCGGCTTGAAGAAAGCGCCGAGCCCGAGGTCTGCTTCGCCTGACTCGACAAGGGAGAGAATCTCCTTGCGACCAACGTCTCTCACGTGCAGACGTACATAGGGATGCGCATTTGAAAAGTCCCTGCAAATCCCTGGGAGAATGCTGGCAGCCATAACTGGCGTCGCTGCTATCGTGAGCTCCCGGCGCGCCTGATCAGACATCCGGTCAATGCTCGCAATTACTGACTCCAGTTCGGAGATCATACGTTGAGCGACTGGAAGAAGCTTTGCCCCCGCTTCGGTGATGTGGACGGACCGCGTGGTTCTGTCAAAAAGGCGCGCCCCGATCTGGCCCTCCAGCTCTTTGACCATCAAGCTGAAACCCGACTGGGTAACGGCGACCTCTTCTGCCGCTCGAGTGAAACTGCCAAGCCTTGCTGCGGTCAGGAACGCCCTAAGTTGCCTAGCTGTTACATTCATTTTGAATCCAAATCAATTAATTTCACAAAGCAATTTTACAAATGCTCGCCATTAGAGTCTACTTGCTTGACTCGGTATGGCTAAGCGCTCCTGAACGAACGTTAGTCGGACGCCTGCCAGCCCGAAACAAACCCTTAGTCAAAACCTGCTGCGCGCTGCATGTATCGAGCGCCAACCATCATCCGTAGACCAGACATGTGGGGCTGCCGCTCCGGTTCGCACGGCGCTGCAATTGTCGGGCACCCGGCATTACAGGCAGGGCTTTCTGACCAGGTTTCTTTGGCTGAGTAGTTGCGCGGCGCAGGATGACTCAAATCAAACTCAACTTAATCGACACCCAACGTTAGATCGGAGTGACCATGTCCGAAAACCGCCACGGCTTGACGCTTGCAGCTGGCTTGCCGTATCAGACTGGGTTCGGCAATGAATTCGCGACTGAGGCATTGCCCAACGTCCTGCCGGTTGGCCGGAACTCGCCGCAGAAAGTCATGAGAGGCTTGTACGCGGAACAACTGTCAGGCACGGCATTTACGGCGCCGCGCGCACACAACCGGAGGTCGTGGCTCTATCGGGTGCGACCCGCTGCCGTCCATCGTCCGTTTGAGCCTATCGAAAACAACCGACTCGTCGGCGATTTCTCGACGGTCCCCAAAACTCCTCCGAACCAGCTTCGTTGGGATCCGCCGCCATTGGGCATAGAGCCGGTCGACTTCGTCGATTCGCTGGTGACGATGGCCGGTAACGGCTCCTCCGATTCAATGTCGGGCTGTGCGATTCATCTGTATGCCGCGACGCAGTCGATGAAGGATCGTTTCTTCTATTCGGCCGACGGCGAATTGCTGATCGTGCCACAAGAGGGCCGCCTGACGCTTGCGACCGAACTTGGCGTGCTCGACGTGGAACCGTTCGAGATCGCCGTGGTGCCGCGCGGCGTACGTTTCGCGGTCACGCTGCCGGATGGGTCGGCTCGCGGTTACGTCTGCGAAAACTTCGGCGCGCTGCTCGATCTGCCGGACCTTGGCCCGATTGGGTCGAACGGCCTGGCCAATCCGCGAGATTTCCTGACGCCGGTCGCCGCATTCGAAGATCGCGAAGGCGATTTTGAACTGGTCGCCAAGTTTGGTGGACACTTATGGCGTGCCGATATAGATCATTCGCCGCTTGACGTCGTCGCCTGGCACGGTAACTACGCGCCCTACAAGTACGACTTGCGTCACTTCAACACCATCGGCTCGATTAGCTTCGACCATCCAGACCCCTCGATCTTTCTCGTTCTTCAATCGCCAAGCGACACGGAGGGAGTGCATTCGCTCGACTTCGTAATTTTCCCGCCGCGCTGGCTCGTGGCCGAGGACACGTTCCGCCCACCCTGGTTTCATCGCAATATTGCTAGCGAATTTATGGGTCTGATCCACGGCGCATACGACGCGAAGGAAGAAGGCTTTGTGCCGGGAGGCGCGAGCCTGCACAACTGCATGTCTGGTCATGGTCCAGATGCGGAGACGTTTGAAAAGGCCTCGGCCAGCGATACGACGAAGCCGCACAAGGTGGACGACACGATGGCCTTCATGTTCGAGACGCCGCGTGTCATTCGACCGACGGAATTCGCGCTCAAAACATCGCGGTTACAAGCTGAATACTTTGAGTGCTGGCAAGGGCTTAAAAACAACTTCGCGAAGGAGAACAACGCATGAACGTGGCGCAAGGTGACAACTGGAAGGTGGCCAACGATCCGAAGCTGAGGAGCTGGCTCGAGTCGGCCAACGCCCCGGATTGCGATTTCCCGATTCAGAACCTACCGTTCGGTGTTTTCAGCGATTGCGCAAACGCGTCGGCGCGGGTCGGCGTAGCGATTGGGGATTCGATTGTCGATCTGGCAGTGCTTACAAAAGAAGGCCTGCTTCCGCACGACCCGGCACTGTTCGATCGTGCGTCATTGAATGCTTTCATTGCGACGGGGAGAGCACAATGGCGAGCGCTGCGCACGAGATTGTCCGCTTTGCTGCAGGCGGACAACGCGGAATTGCGCGACGACGCGGCGTTGCGCAAGCGCGCATTGATCGCGCAAGCTGACGCGCGTCTGCACCTTCCGGTGGAAATCCCCGGCTACACCGATTTCTATTCGTCGCGAGAGCATGCGACGAACGTTGGATCGATGTTCCGCGATCCCAAGAACGCGCTCTTGCCAAACTGGCTTGAGATTCCGATCGGTTACAACGGACGTGCGTCATCAGTCGTTGTGAGCGGCACGCCAGTCATGCGACCCAACGGGCAGATCAAACTGCCGGACAGCGAGCGGCCCGTCTTCGGCGCCTGCCGAAAACTCGACATCGAACTTGAGATGGGCTTTATCGTTGGTGTCGGTAGCATGCTAGGGGATGCGGTCCCTTGCGAAAGCGCGGAGGACCACATTTTCGGAATGGTGTTGCTCAATGACTGGAGCGCACGCGACATACAGCAATGGGAGTATGTCCCCCTCGGACCGTTTAATTCGAAGGGATTTGCGACGACCATCTCGCCGTGGATTGTGACGCTGGACGCCCTCGAGCCGTTCCGGTGTCAGCAGCCGGAGCAGAAACCGCAGCCGCTCTCCTATCTTTGCCACTCAGGCGAGCATGCGTTCAACATCCACCTCGAAGTCGAACTGCGCGCGAGCGGTGATGCGCAAGCGCAGACGGTCTCCCGCACCAACTTCCGCTACATGTATTGGTCGATGGCGCAGCAGCTCGCGCATCACACCAGCGGCGGCTGTAATGTACGCATCGGCGACCTAATGGGTTCCGGCACCATTAGCGGACCGACGCCGGCCTCCTGCGGCTCGCTGCTCGAATCGACGTGGAACGGGCAGCGTCCCTTGCAACTTGCGTCGGGGCAAACGCGGGCTTTCATCCAGGACGGCGACGAACTGACGTTGCGCGGATGGTGTCAGGGCGACGGTTATCGCGTCGGCTTCGGCGGGTGCGCGGGAACGATCCTTCCGGCGAGAGAAACCGCATGAGCGCGTTCACGCTGCACGGCTACTTTCGCAGTTCGGCGTCGTTTCGTGTTCGCATCGCGCTTAATCTCAAGGGCATTCCCTACGATCAGGCGCCGGTGCATCTCGTGCGCGATGGCGGCGAGCAGCATCAGGCGTCCTATCGCGCGATCAATCCGGACGGTCTCGTGCCATCGCTCACATGCGATGACGGCAGCGTGCTCACACAGTCGCTTGCGATCATTGAATACCTCGACGAGTGTTTTCCGACGCCGCCGTTGCTGCCTCGATCGGCGGTGGATCGCGCTTTTGTGCGTTCCGTCGCATTGCAGGTCGCGTGCGAGATTCACCCGATCGCCAATCTGCGCGTTCTCAGATATCTGCGCGGCGAGCTCGGCACATCGGAGCCGCAGAAGGACGCGTGGTACCGGCATTGGATCGATCTCGGCTTCGCCTCCCTCGAAGCAAAGCTGACGTCGGACGCGCGCCCGGGACGTTTCGTATTCGGCGATACGCCCACGCTCGCCGATATCTGCCTCGTCCCGCAAGTGTGGAACGCGCGCCGCTTCTCGATTCCCCTCGACTCCTATCCGACGATCCGCCGCATCGCCGATCACGCTATGCAGAATGGGGCGTTCGCCGCTGCCGAACCTGCGCGGCAGCCGGACGCTTAACGCTTGAAGCTTGCTGACGTCGCCGCGCCACCGCTAAGAATGCATCACGGGAAGTGAATCAGAAAACTGAGCGTGATTCTCACGCGCGACGGATGACCGTCCGCTAGCGGATTCTGAGCCGTCGTTTGTACTCGCCGTAGTCCGCATGGGCGAATGGCAGATAATGGCCGAACAGAGCCGGTGGCAAGCGGCGCAAAATGGGCCGCATACTTCCACGTAGACGCGCACCACGCCAAAAGAAACGAATTTCCGGTCGAACGGCGCATGGCTCGACTATCTCGGTAGACCAAAAAAAGCCCCGCTTGCGCGAGGCCTAAAGATCCTGGCCGAGGGGCGCAGAACCTGAGAGAAGCTCAGGCTAGCATTGATTGCCCACTCGAATGAGCTGGAATCCGACACTTCTCGATCTAAAACCGTCCAATGTCATTCAGCGACCTACGCTCAACTCATCGCCCACGCAGTCAAATGTTAGGCGCGGGCGGATCCGGAAGCTCTGGGTCGGATTCCAAAATGGGCGCAAGCCCGGACCCTGACACAGGATGAACCGCAGGGATTGGCTTGCCAGGCGTCGGCCGAGGCGGAGTAGCGCGCGAGCGTGAACGATCTTGGGCTCGTGTCTCGACCGCTATCGCACGATCGGCTATCAGCTCGACCCGTCGGGCTTGCATAATGTCGTTAAGAGATCTCTCCGAGAACTCGACGTACAAGCCCGCTTCTGCCGCGACAATTGCGGCTTCCCGTTGCATGTGCGCCGGTCCTTGCAGCCTAAGCACGGGGCCAAATTTGGCTTGCGCGAGTCGCAGCGCCGCTTCGATCGCAGCACGATCCGTCTGCAGCACACGTACCGCGCGACCGTGATCGCGGACAACGCTGCGCCCATCGTGCCGGTAGGTCACATTCCCATCTCGATGCACTTCATAGCTGAGCTGCGGTACCCGACAGATGATCTGGTTGCCGAAGCCCGATTTGCTCGAATCCGCTTCGCCGACTTTGCGGAGTTTGTCGTCTGCTGCATCCGCATTTCGTCTCAAGTTCAATGGCTCGGAGTCAGCCGGCATTATCCAGTTCTCTTCGGGTTTCGGCTCGTCCGGTATCGTCGGCCGCATCCTGCGCAACTCAACCAGGGCGCGGGCGTCGCCGGCTTGTGCGCGCGCCTGCAAGAACTCGCCGAACGACGCGCCGTGCCGCTGACCGTATTTGGCTTTCAATGCATCGCGCTCGAGGAGGATTTGAGCGCGAAGGGTCTGCTCCGCGTCGGTTTTCGTCATTCGCGCGATCGACACCAAGGCGCGCCGGCCTGACGGGCGCAGCCCGGGATGAGCGCGTGCCATGTCGCGAGCGACAATGAACGTTTGCTTGATGTCAGCGCGTCGCGATCGTTCGCTTATCTGCTGCGTTGCTACTGCGTCCTGGCGCGCGCTCCTTAGAGCGTCACGCTCGGTCGTGTACTCACGCCAGAGTTCGGCGCGGGGAAGCTCGCGGGCCACGGGGAGGGCAGCGCCCGAGATCTGACGCTGGTACGAACCGCGGAGGATCTCAGATGTGTCGCGCCAAGGTAGATGCAGTTCCTTAGTCAAAAAATCAGAAACATTTAAGTGCCGTGCGCCGGCGCGGATCCGGCTCGCGCCATCGGGGCCCATCGTGATCCCGTATTTCTCAGGCCGCACGCCATGGGAGTGCGAGAGCTCGGCAAGCAATCGACGCGGATCCAGGTGCGCACGAATCACCGAATACTGGTCGCCGGAGGAACGCTGCTCGAGGCGTTCGCGCTCGTCGTGCATGCGCTGCGAAAGTACGCTGTCGGCACGACGGCCGGTCGCACTTATGCCTGCTCGCTCGCGATGGCGATTCCGTCGCACGCTATCCGGTGATACGGCGCGTTCGTGCTCCAGCTCGTGAAGTGCATGATTCGGCACCAGCACTGCACGTCGTGGGGCGAAGCGGTCCACAGGGACGCCGGACATACCTCGCATACTGTTGCCGGCCGGGGACGGCGCTCTTTGGGAATCTGGGAGAGCGCCATGCTGCCGGCGTTCGGAAGCAGCGCCGCCGGGTCCGCTTGGGATGTCGCGCCCGGCATCGGGCGGGAGGCCGCCTTGGCTTCCTTGCCCGGGCCCGCGTGGGTATCGGGGATTGAACCCGGGATGGAACCCGGGTTCGAATCGGCCACCGAGCCGGGGATCGAGCCAAGCATCGACTCGTGACCCAACTCCGGCTCGATTGTCGAATTCATGTAGTCGTCCATCGCCGCGAACACGTCCGTCTCTGGCGCCGGCCTCTCCGAACCCTCTCGCGTTGTCTGGTGTGTCCCCTCTAGATGCCCCGTTTCGCGAGGTGCCTGAGTGTCCGATTGATGGTCGTGCTGATCCTGACTCATGATGGTTCTCTAAGTGTTTTAAATAGAAAGCGTCGCGTCGTGCATGAAGCTCGGCTATACGTTCGGCGAGGGATGCCGCTTGGTACGCGGGGAAGCTTTTGGTGTTGCCATTATTCAGGTATTTCACTTCGAGCGCCCGGGTGTGCTCCCATTGCGCCAAAGCGTCGAGATAGCGTGCGTGCGTCTCGCAAGGCTTGCCGACCGCGTCATAGGTCACGGAAACGTCGGCCGAGAGCTGGAGCAGTTTTTCCTGCGTGGGCAGTTCGACAAACGCGCGTGAAAATACGTGTTCCTTGAGGTTCACGCCCTTGGGCGCATCGTGCGGCTTTACGTTTGCGTACTCGTTGTCGCGTCCTTCGTTACGGAGGCGTGCCTCACCATGCTCGGCCAGCAGCGCCAAAAAATCGTCGTAGCGCTCGATCTTCTGATCGAGCATGGCATCCAGCACCGTCTCTTTGATGTCGCGACTTACTGGCTTAAAAAGATCGCCCTTGTACCGACTGATCATTTCAGACTCGCTGGTGAACCCCGCACGCCGATGATCCTTGGGACTGGCTAAACCGTACTTTGCGTTCACATGTTCCTGAAACGCCTCGATGAACTGGATATTCGATTTGTAGAAGCCAAGCGGCTCGAGGTGGCCGCCCGAGATCAAATTGAGCTTTGGAATCACGATATGAATGTGCGGCTTGCGTTCGACCAACTTGCCGGCATCATCGAGGTAACTCTTAACCTTTGGAAGGTGCGCTTCCGCGTAGAAATTGAGCTCTTCGGGCAAATACGCGACGCCAATAAACTTTCGGAAATCCTCCGTGATCGCCTCGAGCGTTTCGCGGCTCACTGAATCTTCCTTAAAACTCATCGTGACCGACAAATACCGGTCGACGTTGGGCGCGACGTCGATGGACTGGATGATCGAATTCGTGAGTTCCAGGTCGCCCGCAAGGATCACACGCTCGTCCAGCTCGTCGCGCTCCAGATCGCGCCC
>Ga0163162_10001250_pt1 | contig 23778 bp, 19 predicted proteins | sample S55metaG_FD_115310 | JGI IMG/M metagenome (GOLD analysis project Ga0163162, IMG submission 115310) | Switchgrass rhizosphere microbial communities from Kellogg Biological Station, Michigan, USA - S5-5 metaG | ecosystem: Host-associated > Plants > Roots > Rhizosphere > Soil | place: USA... | reverse complement strand
GGCGATGAAGATCAGCAGATCGCGCTCGGGGAACGCCTCGCTGCCCATCAGCATCGGCACCGACATCACGCCCGCCAGGGTCACCGCACCGCGTACGCCACCGACAGTCAGCAGCCAGCAGGAACGGGCGGTCGGTACTTGCGTCAGATCACCCTTGCCCCGCAGACGGCGCAATAGCACCGACAGACGCCAGATGCTCTGTACCCAGATGAAACGCAACAGCACCAGCGCCAGGAAGATCGCCACCACATCGAGACAGCGATAGAACAGCGTCGGCCATAACGAGGTCTCGTGGCTGACCACCGCTTTAATGATGTCCGGCAGTTGCAGGCCCAGCAGCAGGAAGATCAAGCCATTGAAGGCGAACTCCAGCAACGACCACACACTGCGGTTGAGCAAACGGGTGCTGGTCTGGCGCGGCAGCAGGTCGAGCCAGCTCTGCATCATCCCCGCTGCCACTGCCGAAAGAATGCCCGAGGCGCCGAGCCGTTCGGCCAGCACGTAAGCGGCGAATGGCAGCAGCAACATGAACACCACGTGGGTCGCCGGATCGTCCCAGCCCCGGGCAATCATCCAGGCGCGTAACCGGCCGACCAGCCAGCTCAGCGCCACACCCACCGCCAGCCCGCCGACCGCCACCAGCACGAATGTCAGGCTGGCATTGGCCAGTGAAAATGCACCGGTGATCGCCGCGACCAGCGCGAACTTGAACGTCACCAGGCCTGACGCATCGTTCATCAACGCCTCGCCCTGCAACATATGCATCAGCGGCGTCGGCAAACGGTTTTGCGCGATGGCCGAGACCGCCACGGCGTCGGTCGGCGACAGCACCGCCGCCAGCGCAAAGGCCACCGGCAATGGAATTGTCGGCAGTAACCAGTGAATGAAGTAACCGGCGCCGACCACGGTAAACAGCACCAACCCGACCGCCAGCGTCAGCACCGGTCCGCGCAGACGCCACAATTCGCGCTTGGGCATGCGCCAGCCACACCCCAGTTTAGGATGTCTTGAATCCTACTCCGTTCTGTGCTGCCATTATGGACACCTCAGGAGGAGCCACAATGTCCGTCGAACCCATCCAGCTCAACATCCTCAAGCTACGGCGACTAGCGCTAAGCACAGCGATGACGCGTGATGCTGACGGGCACCCGCTTCCCAGGACAGCTGGAGAGCCTTTTCCCTTCGTGAGCTGGCTAGGAGAAGAGCTACCGGAGTACACCCATTACCCTGCCCTCCTGATGAGCGATGGCGCTCCTTGGCATCACGGAAATTTGTATCTCCTCAGCAAAATCGAAGCGAGCCATCACAACGGCACGGTGGACGCCCAGACGCTGATGACCATCGCTCGCGAACTTCGCCTATTCATGGCCGAAATGAACGACGCAGGGCTAAATTACCTTGAGTTCCCGACTCGCAAACTCAGAAGACCGACTTACTATTACGCCGCCTTACTGAACAGGAAAGTTGACGCGGGAGAGATGGGGGAGTCCACCAAAGAAAAGAAATTAGGATGCGTTTTTGGATTCTACACTTGGCTTCGTAGACAGCACGACTTCTCACCAGAAAACTTGCTCTGGGACGAAACCACAAAGATAGTTAGCTATCTGGATGACAAAGGTTTTGAGCATCAAAAAGTCATAACAAAAAACAGCCTAAGAGGCTCCAAGTCGACAATTGCAAAATCCTCCGAGGACGGAACTATTAACGATGGTGGAGTTCTGCGACCACACACCCGAAAGGAACAGCTGAACCTCATTAACTGCCTTCTTCAGACAGGCAATACCGAACTACAGTTGATGTGCCTAATTAGCCTCATTAGTGGTGGACGAATTCAGACCGTTTTGACGCTGAGAACCCACCATATTCGTCGAGACGCAAAGGAAAACGGCACTAGGAAATTTGCACTGCCAGTAGGGCGAGGGACTGGTATTGACACAAAGAAAAGCAAGAGACATGTACTCTACATTCCTGAGTGGTTACATTATCGACTTGCTGTATACATCGATTCGCCTAGATACCTAATGCGAAAAAACAAGGCGTCGGCTAGCGTCCAAGAGAACGACTATATTTTTATCACCAATGACGGCATCCCATATTATTCAGCGAAAGATGATGCCGCGACGGCTGATTATACGAACATACCCAAAGGTGATGCGCTTAGACAAACCATACGCCGAGAGCTTCAGCCCCTTCTCGATCAGTGCCCCACTCCCTTTAAATTTCGCTTCCACGATCTGAGAGCTACCTTTGGAATGAACTACGCAGAGGATCTCTGGGCGAGAATCAATAAGGACGAATTGAGCTTTATTAGCGCCTTAAATAATCTTAAGGACAGAATGGGGCACTCAAAAATTGAGACAACTCTCCTCTACCTGAATTACCGAATTACTTCTGCAGATTTGAACGCCGGCTACGAGGCCATTGAAACCACGCTGATGGAATCATTCTAGATGGCCAAGCAAACTTATTACAAAAAACTAATTGAATTCAGCCCAACCCATCATGGGCTAGCGGACATTGAGGATTTAATCAATACCCTTAACCTCACAAAATCATACCTAGTATTTGAAGATGTCAAGCTGCCCACCTACCTTTTCGCTTTTGAGGCTGCGGACAATCAAAGGCCTTCGAGTCCCTCTAGATTCAACGCAGTAAGAAGACTACTGGTTTCAATTTCCATATCGTTTCTGACAGGCGCCCACAGGCCTAAGTCATTACCCGGTATCGTCTCCAATCTCTGCAACCTAGTAAGATGGGCTGACACCAACAATCTTCCTGACCTAATGTCAAACGCAACTTCCTACAAAAATGCGGTTGACAGCCGGGTGAGCCACCTGCGCAAAGAACTGCTGAATGGGAAATTAGGTGAGCATACGGTGGCCACTGAAACAACTCACTGCATGATGGGAGGCTCCTGGATATTTAATTTGCCCATGTCATTTTTTCAGGAGGGCGTCAAACGCATCAAGCGATCCAGAAAGAACCTTGACTCAATCACCGAGCCACCCTCTTATCATGACATAAAGGAATCCTACGCTCTAAACATAAAGCTGTTTGATCAGCTCACCGACTTTCTCATAAATAAAAGATCATTTCCGCATCAGATTACGTTACCCAGGGAAAAAGTCTGGGTTTTACCCAACAAATCTTGGGGCGCCACGGAGTGCATGCTCGCGAATCTGCCCGAATGGGGAAAGAGCAAATTCTGGAATTACAAGACGGGCCAAATCTATTCGTTAGAGGAGGCTACCCAATGGGCATTCACCTCTTCGGAACGACCAATAGATCGGTGCATTGGGAAGTTAGAGAAAGAGAGCCTCAAGCTCAAAGAAGCCAATAGTGACTTTTCCTGCTGGCAACGGGTGACCCTGGCTCAATGGGCGCATGATGCCTACCTAACAGTGTTTACGGCAAACACCTCGGCCAACGAAGAATCCATTATATCATTTACTTGGGACGACTCCCTACTACTCAAGGATTGCATTTACAAGAAGACCCCTAAGCTACGCACCATAAAGTATCGGGCCCATGGCAAAGAGGTTTCCTTTGAAATCAGAGCCAAGACTCTCAGCTCATTTGAAAAATTTCTGGAGCTACGGAAGTTTTTGCTCCACGGAAGAGAGCACAAATATCTTTTTCTTTCTCTGTATCGGAACAACGAAGTCCGGCGCCTTCCCGTTAATGCTTTACGCCGGCACTACCGGCGCATCCAGGCCCAGCTTTATCCAGATTTTGTAGGCATTGATTACCGCGAGTGGCGAGCGATTAACGGAAGTACCGCCTTCGATGCTGTTGGCGCCGAAACTGCTTCGACCATACTTCAAAATTCGCCAAGGAGCGTCATCAGAAGCTATTCGAAGGGAACCATTGAAAACTGGGAGAAGGATTTTTCGGAATACTTCAACGCCTTCTCGAAAGAATTCAGAAAGTTCAAAAAGAAAGCCATCCCAATTGGCCATTGTAACGCTGAAAACGACCCGAAGTCGTTAATACCGACAGTATCTCTTCAACCGGACTGCTTACATTTCGAAGGGTGTCTGAACTGTGATAAGTTTTCGCTGCATGCAGACGCCGAGGACATCCGTAAAATTATCAGCATGCAATATGTGATTCTTGCTTCCGAACCAGCAGCCAAGTCAAAAGAGAGCTTCGATTACGCTTTCTCCGGGCTGCTACGCAAAGTCGACTGGATACTCACAGAAATATCTTCGGTCGACGAAGCCCGGAATAAACTTGTCCAAAATATCCGGCATGACGTTTTTCAGCACGAGGCGATTACGGAATACTGGCAGTTCAAACTCGATATGCTTGTCCAGATGGAGGTCATACAGTGAGCAGGGCAAATACCAAACGCAAGACCGAACTGACTGGGGCGTCGCTGGTATATGCGTCTGCCGAGGGGTTTGATTTTTTCAACCCTGACCCTGACTTCGTAATGACTTATGACAGAGAGGGTCAGCCGCTATCCAGATTCGTTAATAACTACTGGAGCTACGCGGCTTACTCCCCTACTGCTAACGGCCCCAATAATTGCTGGTTTCAAAGGCCAGAATCACCAAAATCTCTAGAGTGGGATGCCCTGACCCACCAGCAGAAGACAATATTGGCCGCAATCCAGTTATCGAAATTCTCGCCATGGCACGAGCACCTGTCCGCCGCCTACATGCATACAGCAAATGGTGTTTTGAACCGTTTGAAGAAGCGTTGCTTCGAATCAGGTCTCAACTTGTACGAGGTACTGTCCGACGCAAGCGTGCTTACCAAGATCACTAAAGGATTATATGCCGGCGATCTCGCAACACTCCGAGGCATTCTGACTAGGCTCAGTGGGGCCACCATAGAGAATTTCGGCCATTATTTTAATGCCGGACAAGTCATCCCGTATCTGAAATCTCTGAAGCAAGAAGGTTTTCAACACCCCGTCATTCCATCACGAATACTTTTCGAAAAGCTGACCTCCATTCAAGAGGTAATTGACGACTACCTTCGAAACGAAGAAGCGATTGTTCGCGTCAACAACATCTCACTTCTTTGTCATTCCTACCTCACCGGCTATGAGTGGCATTACGATGTGCCGGACACAATGGTGAAATCTGCAACTAACTTTCAGCGAGTCGCCATTGAACTTGGGCTAACTGAACTGACAGAAAAATACAATATTAATTCTGCCGCCAGCCTGAGCGGTTTCCTCGGCCTGGTACAGTACTGCGCGTCACTCCAGGTAATGGCGTATTCCGGTATGCGCCGAGGCGAAGCCCAGAGCTTGAAGTATAATTGCTTGAGGGTTAAGAAGCGTCCCTATGGAAGAATCCGGCACCTAATCGGGATCAGTACGAAGTTAACACGACATCGCTTCTTAACCTCTTGGATCACCTGCAAACACGTGGTTCCGGCGATTAAGGCCAGTCAGTCTATTTGCCGGCTCGCAGCACGAGCGCTTTATATCGAAGACTCAGATCTCGATGACCTACCCCTGTTTATTAGCAGGAGTTATCTGAATTTCAGTACACTCAATTCGCGATCTGAGCAATCCATTGTCGGGGACTACAAAGTCTCCAAGCTCAACTCAATCGACCACGATTCAGATCTACCGCCAATCATCATTCAGCAAGCCGATCTGGACGAATTGAAAGAGGTTGCACCATTCCAGGACTGGGACATTGGTGGAAACTTTGCAGTCGGGCAACCCTGGCCATTTACGTTGCACCAGCTACGGCGCTCCCTAGCAGTTTACGCTGCTAAAAGTGGCTTGGTACGGCACTCCTCACTCAGAAGGCAGCTCAAGCACCTCTCGGTAGAAATGTCTCTTTATTATGCTCGCGGCTCGTCCAGGGTGCGTAGCGTTTTTAACCCGTCGCCTGACCATATCATGCACGACTTTTCAAAAGACAACCTGGCGGAGCTGGACTCTATCATGTACATCAGGGATGTTCTTATGCGTCATGATGAGGTCAAAGGAGGACACGCTAAGGTGTTACACGCAGAAGGTTATGGGGCGCCGATCCTGATCACGCTCTCGGACAAAGAAAAGACTCTATCTGAATTCAAAAATGGTAGGAAAGCGTGGCGCCCGACTTTTACAGGCGGGTGTACGAGTATCAATGGTTGTGAAATGGTAGCACACCCTACCCTAACACGATGCGTGTCGGGCAATGGATGCCCCGACGCTGCGATACTTCCTGATAAGATAAAATCTGTTATGACTCAGCAACAGAAACTCATTTCTGTTCTGGACGTAACCTCTTTAGAGTATCGCTCAGAGATCGCACAACTTAACGACTTAGAGCGAATCTACGCAGAGGTCACCCAGTGATCGAGAACACTAGAAAGCATGGCCACTACTACCAAGCAATAAGCCGAATGCTTAGCAACACCACTATAGTTGTGCCTAAAGGTACTGTGATAAACAATGACTCCGTTGCTGTCGAGGCAGGACGTAAGCCTGGTGCAATTAAAAGCGGCAGAGAGTCCAACACCCTGTTGATCCAAGCCATTGATGAGGCCCGTGCAATCCAGGCGAGCACCTTAAAAAAAACTAAGCCTGCAGTGAAAAAGGACTACAAATCTGAAGCAGAACATCAACGCGCATTACTAGAAGCTTCAATTGGCCGTGAGATAATGCTCCACAACAAGCTCCACGAGCTTGAGGCTGAGTTACAGCTATACAAATCGTCCAAAATTGTCCGACTACCTACTCGCAATGATAAAGGCGGTAAGTCGTGATATGCCTGAGTGACATCTGGAGGCTGTCCAGTGTCACTCTGACCTTGTGAGGTATCCGATAATCAACCCTGCCCTAGATTCGCCTCACTCATGTCCAGCTCGCCCAGTACCTTGCGCACCACGTCATCCCCGACCAGGTGCTTACGATGGAGGCTATAGAGCTCCAAGCGCTGCGCCCGCAACGCCGTCAACCTCAGGCGGCGCTCAAGCTGATCCATTTGTTGAGCCAAGGCGCGCGCCTCTGCAGTGTCGTTGTAGCTCTCCAGCTCTTCCCGGTATTCAGCCATCAAGCGCCCTTTCAGCTCTGCAGCCATGGCAGCCTGAGCGGCATCTGGGGCTGCGCCTGGCACAGCTACGTCTTCTGCCTCCAATGCGTGGATGGCAGCTTCAGCAGTGAGCTTCCAAGTTTCCTGCACTTCCTGCTCCAGGGCCTCATCCGGGCCTCTGTCTACCCCACGGAGCAACCAAGGCAGCGCAATGCAGGCCGAGACCAGCGACATCAGGATCACGCCAGCAGCGATGAAAATCAGCAGATCGCGCTCGGGGAATGACGCGCCAGGAGAAATGAGCAGCGGTACCGACATAACGCCCGCCAGGGTTACGGCCCCACGCACACCACCCAAAGTCAGTAGCCAGCAAGAACGCGCTGTTGGTAACAACGCCAGTTCGGGCTTCCCGCTCCAGCGACGGATCTTACCGACACCCCGCCAGGTGCTTTGCACCCAAACGAAGCGCAGCAATACCAGCACCGCAAATATCGCGATTACGTCCAGGCAGCGATATGCAAGCGTGGGCCACAGCGATGATTCGTGGCTGACCACGGCCTTGATGATGTCGGGTAATTGCAAGCCCAACAGTAAAAATATGAGCCCGTTAAAAGCAAATTCGAGAAGCGACCAAACGCTACGGTTGAGCAACCGGGTGCTGGTCTGTCTTGGCAATAGATCGAGCCAGCTCTGCATCATGCCGGCAGCCACTGCCGAGAGAATGCCCGAAACACCCAAGCGCTCGGCCAGCACATAGGCGGCGAATGGCAGCAGAAGCATGAACACCACATGGGTAGCCGGGTCATCCCATCCACGGGCAATCATCCACATACGCAGGCGCCCAAGCAGCCAGCTGAGTGCGACGCCCACCGCCAGGCCGCCAAGCGCGACAAGGAAGAACGTCAGGCTTGCATCGGTAAGGGAGAACACCCCGGTAATGGCTGCGGCCAAGGCAAACTTGAAGGTCACCAGGCCCGATGCATCATTGAGCAGCGCTTCGCCCTGCAGCATATGCATCAAGGGCGTGGGCAGCCTGCCTTGAGTAATAGCCGAAACGGCCACCGCATCTGTGGGCGAGAGCACAGCCGCCAGGGCGAACGCCACTGGCAAGGGGATAGTTGGAAGGATCCAGTGAATGAAGTAGCCAGCCCCGATTACGGTGAACAACACCAATCCCACGGCGAGGGTCAGAACAGGCCCGCGCAACCGCCAGAGCTCACGTTTCGGCATTCGCCAGCCATCGACGAAAAGCAGCGGAGGTAGGAATAAAAAAAGGAAAAGTTCTGGGTTGAGGACGACATGTAGGCCCAGATTAGGCCAAGCCAGCAGAGCACCTGCCCCGATCTGCACCAGTGGCAACGGAATGGGGAGCAGCCGACCAGCTAGCTTTGAGACGCTCACGAGCGTCAGCAGGATTAGGACGGTATAGGCTGACTGCATACGGCATTTTCCTCTGAATCCAGTACAACTCGGCGAGATCGAATAGGTCGGATCGCCATTTGAAACAATATGTTAAGACGGATGCCCCGGCTTGGCCGCTGCACCATGGTCGCAGCTGCATTCGGGATCTGTAACCGTTTATTGCAGAAGCAGCTCTGAGCTGGTGATGTGTGCCTTGGTCTCAAGCGAATCCAGATACGAAAGCGTAGGCCTAACTGCGCCGCCAGCACGTAAGCGAGGAAGAAAGTGACGCGGCTGAGGCTACCCCTGAGCAGCGACCTTCGGCTTGTGTCACCAACGGCTCTATCATAGGGCTGACAGCCACCTATGCGCCTTGAGTTTCCAGATCGTTCCAAGGACACTCAGACGTTTTAGATGGATCTATTGATGAAGATCGCTAGACATCCCTGGACGGGCAAGCCCGTCACGATTTCTCAGTACCGCGCTGAGTTTGGCCCGCCCTTTGTCGGCACCGTCAAAGCCAATCGCCCGCCCGCTACCTGTCCTGGCTGCCGGCAAAACCTACTGATCCGGGGCGAGATCGTGGCCCAGGATCACTCCACCTTCAGCCATTTCCCGGCTACCCCCGGCCAGCCAAAGCCCTTCTGCCCCATCAAGGCTAGTGCCAGTCACAAGTACACAGTGCTCTGCCCAGTGGACGAAGACCCGGCGCGCACGAAAGCGCTACGGGATAGCTTCTTCAAGAACTGGCGTATCCACTGGCTGCAATTCAGAAATCACGTGGGGTTTGTGGATATTAAGGACTTCATCAATGCCCTTAAGGTGGCCGATAAGGAACACGTGTGGCGCTACCGCGCACTCCAAGAGCACGAGGTCATCATCGTCTTGATGCTGATCAGCGACTTCAAACCGGTAGCAGGCAAAGGCAAAAAACCTTTGCGCGCGAACTGGGTGCGCTTCTGGTTCGAGTCGCGAGCCCAGACATTCTCTGAGTTCTGGAATCTGTCTAACGACCAGAAAGTCATCATTCGCGTGGAGTACGAAGTGCCGGAGGGTCGTCGAGCACTGAAGCCCGATTACGCCTGCGCCTTTGAGGAAATCGACGTTAGCACCAACTACCTTTTGGATCGGCAAGAGGGTGATGATGCGGTTCATGCCTTTGTCGAGAGCATGGTGCTAAAGGCTTTCAGATTGTAATGGGCTACCAAGCACTTCCAGCCGCGAGCTGCTCGCGAACGGGTCCGTAAATAGAGCCTCCAGCTCGCAAGCACAGGCCGATTCAAGATTTCGTCTGCTTCCTGCCCTTGGTGACTGACCAAGCATCAGCAAGCCCTGAGCCGCCTCTCATGGCTTCTGTGCAAACCGGCAGTGCGCGTCGAAGTCCTGCAGTGGATAGATATGAAAGCTGGCGACCGAATTCTCGTAACTCACCAGCTCCAAGAGCCCGTTCCTGATCATGATGTGAACCGGGGGTAAAGAAACCGCCTGGCCAAATACGTTGATGCCTTTCTGCTCCGTGGCGTCGAATTCTTTGAAGCGATATCGCTGGTTTTGGAACTGGCTGGCCTCGTCTTCACCCATTCTCATCGCGCTTCGAATAGGGAATTTGATGCTCTCCAGCGGCTTGTAGAACCCATCAATGGCATCAACGCTGTCTTTCAGCTCAACGTAGTCTTCATCTGTGAGACCAGAGGTCAGGTCAACATTGATCGATATACCCAGAAACTCCGTGAGGCGTCTCGCCCACTGTAAATAGGTCATCAAAGTCGTCAGTCGCTTGAAGCCTTCAGGCCGCAAATTGATCGACATGACGTAAAGTCGCTCACCATCGAGCTCAACTATGAGGGAGACCTTCCATCCGTTGAGCGCAGCTTCAGCAAATTGCGCGATTTTCGAGAACCAGGGCAGTTGGTTGACCGGGCGCGACTGCCAGCATTCAACGCTGATGTTGAAGTTCACATTGGAAACCGCGCCCCCATCGTCGACCTCGGCAACGAGCTTGAGCATCCCTGCCATGGATTCCCCCCTGAGGCGGAACGACTTGGTGCCCCACACGATTTCTCCAGGCATATCGTCCAACACCAGCGGTTCTAGGGTGTCCGGATCCGTCAGAATGATCTTCTGAATCACACGGGTAGGAGGGCGAAAAAACTGCATCTTTCCCCACGCGCCTTTGGTCATGTCCACGATCGCGTCGAACAGTGGCGATCCCTGGATGGCGACGTTGGTCATGTCCAGCTCTAGGCTTTGGCCATGCTCAAACAGCGCGTTGAAACCAGTAGCAGCCACTGGGGCATCTTTTCCCCCTACCGTCATAGCAAGCTGCACGTTTTCCTTCGCATTCACTTGGAAGACGGTACCGTGGTGAGGATCGTACTTGGTGATGACATCGAAGCGAGGATCAGTCTGTGACAGGACTTGTGCAGTCGCTGTATGGGCATTCTGAATCGCAGTGGGCAAGAAGCTTTTTGGCAATCCCGTCAGGGTCATGGCCAAGAGATCGGGTGCGTCTTGAGCTGAGGGCTGGCGTTTGCCGAGCTCGGCCTTAGCAGTGGCTTCGGCTTGTTTCTTCCACGCCTTGAGCAACTCGACCGTGTAGGTGTTGACGTCCCGGTCGATTTCATCGGCATGAATCGCGCAGAGCCAAATGCCATTTGAAAAGGCTTTCCTCTTGTCACTGGTCATGCCAGCGTCGAAGCGTGCACCGCCAGGCGAGGCGGCACATATGTGCGCCGCTTTACCGACATTGGTCACCCCCTCCTCATCCTGTGGGGCTGATGTGGCGACTCTGCAGCTCGGGTTCGAGCACCGATGTGCGACCCTATCTCGAAGCTTTTTGATGGTGCTCAATTTGAAGTCATCGCGCGCCATAGTATCTCGCCACCTCTAAAGTCAAAAAGGTTGGAACAGTTTACAGCTCTCAGATGGGAACAGGCTTAGCCTGGTTTGGCTCCGACACCAGCATCTCATCTACTGTGTCAGAACTCGAAAACAGGCCCGGGTTTTCGCTTTGGCTTATCTTCCGACAATGGCTCATCAGTCGTTTCGTATGCCACGTAGCGCACGTCATGGTAGACAAGACTGTCAGCTACGTACTCAATGCAAGACCCGCTGGATGGCTTGGCTCCCATCACTCCCATTGCGCCATCCACACTCCAGAACGTTGGCGTTGGTGCACATGCCACATGGGAGAAAAGAACGATGTTGTTGCCCATCGGTGCCTGAACAGATTTGAAAATGAGACCGTCGATGCGAGGTTTGCAGTGCGTGGCGAGGTATTCGGCGACGGCTTGTGATGTCAGGTAGTTGCGCTCGGAGCCTGGAAGCACCGGGACGGTGATCAAGTTATGAAGGTACTTCAGGAATTGACGACGGCCTCGTTTTTCAAAGTAGTTGGATTCGAAAAAACTAGGTTCTGGCCCCAGATCAGCGCTCTCGAACCGGCCAAAATCCAGAACCTTGATCGAGCCGGTCAGTTTGAACTCACCACTGACAACGGTGCCCCCTACCGGAGGGCGTAGCTCAGCAACGCAGGTTTTGCGCTCAAAGGCCCCGTAGAAGGCCGGCACGCCAGCGGGATTCATCCTCCCTTCACCTGCGATTTCTTTGGGCGGCGCTGAGAGGTTGCAAGCCGGGTCAGCGCTAATCTTGCTGACGTCTCCGGCGGTTGCGCATGAACGGGCGCGATAGATCGAAGGGGCTTCTTCCGGCGACAGAATCCGCACCACAGCATGGTCGCTTGATGAGGCGGAATACTTCGCCAGATCCTTGAACAGCCAGTCCAGGAACGATTTCGCGCTTTCATTGAAGAAGCGGTTCCCGTGCGCCAATCCCTCTTGGAATTCGCCCCACTGGTATCTGAAGTCGCTAGGCAAATAGGGCAAGTGAGCGTAGTTCACGTCGTCGCTGTATTGGGTCAGGTCTCGGCAGACAAGCTCTACGACAGGGTCGATATTGTCACAACCGAAAATTTCTCCCACCCAGACGTCGATCAGCTCCCCGTACTGACGCTGGAACGAGCCGTGAGCATCGTTCCACGTGAAATAGTGCTCCCCTGGGCAGACATAGGCCCCAAGAATCTTTTCTACGCGGCTCACTAGATTCGGTAGCGAGATCGACCTGCGTTTGGTTTCACAGAGACAGCATGCGACGGATATGCCGTTGCGTTGAATCTGCCGAGCCAGGAAAGGATCCGTGGCGCATTTGAAGCACACGTATTGCTCGGCTGCCATGGCGGTTCTGTCGTCCTTCTGCATAATGGTGGCAAAGTACAATTGCGCGGAGACCGATGATGATCGCTGATCACCTTCGGTAAACCAACACCTCGTTCGCCACCCATGACCGATGATTGCGTGGCCGCGATCACCACTCCCCCTTACACGTCAGAGGACACGCCGTGAGCTCGACCAAGGACTATTTTTTCGAGGTTCAACAGGAAGCCTGTATCGAATGGGGTCGCCAGATATACGGATTTGAGATCGACCCGGACGAAGAGCCAGAGTTATGGGAAAAGTTAGCAGCCGAATATTCAGACATGCTCGACGCCAAAGCCGAGATCCAATGGCTGAATCGTCACTCTCACCAGGAATTCTTTATAGAATTTGAAGCTGAGCTAGCGGCGACGGCTAGCCTGTTGGCTGCGGCTACCCAAACTCCCAACCCCAATACTGTCTTCAAGCTCGTCTATGCGCATACCGTCACCCTGATGGAGACGCTGGTCAGCTCGGTGGTGCGCAAGCTGGTTGTTAGCGACGAAAACCTGTTGATGTCGCTTGCTGCAGGCTACAAAAAGGTGAACGTTGTCTCCGTAACTCTGAAGGAGATCGCTGAAAACCCGAAGGTGGTGGAAAACATCGTGCTCAAAATCTTGGCCGATCAGACCTTCCACAACGTCGCCACTATCAAGGAGGTCTTGGGTGTGATGTTTGGCGATCACATGAAAGACCTAGACCTGGCGGGAGTTGGTCGCATTTGCAGCAAGCGACATGACATCGTCCATCGCAATGGCAAGACGGTCGATGACAAGCCTATCGAGCTGTCACCAGCAGAGGTGGATCAGGCCATCAGCACCGTCAGTGAGTTTGCCCTGGATGTCAGGCGCAGGATTGAGGCCGCGCTCAGAGAAGCTGACCCCGAACCTTTTTGACGAGGCCTCCACGACCACTTCCCCTTGCGCAGACGACTCGGCTGGGTGATAGCAAGTGTAAGAGGTTCGGTGGCGAGGCCCAGCCGCAATCAGGATGCTGACGGTACATACCCCTGTAAGGACGCAGCATGTACACCCATGAAATGGCACAGCCTACCGACAAGATGCTTCTGACCGAAATCCTCGACATGGAAACAGGTCTGAATATCGACCCTCAGGTGTTCCTGCGCCGGGAGTTGAGCCTGGTCATGAAAGACCGAGCCGAATTGATGGCCCGATATGCCCGAGATCCAGATGCACCTTGGCTAGTCTGCCAGCTGTGTTCTGCATCTGTGATCTTGGTGCGTACGAAAGATCGGTACTTTCATTTCCGCCATCACCTGAATGAAGAAGCGGAGAAGAAATGTTCGATCTCGACACGGGGCGAGCTGAGCGCCGATCAGATCAAGTGCATCAAATACAACGCGGCGAAGGAAAGTGCCGCGCACTTGAGACTCAAGGCCATTATCCGCGACAGCCTGATGGCCGACGAAAAATGCACTGAGCCGCTGGTGGAGGCCGTTTGGAAAGGGCTGCGTTTGGCTGAGCGAGCACAGTGGCGAAAGCCGGATGTCCAAGTCGAACATGCAGGTCAGCGTCTGGCGTTCGAGGTTCAACTGTCGACTACGTTCCTAAGCGAAATTGTAGGCCGGCGAGAATTTTACCGGCACAACAACGGTGGAATGGTTTGGGTCTTCCACAGCTTCGACCCGACCACGACGCGTACCGCCGAAGAGGATATTTTCTACCTTAACAACCACAACGTCTTCCTAGTGAACGAAGCAACGCTTGAGCGCTCCAGGCAGGCCAAGCGCATGGCTCTGGATTGCTGGTACCCCACTCCGGAGTTGCGAGGCAATACGATCTTCAATCGCTGGACGATGGCGCACGTGTTTCTTGATGAGCTAACGATCGACCCTAGAGAATAGAAGGTGTTTTTCTACGATTACGATGCGCAGCGAGCTGAACTCGAACGCTCGCTGGATAAATCCCTGGTTCGTCAGGCCTTTTATGATTTCTGGAATCAGCACGCTGCCAACGACTGCAGGGAAACGGATGCGGCCTGGGTAACCTTGCGGGAGAAGATGCGGATAGCCATGCCGCGCCTGCAGTTGCCGGTGGATCATCGCACGGGCAAATTTCATGGTGCCATCTCGATCATGCTGAGTGCCCGCTTTGGGCGCCCGGTGGGCTACAACCTGCCTCGACTGCTGAACGTGGCCAACACGGCGTTCGATCACTACAAGGATTTCCTCTACGCCTTTGGGTGGACGCTGAGACTGTGCGGCCATGAAGACTCTCTCAAGGCTCAAGACAGCAAAGGTACGTGGCTTCGGCGCACGGAAATGATCAAGGAGGGCATGCGGAACTATGACGAGGATTTCCGCCAGGATCCTAGCCTCAACCATCTCATCGCATTCCTAGTCCCAGAGATCACCGAAAAGCTGGCTCAAGCCAGAGACTGGTAGCAGCGGATGAGTGCTCCGGGCCGGGCGGCGTCAAGTGACCTGACGACTCCTCCTAAGGCAGAATCTGCGCTGATCAGCGAGGTGGGCTAGCGTCGGAAGATCGTTATCGGGGCTCCTTTGAGGCTCTGTCTTGGGCCCAGTGAGTGTCCCCCTCGACCTCCTGTGTCGTGCCAGAGGACAGCATCAGGGTCTGCCTCGGGTATTGCCTACGCTTTCGGTAGAGGACAGCGTACGCCAGGCCAAGGTTTATCTGCCGGGGTCTCTCGCAGCTAGCGAAGACTTGGAGGTCGGAAAAAGGCATGGCCCGCTACATCATTTCCACCGACTTTGATGGCCAGGCGAACAAGCCTGAATTTACGAGTTCCGGCGGGGCGTCGGTCAATCGATCGGAGTCCTGGTCAGAACCTGTCGTATCCGTAGGCTCGATTTGTTAAGCGCCCAAACCATGCTCCAAACGCGCCAGTAACTCCAATGCATCCTCAACGGTGGCATCCACCGGCCTTTTGTCGGCTAAAGCGTGTGCTTTGGTCATAAGCCAATGCATTGCAAGCGCCTCGTTGCCGAACACTCGAATTGCGGCCTCTAGAAGGACAGGATCAATTTTTTCCATTTGTACACCTTGACGAAGCGTCGCCTGGCTCGCTGAGTACGATGTATGCCGGCTGCCAGAAACCCGCGAAAGGGTTGGGAACCCCAAATGCGCCATTTGCGGATCGACTGGTCAGCGAGCCTGAACTGAGTAACTTTGGCAAGAAATGCGTGCCCGAGTAGCTATCGGGCACATCAGTCCTCGACGGGATTATGCCCCGTGGCACTTTTTGAACTTCCGCCCTGACCCACACGGGCACGGCTCGTTGCGACCTACTGCCCCCATCTGGGAACGGAACGCCACACGCCTGCTGTCACTGATGATGCTGCCAATCAGTAGAGTTTGGCCATGCAGCTCCTGCTTCTGCCAATCTTCCACACCTTCAAGGTAGGGGTCTAGCCGCCTGATTTCAGAGATTGCACCTTGGTGATCACCACACCGAGCCAATATCACCGCATACTGACTTCTGACCTGAACCAGCCTTCCGATAAGACCTGCCCCAGTAACGACCGGCAGGACATGCTGTTCCATGACCTCCTTTGCACCCACGAAGTCTTTGATCCCCACAAATTCATCGGCCAAGTCTTGTCCGACCCGCACAATCGACTCGTACCCTTCCACCATTCCATAAAATTTCATAGCATGGATACGTTGGAGGAGCGCTTTCATTCCCTGGCCTTCGAGTGCTTTGGCTTGAACTTCCAAGGCGTCCGCAAGGTGCTTGATGTGTTCATGGACATTTGGTGGTCGCTTGATGACCTCCCACAGGACATCCGAATTTTTCCCCATCACAGATTTATGCGTCAGCCCCAAGATCTCAAAGTATTCGCTGACCACTTTCTCACACATCGCCTCAGCCGCTTTGTGGCGCTTCAACTTCCACAGTGCGACTGCGTGGTTGTAATCGAATACTCGGCGGTAGTCGGGGTCAGGGATTTTCGGGGTGGCGTACGCCACTGCCTGTTCAACCTCGTCCGCACGGCCCTGGTCGGACGCCAGCAGCACTTTTCGCATCGCCCATGCGATCTGCTCGCGGGCCTCGAATCCGTGAGTATCAAGAAGCTGCTGCATCATCGATAGAGGCTCAGCTGCCTCGTCGAAGCGCCCTTCTCGCATGTAGGAAAACACTAGGCCATCAAGCGCCCAGAAGGCCTCGTGTGGGTTGAGTTCGTTCGCATCAAGTGCCCGCTTCAAGCTGGAGGTGATGTCGACCGATATCCCCATCTCGTAAAACAGTTCCTCGCCTGCGAGGCCGATCAGGGTCATCACATCGTGGAGCCTGATGAAAACACGCGTGAGCAGCGAAAACCGCGAAACATCACGACTCTTTTCCAGGCTTCGGATCAGAAGCTCCTTCAGCGCTAACAATGCCTCAGTGATCACGGGCTCGCCCATGAGTTCCAGGTGACGTAGGCCCAGAGTACGGACAGCGTCATGGACTTTGAGTGTCTTAGCGCCAAACACCTCAACTGTCCCTGTGGCCTGGATTTTTTTGATGGCCGCAGCTGCGCCGCCTTGGGACAGCTTGAGCGTAGCCGATAGCAAACGGACGACTTCCTCATGCGTAAGGCCTGTATCAGCAAGGCTGACAATGGCTAACGCGTTCTGGGTAATCTGCTCGAAACCATCGTAAACGCGAGCCAGGATGACCTCCTGGGCCGTTTCCACTACGTTCGATTGCTGGCCGAGATCGACACAGAGCGCCTCGATGTCTCCGCCATATTCCGACAGGGCAACCGTGACGGCGCTGTCAACGTACAGCGGTAACCCTCCGGAGTATGTTCGGAGTTGCTCAAATGCCCGTGCACTGCCGAACGCGCCGGCGTCACTGGCCACCCGTGCCACGGTATCCAGATCCCACCCGAGAAGCGTCTCCCGCCGCAACGTCATGACCGCTTCAAGTTCTCGTACGTTTTCATGAGGCTGGCACAGAAGTGTGAAACGGATGTGGCGGGTCGCGCTCAGCAAATCTCGCAGGTGGGCAACTGGAACGCGGTGCGCATTGTCGATAACAACAACCAAGGGCGCCTGAGCCTGTTCCAAAAATCGGTCGAATGCCCGAATGGCTTCGTAACCGCTAGCACCAGGCAACAGAATCTTCCGAATACCTTCGGGGTCTTTTTGGGAGTACTTGGAGGCAAGCTCGCGCACGATTGAACTCGCAATCGCGGGCCCTGGGAGGTCACCAACGTCGTAGTAGGCACATGGTTCAGGGCTATGCAGAGCCGCGTAGGCTGCCCAAGTCGTTTTCCCGGCACCGGACAAACCGCAAATGATCCGTACCCGTTCCGCCGATACCAGTGCAGGTTCGTTCTGTTGAGGCCTGTAGGAGGCAGGCGGCGTTGGAAAATCCTGGAGCTGCACGATTAGTTGCTCGAACAAGCCCGGCAAGTCCGAAGTGCCGAATACGTGCTTGGCGTTACCGCTACCGCCAGCGGACGCCAGCATTACCAACCCCGCCATTTTCCAAGTCAGCGCGGAAGGTGAGAGAAGCGAGAACTGCAGCTTTTCAGCCAGGTCTACGCACCACTGGGCCGCCTCCTCCAATGTCACCCACGCGGGCGGAAGGTATTCGGGGCGCGGGGCCTTCGATCCGGGATAGAGATAGGTCAGATCCGAGGGCGTCGTTTTCTCGTCTACCTCCGCCTGAAGCGTTCTGCCGAGTGGCTGGTTCGCAACGATCACGAACTCTGGATTCCCAGAACGCCCCTCAGGCCCATGCGACTGCCGAATCTGCTCGAAGCGCTCCAATGCGCCTGCAACGTCGCCAGGCATCAGCGGCTGAGAACGTGTTTTGACCTGGATATAGACTCTCCCGGCATCAGTGCTGAGTTCGATATCTTCATCCAGTTCGACCAACACCTCTTTGACACCCGCAGCCTGCGCCAAAAACAAGCAGCCCACACCATACAGGTGCTGATACAGGAAACCCCTGTGCAGAGACTCGATGCGCTTAAGCTGGGCGGGGTCAAGCACGTCTACGGTATTGAGTTGGTCGTCAGATTGCATAGAGTTTCCACTTCACTCTGGCAGAAGGTTTTTGTGCTCAGGCAGAACCGAGCGCCGGTGACGGCGCAACATTCTGTGGTGATCGAGACAAAAGATCGAGCAGAAGCGCTACCGATGGTGGTTGGGAATAGGCCGCTATTTACGCCGCTCAGTCCACGAGTCAATCCCATGACGACGGCAATCAAGGTGGGTCACTGGCGGTGGGCGCAATGCGAGCCCATAAAAGCTCCGGGCCAGCCATGCAGCCATGGCACCAGAGTTCCTGCGGGCAGCGCCGCTGCTGGATTCTGCCATCGACGAAAAGGAATTTTTGGCTTCGAGGTTCGGTTTCAAAATTCCGTCACGTTGCGAAGCTGACTCGCGCCTGATCGACTATAGTTTCCGGGCAAACGACGGCCTTTTCCTACAACGGGAATATCCAGGTGTTCCTTGACACTGATTCGCCCGTTGATCAAAAATGATCAAAGAATCGCTACAGCTCCGTTCGTTTCGGATGGAGTTTCAACGCTGAACAAGGAGGTATAATGTCGAACGTCTCGATTGCGCTGATCAAAGAAAGCAACAAAATGCTTTCCGCGTCTGCAAAGAAGGCCGTTGCTGCTCGTTCCTCGAAGCTGTCATCTGACACGATCAACAACATGATGAAAAAGGCGTTCAATCGCCTGTCACGCTGACCACGGATCGTCGCCTCTTGAGCCACCATCAAACCAGCGCCCTAGGCGACGCCTCTCAACGGTCAATCACCCAAGACGCCGATTACGGTCACTCGCCTCACCAGGCGCCTGAACCCGAGTCGGCGTCCTTGCGTTCAGAGATCCCTTTCGACGTCTTCCGCAAGCTCGTCGAGTCACCGGACGACTTCCTGGGATTGCTCGCCTACTCACTCTACAAACGCCACAAGATTGAGTGGATCGAAGCGCACCCAGATGACGATCATGAGGCTTTTAAGAAGGTCGCGTGCACGCCACAGCAGCTGGGGATGTACCGTTACCAGGCCGAGCAGATGGCTAAAAGCTTCATCGACGTCTCGCTTGATCAGTTGGAAGCTGAGATGCGTAGCTCAATCATGGAGGGCGAGGTGATCAGCAAGATCCAAGATTTGGATGATGCCCTTCATACGAAAGCCTCCACGCTGGAAACAATTTTCACCAGCAAGGTTGACGGGTTGAAATGGAAATTCTGGCCTGCTTTTGGCAATCACATGCTCAGTGGCCTAGCCTCTGTCATCGTCGCACTGCTGATTTTCGGCTGCTTCTCGCTGTACAACATGTACCAGCAGCAGGGAGGCCTGGAGGGCATGGCCAAGCAAGCGTCTAACCAGGCAAACCAGCAGCCTGCAAATCTTTCTACTACTCCATCGCTGACACAATCGCCCCAAGGCTGAAGCAGTCGCTCGGCGCCATTACGCACCCGCCGCGCCTCACTAGCTAAGTTTAGCCGTTAACCTGTGGTGGGTCGCAACATCACCAGGCGTCAACGAAGTTGAATTCGAAGGCGCTCAAGGCATCTGGGAATGCCTGCTACGTCTCCGGCCCCGGGGCGTTCACGGTCGAGGGCGGCAAGTCAATCTTTGCTGCCGTAAAACGGGTTCGACCAGTTTCTGACCTCTTCGCACACCTTTTCATAATGAGCGCCATGGATAGGGTTTTGAAGGGCTTGATCCCACGTTACGAAATCACCGCCCGAGAGCACTGACATAATCTCGGCACACTGCTTCATCGCCGTTGAAATGATGTAGTGAGCTGTGTGGGGTTCGAGTCCATTTATTCGATGCTCCAGTGCTGTGCTCTGAATCGCGCGAAGCCTGAAGGCATGCCCAGGATATGAGTTCTCCTGGTGCGACTCATCCATGGGGATGGCAACGCTGAAGCCCCAGAGTGTGGCCGATGCCGCAATGAGCGCGAACGTGAAGCACGCTTGGGTAATTGCAATGTGTTTGTGTGGATCGTAGTGCGTCTCGTCGGCAAATAATCTCTTCTTAAGCTCATCCATCAGGAACTGCATCGCATAGGTATCGGCGATGACCTCTCGCGCGTGCTTCTCCAGTCGTTCCTGGTCATCTGCCGCTTCGGCTTCCGGTGATGCACCTCGCTCCGCACGGCGAACCGCGTGGAGATTATGAAAATGACCGACCTCGTGCAGGAGGATGAAACAGAAGATAGCGAACGCGAATGTTTCGAAGGTTGCCCGGTATTCAGGATCGCGCAACCACCAATAATCTGGGCTTTCCCAATCAAAAACGCCATCTTTGAGCCAGACCTTGACGTCGTGACGCCAGGGCAAAGGTGAGGCTTGGTAGGCTGGCGGAATGGGCCGGGCATGTACGGTCAATAAGGAAGCCAGCTTGATTATCAGATCAAGCATGCCCTTCCATACCATCACCGTCTTGAGCTCTGAATCCGCACCTGCTTGGCACCTCACCCCATCCACGAAGTACAGACTCACTTTATCGCCCGGCAGAGAGGCGCAAATTTCTCTACCCTGGCGCAGAAGCGAGTCATACATCTCACCATCTGGATCTTCGGTATAGATCTGCAGAATCCCTTCGCCTGGCTTGAAGTGTCTCTGAGCTATCCGACGTTCGATTTCGTCCATGTCGTCCCTGGCCTTTTATGAGTGGTGATCAACGGTAAGTGCCGATGGTCTGTATGCCACAACCCACCGATACGATGCTACCCGCCAGACAAAAACGCACGGGGTATCAGCCGAAGACAAAGCCCCCCGCTTATCAAAAATTAGGCGGGCTGCTTTTTCTTGACCGCAAAGATCGTCAGACGGTTGAGGTCTTCGATCTCAAGCCTGTAGCTTTTCTTGGTCTCAGAAAGCACCAGACGCCCCAGACCGAACACGCGGAAATAGTCAGCGTCATCTTCGGCGAGGATGTCGTTAAAGAAGCCTCGGAACCGGTAAGCATCCATTTCCTGCTTGGTGACCTTCAGGTAAACGCCCTTTCCATCGACACGATCGATGAACCAAAACATGAACCCACTACCCTTGCGGGGTTCCAGTCGAGCCCCGCCATGGATAACCCGACTGGGTGAATCGGGTGCCGCTTTCGATATGCTTGGAAAGTAGGAGATGAGCGGCATCTCCCCTTCACCAGTAACTTTCAGTTGCAGGCCAAAGAACTCGGTGCTCGGAAGATCCTTGTGCGCGTTGCGATAGTACTCCACGAGCCGCTCAAAACTGCTAGTGCGGTTTCTGGTTGAGAAGGAATTGCCTTTCGCAACACCACTGCTGCCTTGCCCACGACCATCGGCTGACTTTGATCCAGCATTCCCTGACACCCCATCTCCATCCTTCGGTTTGACGGCGGTGGGATCGAACTCATCAATGAAATCATGGAGCTTACGTTTGGCCTCTCGATCCTTATGGGCAGCCTCTCCTCCCTGGTCTTGATCGCTTACGGCGGGTTCCTCATCCTGCCAGTGGCAACCAGGCGCATGCCCCACACCGGGGTCGCGAAAATGCGCTGCCCGATAGGTATCCTGTGGCAAGCTTGCATAGTTCACTGCCGTGATCGTGGGCCGCTTGGTCAACGCCATGCAATCAGCTTAGGAACACTGAAACGTGAAGCGAGCTCTGGGCTCAGGCTGCGAGAAGTAGGCCCTGCGTGCATCTGTAATGGAAACGACTTCCCCAAGCTCTAGGCAGTAAGCTTCCGAGACTTGAATCTTTTCGGGCATTCCCTGACGCCCTATCTTGATGGCGAAGCCCTAACTCGCCCAAGGTAATTTCGCCTTAGGGCCAGGTCTCACAGGAGGTACGTTTATAATCGGGATTGAACCGGTCTGTAAACCGGCCAAAGACCCAAGATAGACAGGTTCAAACAGCTCTACCTTGTGGGGAAAGGAGCAATGATCTTTACAGGATCACTCTGTCGATGGATCGCGTTGCTGTGCCTTACGCCAGGCTTCAAAGGCTGATGCAATTTCGATACGTCATCAACCGATCAATCAATGAGGCGCTTGACGTCCAGCGCTTGTACCGCTCCCTGGTCTAGGTCTGAACAAAGCTTGAGCGTCGAGCTTCGCTGCTCCTCTAGACCAGGAAACCGCTGGTTACTTGACCAACCACGATTCAACTTGTTCAGCGCCGTATTTGGCCTTCCACGCCTTAAGAAGCTTGTGATTGCCTCCCTTGGTTTCAACGATGGCGCCGTCGTGCGGGTTTTTGTATTGCTTCAACTGACGGGCTCGACGTTGGTTCCTTTCGTGAACACCAGGCGTGGCCGCATGCTGCCCGGACTGGGGATCAAGAATGTTGATGATGTCGCGCAGGCTGAATCCATAGTGGCTCAACAAGTCGCGGAGCTTTTTCTCGAACTCGATTTCTTTCTGCAGCTCTGATGAGCCCTTCAAGGTTTCCAATTCAGCCAATTGGGCAGCCAATTTTTGTTCAAGCGCGCGAAATTCAGCTAAACGGGACATCGATGACTCCTCAAAAAACCAGACGGTGGCAGCCATCTTAAAACATTGAGGCGCAGCCAACCCAACCTCTGTTTTTTTGCGAAAGACGCCTTGAGTGTTTGGCTGTCGACCAGCTCTCGCCCTGCTCCCTAGCTGGACGTTGGCTGTGGAGACTGCAGGTCGGCATGTTCTAGCTGACTTGTTCGCAGCTAGCGAACAAACGCTGTGCGTAGGCAAAGCCTCTAACCCGAACCCAATCGTGGTTCACCAGGAAGATCCAGCAGAGCAAGATGACCAGTTCGACTCCAGTGGCTGCGAGCAGGATTGGATGTTTCGCTAACGCTTCGAAGCTCAATTCTTGCAGGGGCAAACCTATCGTGTGATACAGAGTCACCAGGCAGAGCGCGACGCAGGTCAGGGCCACTAGGATGCCTGTAGACTTGCAAGCCGTGAGATTCCGGGCGAATCCATACTCCACGTTTTCGTCAAAGATCATGGCGTACTTTTTCGTGTCTCTCGTCTGTTCACGCAGGAAGTTCGCCGCAGACCGATACACATCATCTGCGGCCCTCGGGTCAGCTTTTTCTTCCTCTTCCGTGACGACGGCGAAATCCTTTATGAGATCCGCCAGGCGCTGCATGTAGCGTTTTTTCGTAGGCCGCTCCAACGTATCGTCGGAGTGCCTCAGCACGATGGTGGTTGGGGCACCACCCCACGTCTTGAACAG
>Ga0163162_10001249_pt1 | contig 23781 bp, 19 predicted proteins | sample S55metaG_FD_115310 | JGI IMG/M metagenome (GOLD analysis project Ga0163162, IMG submission 115310) | Switchgrass rhizosphere microbial communities from Kellogg Biological Station, Michigan, USA - S5-5 metaG | ecosystem: Host-associated > Plants > Roots > Rhizosphere > Soil | place: USA... | reverse complement strand
CTGCAGCTGACCAACATCCTGCGCGACATCGACGAGGACGCCGCCATCGGCCGCGTCTACCTGCCGCGCGAGCTGCTGTCGCGCGAAGGCATCTCCACCACCGATCCCGCCTCGATCGTCGCGGACGCACGGCTGCCGCGCGTGTGCGCGGTCCTCGCCGAGCGTGCGAAAGGGCATTTCGCGCAGTCCGACGCGATCATGGCCGCGTCGCCGCGCGCCCAGGTGCGCGCGCCGCGCATCATGGCGGGCGCCTATCGCTGCGTGCTCGAAGCGAACCTCAGGCGCGGCTTCGATATGCCCCGCACGAAGGTCCGCACGCCGCGCTCGCGTCTGCTGTGGATCGTTGCGCGCAACATTTTCTGATGTCGCGGCTTGTTCATGTCGTCGGCGCGGGCCTGTCCGGACTCGCCGCGGCGGTTCAGCTGCAGCGGCGCGGTGCGCGCGTCGTGTTGCACGAAGCCGAGCCGCACGCGGGCGGGCGCTGCCGCTCGTATTTCGACAGCAAGCTCAACGCGACCATCGACAACGGCAATCACGTCCTCTTTTCCGGCAGCCACGCCGCGCTCGCGTACGCGCGCGCGATCGGCGCCGCCGACGAGCTGGCAGGCCCGACGCTGCCCGATTACCCGTTCTTCGACCTGAAAGACAGCGCGCGCTGGACCGTGCGGCTGTCATCGGGCCGGCTGCCGAAATGGATCTTCGATCCCGCCGCGCGCGTGCCCGGCACGCAGCCGGCCGATTATCTGTCGCTCGCGCCGCTGCTCTGGGCGAAGCCCGGCCGCACGGTCGGCGAAACGATGCGCGCGCAGGGCCGGGTGTGGGACGCGCTCGCGCGCCCGTTCCTGCGCACGGTGCTGAACGTCGAGCCGGCCGAGGGCTCGGCGGTGCTCGCCGGCAATGTGCTGCGCGAGACGCTCGTGGCGGGCGGCCAGGCGTGCCGGCCGCTCATCGCGAAAAGCGGGCTCGGCCGCGCGTTCGTCGAGCCGGCGCTGCGGCTTTTGCAATACGGCGGCGCGGAAATCCGGCTGGCGGCGCGTCTTCGCGGCATCGGCCTGTCGGGTACGGACTCGCAGGCGCGTGTCAGTTCGCTCGATTTCGGCGACGGACCGGTCGCGCTCGCACCGGGCGACGGCGTTGTGCTTGCGGTGCCGCCGGACGTCGCCCGCGCGCTCGTGCCCGGGCTCGTCGCGCCGACCGAATTCCGCGCGGTCGCGACCGCGCATTTCGCCGTGGAGCCGCCGCTCGGTTTCGAGCCGATGACGGGGCTTCTCTACGGCACCGCCGACTGGCTGTTCGCCTCCGACGGCCGCCTGTCGGCCACGGTGAGCGGCGCCGACCGCTTCGTCGGAGCGCCGCCGGAAGAACTCGCGCACACTATCTGGCAGGACGTGGCAAGGGTGACGGGCCTGCCCGCCGGCGCCATGCCGACGTGGCAGACCGTCGTCGAGCAACGTGCGACGTTTGCCGCCCTGCCAGGCCAGGAGGGCCTGCGCCCCGCCACGCGCACGCGCTGGCCGAATCTCATGCTTGCAGGCGACTGGACCGCCACCGGTCTGCCCGCGACAATTGAGGGCTCGATCCGCTCCGGCCAGAAGGCCGCGGACAAGCTGATGAACCGATCGATGGAACGCTGAATGAACGATACATCCCTCCCGGGCCTTTTCCGGCCGGTGCCCGCCGCCGCGCTCGACGCCTCGGTCGCGAAAGCCGCCGACGCGCTGCTCGCCGCGCAGCACGCAGACGGCTACTGGCTCTACGAACTCGAAGCCGACGCCACGATTCCCGCCGAATACGTGCTGCTCGTGCATTACCTCGGCGAGACGCCCGACCTGACGCTCGAAGCGAAGATCGGCCGCTATCTGCGCCGCATCCAGCTGGAAGACGGAGGATGGCCGCTCTTCACCGAAGGCGCGATGAACGTGAGCGCGAGCGTCAAGGCGTATTTCGCGCTGAAGATGATCGGCGACTCTCCCGACGCCGAGCACATGCAGCGCGCCCGCCGCGCGATTCTCGCCGCGGGCGGCGCGGAGCAGTCGAACGTCTTCACGCGGCTGCAGCTCGCGCTCTTCGGCGCGATGCCGTGGCGCGCGGTGCCGATGATGCCCGTCGAGATGATGCTGCTGCCGATGTGGTTCCCGTTCCATCTCACGAAGGTGTCGTACTGGGCGCGCACGGTCATCGTGCCGATGCTCGTGCTCAATGCGAAGCGCCCGATCGCGCGCAACCCGCGCGGCGTGCGCATCGACGAGCTGTTCAACGAAGCGCCGGTCAACACCGGGCTGCTGCCGCGCGCCGGGCATCAGAGCAAGGGCTGGTTCGCGTTCTTCCGCGGCGTCGATTCGGTGCTGCGCACGGTCGACGGGCTCTTTCCGCGCCGCAGCCGCGAGCGCGCGATCCGCGAGGCGGTGCGCTTCGTCGACGAGCGGCTGAACGGCGAGGACGGTCTCGGCGCGATCTATCCGGCGATGGCGAACTCCGTGATGATGTACGACGTGCTCGGCTACCCCGCCGATCACCCGAACCGTGCAATTGCAAGACGTTCGCTGGAGAAACTGCTCGTTATCGACGAATCGCCGGAAGGCGAGGCATATTGCCAGCCGTGCCTGTCGCCGGTGTGGGATACGTCGCTCGTGGCGCACGCGCTGCTCGAAACGGGCCTTCCGAAGGCGCGGGCGGCGGTGTCGCGCGGGCTGGAATGGCTGCGTCCGCTGCAGATTCTGGATGTGCGCGGCGACTGGGTCTCGCGCCGCCCTAACGTGCGGCCGGGCGGCTGGGCGTTCCAGTTCGCGAATCCGCACTATCCGGACGTCGACGATACGGCGGTGGTCGCGATGGCGATGGAGCGCGCCGACCGCGAAAACGGCACGGCGATCTACACGGAAGCGATCGCGCGGGCGCGCGAATGGGTCGTCGGCATGCAGAGCAGCGATGGCGGCTGGGGTGCGTTCGAGCCGGAAAACACGCATTACCACCTGAACAGCATCCCGTTCTCCGATCACGGCGCGCTGCTCGATCCGCCGACCGTCGACGTCTCGGCGCGCTGTCTCTCGATGCTCGCGGAACTCGGCGAGACGCCCGCGAACAGCGAGCCGGCCCGCCGCGCGCTCGACTACATCCTGCGCGCGCAGGAACGCGACGGAAGCTGGTACGGCCGCTGGGGCATGAATTACGTGTACGGCACGTGGTCGGCGCTGTGTGCGCTGAACGCGGCGGGGCTGCCTGCCAGCGACGCGCGCGTGCGCCGCGCGGCGGAATGGCTCATCAGCATCCAGAACGAAGACGGCGGCTGGGGCGAGGGCGGCGAGAGCTACAAGCTCGACTATCGCGGCTACGAGCAGGCGCCGAGCACGGCGTCGCAGACGTCCTGGGCGCTGCTCGGGCTCATGGCGGCGGGCGTGATCGACCATCCGGCCGTCGCGCGGGGTGTCGCCTACCTGCAGGCGACCCAGCGCGCGCACGGCCTCTGGGACGAAGCCCGCTTCACCGCGACCGGCTTTCCGCGCGTCTTCTATCTGCGCTACCACGGGTATCGCAAGTTCTTCCCGCTGTGGGCGCTCACGCGCTTTCGCAACATGACGCGCGACGACGTTTCGCGCGTGACGGTGGGCATGTGAACGGCCGCGACGTCCGTGCCGCGGGCGTGCCCGTGGTGGCCGTCACCGGCATGGCGTTCGAGGCGAAGATCGTGCGCGGGCGCGGCGTGGTTGTCGTGTTCGCGGCGCGCGCCGACTGGCTCGAGCGCGCGCTCTCCGAGGCGGTGGCGCGCGGCTGCGCGGGCATCGTGAGTTTCGGGACGGCGGGCGGGCTTGCGCCGGAGCTTGAGCCGGGCACGCTGATCGTCGCGGACGCGGTGTCGGGGCCGTTCGGCCGCCTCGTGACGGACCCGGGCTGGTCGAACCGCATCGTCGATGCCTTCGCCGGCACGCCGCTCGCGGCCCTCACGCGCCGCGGCACGATGGCCGGCGTCACCGCGCCGGTGACGAGCGAGCAGGAGAAGCGCTCGCTGTATTCGTCGACGGGCGCGCTCGCCGTCGACATGGAATCGCATATTGCCGGCGCCATCGCGACGGCACGCGGGCTGCCGTTCGCGGTGTGCCGCTCGATCGTCGATCCGGCGTGGCGCACGCTGCCGAGCGCCGCGACGGCGGGCCTGCGCGACGACGGCCACACGGCCATCGGGCCGATCCTGCGTGAACTGATGCGCGAGCCCTCGCAACTGCCCGCGATGCTGCGGCTCGCCTCGGACGCCCGCGCCGCGCGTACCTCGCTCGTGCAGGCGCGCCACGCGCTCGGAACGGCGCGGGCACTGGCGTTCGACTGACGCCCCCTTATTTCCCGGCAGGCGCCGGGTCCTCGTACTTCGGCAGACCCGCACCCTCGCTCGAACTGGGCGACGGCGCCGCACCGGGCGATGCGCCCGGCGCCGGCGGCGTGGCAGGCGCCGGCGCGGACGGCGCCGCACCCGGATCGTCGTAGGTCGGCAGGCCCTGCTCCTGGCTGCCGCCGCCCGTGCCGCCCGGCGCGCTCGCGCCTTCCGGCGCGGCTGCGCCGTCGCCGGTGTCGTCGCCGTAGTCGGGCAGGCTCGTGCCGGTGCCGCCCGTCAGCAGGTATTGCCGGCGCTGCGTGTAGGCGTCGCGCACGAACGCGTACTTGTCGAGCGCCGCCTGCGAAAGGATGTCCGTCGCGCCGATCAGGTCCGCCCGTGCGCTGACGAAATTCACGCCGAACAGGATGTTGCGCACGGCCGGATCCATGTAGGTGATCGGATCGAGACGGAATGCGACGAGCCAGTTGGTGGCGTCGCGGAAGGAACTCGGGCCGAACACCGGCAGGACCAGATACGGCCCCGACGGCACGCCGTAGTGCCCGAGCGTCAGCCCGAAGTCCTGATGGTGCTTCGGCAGGCCCGCCTGCGACGCGATGTCGATCAGCCCGCCGATGCCGAACGTCGAATTGAACGCGAAACGCACGAGATCCTGCGTCGCATCGGTGATCTTCAGCTGCAGCAGGTTGTTCGCGAAGTTGCCGATGTCGCCGAGATTGGAGAAGAAGTTGCTGACCGCCGTGCGGAACGGGCTTGGCGTCACGTTCACGTAGGCCTGCGCGACCGGACGGGCGATGTACTTGTCGAGGCCGTCGTTGAACGAAAAGATCGCCCGGTTCATCGGTTCCAGCGGATCGCCGGGCCGGCGGTCCGGGCCGGTTGCGCAACCGGCGGTTGCCAGGAGGCCTGCCATCGCGACGCTTACCCCGAGCGTCCGGAAGTTACCGGCAGCCAAAGCCGTTTTCATTCTTCAATTCCTCTTAGGTTGTCGTGTCGGCGGCTCGCCTTCAGCCCCTCTCTCGTCGCCGCGCGAGCCTTCTTCAGGCGCGGCTTGCCCATCAGCACCGGCTGGAAAACCACCGCGCCGATCAGCGTGCACAGCAGGGACAACGCGAGCAGGCGCCCCATGCTGGATGTTCCCGGATGATGCGAAAACCACAGGCTGCCGAATGCGGTGGCGGTCGTCGCGGCGCTGAACATGACGGCGTGCGTGAGGCTCGACTGCAGGAGCCCCGTCTGTCCCGAGCGCCACGCCATCACGAAATAGATCTTGAACGCCACGCCGACCCCGAGCATCAGCGGCAGCGCGATGATGTTCGCAAAGTTGAGCGGCATGTCGAAGACGACGCACAGTTCCAGCGTGACGATCGCGGAGACGAGCAAAGGTATCAAAGTTCTGAGAACGTCGCCGAAACGGCGCAGCGTGATCCACAGCAGCACCGCGATGGCGAGCAGCGACCACACGGCCGCGTGCTCGAACGCGGTGATGATGGTCTGCGCCGAATGCCGCACCGAGATCGGGCCGCCGATCGCGCCGGGCTCGGCCTTCTGGACGGCGTCGGCGAAGCGGGCGAGCATGTCGTCGTCGTTTTCGTCCCCGTTCGGCGCCGCTTTCGGCGACACCTCGACGAGCGCCTTGCCGTCCGCCGTCAGCCAGTTGTCCACCATCGATTGCGGCAGCGTGTAGCGCGTGATCTCCGACGGCTGGAGCAGCGAGCGCAGTTGCGCGAGCGCGATGCGCAGCGGATCCGACATTGCGTGCTCGGCGCGGTCGCGCGTGGCGGCGTCGGCCCGGGCCAGCTTCGCGAGCGTTTCCGACAGATGCTTCGCCTCCGCCGCGCCGGGGCCGGGATGCTCGTCGGCGGCGAGCGACAGCTGGTTCGACAGGCGCTTCAGGGCCGCCACGCGCACTTCGTCGTTCACCGGCGACGCGATCCGCTGGTTGAGCGCGGGCAGCAGTTGCGCGGCGGCGGCGGCGATCAGTTCGAGCTTCTTCGGCTGATCGTCGGGAATGAGCGTGCCGAGGGTCGTCACGCGGCCCACTTCCGGCAGCCTGGCGAGCTTCTGCGCGGCGCGCTCGGCGTCCGCGAGCGTCGGCGCCAGCACGGCGACGTCGTTCACGGCCGCTTCGGGCGAGTCCTTCAGCGAGAGGAGCGTCGCCATCGATTCGGTGTGCGGGTCCTTCAGGTGCAGCGGATTGAAGTCGAAGCGCAGGTTCAGGAGCAGCGGCAGCGCGCCGATCACGACGATCAGCGTGGCGATCAGCACCGGCTTGCGGTTGCGGTCGAGGAAATCGTCGAGGGGCGCGAGCATCGGAAAGCCCGGCGTGCCCGCTTCGCCCGCCGGCGCGAAGACCTTCAGCAGCGCGGGCAGCAGCGTCATGTTGGTGATGTACGCGACGAACATGCCGACGCCCGCGATCAGGCCGAGCTCCGAGACGCCGCGATAGGCGGTCGGCAGGAACGAGAAGAAGCTCGCGGCGGTCGCGGCGGCGGCGAGCGTGAGCGGCACGGCGACGTGCCGCGCGGTCTCGGCGAGCGCGACGTCGAGCCGCCGGTGGCGGAAGCGCTCCTCGCGGTACCGCACGCCGAACTGGATGCCGAAATCGACGCCGAGCCCGACGAACAGCACCATGAACGCGACCGAGATCATGTTGAGCGCGTGGACCATCATCAGGCCGAGCGCGGCGGTGATCGCGAGCCCGACCAACAGCGTGATCAGCACCGCGCCGATCATCTTGCCCGAGCGCAGCGCGACCCAGAGGATCATCAGCACGACGAGCAGCGTGAGCACGCCGTTCAGCACGGCGCCGTCCTTGACCGAGGCGAATTCGTCGTCGGCGAGCGGCTGCGCGCCCGTCAGCCGGATCGTCGCGCCGTATTTCTGCGCGAGGCCGAGTTCCTCGGCGCTCGCGCGGATCGCGTCGTAGGCGCTGGCGCCCGCTTCGAGCGCGTTGAAGTCGAGCATCGGCAGCACGGTGACGAATGCGCGTCCCGGCCCGTTCGCGGGGGCGGAGTCGGCGAGATTGCGCCACGAGAACGCCGCCGGCTGGTTCGCGAGCACGCGGTCGAGGACGGTCGCGCTCTGGTTGAGCAGCTTCGACATCTGGCCGAGGCTCACCTGGCCGAGTTGCAGCGGCAGGTTGAGGCTCGTGTTGAGCGTCTGGGCGAGGCCGGTGAGCGTCGGATCGTGCGCGAGGGTGTTGATGAGCGGCCGTGCCTGGACGAGTTCCTGCGTGGTTTGCGCGACCTTGTCGGCCGGCAGGTAGAGCAGCCCGTTGTGCTCGAAGAAGTCGCCGCCGGACGGTTCCGCCACCGACTTGAACATGTCCGTGCGCTTGGCGAGCGCGCCCGCTAGCTCGTTTGCGGCGGCATCGGCGAATTCGGGCGCCGGCGCCTCGACCACGATGAGCAGCGTCGCGCCGCGCTGCGGAAAGGCCTCGTCGAGCGCATGACTTCGCTCGGCCCATTCCGGCTCGGATTCGATCAGCTGGCTGACATCGGTGCTGATCTTGAAATTATGGACGACATAGATCGAGCTCAGCACGCCGAGCAGCAGCGAAACGGCGATGACCCACACCGGGCGGCGGATGGCCAATGTAACGAAGCGTGTAATGTGGGACGTCAGCATGAAGACAGGTACCTCGGGATGCTTTTTGGGTGCAAACTGCACTAGCCGAATCCGACAGCGAGTCGCGCAAGTATACCGGGCGGGAGCGGCTCGCTTCCGTGAACTGTCGGGCCGCGGACGAGTCGATATACTGGCTTGCCGCAGCGCCGAGTGCCATCGAAGCCCGCGCCGTCAACTTCCAATAGAGAACGGGTCCTTATGAAACGCTATTTATCTGTTTGCTTCGCTTTCCTCCTTGCCGCGATGTCCTTTTCGGGCGAGGCCCTCGCGCAGTCCAGTCCTGAAGTGGTCGTCAAGGCGGCCGTCGAGGGCACGGTCAACGCGATGAAGGCCGACCCGCAGGCGCGCGGCGGCGACATGGCGAAGATCACACAACTCGTGCAGACACGCTTCGTGCCCGCCACCGACTTCCAGCGCACCACGCGCATCGCGGTCGGCAAGGCGTGGGCCACGGCCACGCCGGAGCAGCAAAAACTGCTCTACGACCAGTTCCAGACGCTGCTCGTGCGCACCTACGCGTCGTCGATGTCGCAGTTGCGGGACCAGGACGTCAAGTTCATCTTCGACGCGCCGAAAATCGACAGCAACGCGAAGGACGCCGTCGTCGAGTCCCACGTCATTTCCACGGGCGGCGATAATCCCGTGCGCTACCGCCTCCAGAAGACGCCGCAGGGCTGGAAAATCTACGACATCGACATGATGGGCGCGTGGCTCATCCAGGTCTACCAGCAGCAGTTCTCGGGACAGCTCGAAAAGGGCGGCGTCGACGGCCTCATCAAGTTCCTCACCGAACACAATGCCCGCACGGCCGGCTGACGGCTAGATCCGGCGGTGCTCCACCGCGAACTTGATCAGCTCGGCCTGCCCGTCGATATCGAGTTTGCGCTTCAGGTTCAGCCGGTGCGTCTCCACCGTGCGCACCGACAACCCGTGCTGCTGCGCGATCTGCTTGCTCGACAGGCCGAGCGCGAGCGCGTCGAGAATGTCGCGCTCGCGCGGCGTCAGGCGTTCCAGCGGCGTCTGCATCGACTGTGCCTGGATCATGCGCGCGGCGAGCCCCGCGCTGAAAAACGTCTTGCCCGCGAGCACCGCGTCGATTGCGTGGATGATTTCCGTCGCCGGCGAATCCTTCAGCACATAGCCGCCCGCGCCCGCCCGAACCGCCTGCGTCACGTATTCGATGTTGTCGTGCATCGACAGCATCAGCACGCGGATGCCCGGAAAGCGCTCGTGAAAGAGCGCGGCGAGCTGGATGCCGCTCATGCCCGCCATGCCGACGTCCATCAGCGCGAGGTCGGGGGGATTCGCCTCGTCGGCGGCGAGTTTCAGCGCTTCGTCGGCGTTGCCCGCCTCGCCGATCACGGTCAGGTGCGGCGCCGCCTCGAGCCTCGCGCGCAGGCCGTCGCGCACGAGCGGATGGTCGTCGATCAGAACGAGCCGCGCGGGTCTAGAGGTCATCGGAAAATCCTTGCATGGTCGGGGCGGCGAGCGGCAGCGGGACCGTCGCGGCGATCACCGTCCGGCCAATCTGCGATTCGATTTCGAGCGTGCCGCCGAGCGCATCGAGCCGCTCGCGCATGTTGCGCAGGCCGACGCCGCCGCGCAGATCGGCAAGCGCCGCGTCGACGTCGAAGCCTTCGCCGTTGTCCGCGATGGTGAGCGTCACGCCGCCCGGCGCGAGTTCGAGCGTGAGCGCGGCGCGCGTCGCCTTCGAATGCTGCACGATGTTGGTCAACGCTTCCTGAGCGATCCGAAAGAATACCGTATTGACGGGGTCGGGTAGCGCCGCGCGCGCGCCCGAACGCGCCGTCACGGACTCGAAGCGCACTTCGATCGCGCCCTGTTCGTCCAGTTCGCGCGCGAGCTGTTCGAGCGCCGCGGCGAGGCCGAGGTCGTCGAGCATGGCGGGGCGCAGCGCGTGCGAGATGCGCCGCACTTCGCGCAACGTGCCGGAAAGCCTGCCGAGGCCGGTGGCGAGCGCGGCTTCCGCGGCGGGCACGCGCGTCTCGCCGCGCTCGAAGCGCGCGAGCGCGGATTCGAGCAGCAGCTTTACCGAGACGAGCATCTGGCTGATGCCGTCGTGCAGTTCGCGCGAGAGCCGCGCGCGTTCCTGCTCCTGCGAATCCACCACCTGCCGCGCGAGACGCTTCAGCTTGGCGTCGGCGCTGCGATGCTCGCTGATGTTCAGCACGGCTGCGCACGCGGCGATGACGGCGAGCGCCGCGAGCGCGATTGCGCCGATCCACATCACGGTGCGGTCGATGTTCGCGGAGGCGCGCTCGTCGATGCGCGCGAGCGTCGTTTCGACGTCCTCGAGATAGATGCCCGTGCCGATCATCCAGCCCCAGCGTTCGAGCGGCACGACATAGCCGAGCTTCGGCGCGAGCTGGCCCGTCGACGGACGGCGCCACACGTAGCGCACATAGCCGCCGCCGCGCGAGGCTTCGCGGATGAGCTGCTGGATCGTGAGTTCTCCCGCGGGGTCGCGCATCGTCCAGAGGTCGCGGCCGACGAGATCCGGCTGGCGCGGGTGCATCAGCGAGGTGCCGTGCATCGTGTAGACGAAGAAATAGCCGTCGGTGCCGAAGTCGAGTTGCTGCAGTGCGTCGAGCGCGAGCTTCTGCCGCTCGGCTTCCTCGCGCGGCGTGCCGGGGGGCACGTCGTAATACGGCGAGATCGCGCTTTGCGCGAGCTCGACGTAGTGCCTCAGCTCGATTTCCTTGCTCGACATGTAGGCGGCCTGCATCGTCGCGTGCTGCGACTCGGCGAGCGTCGTCGCCTGCTGGCGCACGCCATATTCGATGCCCCCGATCGCAACCGCGAACGGGACGATCGCCAGCAGAAAGATCTTCGCTTTGAGATTCATGACGGGCAAAAACCGCGTTGTGCTACGTAATTTTACGTAGATGGCTTACGTAGTTGTCCGCTTGTAAGGGATGCGGCGAAGGCGAATACTACACGGCCAAAGCGCCCACCGGCGCGGTGCGCCCGAAGTGTCCATCAGACAAATCGGGCATTTCAAACTAAAAAACAGGAGACGCCATGAATCGGGCATCCGGATTCCTGGTCTGGATCGCGCTCGCGCTATTGGGCGCGTTCGCATTCGGCACTATCGCCTTGGCGCACGGTGAGCGCATCAGCGCGCTCTGGATCGTGATCGCCGCGGTCTGCGTGTACTTGATCGCGTACCGCTTCTACTCACGCTTTATCGCCAGCAAGGTGCTGCAGCTCGACGGGCTGCGCATGACCCCGGCCGTGCGGCACAACGACGGCCTCGACTACGTGCCGACCAACAAGTACGTGCTGTTCGGGCACCACTTCGCTGCGATCGCAGGCGCGGGGCCGCTCGTCGGCCCGGTGCTCGCCGCGCAGATGGGCTACACGCCCGGCATGCTGTGGATTCTCGCGGGCGTCGTGTTCGCGGGCGCGGTGCAGGACTTCATCGTGCTTTTCATCTCGACGCGCCGCGACGGCCGTTCGCTCGGCGACCTGATCAAGATGGAGCTCGGCCTCGTGCCCGGCGTGATCGCGCTGTTCGGCGCGTTCCTCATCATGGTGATCATTCTCGCGGTGCTCGCGCTGATCGTCGTGAAGGCGCTGACCGGCTCGCCGTGGGGCACGTTCACCGTCGCCGCGACGATACCGATCGCGATCTTCATGGGCGTGTACACGCGCTACATCCGTCCGGGCAAGATCGGCGAGGTGTCGATCATCGGCTTCCTCGGCCTGATGTTCGCGATCGTGTACGGCCAGCACGTCAGCGAATCCGCGACGCTCGCGCCGATGTTCACGTTCACCGGCACGCAGCTCACCTGGATCCTGATCGGCTACGGCTTCATCGCGTCGGTGCTGCCGGTGTGGCTCCTGCTCGCGCCGCGCGACTATCTCTCGACGTTCCTCAAGATCGGCACGATTCTCGGCCTTGCGATCGGCATTTTGATCGTTGCGCCCGAGCTGAAGATGCCGGCGTTCACGAAGTTCGTCGACGGCTCCGGCCCCGTCTGGGCGGGCAACCTGTTCCCGTTTCTCTTCATCACGATCGCGTGCGGCGCGGTGTCGGGCTTCCACGCGCTGATCTCGTCGGGCACGACGCCGAAGATGATCGACAACGAAGTCAACATGCGCCTCATCGGCTACGGCGCGATGCTGATGGAATCGTTCGTCGCGATCATGGCGCTCGTCGCCGCCTGCGTGATCGAGCCGGGCATCTATTTCGCGATGAACAGCCCGGCGGCGCTGCTCGGCACGACGCCCGAAGCGGTCGCGGCCACGGTGAGCGGCTGGGGCTTCGCGCTCACGCCCGACATGCTGACGTCCACGGCGAAGGCGGTCGGCGAAACGACGATCGTCGCGCGTGCGGGCGGTGCGCCGACACTCGCGGTGGGCATGGCGCAGATCCTGCATCAGGTGATCGGCGGCCCGGCGATGATGGCGTTCTGGTACCACTTCGCGATCCTGTTCGAAGCCCTCTTCATCCTGACCGCGGTCGACGCCGGCACGCGCGCCGGACGCTTCATGCTGCAGGATCTGCTCGGGACGTTCGCGCCGGCGCTGCGCCGCACGGATTCGCTGCCGGCGAACCTGACCGCGACCGCGCTGTGCGTCGCCGCATGGGGCTACTTCCTGTATCAGGGCGTGGTCGATCCGTTCGGCGGCATCAACACGCTGTGGCCGCTCTTCGGCATCTCGAACCAGATGCTCGCCGGTATCGCGCTCACGCTCGGTACGGTCGTGCTGTTCAAGATGAAGCGCGAGCGCTACGCATGGGTGACGGTCGTGCCGACGGTCTGGCTGCTGATCTGCACGCTGACGGCCGGCTGGCAGAAGATTTTCGACCCCAGCCCGAAGGTGGGCTTCCTCGCGCACGCCTCGCGGCTGAACGAGGCGCTCGAGGCGGGCAAGGTCATGGCGCCGGCGAAGTCGCTCGACGAGATGCGCCGGATCATCTTCAACGACTACATCGATGCGGCGCTTGCGGGCCTCTTCATCTTCGTGGTGGTGAGCATCGTGATCTACGGCGTGCTGGCCGTGATGCGCGCGCGCGGCGAAGCGAGGCCGACGGTGCGCGAAACGCCGTTCGAGGCGATGCCGGCGGCAACGGCTGTGGGCGCGTCGGTTCGTTCCGGCCATTGAGGTCCAACTGGAGAACAGCATGTTCACCGATCTTCGACAGGCCGGGCGCTATCTCGGCCAGGCGATGCGCCTGATGGTCGGGCTGCCCGACTACGACGTGTACGTCTCGCACATGCAGGCGACGCATCCGGACCGCCCGGTCATGACGTATGAGGAGTTTTTCCGCGAACGGCAGGAAGCGCGGTACGGATCGGGCGCGGGGAAATGCTGCTGACGGCCTGATCCGGCTTCGGGCGGATGGTTTTGAAGAAGCGCGACGGCGAAGGCCGTCGCGTTTTTTTGTTTTTGACTCATCCGTAGCCGGCCCTTTCAGGTGTTAAAATGACCATAGTCATGTGACCAGGGGCGCAGTATGCCGAACAAGCAGGTTTCCAAATCGGAATTCAAGGCGAAGGCGCTTGAATATTTCCGGCTAGTCGAATCATCAGGTGAAAGTCTGATCGTGACCGACCACGGAAAGCCGACCCTGGAGGTGCGGCCGTATCGGCCGGAGGCGAAGCGTGATCCGCTGAATGTGCTGCGCGGTTCCGTGCTGCGCTATGACGATCCGTTGGAGCCCGTCGGCGAGGATGAATGGGAGGCGGGCCAGTGATTGTTCTGGATACGCACGCGCTGGTGTGGTGGGTCAACGGCGACGACCTGCTGGGGAAAAAGGCCAGGGCTGCGATCGATCGCGAGCATGACGGCGGCGAAATCATCGTTTCGTCGATCAGCGTGTGGGAGATTTCACAACTCGTCGAGCGGGGGAAGCTGACGTTCTCGATGGATGTGGCGGCTTGGCTTTCCGCCGTCAATGAGGTTGAAGCCGTGAGGTTCGTGCCGGTCGACAACGAGATCGCTACCAGTTCCGTGAAACTTCCCGGCGACTTCCACAAGGATCCGGCGGACCGAATGATCGTCGCCACGGCGCGGATGTTCGCGGCCCCGCTGATCACGAAGGACCAGAAAATTCGCGCTTATCCCCACGTCAAGACGATCTGGTAGCCCGAAACCCCTCAAACCTCCGAAACCAGCACCACCGCCCCCGCCGACACGCTCTTCGCGGACCTCAACGCCTTGTCCCGCACGGCCGTCATATCCTCGACATCGCTGGAATACCGGTAGCTCGCCGGCATGAGCCGGAAATCGCCGCCGACCTGCGCGGCCTTCATCTCGTCGAATCCGAGCTTGCGCAGCGTTCGTCCGAGCAGGGTGTAGTCGTCCAGATCGGCCTTGCCGAGGTTGATCAAAACGTTGTATTGGGTCATGACTTCCAGCGCGTCCTTTCAAAGAGCGACGATCGTACTGCGGCCGGCGCGCCACTCGCGCGCGGCGACAAAAAACGCCAAAGCAGACGGGCAGATGAAATCGCCCGAAAAGCGACCTCATCTGCCCGTCATGTTCACCGCGTGGCCGGATCGTTAGTGAGCTGCCGCAGCCTGCTTCGATTCCTTCTTGACGCTCTTCTTCGCGCGGCCGATCTCTTCCAGCTTGATCTCGACGTGCCTCGAGAACACGTATTCCGCCGGACGCTGCTTGTCGATCGGCAGATCCTTCGCGTACGCGCCTTCCGTACGCGGGCCGCGCAAGGACACGCCCAGCGCCTTCAGCGGGTGCGCGACGGTATCCATCACCGCGGTCGCTTCGAAGCCGCTGTGGACCATGCAGTCCGCGCACTTCTCATAGTTGCCCGTGCCGTACTTTTCCCACTCGGTGGTTTCCATCAGTTCCTTGAAGGTCTTCGCATACCCTTCGCCGAGCAGATAGCACGGACGCTGCCAGCCGAACACCGTGCGCGCCGGGTTGCCCCAGAGCGTGCACTGGTACGTCTGGTTGCCCGCGAGGAAGTCGAGGAACATCGCCGACTGGCTGAACGACCAGTTCTTGCCGTTGTTGCCGCGCCTGAAGATTTCGCGGAACAGCGTCTTGGTCTTGTCGCGGTTCAGGAAGTGCTGCTGGTCCGGCGCGCGCTCGTACGCGTAGCCCGGCGACACGGTGATGCCGTCCACGCCCATCGGCCCGAGCGTGTCGAAGAACGCGGCGACGCGTTCCGGGCTCGCGTCGTTGAAGAGCGTGCAGTTGATGTTCACGCGAAAGCCGCGGCGCTTCGCTTCCCTGATCGCCTTGACGGCCTTGTCGTAGACGCCGTCCTGCGACACCGAGTGATCGTGCATCGCCTCGTCGCCGTCGAGGTGGACGGACCACACGAAGTACGGGCTCGGCTCGTAGTCGTCCATCTTCTTTTCCATCAGGAGCGCGTTCGTGCAGAGATACACGAACTTCTTGCGCGCGATGATGCCCTTCACGACCTGCGGCATTTCCTTGTGCAGCAGCGGCTCGCCGCCCGCGATGGAAACGACCGGTGCGCCGCATTCGTCGACGGCGCCGAGGCACTCTTCGAGCGACAGGCGCTGGTTCAGGATAGGGTCCGGATAGTCGATCTTGCCGCAGCCGTTACAGGCGAGATTGCAGCGAAAGAGCGGCTCGAGCATGAGCGCGAGCGGATAGCGCTTGTTGCGCATGAAGTGCTGGCGCGCGATGTACGCGCCAACCCGGACTTTTTGCAGCATCGGAATAGACAATTTGCGTCCTCTCCTTAATCTTCGTAGTCTTCACGAGTGGCCGTCGCGGCGACCGCGGCAAGCGGTTGCGTCAGCTTCGCGGGGAGTTTGAATTCGACTTTCTCTTCGCGGCCGTCCATTGTCGAAACCTCGACGTGGCCGAGCGCGCGCAGCGCGTCAATTACGTGTCTGACCATTTCCTCGGGCGCCGAGGCGCCCGCCGTGATGCCGACGGCCTGCGCATTCGCAAACCACTCCGGCTTCACTTCCGACCCGTCCGCGACGAGGTAGCTCGGCACGCCGCTTTCGGCACCGATCTCGCGCAGGCGGTTCGAGTTCGAACTATTGGTGGCGCCCACCACGAGCAGCACGTCCACCTGCGTGGACAGCTCACGCACGGCGGCCTGCCGGTTCTGCGTCGCGTAGCAGATATCGCGCGTGTCGGGGCCGACGATATCGGTGAAGCGGCGCTGCAGCGCGTCGATGATGCCGCGTGTGTCGTCCACCGACAACGTGGTCTGCGTCACGTAGGCCATCGGCGTATCGACGGGCAGATTGAGCGTCGCGACTTCCGCTTCGCTCTGCACCAAGACGACGGTGCCCGGAATCTGGCCGATCGTGCCTTCCACTTCCGGATGCCCCGCATGGCCGATCAGGATCAGCGTGCGCCCCTGCGCGACGTACTGCCGGCCCTGCACGTGAACCTTCGTGACGAGCGGGCAGGTGGCGTCGAGCACGTCGAGGCCGCGCGCCTGCGCGTCCGCTTCGACGGTCTGGGCGACGCCGTGCGCGCTGAAAATCGCGACCGCGCCGTGCGGCACTTCGTCGAGCTCCTCGACGAAGCGCGCGCCCTTGCTGCGAAGGTTGTCGACGACGTGCCGGTTGTGAACGATCTCATGGCGCACGTAGACGGGCGCGCCGTGTCGTTCGAGGGCCCGATCGACGATCTCGATCGCGCGGACCACACCCGCACAAAAGCCGCGGGGTTGAGCAAGGATGATACGCATATTCGGGCGAACTCCGACTGACGCGGGTTTCGAATGGAACCGACGCGAAGGTCCTGGCGTCGGGTCCACGTGATCAATTTGTATGCTGATTGGCGGACCCAGTTTTTAAACGATCGGTAAAAAGGAACGTTTCGCTTGAACTTCGCGTCGAAGTTGACCGCGTATTCTAGCGCGTTCGCTTTTTCGATGCTCGTTGTACAGGAAAGCCCGCCGGCGAAGGAGAAACGGGTGCAAATACGGCGAGACCGGTAAGCCAGTAAACTGTCGGGTCTTCCGGCTGCGGCCGGTCTGCTTTTGTTCATGCGCGGCGCGAAGCCTCACCGCATCGCGCGCGGGCTCCCCGTAAGCCCGCGCCACGGAGCGGCGGCGTGCATGGGCGTGCATTGGCGTGACCGTTGCGCAGGTCGCATCGTGCCCGACCCTCGAATTCCCGAGTCCATCTATGCTACTGATTGCCTGGCTGTCCCTTGTCATCTGGCTGGTCCTGTTTTTCGCGCGCGGCGGCTTCTGGCGCGCCGTGCCCGCTCCCGCCCTCAGCGCGACGACACTGCACGCCGTCGGCAACGCCGAAATCGCGCGGCGCGGCGCGTGGCCGGCGCTCGTGGCCGTCGTTCCGGCGCGCAACGAAGTGGACGTGATCGGCCGCGCCGTGGGTTCCCTGCTCAAGCAGGACTACGCCGGCGCGTTCCACGTGATCGTCGTCGACGACCACAGCACCGCCGGCAGCGCCGACGCCGCCCAGGCGGCCGCCCGGGAACTCGGCCTCGAAGACCGCCTGACCGTGCTCACGGCCGCGCCGCTGCCGTCCGGCTGGTCGGGCAAGGTGTGGGCGCAGTCGCAGGGGATCGGAGCCGTCGATTCGCTCGGGCTGCCCGCCGACTTCCTCTTTCTCACCGACGCCGACATCCACCACCCCGCCGATGCCGCGTCGCAGCTCGTCGCGCGCGCGATTCTGGAAGATCGCGACCTGGTCTCGCTGATGGTGCGCCTGCGCTGCGATTCGACGTGGGAGAAGGCGCTGATCCCGGCGTTCGTGTTCTTTTTCGCGAAGCTGTATCCGTTCGCGTGGGTGAACGACGTGAAGAAGCCGACCGCGGGCGCGGCGGGCGGCTGCATGATGGTGCGCCGCTCGGCGCTCGTCGAGGCGGGCGGGATCGAGTCGATCCGCGGCGAACTGATCGACGATTGCAGCCTCGCGGCGCGGCTCAAGCATCGCAACGGAGGGAATCACACCCGGCCGATCCGGCTCGATCTGGCGGAGCGCAGCGAGTCGCTGCGCCCTTACGAGGACTGGCGCGACGTCTGGAACATGATCGCGCGCACCGCCTTCACGCAGCTGCGCTACTCGCCGCTGCTGCTGGCGGGCACGCTCGTCGGGATGCTGCTGATCTATATCGTGCCGCCGGTGTTCGCGCTCGGCTTCGGCGCCCGCGCCTGGCCGGCGTGCGCTGCGTGGGCGCTCATGTGCATCGCCTATGCGCCGATGCTGCGCTACTACCGCAGGTCGCTCCTCTGGGCGCCGGCTTTGCCGGTGGTCGCATTGTTCTATGTCAGCGCGACGATCGGTTCGGCGGTGAGGTACTGGCGCGGGAAGGGCGGACAGTGGAAGGCGCGCGTGCAGGCGCCGACGCAGGAAGGATCGTAGGACGGCGGGTTCCTGAACGGCCGGGTTTCGAACGAGACTCAGCCGTTCAGTTCGCGCAGCTCGCGCAGTTCATCTAGCGCTGCGTGAGCATCGCGTACATCTCGATCACCGTGTCGGGCGAGAACGTGAACGGCACCCATCCGTGCCCGGTATGGCGCAGCACGAGCAGGCGGTCGCCGTTCGATTGCTTCTGCGTCGCCATCATCGGGTTGCGCGTCGCGGCGAAGCGCCAGCCCGGCGGCAGGCCGCCCGGCTGTTCCGCCGTCATCGACGCCCGCGCATTCGACAATTCCTCGATCAGCTGCGACACGCCCTGCGGATTGAGCAGCACCGATTTCCCGCCGATCGTCATTTCGATCGCGTCGCGCCCGGGACGCGATACGTTCAGCATGGGCTTTTCGTCCTCGGGCGCGGCCGCCTGAGCGGACGGCTGCGTTGCGTCGCCGCTTGCATCCGGGGCCGCGGCGGATCCGGCGCTCACGTTTTCGGGCGCGGCGTGGAGGAGCTCGTCGAGGCTCAACTCCAGCGCGCCGAGCTGGTCTTGTAGGTTCATGCGGTTGCCCTGTGTCTTGCGTCTTGCTCGCCTTGCATCGAGGCGGCGATTTTACCCGCTGCACTCCGGCGTCGCCCGCACACGTTGTAACAAAATGCGTGCAGGGCGCTGAATCGTCAGTGCACGGCCGCTACTTCGTCAGGTACCCGTTGGCACGGAACCAGTCGAGCGCATCGCGCAGTCCCTCGCGATACGGCCGCGCCCGGTACCCGAGTTCCCGCTCGGCCTTCGCGGAGGTGAAGTACATCTTGTTCTTCGACATCCGCAAGGCATCGACGGTGACGAACGGCTCGCGTCCGCTGAACTTCGCGAACCACTCCGCGCCGATCGCGAGCGGGTAGAGCGGGCCGCGCGGAAGACGGATGGTGGGCGGCTTGCGGCCGCTCAGCAGGGCGATGTCGGCGAGCATCTGCTGCAGCGGCAGGTTCTCGCCGCCGAGGATGTAGCGCTCGCCGATCGCGCCGCGTTCGAGCGCGAGGAAATGGCCGGCGGCGACGTCGTCGACGTGCACCAGGTTGAGGCCCGTATCGACGAACGCCGGGATCTTGCCCGTCGCCGCCTCGACGATGATGCGCCCCGTCGGCGTCGGCTTGACGTCGCGCGGTCCGATCGGCGTCGACGGATTCACGATGACCGCGGGCAGCCGGTCGTTCGCCACCATCCGCTCGACGGCACGCTCGGCCAGCACCTTGCTGCGCTTGTAGGCGCCGATGGTCTGGGCGGGATCGGCGGGCTTCGTCTCGTCGACCACCGTGCCCGCGCTCGTCACCTTCAGCGTGGCGACGCTGCTCGTGTAGACGATCCGCTCGACGCCCTCGGCGAGCGCCGCGCGCATCGTGGCCTCGGTGCCCTGCAGGTTCGAGCGCTCGATCTCGCCGGGGTCCGGCGCCCAGATGCGGTAGTCGGCGGCGACGTGGAACAGGAATCGCACGCCCTTGAGCGCCGCGCGCATCGACGCTTCGTCGCGCATGTCGCCGATCACGACTTCGGCGTCGAGCGCCTCGATGTTGCGGCGTGAACTCGTCGCGCGCATGAGCAGGCGCACGTCGAAGCCGCGTTCCAGCGCGATGCGCGCCACCGCCGATCCGACGAAACCGGATGCCCCGGTGACGAGCACCCGGCCACTTGAAAAATCAGTCATTTTTTCCTCTTTTACGCCTTGCGGGGTCGCCGCGGGTAACTTGTGCCTCGCGCGAAGCGCGGCTTGAACCGGCCGCTAACCTATGTGTGACAAGGACTTGCGGGTCGTGCTAAGGTCCGTGCCTGCCGCGCTCGCGCGGCTTGCGAAATTCCAACAAAAGACATCCGCAAATGCCCAGAGAAGACTCCCGGAATCTCTCCACGTGGCTGTACTTCGCCATCGCGATCTCGCTTGCCACCGTGTTCGCCGTCGACGTGCTGCAGCCGATGCGCCTTGCGATCTGGATCTTCTACGTGCTGCCGGTGGTGCTCTGCCTCTGGGTCGACCGGCCCGCCGTTCCGGTCGTCACGGCGGTCACGGCGTCGATACTGATGATTGCGGGCTACTTCCTGTCGAACGCCGATTCCGCAGTGAACCAGGACGTGCTCCAGGTCAACCGGGCGATGGGCATTTTCGTCCTGCTCGTGCTCGCGGGCGTGGCGCATCTGTATATCAAATCGCGGCTGAACGTACAACGGAACGCGTGGCTGCAACAGGGCGTCGCGCAGATCGGCCTGCAGATGCGCGGCGAACAGTCGCCTGCTTCGATCGGCGCGAGCATCCTGCGTTCACTCGTGCCCTACGTGAGCGCGAAAGTCGGCGTGGTCTACGCGCTCGAAGGCGACGCGTTCGCGCGCATCGCGAGCTGGGCGCTGCCCGGCGAAGACGTCGCGCCGCGCGTGATCCGCGAGGGCGAGGGGCTCGTCGGGCAAGTGCTGGCGGACAAGCGCCCGATCCAGCTGCGCGACGCTCCGGCGCACTATCTGAAAGCCGGGTCGGCGCTCGGCTCGGCGGTGGCGTCGAAGGTCGTGATCGCGCCGCTCTTCGCGGACGGCGATCTGGCGGGCGCGATCGAGGTGGGCTTCGTCGGCGGCGAGGGGCGCTTCGACGACACGCGCGAACTGCTCGACATCGCCTCCGAAGGCATGGGCATGGCGCTGCGCTCGGCGCGCTACCGGACCCGGCTCGTCGAACTGCTCGAAGAGACGCAGCGTCAGAGCGAGGAATTGCAGGTGCAGCAGGAGGAGCTGCGCGTGTCGAACGAGGAGCTGGAGGAGCGCGGCCGCGCGCTGATGGATTCGCAGGCGCGGCTCGAAACGCAGCAGGCCGAGCTCGAGCAGACCAACGTGCAGCTCGAGGAGCACACGCAGAACCTCGAGCGCCAGAAGGCGGAATTGCTGCGCGCGCAGCAGGAACTCGCGGCGAACGCGCTGTCGCTCGAACGCGCGAGCCAGTACAAGTCGGAGTTCCTCGCGAACATGTCGCACGAACTGCGCACGCCGCTCAACAGCTCGCTGATCCTCGCCAAGCTCCTGCAGGACAACAAGCACGGCAATCTCACCGATGAACAGGTGCGCTATGCCGCGACCATTCATTCGTCGAACAGCGACCTGCTCGCACTGATCAACGACATTCTGGATCTGTCGAAGGTCGAGGCCGGACAAATGGACGTGCAGTTCGCACCGGTCGCCGTCGATTCGGTCCTGCAGTCGCTGCGGCAGTCGTTCATGCCGGTCGCGCAGAGCAAGGGTGTGGAACTCGTCACCGAGCATGGTGAGGGCGTGCCGCAGTATTTCGTCACCGACAACCAGCGTTTGCTGCAGGTGCTGCGCAATCTGGTGTCGAATGCGTTCAAGTTCACGGAGCGCGGGCGGGTGACGGTGGCGGTGCAGACGGCGGGCGAGCACGCGCTGCGCTTCGATGTGCGCGACACCGGCATCGGCATCGCGCCCGACAAGCAGGACCTGATCTTCCAGGCTTTCCAGCAGGCCGACGGCACGACGAGCCGCAAATACGGCGGCAGCGGCCTCGGCCTTTCGATCTCGCGCGAATTCTCGCGGCTGCTGGGCGGCTCGGTGAGCGTGTCGAGCGAAGTCGGCAAGGGCAGCGTGTTTTCGGTGACGCTGCCGCTCGCCGCGCGCGAAGGCACCGTCACGTCGAACATCGACGTGATCGGCCGCGCGAGCGAGGCGCGGCCCGCCGCCGGGCAGACGCCCGCGCCGGCGGCCGCCGCGCCGCAAGTACGGCAGGCACCGCAAGTACCGGTTACGACGTCTTCCGCGCCGCCCGCGCGATCCGTGCCGCCCGCGCCGAACATGCCCGTGCCGCCGCCGATCGCCGACGACCGTATCGAGCGCAAGCGCCCGAACCGCCTGATTCTGGCGATCGAGGACGACGTGCCGTTCGCTCATATCCTCTACGATCTCGCGCACGAACTCGACTTCGACTTCGTGCATGCGACGACGGCCACGCAGGGCGTCGAACTTGCCCGCGACCTTCAGCCGAACGGCATCCTGCTCGACATCGGCTTGCCGGACCAGTCGGGCCTGACGGTGCTCGAATGGCTGAAGCACGACCCGCTCACGCGTCACATCCCGATCCACATCGTGTCGTCGACCGATCATGCCGACGTCGCGCTGCATCTCGGCGCGATCGGCTACACGCTCAAGCCGAGCGCGCGCGAGACGCTGGCCGGCGCGATCCGCAAGCTCGAAGCGCGTTCGGCGCAGGGCATGCGGCGGGTGCTGGTGGTCGAGGACGACCCCGTGCTGCGCGAGAGCATCCACGCCCTGCTTGCGAGCGAGACGGTGGAGATCGTCGAGGCGGGCACGATCGCGGGCGCGCTGGATCAAATGTCGCGTGCCACGTTCGACTGCATCGTGATGGATCTCGCGCTGCCCGACGGCTCGGGATACGAATTGCTCGAGCGGGTGTCGACGGGCGGCGAGCACGCGTCGCCGCCGGTGATCGTCTATACCGGAAGGATGTTGTCGCAGGAGGAGGAGCAGCGTCTGCGGCGCTATTCGAAATCGATCATCATCAAGGGGGCGAAGTCGCCGGAGCGGCTGCTCGACGAAGTGACGCTTTTTCTGCACAGCGTCGAGAGCGCGTTGCCGCCGGAGCAGCAGCGCATGCTGCGCGCGGCGCGCCAGCGCGACGACGTGTTCGAGGGCCGCACGATTCTTCTCGCCGAGGACGATGTGCGCAACATCTTCGCGCTGTCGCATGTGATCGAGCCGCTCGGGGCGAAGCTCGAGATCGCGCGCAACGGACGGGAGGCGCTCGATTCTCTCGCTCGCCATCCGGACGTCGATCTCGTGCTGATGGACGTGATGATGCCGGAGATGGACGGACTTACGGCGATGGTGGAGATTCGCAAGCGGCCCGAGCATGCGCGGCTTCCGATCATCGCGCTGACGGCGAAGGCAATGCCTTCGGATCGGCAGAAGTGTCTCGAGGCCGGCGCCGATGACTATATTTCGAAGCCGATCGATGTGGACAAGCTTGTTTCTTTATGTCGGGTTTGGTTGCGGCAGCGCTGATTTTTTTTGCTCGCACTTGTGGGGGCGGGGTGTTTACACCGTTTGATACGCTTGCGCTCCTATGAAACTTGCTTTGCTATGGTTTATTAGCTTCGCCCCTGTGCGGGGCGGCAGTCACTTTCTTTGCTGCTGCAAAGAAAGTAACCAAAGAAAGCAGCTATGGGCTTAGCGGCGTTAGGACGTGACCACGTTCGAGTTTTTCAGAGTGGCCCGACCGCAGGAGTGTCCACCTCGGTCCGTCGAGCGGACAGGTTCGCGGACCCACCGCGCCCCCGCACCCTCGAACGAAGTGGTAAGGCAGTCATTCATCCGTCTTCGCTTCGCTCTGACGACAGGTGTAATCGGTGGCGCGTTGCTAAACGCGAGACTGGAGCGAAGCGCTGGTTTGTGATGTGCCCGACGTCCGAGCGCAGCGAGGAGGGAGCGGAACGAAGTGCTTACCGCTT
>Ga0163162_10001247_pt1 | contig 23796 bp, 19 predicted proteins | sample S55metaG_FD_115310 | JGI IMG/M metagenome (GOLD analysis project Ga0163162, IMG submission 115310) | Switchgrass rhizosphere microbial communities from Kellogg Biological Station, Michigan, USA - S5-5 metaG | ecosystem: Host-associated > Plants > Roots > Rhizosphere > Soil | place: USA... | reverse complement strand
TGCGGCGCTTCCGTTGGCATCTGCTTGCGATATTTCATGTATCCGCGGATCATGTGGTACCGATGCAGGCCGTAGAACGAAAGCACGATCAGCACGCCGAAATACGGCACCAGAATGGCGTAATCGAAGGGCTGCAGCCGGTAGATATCCGTGAAAGTGTTGTCAAACAGGGAATCGACCAGCTTGCCGGCGCCCGAGAAAAGACTGCTGGCCAGCAGGAATGCAGGAGTCATCAAAAAGGTCGGCATGAGGCGCGGCGACTAACTTTTATCTTAGCAATTTTATGGCCTCGGCGAGCGCTTGCCGATGGGTTGCTGGCGGAAACGAGGAGCTTCAAGAACGGGACAGTCTGAGAGACCGGGGTCCGTATTCAAGCGATGGGTGTTTTCAATCTAGGGTGAGGACACGCTGCACTTCGCAGGTTGAATGATCGCCCCAGATGATCTCGTACTCACCCGGTCCCTCGTACTTCAGCAGTGCCTCTTCGCCGCTCGTCAGGTGGAGACAAGAACTGGTTACGATGACCACCTTCCCAGCGCGGTACAAATCTGGATCAATCCGCTTGATGTTGGGGAGCTGGTAGTAGTCCGCGGCGGTAATCGCCTCAGCGCCGCAGAGGAGAACGAACAGCACCAGGATCGGCAAGGTTCGCATATTCAAACTATCGGTGGCCAGCCCGTTTGCCATCAGGGCGACTGATACAGCTTAGCAGTCTAAATCTGTTGCGCAAAGCGGGGCACAAATCGAAGTACGTAGCAAAAAAACTGGTCGTACTTGCCTCATAACAAAGGTTCTTATTTGGTGCCCGGGGTGGGACTTGAACCCACACTCCCGTTGCCGGAAAAGGGATTTTAAGTCCCTTGCGTCTGCCGATTTCGCCACCCGGGCACATTGAAAAAGCTAGAGTTATTACACCACACCGGCATCACTATCCCGACTGTGGGGGACTTTGTGGGGGACACGCTGCAAATTGGTGCTGTCATGACAGAGGCATTGCTGTCCCCGACCGGAGGAGAGGGAGAAATCAACGTTTCAACAGCCCCTATGAATCTTTGGGAACTCGCTGCACAGAGCCCTTCCACTCTTTAAGACGCTGGCTGCCATTCCGACTTCCTGAGCAGGACAGTCCGCGGATACCTGGCTCGGCTTGATCAAGAAGTCATAAAGAAAATGAAGAGACATTTCCTTCCACTCCATGGCGTTCCTCTGCCACCTTTCGCTGGTGTGGATACTACATTGCCACTGTATCCGCAACATGGCGAAGCACTATGGCACGCCCCCTCAAGTGGTATCTCGCTTGCTGGAATTGCTCTACGTGCATTGAGGCGGGAACATCGCCGGAGGTCTCGCAACCGTGTTGCCATCTACGCAATCTCAAGCGACAGAAGCTCAGAACAAAGACAAAATACGACAAATCGTCAGGGATCATGCCGGCCTCGGGTTGGCCTTCGAAAACGTCTCCTATTCGACGGATCTGTACCGCGCCGGCATGACCTCGTACGCCAGCGTGGCGCTAATGATTGCGCTCGAAAACGAGTTCGAGCTGGAATTTCCTGACGCCATGTTGAGCCGAAGCGTGTTTGAAAGCATCGACTCGATCGCGAGTGCGATCGAAAGTCTGCAAGGAGTACAGCCATGAGCACCCCCGTGACGGCGATTGAGGTGCCGGAGCTAACGGCGTCCGAGGCATTCCAGCAAGCTCTCGCTGTCGCGGCCAAGCATGCTGACGACGTCGACCGCACAGGCCGCTTCCCGTCCGAGGCAATCGATGCGCTTCGCTCAGCCGGCGCATTCGGCTGGGGAGTGCCACGTGAGTATGGCGGCGCCGACGCCCAGATCAATGCTTTAGCGGACGCTACCCTTGAGTTATCACGTAGATGCGCGGCTACGGGCATGATTTTTGCAATGCACCAAATCCAGATCGCCAGCATCGTCCGTCACCAAGCGGAATCGACCTGGTTTAGGAACTACCTGCGACGCGTAGTACACGAACGACGGCTGATCGCATCGGCGACTTCGGAGGTGGGGGTCGGCGGCGACATGCGTAGAAGCATTGCAGCGATCGAGCGGATACCCAACTCTCCGGGCGATCTTGTCCGGTTCGAAAAGAAGGCGTCTACTATTTCTTACGGGGCCCATGCAGATGACCTCCTCACCACAGTGCGCTGCAGCCCCACAGCGGATCCTTCCGACCAGGTATTGATTCTGACGGACTTTGCCGAGATGGAGGCTGAGCCGACCGGTGAATGGGATACGCTGGGCATGCGCGGAACCTGTAGTCCGGGTTTTGTCGTGCGCGCCACTTGCCCCGCGGACCAAATCCTGCCAGTTCCATTTGCCGTCATTGCCGCGGAAACCATGGTGCCGTTCTCACACATTTTGTGGGCGCATGTGTGGCTGGGTATCTCGACGGAAGCGTTTGGCAGGGCGCAAAACTTCGTCCGAGGGCAAGCCCGCCAGAATCCGGGAACTACGCCGCCTTCGGCTCTCCGGCTATCCGAACTCTCCGTCCGAATGGCGGAATTCCGCGCGCTGGCCCAGGGTGCGACGCAGGAATATTTGAGCTTGGCCCAGGAAGAACGGCGGCCCACTCTTTCGACCATTGGCTATGCCGTTCGCATCAACAATCTGAAAATCGCAGCTTCGGAAATGACGGTGGAAACCTGCCAGAGCGCTCTCCGCATTTGCGGCTTCGCGGGCTACGGGAACGCCGGACCATATTCGGTCTGCCGCCACTTGCGAGACGCCTATTCCGCGGCGTTAATGATTGCTAACGACCGTTTGCACGCCACTAATGCGGCGCTTTTGTTGGTATACCGGGAGGGAAAATGACAACGGCGGTGATGCCCCGGGTGAGCGGCACTTCGGGCGAAAAGGAGTTTCTTGACGAACTGATCGACCATGCGCACTTCCTGCCGAGCGGCGAACCCGGGGTCTATGGCCGGGGCATGATCTTCGAAGATGTTCGCAATCGTTTTGATGACCTGGTTACTAGAGTAGCCGCCGAGGACAAGCCGGAGACGCCGCGTTTCCCGCCCATCATCCCCAAGCGCACTCTGGAAAAAGCCGGATATTTGAAATCGTTTCCGCAATTGTGCGGAGTTGTGCATAGCTTCGCAGGAAATGAAGCGGCGGCGCTTGATCTGGCGGAGCGCGCGACCCGCGGCGAGGACTGGAGCCATTACCTTTCGACGACCGACGTGGTTCTGGTTCCGGCTGCGTGTTATCCGGCATATCCCGCGCTGGCGCTTCGCGGACGGCTGCCCAAGGGTGGCTCAACGCTGGATCTCGGCGGATGCTACGTTTTTCGAAATGAACCGTCGGGCGATCCGGCCCGCCTGCAGATGTTTCACCAGCGAGAAATGGTGCGCATCGGCCAAGCCGAGGATGTCCTGGCCTGGCGCGAAACCTGGATGACTCGGGCCGAACGCATTTTCGAACGGATCGGCCTGACCGCTACGCTGGCCGCGGCGTCCGACCCATTCTTCGGCCGCGGTGGCAAACTCATGGCGAAAAACCAACGCGAGCAGGGCCTAAAGTTCGAAGTGCTGATTCCTATCGCGTCGCCGCAACCGACGGCCGTCTCCTCCTTCAACTTTCATCAAGATCACTTCGGCGCAGCGTTCGGAATTCAGCTGCATGACGGAAGCGTCGCCAACAGCGCCTGTCTCGGATTCGGCTTGGAACGCATCACCTTGGCACTGTTCCGCGCGCACGGCATGGATGTTCGCCATTGGCCAAAGTATGTCCTCAAGCAACTTTGGCCTAAGGCGGGTGACTCCTTGCGGCGAAGGGTAAGCGCACCATGGTGAGCCTGCTCGGCCTCAATCTGTGTGACTACACTCCCAGTGCGTTGCACGATCCTGACCGAACGTTCCGCGAGACCAATTGTTACGTCGACATATGGATTGAATTGCTGCACGCTCTCGGCGTCGACCCGGCAAGCGCCATGGCCTTCGCGTGTACGGTCGACTTTGAGGGCGATCAGTGGACTTTCTTCAAACCCCCACCGGACGAAATGACACGTCTCTACGGGATCGATGTTCATGAGATGCAACTCTATAGACCGACGGTCGACCACGTGATCGAACAGCTTACGGTCGGCAGAACCGTGATCATTGAAGCCGACTCGTTTTACATGCCCGATCGAGCCGCGACGTCCTATAAGCAGGCCCACGTGAAGTCCTCGATCGCCATCGAGGCCATTGACGCCCTGAGTGAACGCTTGCGCTATTTCCATGGTCCGGGTTACTACGAACTGTCGGGGGACGACTACCGCGGCATTTTTCGCTTGGGGCGCGCGTTTTCGGAAGATGTGTTGCCACCCTATGCGGAGTTGGTGCGTTTTGACGCCGGCCGCCGATTGGAGGGCGAGGAACTCCGCCGGGCAGCGTACGAGATGCTCGGTCGGCAACTCGAGCGCAGACCCCAACGCAACCCCTGGCTAGCATTCGGCAAACGCCTCTTGCGGGATCTCCCCCAGTTGCTTGCGGGGACCGATACGAATTATCACGCATATGCCTTCGCCACGGTTCGCCAGTGCGGAGCTGCATTTGACGCGGCTAAGAGTTTCGTCGAATGGTTGGCTCCGCCGTCTTCCGATGGACGTGCCGCCGCGGAAGCGTTAGGCCGGCAAGTGAGTGGCGCGAAGGCTCTTCTATTCAGACTTGCGCGGCGGCGGCCTTTTGATCCAGCCCCATCGATCCGGCAACTAGCCGAAGACTGGGAAACAACAATGCATGCGCTGGATTGCCTTGCGTTTGGCGCGCGCCGCGGGGCCGCATGATTGCGGCGTATTCAAAACCCAGCGAGGATGTAGCGCTTAGCGCTACACTCGACGCCGGCTGGGAGATGGTTTCCACCTCCGAATCGATTACCCCCGCGATGGTGACTGGACTGCGGTTTATCCCGGCCAAGGTGCCGGGCACTGTTGCTTCCGCATTGCGCGAACAAAAAGCCTGGCGTATGGGTGACCGCGCTCGCTTTGACGCATCTGAACATTGGTTCCGTTGCCGCTTCAATGCCGCGCCTCTTGCCCCCGGCGAAGAAATCATCCTGCGGATAGGCGGAATCGCGACTGTGGCCGAGGTCTGGCTCAACGGCGAGGAGATTCTGAAAAGCAGCTCCATGTTCGTCTCCCACGACGTGGATGTCTCTGCTCTTATCCGGGATCGTAATGAGTTGCTGATCGTCTGCCGATCGCTCGACGCCGCAATGCGCGAGCGGCGGCGGCAGCCACCGCCGGCACGCTGGCGAACCCGCGTCGTAGCGGAGCAACAGTTGCGCTGGTTCCGTACGACTTTGTTGGGCAGAGCGCCCGGCTTTGCGCCCGAGCCACAGCCCGTCGGACCATGGCGTCCCATAACGATGGTGCGCCGGCGTCAGATCGTTCTCGAAGACTGGTCACGCCAAGCTGACCTGGATGGATCAGCGGGCGTGACTCACGTCGATCTTCAGATCCGGAGTCTTCAGGCCAGCGCAACTCCCGTGGCAGGGCGGGTCGTAACGGGAAATACGGCAGCGCCTTTGCAGTTGCAGGAACATGGTGATCGGTATCACGGACATGCGGTCGTGCGCATTCCGAATGTTCTGCGCTGGTGGCCTCACACCCACGGCCAGCCGGCTCTCTATCCGCTGCGAGTGGAGTTAGAACTGGCCGACGGATCGGTGGTTAAATTCGAAGACCTTCCGGTGGGGTTTCGCTCCATCGATGCCGGCGCCGAACCGGCCGGCGAGGCGGGGATTGCACTGAGAATAAATGAGACCCCCATTTTCTGTCGCGGGGTTGTCTGGACTCCGCCCGATGTAGCAGCGCTCGCCGCATCGCCCGACGTCATCGTCACACGTTTGCGACTGCTTCGCGACGCGGGATTCAACCTCATTCGGTTGGCGGGAACCACGGTTTACGAATGCGAGGACTTTCACCGCCTCTGCGATGAACTCGGCTTGCTGGTCTGGCAAGACATGATGTTCGCGAACATGGATTATCCCTTCGAGGATTCCCGCTTCCGCGAGACTGTGCGCGCCGAAGCGCAAGCTGAACTATCGCGGCTAGCACGGCATCCTAGCTCTGCGATCCTCTGCGGAAATTCGGAAATCGAACAACAAGTGGGCATGCTGGGCCTGGACCCCACACTGGGCCGCAGTTCTTTCTTCGGTGAAGAACTCCCGGGCATCGCCGCCGAATGCTGTCCGGGCCTTCCGTACATCCCTTCGGCTCCCTGCGGCGGGGATCTACCGTTCCGAACGCGCAGCGGTGTCGCAAACTATTTCGGTGTCGGCGCTTACCTGCGACCGCTTGAAGATGTCCGTCGTGCCGAGGTTCGCTTCGCATCCGAGTGTCTAGCCTTCGCGAACGTTCCCGAGCCCGAAATGTTGGCGAAGATGGCAGTCGCCACTCCCGGAGGAAATTCGCCAACCCACCCGGCCTGGAAGCGTACTGTGCCGCGGGACTCGGGCACGGGCTGGGACTTTGAAGACGTGCGCGACCATTATCTGAAACTGTTGTACTCTGCGGATCCCATTGCGCTACGCTACGCCGACACGGCCCGATATTGGGAACTGTCGCGCATGGTTTCCGGCGAAGTGATGGCGGAAGTCTTCGGCGAGTGGCGCCGCCCGGCTTCTCCTTGCGGCGGAGGAATCATATTGTGGAGCGCTGATCTCGAGCCCGGGGCCGGCTGGGGCATTCTCGATTCTCAAGGCCAGCCCAAGGCGGCCTACTGGTTCTTGAAGCGGGCGCTGGCCCCTTGCGCGATCTGGACTACAGACGAAGGCCTGAACGGCGTAGATATTCACGTCGCCAACGACCGCTCCACGGCACTAGACGCTTGGCTGCGCGTGGCCCTATACCGAAGGGACGGCCAGGTTGCCGAGTCCGGTCTCGCCATCACCATCCCGAAACATCAGGCTCTTACATTCGGTGTGGAACAGATTCTTGGCAGCTTTGTCGACGCCGCCTGCGCCTATCGCTTCGGCCTTCCCGGACATGACGTGATCATAGCCAGCCTTCACATGAATCGTGGCGATCTTCCGCTCGCACAGTCATTTCGTTTCCCGGCGGGACGCACTACTCAACAGATACCTATCTCTGAACTGGGCATGGCGGCCCAAGCCCAGGTGCTGGCCGACGGAACGATTGATGTGTTTCTCAGTTCGCTGCGGCTCGCGTGGGGCGTGCGAGTGGCGGCGCCGGGCTTCCTGCCAGATGACGCCTATTTCGGTGTTGAGCCCGGCGGAAAACGCCGGATCGTGCTGAGTCCCCTTCAGCTCGCGGAGGCGCCGGCTAGCATTGCCGTGACGGCGATGAATGCCGAGGGCCGCTTTGCGGTTGCCGTCGAGAGGATGGCATGAACACCCTTCATCGTTGGTTCCATTCCGGTCCTTATTCGCTGATGGGACATATCGATCTTCCAGAAACACCATCGCAGAGCTTGGGGGTGATCATCGTGCCGCCTTTCGGATGGGAAGATATCTCCTCCTATCGCCCCTTGCGTTTCCTGGGAAAGGCTTTGGCCGCAGGCGGAATCCCGGCTCTCCGTTTTGATTTGCCGGGAACTGGAGATAGTGCAGGCAGCGCGCTCGATAGTGGATTGTTTGAAGCGTGGATTCAATCGGTGGGCGACGCAGCCGCCGAACTGCGGGCGGCCATCGGCGTCGAGGACGTGGCCGTCGTCGGCATCCGCCTGGGAGCGATGCTCGCGCTGAGTGCGGCTGACCGCGGGTCAAATGTACAAGACCTGGTGCTTTGGGGCGCAACGGCGAGCGGGCGCGCCATGCTCCGCGAACTGCGCGCTTTCGGCAACATGGAACGCATCGAGTACGCCAATGGTGAAAGGGAGCCCGAGCAACCAATTCCGGGTCTCGAAATTGGCGGATTTCTCATCGCTCCAGAGACCCAACGCGCTCTGGAGACCTTCGAATTGCCATCTCTTCGCGGGATGCGCGGGCGGCGAGCGCTCTTGTTGACGCGTGATGACCTTGCTCCGGATGCCAAGTTGATTGGCATCTTAAAGTCGTCAGAATGTACGGTCGAGGTTGAAACCGGGAGTGGCTATGCCGCAATGATGGGACTGCCGCACGAAGCAGCCCCTCCCGCGGCGACTGCTCGCCTGATCGTTGAGTTCCTTAAGAAAGAGGATCCACAGCAAACGGAACCCCACGCAAGGCCGCATGGGGTGGCAATGGGTTTGACGGAGCGCACTACGGCCCAGTCCGCCACAGCGGTGATTGACACTGCCCGCGACCGAATATCCGAAACCATCTATGCGATACAGCAGCCGGCCCATTCTCTTTTCGGAATACTCTCGGAGCCCGGGCCGGGCGTGAAGCCCGCGGATTTTTGCGTTTTATTCTTGAATGCAGGCGCGGTTCGCCATATCGGGCCGAACCGCATGTGGGTGGAGGCAGCGCGGCGCTGGGCGAAACAGGGGGTTCGCTCGCTCCGATTGGACTTGCGGGGAATTGGCGAAAGCGATGGCGAAGAGAGCGTCGGGACCGAGGGTCTGTACCAGGATCTGATGGTGGAGCAAGTGGAAATGGCGATGGACTCCCTGCGCTCCCGCCTCGGTGTCGAGCGGTTCGCGGCTGTCGGGCTCTGCTCAGGGGCGTTTTGGACGTTTCACGCGGCTGTCCGCAATCGTGACATCTGCGCCGCCATTCTGTTGAATCCCCGATTGTTCTTTTGGGATCCCGAGATCGATCAACGGAGGGTTTTGCGGCGCACCCTAAATGGATTGAGCAATTGGGGAGACTGGCGCCGCTTGGCTCAGGGCGGCGTTCCCTTCGAAAAAGTAAAACAAGCGGCACGCATCGCGCTCGAGAAGTTCCAGACGCCGGGTAGGAGCCGGCATTTGCAGATTGAACCTGAAGCCATGGCACAAGCGTGGACGGCCATTGAGCGCAACCAGAGCCGGGTTACGCTCATCTTCACAGAGGGGGAGCCACTCCTGCGCGAGATGGAGGAGGAAGGGCAAATGCCCCCCCAGTCCTGTTCTCGTGTTCGATGCGTTCGGGTTGGAAATGGCGGGCACACCTTCCGTCCCCTGTGGGCACAAAAAATGGCGCATGAATTGATCGATAACGAACTCCGTGAGGTTCAGCGAGAGATCTGCCGGACTCCACTCATGGGGGCGGAAAAAAAAAATACGCGATCGCCGAGACATGACATCCGTTAGAAGCGATTCCTGTGAATCCCGGAAATACTACCGCTTCGCACCGGCAAGACGAGATCAACCGAGCTATATATAATTCGCCCGGCGTATACCGCTACTATTTGTCGAAAATCCTGACGCCTCCCGAGGTTGCCTGCCTGCTCAAGTATCAATCCCATATTGCTCAAGGGGATGTTCTGGACATCGGCGTAGGCGCCGGACGCACCGCCCGCTACCTCGCACCGTTGGCGCGGCGCTACGAAGCAGTGGACTATTCATCCGTTATGGTCGACTACATGAGAGAGACCATGCCGGCCATCAGTGTCCGTCAGGCAAATTTTCGAGATTTAACGGTGTTTGACGATGAATCCTTTGACTTCGTCCTGGCCACCGACAACGTGATTGACGCGCTTCCGCATGAGGATCGGCTGCGGGCCCTGAGCGAGGCCCACAGAGTGCTTAGACCGAAAGGCGTCCTGGCATTTTCTTCGCACAATATTCACTATGGGAAGGCTTTTGGAGGTCCTCATCTGAATTGGTCTTCGAATCCAGTCAGGCTTGCCGCCAACTGCGTGAACTACGTGTTAAGCCGCTGGAACCACCATCGCGTGGCGCCCTTGCGGACAACTACGTCCGAGTACGCACTTCTCAACGACCCCGGACATCGCTATGCGTGCCTGCACTATTACGCGGCTCGATCCACGGTCTGTTCTCAGCTCGCAAGTGCCGCATTCCGATTCATTGAGGCCTTCGATAGTGATGGCCAAGTGGCGCCGGAAACCAAAGACGACAGTGAAAATCCGAGTCTCCTCTATGTCGCGGAGCGAGCGGACTTTTGAGCGCGCTCAGACTACATTCGTAGTCCTGATCGGCTCTAACTCCTCACAACTTCTCAGGCCTGCCATCCGCCCCGATCTGCAATCTCCCTCTTAGCGTCACCGCTCATCCGTCGCCGGAGCAACCTGGCGAGCTGCGTTGTCAAGCTGTTTCGTCAGGTGAACAGCTTAAATCAGCCCTAGTAGTAGTTTCAGGCATTTTCCCGATGGCGACGGACAGGCGTACAACTCTACACTGTGAGGGTTCGGGCAGAATTTGCCGTTAGGTCTGGCAGCATTCGCGCTCGAGACGAACGATTGCGAGCGGGACTCTCCCTCTGGAGGTGATGTTAGTAATTCATAAGAGCGCGAAGTCTCGGGTCCGCTGGCCATGCACTGTTGCCGTTAGCCCGGTAGGAACGTTGCTCGCATCTTCCTTGGCCTGTTGTGTGTCCGGGAACCGGTAATTCTAGCTGAAATGATGAACGGTGCCTTTGCGCCTCGGGAGAAGTGTGTCTGTGGATAGCTTGAATTTTTCCAACGCTTCTAGCTCGAGGTTTTCTTTTAGGGCCGGCATCAGGGTTAGCTGTTTGAAGGGATTCCTGAACGGCGGGGTTGATTCATTTAATTCCAGTCGAGCCGTTGTTCATAAAATCAGCCCGTACTAAATCATCATATCTTTCGCGCGAGAACAACTCTTCCCCCGGCATACGTTGCGAGCACGAGTGGGGGTTGTCCCCTTTTTTGTCACATTCCGTCCGAATCGCCGGCTAGGGCCAACGTCCCTCGCTCCGGCAACTTTTTAAGAAATAGGAGTAAACGCTATAAACATGCGGACACTTTATCAGAATCATTGTAATCATCGATTGCGCTTTCATAGAAGCCGTGCAGGTCTACTGTTGCTGGGACTGATGGTCCTGGCGCTGGGAGCTCCTGCACAAAATCCTTTGTTCAAATCTGGGTTTGAGGGAACCACCACGCTGGATACGATTCCATCCAGCGCGACCAGCGACGACTACCAGCATTTCTCCGGTACGGACACAACGACTGGATATACATGGCCGATGAATGTCTGGGGTGACTACGCCGTTACCACTGGCATGCATCCGATTGTGGGCGGATCAAATGCAGTCTCCAGCTATATAAATGACTATATCGAGACCGTCCCGGGCCATACTGGATCGTCCACACGGGCGCTGAGGATGAATATCACGGGGCCGGCACCGGGCTTCTGTTGTATTCAGTCCACGTTTCAAGTTGCGGGTATGAGTCAACCAGTAACGGATTTTTACACGCGTTACTGGGTGAAGCTGAATCCGGAATTGCTGACTCAAGTTCGGGCCAACCTCGGTAATTTCTGGCGCACGCTCTTCGAGCTCAAAACTTACACCGACTACCGGATTGCTACTTTTATTGTCGGTAACAGCAATGGTGTGCCTTCTTGGCGTGTCATCGTCGATAACAACCCGAATGGCACTCTGCCGCCCTGTCCGGCGGGCGCTTGTTGGACAGCCAATAACAACTCTATTGCCGTTCCCGCGGACCAGTGGTTCCTGGTGGAGTATTATCTGCATCGCAGCACCGGGAGCGACGGTCGGTTCTTCTGGGCTGTCAACGGACAAACTTTGGTGGACCACTACGGCCCCACGTATGGTGCAAACCAGGAGAACGCTAACTTCCTCGCTCTGCTGAATCTATATGGCGATGGCAACAACATGAGCCCCGCCTATCAATGGGTCGACGACGTCGAGGTGTGGGGCCTCCCGCCTTGCGCCGCGCTGCCCTGCGGAGCTGGGAGCGCCAGCGATACGACAGCCCCAACGACTCCTACAAGTCTCACCGCCTCGGCTGTCTCTTCCAGTCAAATCAACCTGTCGTGGAACGCAAGCACGGACAACGTCGGTGTTGCTGGCTACAAGATCTACCAAAATGGTGGGACCACCCCGATTGCCACCGTGACTTCCGGCACTGTCTACCAAAATACCGGCCTGACTGCCTCCACAACTTACAGCTATACGGTTGTAGCCTATGACGCCGCTGGGAATACGTCTCCCGTGAGTGCTGCGGTGTCTGCGAAGACTTCCTCCACTACGCCTTCTACGCCTTCCGGCGCCTGCCCGGCACCGGCTACGTCCGCGTGGACCGGATGCTATTACAGCGACCAGAACCTGACCACGCTCGGACTGGTTCGCACCGACCGCACCATAACGTTCAATTGGGGCGCCGGTTCCCCTGATCCGACGATCCCCGCTGATCACTTCTCCGTTCGTTGGAGCGGCGTCTTCAATTTCGCTGCGGGATCCAACGCCTTCACGGTTGTAGCGGATGACGGATTCCGGCTTTACCTCGATGGTGTCAAGGTCATGGACCACTGGGTGGATGAGGCGGCGACCACTTACACTCAGACGGTAGCGACAACTGCCGGCAACCACACCGTCACGTTGGAGTATTACGAGAACGGCGGTGACGCGGTGGCGAACTTGCAATGGCAAGTCGCGACGAGCGCCAGCGTCGCTGATACACAGGCCCCAACGACGCCCACGAATCTCACCGCCTCTGCTGCCTCCCGCCAAATCAACTTGTCTTGGAGCGCCAGCACGGACAACACCGCTGTCGCAGGCTACAGGATGTACCGTAATGGGGGAACCACCCCGATTGCGACCGTCTACGGCACCACCTACCAAGACACTGGCTTGCTTAGTGCTACCTATTACAGTTACTCGGTCGCTGCTTATGATGCCGCGGGTAATACCTCGGCTAAAAGTGCGACCGTTTCCGCGAGGACGCCGCGTCATTGACGCCGGCGTTCTGTCACACCGCAGTGTGATTGAAACCGTAATCGCATCGACAGGTGGATCGCTTGAATCGTGCATCAAGCGATCCGCCTGGGCATGACCAGCACCGAGCAACCGGTGCTATGCAGCGGAGACGCGGTTCATCCTGAAAGAATGCTGGAGGGCCGGAGCCGCCGCTGGTGCTTTGGCCAATCCTTGGGCCAAAAGAACCTCCACGATACGTTGGCCTGCCTTTCCATCCCATTTAGGTGGCACGCGACCCGCGTGCTTCGGGTGACTTAGTACCGAACAGAGCACCTGACGAATGTGGTCCGGATCGGTGCCCGCCAGTATATTCGTACCCTTTTCACAAGTGATGGGGCGCTCCGTGCTGTTTCTGAGCGTCACACAAGGAATCCCGAGCACGGTAGTTTCTTCCTGGATCCCCCCGCTATCCGTCAGCACCATTCTAGAATTTGCTACCAGGCTCAGGAAACGGATGTAACTCATCGGCTCCAGGCAGATGAGATTGGCGGGAACACGTACTTCCTCAAGCCGGCGCACTGTCCGGGGATGCACTGGAAACGCGACCGGCATTCGACTCGTTACAGGTTCGAGTGCGTCGAGCAGTCCTTGCAGCAATTCGCTAGAGTCGACGTTCGCCGGCCGGTGCAGCGTCAGCACCGAATACGCGCCAGCTTGAAATTGCGGGGGCAGTGCCAAGGCGCGCGCGGCGTCGATGTGCCTAAGAAGCGTGTCGATCATCGTGTTGCCGACGAAATAAATGCGCTCCTTGGGAACGCCCTCTTTGGCAAGGTTGAGGTTGGCACTTTTTTCGGTCGTGAGGAGTAAGTCCGAAATCGCATCCGTGCACAGCCGGTTGATCTCCTCGGGCATCGACCTATCCCGTGAGCGGAGGCCGGCCTCGACGTGGGCCACCGCAATTCCGAGTTTTTTTGCCGTGAGGGCGCACGCCACAGTCGAGTTTACATCGCCCACGACGATTACCCACTGCGGTTTGTGCTCCACGCAAAAGCGCTCGAACGCGAGCATGACTCTGGCGGTCTGTTCGGCGTGGGATCCGGAGCCGACACCCAACTCAATGTCCGGCGGCGGAAGCCCGAGATCCCGAAAGAAATCGCTCGACATGGCAGCATCATAGTGCTGGCCGGTATGCACCAGAACACAACTGTGCTCCGACTGGTGGCTGCGAAAGGCTTCAAGAATCGGTGCGACCTTCATGAAATTCGGACGCGCTCCAGCGACAATGACGTATTTCACAGGTGTTCTCCTAGATTGGGACCGGCACAACTCATGCGTTGGTGGGCGGCCCGCTACCAGTGCATGCTGGCTAGTGCAACACCCGAATCTTCGAAATATTCGAAGCGGATGGTATGGGCGCCGCTGGTCAGTGATTGCGTCTGATTGTAAGTGGTGGCCATCTGGACCACCCAATGGTCCATGACTAGGACATCGTCAATGTAGAGCCGGAATCCGTCATCCGCTGTAACGGTGAAAGTGTAGGATCCCGCATCGAAATTGAAAATCCCACTCCACCGGACCGAGAAATGGTCGGTGGGGATCGTAGGGTCCGGCGAACCTGCGGCCCAATAGAAGAGGATGTTGGGGTCGACGCGGACCATCCCCAGCGTGGTCAGATTCTGATCGCTGTAATAACATCCGGTAAACGCGGACACCGCTGGAGGCGGGCAGGTAGTAACGCTGGAGGGCGTCACGCCACTCGGCGCTCCGCAGGGGAGCGCTGCGCAGGGCGGCAGGTCCCAGACTTCGAGATCGTCAATCCATTGATACGCGGGATTCAGATGAACGGAGTTGCCATAGAGGTTGGAGAACATGAGGGCGTTAACGTTCTCGTTTTTGATCCCGTAGTTGGGTCCATACTGATCCGCAATGGTCTGCCCATTCACGGCCCAATAGAATCGCCCGTCACTGCCGCTGCTGCGGTGCAGATAGAATTCGACTGAAAACCATTGATCTAGCGGAACGGGAACCGAGGTGTTGGATACCGCCCAATATTCCTGATACGGAGAGGCTCCGGCCGGACTGTTGTCGGCGTGTGCGAAGAAATAAGGCTGCCCATCGCGGCTTCCGTAGATGAAGGTCGCAATCCGGTAATCGGTGGAGGTCTTCATCTCCCATAGGACACGCCAGAAATTGTTTCCGTAGGTTTGGACTTGGTTGAGGAACTCGGGATTCAACTTGATCCAGTAGCGAACGTAGGAATCAATCAACGGAGTCCGGAGACCGGCGATCTGAAAGCTGTCCTGGGTGCAGCAGGTGTTAGGAGAAGGCTTAACGATTCCTTGCCGGAGCGCCTTGGTCGGATTACCGTTGGGGCCTGTTACGGTCTCGATGGCGTTCTGAATATAGTTGTTGAAATCTTCGGGCGCCGGGTTGACGTTGCTCGAAGTGATCACTCCCAGCAGCCCCGTCAACAAAGGGTTGGGGCTCCAGGCCATGACCGGCCAGGCATTATTCGTCGAGTTATCAGTGCCCTGGATGTACTGATACTGGCTATAGCCTCCAGACACTGGTACTACGTAGACGAAGTCCTCGAAGCCAGATTTGAATAGAAGCTTCGCATTGGGATTGGGCGCCGGGGCGGTTGTCTGGGCGTTGTGCGAAACCTGCACGAACAGTATTGCCATCAGAAGAGCGCACAGCATTGACACTGCTCTTCCTATTCGAAGTCGGGGAATGAAGGATAGCTTGGACATCCTATTTGAATCTCCTTCCAACACGACGAGCGAGCAAAGAAGTAGCTACTGTAGGCCGATTCTTCGGTTATGCATGTCAGGATCGACGATGCCGGCGGCGCTGGCGAATTGACCAGCCACCGATAACCTCATCTGCTGAGGCATCGGACGGGGGACGTCCAGCGGCGGCTGAAGCAGCGCCCGTTTTGCTCTGAGAGCCGCGCCCACCATATCTGCAAACGCTCCCGCGGCGGTGGAGTGCCGGTTATCCTCACCACCATACTCTAGTTCCACATAATCACTGTCTGGGAGCAGAATGTGTATGATCCAGCAGTTCTCCAGATGCGCGGGTGTAGCCGATGCAAAGTAACATTGCGAACAAAGCGTGAGCTCCGCTCGAGTAAATCCGAACTTCACGCAACTTCGTTGCAAAATCTGCCAGCACTCATCCGGGGTGGAGGCAGTCGCGAACGCGGCGCGGAGTTCGCTCAGTTGGATACTCGTACGCAGGGCCCCACTCAGCGTACCATCGGCAAAAATGCGCCCGACCGCGCCGAATTCGACGTAATCCAGCCAGTGGATCCCGATCCCGACGCCCGCGCAGAACAAGACCAGAATCAGCCCGGCGAGCGCTTCGTGCGTCGATAGCAGAAGAGACAACGCGCCCCCGATCCCGCAGCATCCATACAGCCAGAGCACAACCCGGCGCGGCGGGAGACCACGGTCCAGAAGCCGGTGATGGATGTGACCTCGATCGCCAGTGAAGATCGGCTGCCCCCTCAGGAAGCGTCGCCCGATCGCCACCGAGGTGTCCAGCAGGGGTAACGCGAGAGCAATCATGGGAGCAGTCATGCCCAGCATGGTGGTCGACTTCTGGCCCCACAAAACCGCATAGCAGCCCAGCAAAAAGCCAAGAAACAGGCTTCCACCATCACCGAGAAAGATCGACGCCGGGCTGAAGTTGTAACGCAAGAATCCCAACAGGCTCGCGGCCAGAGGCACAGTGGCAATCACTACGGCCAGATTCTGTTGGAAAATCGCTGATAGTAGAATTGCCAGCGCAGTCAGGATGCCGACGCCGGTGGCAAGACCATCGATCCCGTCGATCAGGTTAAAGCCGTTGGTGCACACCAGAAGCCACAGCAGTGTAACCGGCACCCCGATCAGAGGACTAAATAGATAACCGTGAAATCCGATGATGCGAACTCCCCCCACGCAAGCCAGCGCCGACGCTAGCAACACTCCAAGGAGTTTTTGCCAGGGTTTCAAACCGCGAATGTCATCTAGTAATCCGATGCTGAGCACAACCAGCGCCGCAACCGGGAGTTCCCAATGAAACGGGAGGTTCTTAAGGACAGCGGAGGCGCCTGAGAACCGCAGAGCTAAGAGTAATGCAAAGGGAGCCAGGTAGGAAATCGCCACCGGCAGTCCTCCTATGCGGGGAACCGCCTTGACGTGGAAATGCCGCACGCCATCCGGTTGATCCGTCAGACCGTAGCGCAACGAAAGTTCTCGCAGCAGCGGCGTCACAACCAACGCGGTGGCGAACGATACGGCGCCCAACAATAGCAACAACAACCAATTCATCAGTCCTCCTTGCTCTGATGCCGCTGAAGAGTCGCGTGTCAGTCGTACGAAGTAAGAGCCTACGCGGGATCGCACGAGGCTTCGCGTAGCTCGTCAAGATACCCGGCTTGGGATCCGAAGATCCCTGAAGACCTCTCGGACATGTCCTGACGTGCTGCAAGGCATGAATAAGCAGTATGGATAGATTCGGCCCGGTGGCTCTGGTAGAGGTGAAGAGCCTGCATTATCGGGGCAACTTTCATGAAATTGGGCCTTGCGCCTGCGATTAGAGCGATCTTCATGTAGTGATCCCCAATTCCATAGTCTCGGCGGAAAAGCTACTCGCGACACTGAAGTCACGCATCCTGATACTGTTACCCAGTTGCAGCAGGCGGCGGAGTTTCGGCTCCGTGGATGCAATATTGATGTAGCACTTGAGACGACGGCCCCACGGGAGCGGAAGCCGGGGGTGAGAGGGATCGAGTTCGCGCGGATGGATATACAGCACCAGTAATTGCCCGCGATCCAGCACTCGTTTAGCGGCCCACAGGAGCAGCGGCTTAGGCGTCGCGCGTAGGTATCCTCCGCCGAACGGGCTTAGTGATGCGCCAGCGCAACTAAGGACAGAGGTAGGAAATTCAGCCAGCTCGCCGTGCGAGGTCTGGATCAGGTAGGGCGTGCTGCGTTCACCCGGCATCCCGCCATGACCCCGGACCGCGGGAAAGACGCTGGAGTCGTACCGGTACCCGGCTGTGCGGATTAAATCAAATGCCCAACGGGACTGGCCGGTAATTCCAAACCCAGGCGCACGAAAGCCGAGCACAGGCTTGCCAGAAATATCCTCGAGCACCTGCCTCGCTCGAAGGATGTCGTCTAGAAAGGCCGTGGGCCCAACTTTATAAGGCAGGAGGTGGGCATACCCGTGGCTGGCAATCTCGTGACCGCAACTGATGCATTGGCGAAGAAGGCGCTTATGCCTTTCTGCCATCCAGCCCAGCCAGAACATGGTGGCACTGACCTGGCAGTCATGGAGGACTTGCAAAATGCGCTCCAGGCCAATCTCGACACGCGAGGGCAGGCTTTCCCACTGCTCCATGGTCGGTGCGACGGGGGTGTCGAGAATGTGGAACCAGTCCTCCACATCGACCGTCATCACCACAGAACCGGGCTCTGATTTGGAAAATGTCATTTAGAAGAAACGCCTCCCGGCGGCAAGAAAGGCTTGGCGATCCACGGCAGTAGGAAACGAAAAATAGGTGGCTTCGGCTTCCAGGTTGGGCCTGGGCTCCACGGTTCCAGCGCGGATGGCTGCAACCGCTTCTATCAGAGCTTCCGCGGCAGCAGCCTTCGTCTTACGCACTAGCGAGTCCCATGTGTCCTCGGGGGAGATAATCACCGGGCGTTGGCACAAGATATCGCCGTTGTCGAGTTTGTCATCGAGAACGTGCACGGTTACGGCCGTGGCAGGCTCCTCAAAACGGAGGGACCAAAAAGCAGGCATTAGGCCGCGATAACGTGGCAGGGGTGCGCCGTGTACGTTGATGCAGCCCATCGGGAACCGCTGCCGAACGCTTTTGCGAATAATCTGCGGGCAACTTAGCGATACGAGAAGTTCAGGGTTATAGCGATCTACCAGGACCTGGAACTCCGGTCCATTTACTTTCCGAATTCCATGAAACGGTACATTGAAAGCCTTACAAACGGCCTGAAGCGAGTAGAAAGGCCCAGAACTGCGAACTGGGAAGAGTCCGCGGAAAGCAGCGACCAAGATGCGCCGAACGATGATCACCGTTCCGGAAGGGCCGAATAACCTGAGATGACGGATAAAGCCATCTATGAATGTTCCATGGGTGCTCATTGCTGGTGCGGATGCGACTGCAACGAGATCACTACCGAGCGATCGGCACACAATGGCTAGCGCGGCCGGAAGGTAGAGCCTGTCGGATTGTGTGAGAAGGAGGATGCGCATGGAGAATCCCCAATTTGGCCGTTCAGGCCCAGGTGTTCGCGCGAGCAAGGCCTTCTTTGATGACCTTGAGGATGAAAATGGGATAACACGCTTGGCGTCGCCAGCGACCGGGGGTGGTGATGAGGCGGTAAAGGAACTCAGTCCCACTGCGGCGGAACACTGCCGGTGCTCGCGGCGCGAGGCCACTGAGAATATCGAACGTGCCGCCGACGCCCATGCAGAGTTTCACGTTCAGTCGCGCACGATTCTTCGTGATCCAGAACTCCTGCCGGGGTGATCCCATGGCAACGAACAGCAAGTCGGCGCTACTGGCGTTGATCTGTTCGAGAATGGCTTCCGTTGCTGAAAAGAATCCGCTGTGGCGTCCCGCGATTACTAAACGGGGGTACTTGTGAGCGAGATTCTCCGCCGCGCTGCGGTTCGCTTCCTCTGACGCACCGAGCAGAAAAACCCGCCAGCCCTCCTCGGCGGCAGCCGAAATGAGGTGCTCAAACAGGTCAATGCCGGTACAGCGTGCAAGCTTTTTACCGTACAGGATACGCGCTGCTACTGCAATTCCGATGCCGTCGCAGATCGCGATTTCCGCTTGGGCGAGGGCAATCCGCAATTCGGGTTCGCTGAGCGCGCGATAAACCTTCTCGGGGTTGATCGCAACGCAGAACGACTGCCCCCCGGAAGCGATCCGTTGGCGAAGGCAACCGATCGCGTGTTCGTATGAACGGAAGGGTGAGACCTTGACGCCGAGGATATCAAGCGGCTGAGGCAGGGTTTCAATATAGGGAGAGGTCATGGTTATAGTCCTGGGTGTGGCGAGTATCATGATTCGCCGGATGAGGAATCCAGATGTGAATTGACCATCTGGTGGCAGAACTTCGGTGGTAGACGTCTCTAAATCAGTAATAGAAGCTCAACCGCAGAAAACTCTGGTTAAAGCGCGTAACATCCATGCCTGCGACCAGCGCAGCCCCTTTTTCAACAAGCTCCTAAGCGGGCACAGCTACGGTCCTCGCGCCGGGCCCCGTCCGAGAGCCACTCGTTCATCCAGAAGTGCAGCCCCAGGAGAAGAAAGATGTGGCGTTCGCGGTTTAACCCGGATGCGTGTTCGTCAAGCGTTCGTTCTACTTCATCGAGATCGATCCACGAGGAGAACGGTGACCGGCGCTCGAGGAGAATCTCGCGGATTTCGTGCCGGGTACTGAACCAGTTCCCGGTAGGGGACAGGAACCCCTTCTTCTTCCGGCGGACTACGGAAGTGGGCAGAACGCGCTCGGCGAACCGCTTATGCAGGCGCTTCCCCGCAAACATCCCCACGCGGAAGCGGCGAGGCAACGCCTCCACAAAGCGCACCAGATCGAGATCCAGTAACGGGACCCGGCACTCTATGGAATACCGCATCGTGATCTTGTCCGTATACAGCAACAAGTCGTCGGCAAGATTCATCCGCAGGTCTGTACTCATCATTCGCTGCGCGCTCTGTCGCTGGTGGACGCAGCCCAGCAGATCGAAGACGTATGCGATCCGTTCTTGCGCCAACGCCGGCTGGTGTCCGGTGAGCCGCTGGATCTCATCGGCCGTAAAGACGCCGTGAGCGGCCTCGAACCGGCGGACGTCATTTGGTTCAGCCAGCGCATCCAGGCCCCGGAGAAGCACATCGCTGCGCAACCCGGCGCTCCCCACGCCCGCCCGTAATAGTGACGCGACTCCGCAAGGTACGAATCGCCGCAGCACTTCCATTCGATATCTCCGATAGCCCCCCATCGCCTCGTCCGCACCCTGGCCGGACATTACAACTTTCACGTGCCTGGACACCAACTCGGCCAGATAGAACATCGGCACCACCGACGTGGATGCAAGCGGTTCCTCGAGAGTCGCGACGATGCGCGGCAACACGTCCAGGAATTGTGGAAAACCGATTCGCACATCGTGATATTCGAGTCCGATCAACGCCGCGGTCGCGCGGGCCTCGACAGTCTCGTCGGCGTCGTCGCGCTCAGAGAATCCCACGGTGAAGGCTTTCATCCGGTAGGGAGCATGCTTTTGGGCAAAGCGGGCGACCAGCGCCGAGTCGATACCACCGCTGAGCAGAATGCCCACTTCCACGTCGGACAGCATCTGCCGCCGGATCGCCTGTTCCATCAGGAATCCGTAACGTTCCAGAGCGTCGGCCTCAGTCACCGCTTCCATCTCGCCCGGCGACGCTCCGATGTACGGATATTCCCGCAAACGGACGCCGGCTTCGCTTAGATCGACCTCCACAATATGGCCGGGCCTTACCTTCCGTATGTTTTTGAACAACGTATCCGGTGCCGGAAGGTATCGCAGGCGCAACAATTCACTCAGGCTGGCAACGTCGATGGAGTCGTCGACCAGAGCGCGGATGGGCCGGAGTTCCGACGAAAAGATGAGCGAGCGTGAGTCCGACCAATAATACAGTGGCTTCACGCCGAACGGATCGCGAACCAGGAATAGCTTGCGATTCGGAGCATCCAGGAAGCCAAAAGCAAAGATGCCGTTGAATTGTTGCACCGAACGGATGCCGTGCCGCGCGAGGTGATAAAGGATCGTTTCGGTGTCGGAATGCCCGCGGTATCGAACCTGGGAATCAGCCCTTAAATCGAAATGATTATAGATTTCGCCGTTGAAAACGATGGCGTGCTGACCTCCGGCGCTACACATGGGCTGATGTCCCGCCGGCGTTAAGTCCAGAATCGACAGCCTCCGGTGGCCCAGCGCCACCGCATGCCGGCCCACCGTCATCTGCGCCATGCCCGCGTCGTCCGGGCCGCGATGGCGAATCAGATCCAGGACTCCGTCATCAAACGGGAAGTTCAACGTACCCAAAATTCCGCACATAATTTTGACCTGCTAGATCATTTGCGACGCGGCATGCAGGAACGGCAGGACGGCCCAGCGCAGAGTATTCCGGTTCCGCAACGTCCCCGACACGTCAATCTGCGAGTAAACGTCGAGTCCCCGGCAAAACTCGGCTCGTATCGAATCGAGGAGCCTCACGGCGAGATCTCGGTCTCCCAGCAGTACTGCGAGATTTAGCACCTCGGCATTGTCGTAAAGATCGAAGCGCACGATCCCGGGCTTGTTCGCTAAAGAGAACCGGCGAAACAGGCACCGCTTCTCATCGAAGAAGGCGTTCTTCACGTATGCGTACCCCGCCGCGATCAATTCCTCCGCACCGGGGAGTGGCCTCCCCTTATTCGTCTTGAACACATTCTTCAGGACGATACAGGAATGGAAGCAATCGATGAACGAGCGGCCCTCCGGTGAATACAGCCAGGAGCCGTCCGCTCGTTGCGCCCTCTGGATGTACCTGTACAGTTTGCCGATCTTTTCTTCAATCCGCTTCTGGGGTTGCCGGGATACAAACGGCAGCGTCAACACGAGTGAATACATGGTGTAGGACACGGCATTGATCACGATGCGATCCCGGAAGGGCCCGTACGAGGTGGCCATGGACTCGCTATCTTCGGCCATTACTCGGATATCTTTGTCAAAAAAACTGAAGATGTTTCCAATCGCGGAGGGGAACCTCTCCTCTCCCGTCACCTCTGCGTAACGGACCAGAGCCTCCAGCCCGTACGGGGTCATCGTTGATAACGGCGTATTCGCGTCGTATATCACCGTGGGACCCGCACCGTAGGGAAATCCAAGCCCCCAGCAGAAGCTTCTATACCCGCGGCAACTGTGTTCCACAAGCCAATCCAAGTGCCGGCCTGCGCAGGCGAGCAAGTGCCTCGGGCCTCCCTTCCCGTACCGATTGAGGAGGCACAGCGCAGCAGTGGATCGCACAATGGGGTACTCTTGCCGGCGGTAGCCGATCCGCATTCCGTTGTTCACGAATGTGTCAAAAACCGTAAGGGCGGCAGCGGGACCCAACCCTACCCATGGACGCCGATTGTAAAGCTGCTTTACCTGGAATCCCCAGGAGGTCTTCCAGATGTCATACGGATCATAGGTGGACAAGTCATCCCCCATGCAGAAGCGCTCAATGAGCGGATCCAGCCAGGAACTGGTACACGTTTTGAAGTTCCGCGGCGATTCGAGCAGCGGCGAAGTGTTTTGCGGCATATCGTCGATTGAAGATACTGATGCGGCGGCACAGGACCGGCTGGTCCAACAGCCGGCCCAGGAGCGAAGAAAGGACCAATGGATCGTGGCTCTCGGTGATGAAACCCATTCTGCCGTTCTCAAAAAAGTCGCCCAGTCCCCCGACGGCGCAGGTCACAACGGGCAACCCGTAGGCCATCGCCTCAAGTACCGAGATGGGCAGTCCTTCCGTATAGGACGGGAACAGGTAGGCATCCGCCGAGCGAAATGATGCGAGCTTTAGCCGTCCGTCGAGATGGCCCAAGAAAAAGACGTCAGCAAGCTTCTGGGAAATCGCGTAACGTTTTGCGTCGCGGAGTTCACAACCGTCGCCGGCAACCGTCAGCGACACAAACGGATGCTCCGCCTTTAGCGATGCGTAGGCGTCCAACGCATCGTAAATCCCTTTCAACTTTTCGATTCTTGCCAGGTACAGGATGTTGAAACGCCGGTACTCCTCGCCTGGGCGCGTTCGAATCCGATTGCGCCGGGCTTCCACCAATAGTTGGTCGTCCACGGGTGCGGCGTGCACGAACACGGTCTTTTCGTATCCCGCCAGACGGAGCCGCTCCTTGAATTGGCTGCCCAGCACGATGAACGCATCGGCGCGCCCGTATACGGAACGAAACAAGCTACGGAAGTGCTTTTCGATGAGGTGCTCGCATTTTTCGTCCCAGCCGTGCGTAAAGACGAGTACGGTTT
>Ga0163162_10001243_pt1 | contig 23825 bp, 18 predicted proteins | sample S55metaG_FD_115310 | JGI IMG/M metagenome (GOLD analysis project Ga0163162, IMG submission 115310) | Switchgrass rhizosphere microbial communities from Kellogg Biological Station, Michigan, USA - S5-5 metaG | ecosystem: Host-associated > Plants > Roots > Rhizosphere > Soil | place: USA... | reverse complement strand
GCTCGTCGGGCACCGCGACGGCGCCTCGATCACGCTCCTCTACGCGAGCGCGCAGCCCGCCGGGCTGGCAGGCGCGGTGGTGATCGCGCCGCACACGTTCGCGCCGCACGCGTTTGCCGAGCCGTCGGGCGCGGACGGGCCGCTGCGCATCCGCGCCGCCTTCGAGACGACGAACCTGCGCGATCGCCTCTCGCGCTACCACGACGACGTCGACCCCGGCTTTCGCGACCCGCACGATGCGCCGCCCGGCGCCTCATCCCTGAACTGGCATATCGAGGCCGCGCTGCACGCGATCCGCTGCCCGCTGCTCGCGATCGAAGGCTTCGCGCATGAACGCGACGCAGGCGGCAGCGGGCGCGCGCGCGCCCATCTCGAATCGATCGAGCGGCATGTCCGCGGCGCGGCACGGCTCGAAATCGCGGGAACGCCGCCGGATCGCGACGGCGGATACGAGCACCTGAACGCGTCGATTGCGCGATTCATCGGCGCCTGCGCCCCTTTATCTCAAAATTGAATAGGCGCTATGCGCGATATCGCGTTGCGCGATAGCCGGCGCGACGCGAGACTGTCTTCACAAAATCATCACGCATCAAGGAGACATTCATGCGTACTCAAGTCGGCATCGTCGGTGCGGGCCCCGCCGGGCTTCTTCTCTCCCATCTGCTCCATCTTCGCGGCATCGAATCGGTCGTGCTGGAAGCGCGCGGCCGCGACGACATCGAATCGACGATTCGCGCCGGCGTGCTGGAACAGGGCACGATGGACCTGCTCAACGAAGCCGGGCTCGGCGCGCGGATGCAGGCCGAGGGCGCGCTGCACCACGGCTTCGAACTGGCGTTCGAGGGCGAGCGCCGCCGCATCGCGCTGACCGACCTGACGGGCCACTCGATCACCGTCTACGCGCAGCATGAGGTGATCAAGGACCTCGTCGCCGCCCGCGTGACCGCCGGCGGCGCGCTGAAATTCAATGTCTCGAACGTGTCGCTGCACGACTTCGACGGCGCCGCCGACGCGCAGCCGCGCATCAAGTACCGTCACGAAGACCGCGACGAAGAACTGGAATGCGACTACATCATCGGCTGCGACGGCTCGCAGGGAGTCGCGCGCGGCTCGATTCCAGCGGCGCTGCGCCACGATTACCAGAAGGTGTATCCGTTCGGCTGGTTCGGCATTCTGGTGGAGGCGCCGCCTTCGTCCGACGAACTCATCTACGCGCGCCACGACCGCGGCTTCGCGCTCGTCAGCACGCGCTCGCCGGGCATCCAGCGCATGTACTTCCAGTGCGACCCGAAAGAAAGCGTCGACGCCTGGTCGGACGACCGCATCTGGGCGGAGTTGCACGCGCGCGTCGATACCGCCGACGGCTGGCAGATCACCGAAGGAAAGATCTTCCAGAAGAACATCGTCGGGATGCGCAGCTTCGTCTCCACGCCGATGCAGTGCGGCAAGCTTTTTCTCGCCGGCGACGCCGCGCACATCGTCCCGCCGACGGGCGCAAAGGGCCTGAATCTGGCCGTGTCGGACGTCAAGGTGCTGACGGCGGCGCTCACGGCGTTCTACAAGGAAGGCACGAGCGACAAGCTCGCCCGCTACACGGACACCGCGCTCAAGCGCGTGTGGCGCGCCGAGCACTTCTCCTGGTGGATGACGCGCATGCTGCACAAGCTCGACGACACGTCGCCGTTCGAGCAGCGCCTGCAGGTGGCGGAACTGGAGCACGTGACGACCTCGCGCGCCGCCGCCACCGCGCTCGCGGAAAACTACGTGGGCAGCGTCGCGGTGTAACAGTGGCCGCCGTGTTTCGCGGCGGCGGCGCCGTTCAGGCCGCGCGCCGCCCGCATGGCCGTCACAGCAGCGCCACCACCCTCACGTCGCCCTCCACCGACGGCACGACCTGGCCGCCCACGCGCCGGAACGTAATCGACACGCTCCGGCTGCCGACGCGCAGGTCGCCGATCTCCAGCCAGTCGATCCCGTCCGGCAACTGCGGCCGGTCGATGCGCACTTCCTCGTTCACGGCATCGATGGAAAGGCCGAGGCACGCCTCCAGGATCATGAACGGCGCCCCCGCCGCCCAGGCCTGCGGCAGGCACGCGACCGGATACGCGATCGGCTTCTCCCCGCGCTGCCGCGTGAAGCCGCAGAAGAGTTCCGGCAGGCGCATGTCGAACGTCACGGCCGCTTCGAACAGCGCCTGCAGGAGCCGCACCGCGCCGCCACGGTCGCCGTAGCGGGCAAGGCCGCGCGCGCACATCGCCGTGTCGTGCGGCCAGACCGAGCCGTTGTGATACGACATCGGGTTGAAGCGCGGCTGGCCCGCCGCGAGCGTGCGCACGCCCCAGCCGGTGTGAAAGAGGGTCGATTCGAGCTGCCGCGCGACCGCTTCGCCGCGCTGCCGCTCGACCAGCTCGAACGCGAGCAGATGCCCCACGTTCGACGCCAGCACGCGGCACAACTCGCCGTGGCCGTCGAGCGCAATGCCGTAGAAATCCGACTCCGGGATCCAGTACATCGCCTCGACGCGCTCGCGGATGTGCTCCGCGCGGGTGTCGAATTCGAGCGCGTCCTGCGTTGCGCCGCGCTGGCGGGCGAAATGCGCCATCGTCGAAAACGCCTTCGACGCGTACGCCTGCACCTCGACGAGCGCGATCGGTCCGTCGGGGAAACGGCCGTCGGCGTGGAACACCGAGTCCTGGCTGTCCTTCCAGCCCTGGTTCGCGAGCCCATGCTCGGACGCGCGCTGGTAGTCGAGCAGCCCGTACGCGTTCTTGTCGCAGTGACGCGCTATCCACTGCGCCGCGAGCTGCAGCGCGGGCCACAGTTCGTCGATCAGCGCGGTGTCGCCGGTGCGCTGCGCGTACGCGCCGGCGAGCACGATGAAGAGCGGCGTGCTGTCCACGCCGCCGTAGTACATCGCGAACGGCACCTCGCCGGTTGCGGCCATCTCGCTCTTGCGCGTCTCGTGCATGATCTTGCCGACCTCGGCGTCGCGAAACGCCGAGTCCTCGCGCGCCTGATGCGTCGCGAGAAAGCGCAGCACGCCGCGCCCGAGCGACGGCTGAATCCACAGCATCTGGAGCGACGTGATGATCGCGTCGCGCCCGAACGCCGTCGAGAACCACGGAATGCCCGCGTACGGATAAGGCCCCGTTTCTAGATCGGTGGTCAAAAGCCCGAGATCGGACAGCGAACGGTCGATCCATTCGCTGAAAAGCGGATTGCTGGAGCGCACCCGTGCCGTCGCGCGGCGCCGCTCGCGCATGCGCCGGTGCGCCTCGACGAGCGCCTCGCGAATCGCCGGACGCCCCGATTCGGGCGCGCATTCGGCGGCTTCGGCGGCATTTTTCTTGCTCTGCTCGCTCGCGTCGCTCAAGGCATGGGTCGTGGCCGTGACCGACAGGTAGATGGAGATCGCCGTCTCCGACTGGATCTGCAGCGCGTAGTCGGCGCGGTTCGGCGTGAGCGAATCGGGCGCCGGCGTGAACTGGATGCGCGCGGTCCGCTCGACCTCGTCGAGCCCCGTGTAGCGCAGCACGACCTCGCCGTTTTCGACCACCGGCGGGCGCAGCGTGCCGCGCTTCGCGCGCGTCGAGCCGCGCACTTCGAACATGTCGAGGAAATCAGCGGCGAAGGAAATCGACAGCGGCACGGTGGCAGGCTCGGTGCCGTAGTTGGTGAGCACGATGCTCTCGTGCAGCACGTGCCCCGAGAGCACGCGCTTGCGCTCGACGTGGATCACGCCTTCCGGCGTGCGCGCGCCGCCGATGGGCGGCAGCGGCTTGTTGGTCAGGTGGGCCGTGAACACGGCGTTGTCGCTCGACACGCTGCCCGACAGGAGCGACGGCGCGCGGCCGCCGAAAGTGAGCACCAGCTCCGAGAGTACGCGCGTATCGTTGACGAAGAGGCCGTCGTCGATGCCCCGGATGTCGCCGTTCGCATCGTTGACGGCGAACGTGTTGCCCGACTTGAGCACGAACTGCTGCTCGCTCGCGATATTCGCATGCTCGTTCGGGATAAAGGCGTCATCCAGGGCGGAATGCTTTTGATGCCCCTGCTGCTGTTGCTTCGTTTCCATTGCACCTTCCTGAAAGTGGCGTGGACGAGGTGTGAGTTGCGCCTCTTCGCGCCCGATTCTACGGATTGCCCGCGCGCCCTGCATTCGGCCCCCGCTCACGCAGGAACGGCAAAGCAGCAGCGGGAGCGCCCGGGACCGGCTATCATCGACGGCTTTTCGACCGAATCACGCCTAACCGGTTCTCCGAGCGAATGTCATTTCCGCATATCGACTTACTTTATTCAGCATCCGGGCTCGCGGTCGGCTTTCTCGTCGGCCTGACGGGCGTGGGCGGCGGCTCGCTGATGACGCCGCTCCTCGTGCTCCTGTTCGGCATTCATCCGGCCACGGCCGTCGGCACCGACCTGCTCTACGCCGCCGCGACCAAAGCGACCGGCACGCTCGTGCACGGCATCAAGGGCTCCGTCGACTGGCGCATCACCGGCCGGCTCGCCGCGGGCAGCGTGCCGGCCGCGGCGCTGACGCTGCTCCTGCTGCACCAGTACGGGCTCAACGCGCCCGGAACCGCGCGGCTCATTCAGATCATTCTCGGCTCGGCGCTCCTGGTTACGGCGGTGTCGCTCGTGTTCCGCCCTCAGCTAGCGAGACTCGCCTATAAAAAGGGGCGCGGGCGGCCCGAACATCCACTGCGGACCACGGCCTGGACCGTGCTGACCGGCGCCGTCCTGGGCGTGCTGGTGTCGATCACCTCGGTCGGCGCGGGCGCGATCGGCGTAACCGTGCTGTTGCTGCTCTATCCGCGCCTCGCCACCGTGCGCATCGTCGGCTCGGACGTCGCCCACGCGGTGCCGCTCACGCTGATCGCCGGCACCGGCCACTGGATGCTCGGCTCCGTGGACTGGTCGCTGCTCGCGTCGCTGCTCGTCGGCTCGCTGCCCGGCATTGCGATCGGCAGCATGCTCTCCTCGAAGGCCCCGGAGGCGCTCCTGCGCAACGTGCTGGCCGCGACGCTGCTGCTCGTCGGCGCCAAGCTGATCTTCAGCTGATGCTCCGTCGACGCCCCGTCGATCGCTCAGTTGATAGTAGTCTCGCGCCGTGGCGGTTTCCAGTCGGCCGGATGGCATAAGCCGTTTTCACGTGGTTCTGGCTTATGCCATCCGGCCAGCTTTTCGCGGCGCCGCGATCCGGTCAACATGCGCATGCTGAACGGCGCGCCGAGCGGTCAATCCCGCCGGAAATGAAGGTTGGCGCGTCACGGTTCATTGACCATAATGCTGTGCGCGCAGCCGCGCATGTCCACCAGGAGCCAGCGATGAGCCAGAACGACGATCCGCGTGACGACCTTTCCGACATCGGCGACGCACCACAGGACCCCGCGCGGCGGCGGCTGCTCGCCGCGGGCGTCGGTCTCGCGGGGCTGTCGATCGGCGGCTGCAATCTGTTCGACTCGAAACCGTCCACGCCCAAGACCACGGCCGATCTCGCGCTCGACCGCACGCTCGCGGCGAAGGTCCGCCGGATTGTCGTCATCTACGCCGAAAACCGCAGCTTCACCAATCTGTACGGCAATTTCCCCGGCGTGCAGTATCCGCTCGAAAGCGTGCCGGCGGCGCGCTATGCCCAGTTCGATCGCGACGGGCGCACGCCGCTTCCCACGCTGCCGGCCATCTGGGGCGGGCTCGTGCCGCAGGCGCAGGAAGTGGGCGGCAAGCGCTACGCGATCAGCGAAAAGCAGATCACGGGCCTCGCCAATGCGCCCTTTCGTCTCGTCGACGCGCAGGGCCAGCCGCTGCCCAACGGCGTGATCACGCGCGACCTCGTGCATCGCTTCTACCAGAACCAGATGCAGATCAACGCGGGGCGCAACAACCAGTTCGCCGCATGGGGCGATTCGGGCGGCCTCGTGATGGGCCACTACCGCAGTTCCGCCGAGACGCTGCGCCTGTGGGGCCTCGCGCAGCAGTACACGCTGTGCGACAACTTCTTCATGGCGGCCTTCGGCGGCTCGTGGCTGAACCACATCTTCCTGATTTCGGCGCAGGCGCCTTTCTATCCGGACGTCCACAACGGCCCGGCGGCGAAGCTCGTGTCGGTCGTGGAAGGCGAGGACCCGACGGCCACGCGCCTGAAGCTCGCGCCGGATTCACCGAAATCGGCGCTGGACGGACCGCCCAAGTTCGTGCGCGACGGCGCGCTCACGGCGGACGGCTATGCCGTCAACACGATGGCGCCGCCCTACCAGCCGAGCAACGTGCGCCCGGCCGAGCGCGGCGACCCGATGCTTGCCGACCTGTCGAATCCGCGCGTGCTGCCGCCGCAGACCTACGCGACGATTGGCGACCGGCTGTCGGCGAAGGGCGTGGACTGGGCGTGGTACAGCGGCGCGTGGCAATACGCGCTGGATCACGTCGATACCGGTTCGGTGCCCGATTTCCAGTATCACCATCAGCCGTTCAACTATTTCCGCACCTACGCGCCGGGCACGCAGGCGCGCGTGCAGCACCTGCGCGACGCCGGCCTCGGCAACGATCCGTCGACCAACAAGCTGATGGCCGACATCGACGCCGGGCGCCTGCCCGCGGTCACGTTCTACAAGCCGCAGGGCAACCTGAACATGCACGCCGGATACGCGGACGTCGAGTCGGGCGACCGCCATATCGCGAACGTCGTCGAGCGGATTCAGCGCGGGCCGCAGTGGGAGAACACGGTGGTGATCGTCACGGTCGATGAAAACGGCGGCTGGTGGGATCACGTGTCGCCGCCGAAGGGCGACCGGTGGGGGCCGGGTTCGCGCATTCCCGCCCTCGTGATCGCTCCGTTCGCGAAAAAGGGCTTCGTCGATCACACCGTGTACGACACGAACTCGATCCTGCGCTTCATCTCGCGCGTGCACGATCTGGCGCCGCTCGACGGCGTCGCCGCGCGTGACCGCGCGTTCGCGGCGAACGGCCTGCCGCCGCTCGGCGATCTGACGGGCGCGCTGGATCTGGCCTGAGGAAAAAGGCCCGGCTAACTGCGCTCCACCCAGGCCCGCGCGGAGATTTCCAGCAGATAGCCGTAGTGCAGCGCGCCGACCGGCACCACGGCGCGGGCCGGCTTCCAGTCGCCGAAATGGCGCGCGTAGATCTCGTTGAACGCCTTCCAGTGTTCGACGCCGACGAGATAGACCGTGACCTCGACGCAGTCCTTCAATCCGGCGCCCGCCGCGGCGAGCACCGCGCGCAGGTTGGACAGGGTCTGCTCGGCCTGCACCTCGAACGGCTGGTCGCCGGTGTGGGTGCCGTCGGGGCGCATCGGCAACTGGCCGGACACGCAGATCAGGTTGCCCGCGCGTGTCGCGTGGCTGTAGTGGCCGGCGGGAACGGGCAGGTCGGGGGCATTCAGGGCTTCGATGGGCGGCATGGGCTATCTTGTATCGAGGAGGGATTGACTGAACCTTGGCAAGGCGGTCACAGCATACGCAGCACGGCCTCACGCCGCCAGCTTCCCGGCGAGGAAATCGAGGAACGCCCTCGCCCGCGCGGCCATCGACTCGCTCTGGTAATACACCGCGCTGATCGGCAGGCGCGCGTCTTCGAGCGCGTCGTCGAGTATCGCGCGCAGCCGGCCTGCGTGCACGTCGGCGGCCGTCATGAATTCCGACAGGCACGCAATCCCGCCGTCGCAGAGCGCAAGCTGGCGGATCGTCTCGCCGCTCGACGCCGCCACCGTCGGCGTGACCGACACGAACGTGCCGCCTCGGCCGTCGCGCAACGGCCAGTCGTTCAGGCTCTCGGGCGCCGTGAAACCGATCAGCCGGTGGCCCTGCATCTCCCCGACGTCGCGCGGCTCGCCGTGCTCCGCCAGATAGCCCGGGCTCGCGAGCACGCGCGAGCGGCTGCTGCCGAGCGACCGGGCGTGCAGCGTCGAATCCTGCAGCGCGCCGATGCGGATCGCGATGTCCACGCGCTGCTCCATCAGGTCGACGATGCGCTCGTTGCTCGTCAGCTCCAGCGTGATTTCGGGATACAGCGCGGCGAACGCCTTCACGTGCGGCACGATGCAGTGGAGCATGAACGGCGACGCCGCATCCACGCGCAGCCGCCCCGCCGGCCGCTCGCGGTGCCGCGCGATCGCCTCCTCGGCGTCCTCCATCGCGGAAAGAATCAGGCGGGCACGCGCGAGGAACAGCTCGCCCTCGTCGGTCAGCTGCAGGCGGCGCGTCGTGCGGCGCACGAGCGTCGCGTCGAGCTTCTTCTCCAGCCGCGCCAGCGCCCGGCTTACGCCGGACACGGTCTGCTGCAACGCCTCGGCCGCCGCCGTGATCGAACCGCTGTCGATCACGGTGACGAACGCGAGCAATTCGTCGGTGGTCGTCTTCATTGTTGATCCCAAGTCAAGGGTGATTTGAGACTAACACCGTTTTTGCGAAAGTCGAATAGCCGGATACTGCTTCCTGTCACCTCAATCACCGGAGCGGCACATGAAGATTTTCGTTACGGGCGCGGGCGGTTTCATCGGCGGTTCGATCGCGGCGGGGCTCGCCGGCGACGGCCATCAGGTGCGCGGACTCGTGCGCCGCGCGGAACAGGCGGACGAACTGAAGCGCCTCGGCATCGAGCCGGTGCTCGGCAGCCTCGACGACCGCGCGCTCCTCATCGCCGAGGCGCGGGCCGCCGACGCCGTCATCAACGCCGCTGACAGCGACCATCGCGGCGCAGTGGAAGCGCTGATCGAAGGGCTGGAAGGGTCGGACAAGCCGCTGCTGCACACGAGCGGTTCGAGCATCGTCGGCGATGCGTCGGGCGGCGAAGCATCGGACGCCGTCTATTACGAGGACAGCCTGCCCGAGCCGACCGCCGACAAGGCGCCGCGCGTCGCGATCGACAACCTCGTGCTCGGCGCGGCGAAGCGCGGCGTGCGCTCGGCGGTGCTCTGCAACACGCTGATCTACGGGCACGGCGCCATTCCGTCGGCGGCGAGCGTGCAACTGCCGCGTCTGCTCAGACAGGCGCGCAAGAGCGGCGTCGTGCGCCATGTGGGGCCGGGCCGCAACATCTGGTCGAACGTGCATATCGACGACGTCGTCGATGCGTATCGCCGCGCGCTCGAAAAGACGCCGCCGGGCACGTTCTATTTCATCGAGAGCGGCGAAGCGTCGTTCCGCGACATGACTGCCGCCATGGCCGGCGTGCTCGGCCTCGGCGAGCCGCAGGACTGGCCGCTCGACGACGCCAAGGAGGAATGGGGCTACGAGATGGCGTCGTACGGCCTCGGGTCCAACAGCCGCGTGCGCGGCAAGCATGCGCGCGAACTGCTTGGCTGGCAGCCGAAGCGCACGTCGGTGGTCGAGTGGATCACAAAGGAAATGGTCTGAACGCCGTCCGCTTCAGGCGCATCGTGAAAAAAAACGCCACCGGCCGTCCGGTGGCGTTTTTGCGTTCGCGCACGATGCGGCGGCGTTCGGCGGTAAAAATCAGGCCAACGCCTTCGAAAACGCCTCTATTTCGCCTTCAGGCATGCCGGACTGCTTCGCCGCGTCGCGGATCTGCTGCCACGTCGTCGGATCGATCGGCACGCCGTTCGCGACGCGCTCCTCACGCCGCGCGTCTTCCGGCTCGCCCGGCGCATAGATGCGCTCGACGCCCGGCGCCACCCGCGACGTCTTCACCCACTCGACGAACGCCTCGGCCTCGGCCTGCGCGGCGGGCGCGTCGAAGGCGTTCGGATCGAGGATCACGGAGGTCATGCAGTTGATGATCGCACTCGTCTTCTGCAGCGTGCTTTCGCGCGTCGTGTAGCCGCCCGACAGCGCGCCGCCCAGAATCTCGCACATCGCCGCGAGCCCGAAGCCCTTGTGCAGACCGAACGGCAGCAGCGAGCCGAACGGCTCCTCGTGCATCACCTTCGGCTCGACGGTCGGCGTGCCGTCGTGTTCGATCAGATAGCCCGGCGCAACCTTCACGCCCTTGTTGTACGCGACGCGCGTCTTCCCGTACGCGATGCCGCTCGTCGCGAAATCGAGCACGAGCGGCGTTTTGCCCGCGCGCGGGAACGCGGCGCAGAACGGATTCGTGCCGAAGCGCCGGTCGGTGCCGCCGAACGGGGCGACGAGCGGGTCGCCCGCCACGTTCACGAAGTGAAACGACACCAGGCCGGCCTTCGCGCACTGCTCGGCCCAGTGCCCGATGCGCCCGATGTGGTGCGCGTCGCGCAGGCCCACCGCGCACACGCCCAGCTTCTTCGCGCGCTCGATGCCGTGCTCCATCGCTTCGTACGCGACGACCTGGCCGAAGCCCTTCACGCCGTCGATCGTCAGCACCGCGCCCGCGTCGCGCACGATCTCGGCGTGCGCGTTGAGCTTGAGTTCGCCGTCCGCGAGCGACGCGACATAGCGCGGAATCATTCCGACACCGTGCGAATCGTGGCCCGACAGGTTGGCCATCACGAGGTGATCTGCGACGAGTTCCGCCTCGCGCGGCGTGCTGCCGGCGTGCTCCCAGATCGCGCGCACATAGGCGTGCAGGGTATCGGAGGGAATGCGCAACTCGGGCGCGGCCTGCGTCTTGATTTCGTTCATTGCTGCTCTCGTCTCCCGTGCAAAATGGCCTCTCGCGCGCAGCGCAGTGGCCGGCGCGTGGACTTACCACTTTACAGGCGATCGATTGGCCTGACCACTTCTAATGCGACAGCGGCTTGAAAAATCCGCCGGACCGGGGCGCCGGAGCGCCCGGTTTCGCGCGAGTGCGGGAAACCGGGCGCTCCGCGAAATGGCCGTCAGGACGCGGTCGCGATCACCTCGGCGACCGCCGCCGTGAGCTTCCTCGCATACGGCACGTGCAGGAATTCGTTCGGCCCGTGCGCGTTGGACTTCGGCCCGAGCACGCCGCACACCATGAACTGCGAGCGCGGAAAGCCTTCCTTGAGCGTGTTCATCAGCGGGATCGTGCCGCCTTGCCCGATATACGCGACGTCCGCCCCGAAGTGCCGGCGCGACGCGTCGTTGAGCGCGGTGCCGAGCCACGGCGCGAGATCGGGCGCGCTCCAGCCGGTCGCGGGACCGGCCTCGGGTTTGAACGTGACCTTCGCGTTGTACGGAGGATCGAATTCGAGCAGCGCCTTCAGCTCGGCGACCGCCTGCGCCGCCTCGACGAGCGGCGGCAGACGCAGCGACAGCTTGAACGCCGTGCGCGGCGCGAGCACGTTGCCCGCGTCGGCGAGCGGCGGCAGGCCGGACGCGCCCGTCACCGTCAGCGACGGACGCCACGTCGAATTGAGGAGCGCCTCGCGCGGATCGGTGGTGGTCGGCAGCACCGGGCCGCCATCCTGGCCGCAGCTCCACGGCAGCTTTTTCCACACGTCGTCGCCGAGGATGCGCGCGGTTGCTTCGGCCTCGCGCAGGCGCTGCGCCGGGATCGGGCAGTGAAAGCCCTGCGGCAGCAGGTTGCCGGTGCCGGCGTCTTCGAGACGCTCGAACAGCTGGCGCATGATGCGAAACGTCGACGGCGCGATGCCGCCGTAGCCGCCCGAATGTATGCCTTCGTCGAGCACCTGCACTTCCAGGTCGCCCGACACGAGTCCGCGCAAGGACGTGGTGAGCCACAGCTGGTCGTAGTTGCCCGCGCCCGAGTCGAGGCAGATCACGAGGCCGACGTCGCCCAGGCGGCCGCGCAACGCGTCGATGTAGGGCAGGAGGTCGTAGCTGCCCGATTCCTCGCAGGTTTCGATGATGCCGACGCAGCGCGGCCGCTCGACGCCCTGCGCGTCGAGCGCGGCGATCGCGGTGATGCTCGCGTAGGTGGCGTAGCCGTCGTCGGCGCCGCCGCGGCCGTAGAGCTTGTCGTCTTCGAGCTTCGGCGTCCACGGGCCGAGGTCGCGCCGCCAGCCTTCGAATTCGGGCTGCTTGTCGAGGTGACCGTACAGCACGACGGTTTCGGTGCTGCCCGAGCGCGTCGCGGGCGCTTCGAAGAAGATCACCGGCGTGCGCCCGGGCAGGCGCACGATCTCGACCTTCAGGCCCTTGACGGGCTGCTGCTCGACCCATTGCACGGCGTCCGTCACCACGCGCTCGATGAAGCCGTGGCGGGCCCAGTCGGCGTCGAACATCGGGCTCTTGGCGGGGACGGCGATGTAGTCGGTGAGCGCCGGAACGATCTCGTCGTTCCATTTGCGGTCGACGAAGGCGCAAAGCGCGTCGCGGTCGAGCTGAACGGCCTGCTCGGCCTGCGGTGTGGTGTCATCGGAAATCATGACGGTCTATCCATCCGATTAAACCTCAATGATAGACGCGTTTTGCATCCGGCTCGACGCGAGTTTCCCCACTTGTGCCTTCATCGAGCGGCCGCTTTGGCCCGACCGCGCGCGTCACCGGCTCCTCGCGGCGCTCGCCGGTGACGGTCGTGCGCACGAGCGCCGGGTCGGCGTCGATGGCGGCGTCCGTGAACGGGAAGCGCTGCCAGGTCTTCGATGCGAACAGCCGCGTCGCGTCGCCGGAATGCGGCGAAGCCGGGTCGTCCGACTCGGAATGCGCGAGCATCGTGTCGGCTTCCACGCCCTGCGGCCCGAACGACACGACCTGCACGTAGCTGTCGCCGTGGCCGTTCACGTCCATCGGATAGCCCTTTGCGTCGAGCGGGCGGCGCGCGCAGACGATCGTGAAATAGCCCGGTTCGTCGCAGCCGCCGTAAAGCGGCACGCGCTCGCCGTTGCGCTCCGTGTAGAGGATGTCGCCGCGGCGCGAGTTCAGCGCGAAGCCGTTGAGCCTGAGCGCGAGCGCGGCGCCGCCGAGCGCCTGCCTCAGGTCCTGCACGACCGCCGGGTTGGCCGTGTTGAAGCCGCGCGGCGTCGCGAGCGGCGCGGCGGGGTCGAAGCCGGTCGCGAACAGCCGCTCGGGCGCGATGCGCGTCACGCGTGTCCAGAATTCGTCCCACAGGTTGGCGCCGCGCGAGCCGGTGTTCGCGGTGCCGTCCCAGGCGCGCAGGACGTCGCAGGCTTCGCGCAGGCCGCTTTGCGAGTCGCCGAAATTGCACGCGGAGTCGAGCAGCGGCTTCCTGAAAATGCGCTCCGACATCGAGCCGCTTTCGAGCACGGCGGTTTTCAGCGCGTCGCGCGTGACCCCGCCGGGCGCGCGCTGAAGCTGCGCGGCGAGCAGATGCCCATAGCGCGTGCGCAGCGACTGCTGCGTGGCGGTCGGGCCGGTGATGCGCGGATAGCCGGTCGTGGGCGAGTTGGCGTTGGTGAGCCAGTAGCCGTCGTTGAAATTGCCGACGTAGTCGCCGCGCATGATGCCCGGCATCTGCGCGACGGGCAGCGCGCCGGGCTGCACCGCCGACGCGTCGCTGCGCCACGCGCACTCGCTCTTCGAGCCGTCGAGGAACGGCACGCCGCGCATCCGGCTCGCGAACGCGCGGCCGGCGGGGGTCGTGCAGCTGTCGACGAGCGCGTCGGGCACGTTCGGGATCGGGCCCATGTCGGCGAACCACACGCGCGCGTCGCCGCGGCCGATCGCGATCGTGTTGGCCCACGGCATCGCGGCGAGCCGCTTTTCGATCGAGATGAAGTCGTTGAGCGAGCGCGCCTGGTTCCACGCGAGGAAGTTCTCGAACGCGCGCGGGTTCTCCGCGTTCGCGTCGCGCAGGGCGAACGCGCGCTGCGCGCTCCAGCCGAGCCCCGGCACCATCGACGACAGATCGACGAGCGGCCCGAAGCGCGACCGGTACAGCGTGCGCGTGACGGGCTCGAAGGTGCCGTCGGGGCGGCGCGTCTGCACGGTGATCTTCACGGGCGTCATCGGCTCGGAGCGGCCGTCGTACTGGTAGCGCGTCGGGTCGGCGGGATCGAGCGTCAGCTGGAAGATGCCGAAGCGCCGCGCGCCCGATACCGTGTGCGTCCACGCGACATCCTCGTTGAAGCCGAGCACGATCAGCGGCACGCCGAGCAGCGACACGCCCGCCACGTTCAGTTGCCCCGGAATGGTCAGCTGCGCCTGATAGAAGCGGTCGGGCCCGCGCCAGAACCAGTGCGGGTTGCCGAACAGCAGGCTCGTGTTGCCGTGCGTGATCGGCGCGCCGAACGCGAGCGCGTTGCTGCCGACGCCGGGCGTCCTGACGCTTTCCGTCTGCGGCGGCGCGGCATCGGGCGCGCCCTGCACCGCGCCGTCGCCCGGCTTCGAAGGGCTGCGCGGCGGCCGCGCGCCCGCGACCGGCTGCACGAAGAGCGCCGCCCCGCCCGCGAGGCTGGCCGCGATCAGCCGCTGATACACGTCGTCGGCCGTGATCTTCTCGACCCACGGCTTGCCCCTGCACGCGGCGTGCGCCTTCGGGACGCGGCCGGCGTCGAGATCGCCGACATAGCGGTTGTAGCCGGCCGCGAAGCCTTCGACGAGTTCGCGAAGCTGCGGCGGCTGCGCCGCGCGATAGCGCTCGACGGCCGGGCCATCGGCGAGCAGGCGGAAGAAGAAGTCGGCGTCGAGATTGCGCGGCTGGCCGAATGACGCGCCGGCGGGCGGCCGGGCGTCGGCGCCGAACCAGGCGGAGCGCTCGCCGCGAAACGTGACGAAGCCGTCGGCGAGCGTGCACAGGTTGTCCTCTGCCTGAACGTAGCCGTAGCCATAGCCGAGGCTGCCCCAGTCGGCGGCTTTCACATGGGCGATACCTGCCTGGGTGCGGCGGATATCGGCGCTGTAAGGGGCTTGCGAGCGTTCGGACTGCATCGGCGGAAGCGGCGCGCAGCCGGCCAGCACGCCAGCCGCGAGCGCCGCGGCCACGGCGGGCCTGGCGGTCTTGTTCATCGAAACAATCCTTCGATCCGTTCGAGTGACAGCCGCTCCCGGCGGGGCGCACGCCCGGGCGCCGCGGGCGGCTCGCGACTGCTGCCGCCAAGTATGCGCGCTGCGCCACCTCGTGCGCCGCCAAAACATAGTCGCCTGTGTCCGGCCGCGCTTCGGTGCAAAATGAAACGTGAGTGAACCACGCGCGATGCGCGCCGCCCCGCGACCGGACATGTCCGCTTCCGACCCCCGCCCCGTCCCGCCCGAGCGCCCCGCGCCCGACGAATGCTGCCAGAGCGGCTGCAATCCCTGCGTGTTCGATTTGTACGAAGAGGCGCTCGATCGCTACGAAGCCGACCTGCGCGCATGGGAAGAGCGCGCGGCACGCGCTCGCGTGCGCCGCGCCGCTCGTCGCGAGGATCACGCCGCCGGCAAGGCCCCGCGGCCGTAGTTCTCCGCGTGCGCGTTTTCCGCGCGCGGCTCACTTTCGACGAGCGGAACGGCGCATCGCGCCAATCCTCCGCCAGCGGTTCATACGTGTGTCGACCGGTCGCCTCCCGCATCGGCGGATCGGTGCCGCGCGCCGGATGAAGCCGGGTGTCGACAAGGCGCGGCGGCGCTTTGTCCGCGTGCCTGCGCGGGAGCGGACCGGCATTGTTCGCCGGAAAGACGGGGGCTTTCGTGCCATCGACGGCCAGCTTCTGCAGCGGTTCGAATGAGGCGCTATGCTTGAGCCCCTTCCCTGATAACGACCGGAGACAACCATGGCCCTTTCGATGTACCGCGCGTCCATTCCCGTGTTCATTCGCGCATTCGACGTGCTCGCCACGCTGCTGGAAAAGGCCGCCGCTTTCGCCGACGAAAAGGGCATCGCGCATGCCGATGTGCTCGGCGCGCGGCTCGCGCCCGACATGCTGCCGCTCGCCGCGCAGATCCAGCGCGCGAGCGATACGGCGAAGATGTCGGCGGCGCGCCTTTCGGGTGAGGAAGCGCCGCGCTTCGACGACAACGAGGACAGCTTCGCGGCATTGCAGGACCGCATCGCGAGGACGAATGCGTATCTGAAGAGCCTCGACGAAAAACACTTCGACAACGCCGAAACGGTTCCGGTCACGCTGAAGTTCAAGGATATCGAGCCGCGCTTGGACGGCGTCGACTATCTCTTCGTGTTCGGCCTGCCGAACTTCTATTTCCACGTGGTCACGACGCACGACATCCTGCGTCATCTCGGCGTGCCGGTCGGCAAGCGCGATTATCTCGGCCCGTTCGAATAAGCCAGGAGATTTCGACGAGGTCGAGATCCGGGTGGCTCCGCCGGCTGGGGGAGCGTGTCATGGCAGCGGGCCGGAGCCGGCCCCGCACACCCTAGCCCCGCACCGCGATCTGCTTCTGCCACCCGCTCAGAATGCGCCTTGCGAGCGCGTTGTAATCGCCGCCAAAGTGGTGGTCGCCGGGCGTTCTGATCACTTCGATCCCGGTCTTCGTCAGCGACGGGCACAGCGTGTCCTCTTCCTTCTCGCCGTAGATGCACTGGACCATCGCGGGCGGCAGCTTCGCGAGCTCGGGCCCGACCGGCCGCGCCTCGTCGCTCGCGGGCATGCCGAGCCAGCCGGTCACGCGGATCTGGAAGTCGGCGGCGGGCGCGAAGCCCATCAGCGACACATACGACACCCTCGCCCGCGCCGCCTCGGGCAGGCGGTTGTAGGCGAACGGCATCACGTCGGCGCCGAACGAATAGCCGATCAGCGCCACGTGGCTCACATGCCAGCGCGCGCTGTAGGTCTGGATCACGCGGGCGAGGTCGTGCGCGGTCTGCTCGGGCGTCTTCTCGTTCCAGAAGTAGCGCAGCGCGTCGATGCCGATCACCGACACCCCGTCCTTCTGCAACGCCTCCGCGATCGTCTTGTCGAGATCGCGCCAGCCGCCGTCGCCGGAGATGACGATCGCGAGGAGATCCGTCGGCCGCGCGGCGCGCAACTCGACGAGCGGCAGGTCCGACACGTCCTCTTCACGCGCCGCGACGGACTTCAGATGCGGCGCCGTCATCGCGACGAGCGCATCCGCCTTCGAGCGGCCCGGCTGCATCGCGCCCCGCTCGACGAACCCGGGCAGCCCCTTGCCGTGCGTGATGGTCGGATCGGGCGGGCACGGCGCGAAGCGGGCGTCGAGCGACTTGTCGGCGGCGAGCGACACCGCGCCCGCGATCGTGTTCTCCGGCGCCTGCGCCAGAATGCGCTCGGCGAGGAGCGCGCCCTGCCCGGTCCCGGCGACGATCGGCGAGAAGTAGCGGCTCGACTGCACGCCGCGCTCGAGCTGATGGCTCACGGCCTCCGCGTCGCCGACCAGGTTGTGGCACGCCTCCTTCTGCGCCGGCAACTGCGCCGCGTAGCGCGCCGTGTCCACGCCGACGACCATCGCGCCGTTCTTCGCGAGCGCGTCGGCGGCCTGCTGGTCGGCGGCGCTCCAGCCGCCCTGTTCCGAGAACAGCACGACGAAGCCGCGCATCTCGCCCGCCGGCTTCGTCAGCGTGACCTGGCCGTAGCGGCCGCCCGCGAGCGTCGCCGCGTGCGCGGTGGACAGCGTCGCGAGCGCGAGCGCCGCAACCTTGAACAGAAATTTCATGAACGCCAGCCTCCCGCCAGCAACGAGAGATCCGCCAGCGTGAAAAACACGCCGACCGAACCGGACGCCGCGAGATAACGCGGCTCCCAGCGCGGCTGAAACTTGCTCTTGAATCCACGCAGGCCGCGGAAGTTGTAGAAACGCCCGCCAAAGCGCCAGACGAGGCCCGCAAACCGGTGCCAGTGCGACGCGAGCGGCGTCGGCTGCATGCCCGAGAGCGGCGCAATGCCAAGCGACAGCGACTGGAACCCGGCCTGCTTCAGGTGCAGCGCGAGCTTGGTGAACAGATACTCCATCGCGTATGGCGAGGCCTCCGGCAGATGGCGCATCACGCCGACGGTCGCCTCGGTGTTCAGGTCGGTCGTCATGAACGTGACGAACGCCACCGGCGCGCCCTGCTGGCGCACGAGCAGCACCGACTGGGCCGCGAGATAGTCTTCGTTGAACGCCGCGACCGAGAAGCTCTTTTCGCGCGCGAAGCGGCTGTCGAGCCATGCATCGGAGATCTCGCGCAGCATCGCGAGGTTTTCGGGCACGCGCGCGGGTTCGAGAACCTCGACGTCGAAGCCGTCGCGCTCGCCGCGCTTGAGCGCATAGCGCAGATGCGCGCGGTGCGAGCCCTTCAGGTCGAAGTCGGAGAGCACGACGTGCGCCTCCTCGCCGAGCTTTCTCAGCGTGAGGCCGGCATCGAGATAGAGCGGCAGCGCGTCGGCGCGCACCTGGTAGAACGCCGCGCGGCCGTTGTGCGAATGCGCGAGCTCGACGAACTTGCGGATCAGCTCCGCCCATTCGCGGCGCGGCCCGACCGGGTCGTGCAGCGCGGCCCACGTGCGGCCGTGCTTGGCGTACATCAGGAACGCCTCGCGCGACTCGGAAAAGAGAAAGCTCTTGTCGCCCATCATCGCGAGGCCGGCGTCGCTGCGCTCCTGCGCGCGGAAGATGCGCGCGGCGTCGAGCAGGTCCTCGCGCGCGGGCTTCACGAAGCGGCCGGCAGCGGGCCGCAGCAACTGCCACACGGCGAACGCGCCGGCGAAGAGCGTGGCCGCGAGCGTCGCGCGCAGCGCGCGGGGCGCGCGTTCGTCGAAGGCGAACTGCCACCAGAGGTCGCGGCTGTACTGCACGTCGCGAAAGGCGAAGAACATGATCCACACGGCGAGCACCAGCACGACGCCCACCGACGCGAGCCACGTCGACGTGAAACGCTCGGCAAAGAGCGACGAGCGGCGGTTGAAGCGCTCGCGCGTCGCGACGAGCAGCACGATGAGAAAGCCGAGCACGCCCGCCTCGATGAAGGCGAGGCCCTTCGCGAACGACAGCGCCAGGTTCGTCACCGCGAGGATGAGTGCGAGCCACCACGCGGCGTCGAGCCGGCGCAGCAGTCCGCGCGCGACGAACAGCAGCAGCACGCCGAGCACGCTGCCGAGCAGTTGCGAGCTTTCCAGCACCCAGAGCGGCAGCATGGTCTGCAGCATCGCGATGCGTTTGGCGAAGGCGGGCGTGGCGCCGGAGATCACCAGCATGCCGCCCGCGACGAACGTCACGATGCTCAGAAAGAGCGGCGCGAGCTGCGAGACATGGCGCGGGCGCAGCAGCGCGAAGCGGCCCTTGAGCGCGCGGCCTTCGAACGCCGCCATCACGCCCGCCGAGAGGATCAGCGGCAAGCCGAAATAGATCGCGCGATAAGCGATCAGCGCCGCGACCATTTCGGGCGTCTTCACGCTGCCGCCGAGCGCGAAGACCATCGACGCCTCGAACACGCCGACCCCGCCCGGCGTATGGCCGATCATGCCGAGCAGCATAGCGGCCGAAAATACGGTGACGAAGTTGCCGAAGCCCACCTGCGCATGCGGCAGGAGCGCCCAGAGCGCGAGGCCGGCGGCGATCACGTCGACGACGGCGAGCGCGATCTGCGCGACGAAATCACGCCGCGCCGGAATGCTGAAGGCGAGCCAGTCGAAGCGAAGGCGCAAGGTGCGCGGCGCCGGGCCGCAGCACGCCACCATCGCCGCAAGCACGGCGAGGAGCGCGGCGCCCGTCCAGCGCAGCGCGCCGGGCGCCAGATGCATCACGCCGGCGAGCGTGTCGGCGGCGCAGACCATGCCGGCGGCCGTCATCAGCACGAGCGAGAGCGCGAGCGTGACGCTCGTGAACACCGTCAGCCGCCCGACCTGCGCGGGCGTCACGCCCGCCGCGCCGTACACGCGGCAGCGCACGGCGCCGCCCGTGAGCGCGCCGAAACCGGTCGCGTTGCCGAGCGCCGAGCCGACCGTCGCGCCCACCCACAGCAGCGAGCGCGGCACGGTCGCCTGGATGTGGCGCAGCCCGACGGCGTCGCGCCCGACCAGCGCGACAAAACTGAGCGCGGTGGCGAAAAGCGCACCGGCCCAGGCCTCGAACGTGAGATGACGCAAATGGCGCATCACCGACTTGTAGTCGACGGCCTGCGACAAATGCTGGAACACGACGAGAAGCAGCCCGCACACCACGACCGTCAGGACGGGCGCCGCGAAACGCTGCAAATTCCACGCTTTCGACCAGCGGCTCAGTGCCGCGGCCGCGTGGACGGGATTGACCAACTTTCTGCGAGACATGCGTTCAACCAGACTTGCCAATACCGCCACAGGGCACCCGATCGCCTTGCGGCGCCCCCGGCGGCATGAATAGTTATTTTGACTTCAAGGTGCTCCGACCCCGTGCGCCGCATGGCCGGCCAACCGGCCGGTCCGCGCGAACCCTGACAGACGCATTCCGCGTCATGCCAAACACCTGACTTTAAGAAACGTCTGTATAACGGCGCAGGTTGACCCGGACTTAAGAAAAGACTGTAAGGCAGCGCTCACACGGGCTGAACGACGGCCCGGCGCGCGTCCTCCAGCGTGACGAAGGAAAGACCCTCGCGCCGGGCGGCATCGACGACGCGCGGCAGCACGGACAGCAGCACCGGCCGGCCCGCGTGGTCGGTGGCGGCGTTCGCGTCGTGCAAGAGCAGGATGTCGCGGGCGGCGAGGCCGTCGAGGAGGCGCGCCGTCACCACGTCCGGATCGCGCTCGCGGGTGTCGAAGCCGCGCCGCGTCCACGCCGCGAGCCGCAGGTCGAGCTTTTGCAGCACCGGCTCCAGGAACAGGTTGCGCAAGCCCGCGGGCGCCCGGAAAAACGACGGAAGGGTCCCCGTCAGATCCGCGAGCGTGTGTTGCGCCGCCGCGATCTCGCGCTCCAGCAGGCGCATCGGCGTGACCGAGAACGTGTGCACGTGAGCCTGCGAATGGTTCTCCACCGCGTGCCCGCGCGCCACGATCTCGCGCGTAAGCGCCGGATGGCGGCGCGCCCGCGAGCCGATGCAGAAGAAGGTCGCGCGCACGCCGTGGGCGTCGAGCAGGTCGAGCACCTGCGGCGTGACGACGGGGTCGGGGCCGTCGTCGATCGTGAGCGCGATCGACTCCGCCGTGCGCCCGGCTTCGGGCAGGCGCGTCCAGTTCGGCCCGAGCAGCGACGAGCGCGGCCAGAGGCCGGCCGCGGTGACGGTCGCATGATTGAGCGCGGTGCCGGCGAGCCACCACGGCCAGCTCGACGGCGCCGCCGCGACGCCCGCCAGCGCCACCGCGTGCCACGCGGCCGACACGGTGAGCGCCGCCGGATACCGCCCGGCGGGCCAGCGGCGCGCGGGCGCCCGGGTGTCGGCAGCCATTCGCCGATGTATTCCAGTCATTTCAGTTCTTCGATGCCCATTGCGCCCGGCATCGGGCGATACCGCCCCGAAATCAAGGGCGGCCATCCGTCTCTAAATAGACGGGACCGCATCAGACCAGTCCCGTCAGCGGTATTGCTGCGGCCCGCGTGAAGGCCGTTGCCGATCGCGCCCCGCTTTACGATTTGTCAGGCAAACGGGTAGGATCGGGGACCGGAGCGGGCGCAAGCCGGTGCAGGGTCGGCCGTCCGACGCACAATGCACAAACACATCGCACGAACACAAGGCACAGAACGAATGAAATATCCTGCCCTCGTCACGCTCGCCGCGGCCTGCACGCTGGTCCTTTCCGCCTGCGCCTCGCAGACCGACAACAATCTGATGCAGACCGTGCCGGTCGGTTCAGGCACGTCGCACCTCGCGATCTATCCGTTCGTCGAATGCGTAAAGCCGAAGTGGACGTCGCTCGCAGCAAAGGTGCGCCAGTACGCGCCCGATTCCGACGGCCAGATCCTGTCGGTGCACGGCAAGGGCGCGAGCGACTCGGTGCTGATCCTCGCCGAGCCGTCTGCGAACGGCACCGGCTACACCATCTACGGCGACGTCGTCGCGGCAAGCCGCTACGTCGCCCTCGCCCACTCCTGCGACTAGCGCCGCGCGGCGCCGGTCACGACGGCTTGCCGCCGCGCATGTCGACGCCCGCGCGGTGCGTACCGACGATCCGGCCGATCAGATAGCCGTCCGACGCGCACGCGTTGACGCGCTCGTCGCCGTTCCACTGGATCTTGTACTGGTCGTCCTGCGAGTGGATGTCCGCCGGGTCGAAGCGGCGCTTCGGCGGCGTCCTGGCGCCGGTGTCGCGCGCATGCTCCATCTGGAGCCGGTTCCACGTCAGCGCGTAGCCGTAGCGCACGCCGTCGGCGAAGGCGGCGTCGTCGCAGACTTGCGACGGCGGCGTCACCTTGATCGTCACGTGGTACGTGTTTGCGCCGCCGACCGTGATGCGCTGCTCGCCCGGCGGGGCGGGCGGCGCGGGTGGCCCTACCGTCGCCTGCGCGGCGGACGCCGGATTCGGCGCGGGAGGCAGGCTCGCGCCGGCATTGTCTTTCGGAATGGGCGCGCACGCGCTCAGGACCGCCATCGACGCACCGAGCGCCGCGCTCAAGCCTTTCAATCGTCGGAGGAAATTCACCTGCGTTTAATCTCAAAATAATCCGACCGACACATTACCACCTCAGACAAATCCCCCTCATCTAGATATTTGGTAACAGTCTATTAAGACGACGCCGTAGCACTCTCCTCCAGTACGAGAAGATTCTCATGCGAAAAGCCGAGCGTGACGGGCTGGCCTCGCTCGGGGAGGCGGCGGTTCGGGTCGTTGAAGATGTCGAGCGAGAGGACCGAGTCGCGCACCCGGGCCCGGATCCGCACGACGGAGCCGAGAAAACTGACCTCTTCGACGGTGGCCGCGAGCGAGTTGCGGCCTGCTGCGGGCGCTTCCAGCACGATGGCCTCCGGGCGCACCGCGAGGAGCCGCTTTTTGCCCGCGTCGCCGGATGCGAGCGCGTGCGCGGTCACGAGTTCCTGGCCCTCGACGGCGATCCTGCCTGTCGCCGGGTCGAGCACCTGCCCGGCGAGCACGTTGAGCGTGCCGACGAACGACGCCACGAAACGCGTGCGCGGAAAGTTGTAGATCTCCGAGGGCGTGCCGACCTGCTCGATGCGTCCCTCGTTCATCACGACGATGCGGTCCGAGATCGACAGCGCCTCTTCCTGGTCGTGCGTGACGAAAATCGACGTGATGCCGAGTTCGCGCTGCAGCGCGCGAATGTCTTCGCGCAGCGAGACGCGGATTTTGGCGTCGAGTGCGGAGAGCGGCTCGTCGAGCAGGAGCACTTGCGGCTTGCCCGCGATCGCGCGGGCGAGCGCGACGCGTTGCTGCTGGCCGCCCGACAGCTGCCACGGATAGCGCTCGCCGAGCGTCGGGAGCTTGATGAGCGCCAGCATTTCATCGACTCGAGCGCGGATCTCGGCCTGCGGCCGGCGCAGCACCTTCAGCCCGAAGCCGATGTTTTCCGCGACGGTCATGTTCGGAAAGAGCGCATACGACTGGAACACCATGCCGACCTTGCGCTGGCGCGTGCGCAGATGCGTGACGTCGCGGCCGGCGAGGCGGATGGTGCCGCGCGTCGGCGTTTCGAAGCCTGCGATCATGCGCAGGACGGTGGTCTTGCCGCAGCCCGACGGGCCGAGGAACGTGATGAACTCGCCGCGTTCCACCTGCATCGCGAAGTGATGCAGCGCCGTGTGCGCGCCGAACGTCTTTTGCAGGTTTTCGATTTCTAGCAATGGCATGGGGAGGTCGCTGGCGCTTGGGTTGGGGTTCGGTGTACGAGGTTCCGTGTTCGCGGCTTGCACCGCTTGATGTGCTTTCGCTTCCGTTTGACTCATCATGCTTACGGTCTATCAGCTCCCGCTGTGTGGCCGCCGGGTACTGGGTTCGGGCTTCTACACCGTTTGATGTTTTTGCGCTTCTTGTGAACTTGATTTCTTCGCGGTCTATTAGCTCGCCCCTGTGCGGGGCGGCAGTCACTTTCTTTGCTGCTGCAAAGAAAGTAACCAAAGAAAGCAGCTTTTCAGTCATACAGTGTTAGGACGTGACCACGTTTGATTCCTTCTGAGTGGCCCGGCCGTGGGAGTGTCCACCTCTGTATGTTGAGCGGATAGGTACGCGGACCCACTGCGCCCTCGCAACT
>Ga0163162_10001241_pt1 | contig 23860 bp, 8 predicted proteins | sample S55metaG_FD_115310 | JGI IMG/M metagenome (GOLD analysis project Ga0163162, IMG submission 115310) | Switchgrass rhizosphere microbial communities from Kellogg Biological Station, Michigan, USA - S5-5 metaG | ecosystem: Host-associated > Plants > Roots > Rhizosphere > Soil | place: USA: Michigan... | reverse complement strand
CATGAATTCGATCGTCTCGCGTTTGAGCAATGCGCATCCGGCGTCGGCGTGGCTCGCCGGCATCTATTCGATTTGTTCCGCGCATCCGTGGGTGCTCGAAGCGGCCATGCGGCAGGCGCTGGAAGACGGGACGCCGTTGCTGATTGAATCGACCTCGAATCAGGTCGATCAATACGGCGGTTATACGGGCATGAAGCCGGTGGATTTCGTCGAGTTCGTGCGTTCGATTGCCGAGCGCGTCGGTTACCCGCATGAGCATCTGATTCTCGGCGGCGATCATCTCGGGCCGAACGCGTGGCGTCACCTTCCAGCCGAAGAAGCGATGAAACGCGCGGATGCGTTGATCGACGCGTATGCATCGGCGGGATTCACGAAGCTTCACCTCGATACCAGCATGGCTTGCGCCGATGATCCCGAGCGGTTGTCGGATGCGGTGGTTGCCTCAAGGGCCGCACGGTTGTGCGCTGTCGCCGAAGCAGCTGTGAAGCGCGCGAGTTTGAGCGTGAGCCCGGTGTATGTGATCGGCACGGAAGTGCCGGTGCCGGGCGGCGCGGCGGAAGAGCTTGAAATCGTCGAGCCGACATCGCGTGAAGCGGCGGTTGAAACGGCGCTGGTCCATAAAAAAGCGTGGCAAGAACAGGGTGTTCAGGACACGTGGCCGCGCGTGATTGCGCTGGTCGTGCAGCCGGGTGTGGAGTTCGATCATACGAAGGTGATTGATTACGTGCCGCCGCGCGCCGAGTCGTTGAAAAGCGCGCTCGATGATCTGCCCGGCATGGTTTTCGAGGCGCATTCCACCGATTACCAAACGCCGGAAGCGCTGGCGGCTTTGGTCATCGATGGCTTTCGCATTCTCAAGGTCGGTCCCGGCGTGACGTTCGCTTTGCGCGAGGCGTTGTACGCTCTGGCGGATATCGAAACGCAATTGGTATCGGAGGACAAGCGCTCGAATCTGCGCGCGGTAGTCGAGCGCGTGATGCTCGACAACCCCGGCAACTGGGAAAAGTATTATCACGGCGATGCCGAACAGCAACGCGTTTTACGCACGTACAGCTATAGCGATCGCGTGCGATATTACTGGGCTGACCCGGAGATCACGAAGGCAGCGCAGACGCTGCTGGATAACCTGAGCGCATTGAAGATTCCGGAGAATCTGCTCAGCCAGTTCCTGCCCGATCAATATTGGGCAGTGCGTCGCGGTCAACTGAAAAACGAGCCGCTCGCGCTGGTTCAGGATCGCGTGCGGCAGGTGATCAGGACATATGCGGCGGCTTGCCGTGCATGACTCCCGGAAAGGCTCGTTGGCGGTCAGAAGCGCAAGAGGGCGAGTCTTCCTCGCCACTTGATTGCCAATGTAGCTTCAAACAAAACCAAGTCAGGATAAAAATAATTCTTTCAAGCTAAAGAAGACGACTTGGTTACCGAGCGGTTTTGAATTTCTGACTTCGTATTGTGCTTTCAGGGTGCCGGCCTAGCCGTTGCGGAGTGAGACAAGACAGACAGTCCGTTTGAATATCGCATCAAGGGGAAGGCGTTGACATTGCGCCTCCTTTGATCATCATTTATACCCGCACCTGCTGCCGTATTGAACCGGAGGATCACGCTTGATTCCCCATCCGGCGCCGCGCCGCGTGGCCGGTTCTGGCCGTCATTCACTTCTGAAGCGGCTTCAAATCTTTATTCGAGCTATAAACCGCGCTTGAACGGGTCCTGTTGAAGACATTATTTGGACGCACATTTCTGTTCGCACGCCTTCCATTGATCGAGTGCTTCCGGGTACCCGCAAGCGTTGCAGCAAAACATTCCAGCTCTTGTTGTCATCTATTGCGCATGCCGCGATTTTATCTTGACCATCAGATTGTCAAGACGTTTTACTTAGTTTATCGGAGACGCAAATTCCCCTGACTTTTATCAAAGAAAGAAAATAGATACTTCGCTAACCTAACATTGACGTCATAAAAAGTAGTTTCATAAAAAATATGCACAACGATTTAATATGGGGTACGGCATGAAAGCAGGTGAGATTTCTTCGGGGGAGAGGTCGAGCGTGGTATCGAATGCCGGTCTCAATCGCCAAGGACCAATCTCCTCTCGCCCAAGTGTCACGGATCTTTACGATCAAACTTTTTTCAAGCCAGGTCTCGGCCGCACTGCTACTGTCGTCGAGCTTAGTCGGACCGGAGCGCTTTCTCGAATAAAGACGCATGAAGAAATTCTCGCTTCGGCGAGCGTCCTGGCTGCAGAGATGTTGCGTCTGGGATGGCGTGGGCGTCGCGTTCTTCTTTGCCTGCGAAATGGCATCGAGTTCATTGAATTCATAGCAGCGTGTCTTCTGGCGAACGTAATTGTTGTTCCGGTGAGCGTCGCGCGCTCAAAGGCCCAACAAGAACGCCTGAGACTCGTGGCGCGAGACGCGGATGTCTGCGCAACTATTCTCGATAGTCCAGCGACGGCGAGCGTGCTGCTTGAGATCGGTGAACGGCGGGTTGCGACAATGGAGGATCTGAGGCAAGGCGTCTTGTCGCCTATTTCCGGATCTCCCGCGGCAACTGCAGATATCGCTTTTGTGCAATACACATCGGGTTCGACGTCAGACCCGAAGGGTGTAATCGTCACGCGGAAGAGCCTTGAGTTCAACGTCGATCTCATGACGAGACACTGTCGTTACTCGGCGAGCGATATCGCGTTGACCTGGTTGCCGATGTTCCACGATTTCGGATTGGTAGGTTTCGTGTACGCCCCGTTGCGCTATGGCATCAATCTTGTTTGCCTCGATCCGTTCGCGTTCGTTCAGAAGCCAGCACGCTGGTTAAGTGCCATTAGCGAATATAAGGCGACAATCACGGGAGCGCCGAACTTTGCCTACAAGCTCGTGGGCAGCCAGGTGTCCCCTGAGGACCTTGCCGGTATCGATCTTAGCCACTGGCGCGTCGCGTTCAATGGAGCAGAGCCCATTTCCAGGCGGGTGACAGATTCTTTTTGCGAGAAGCTTGCCCCTGCCGGTTTCGATCCGCGCGCCATGATGCCCTGTTACGGCTTGGCAGAAGCAACATTGCTTGTTACAGGTACGCCTACAGGCGAGGGGTACCGTCCTGCGCGTGCGTCCCCAGCCCATCCTGATCGGAGCATCAACGATTTGGTGTCATGCGGCAGGTTGCTTGAGGGCGTGCCAGTTTGTGTCGTGAATCCAATGAACCATGTCGTTCTCGCCGACGGGGAAGTTGGTGAAATTCTGGTTGGTGGCGCCGGCATCTTCGATAGCTATCTTGGAAAAACCAAGGCCGAAAGTTCAAAACTTCTGCTTAATAATGAGGAATACTTTAAAACAGGCGATCTTGGGTATGTCGAGGTGGGCGAGCTGTACGTGCTCGGCCGACTGAAAGACACAATCAATCTGCGCGGACGCAATATTTATCCAAACGATATCGAAGATCTTGTCAGCGGCGAGGTGGGAAGCGATCGACCGAATTCAGTCGTTGCGTTCGGGATTTCCAAGGAGGGCTCTGAAGCCGTCGTCTTGCTTGTCGAATCAACGGCCCCGCGTGCCAAGCCGCAGGCAATAGCGGCTCTCGAATCCGGGATTCGGAAGATCGTCATGGACACACTTCAAGTCTTTGTAAGCGACGTGGTTTTGGTAAAGCCAAACCGTCTTTTGAAAACATCGAGCGGAAAATTGCGAAGATCCGCGTGTCGAGCACTGTACCTGTCCGAAGGATTCAACGAGTGCCGGGTAGGGGAGGAAAACTAAATGTACGAGTATCTTTTGTCGGCGTATCGGGATCCAATGTTTCTGATGTTCCCGATCTATACGACCATCCTGGGTGTATTTCTTTATCTGCTGTTCGCCCTTCCGCTTAGTGCGATCGCACACTTTGATCCGGTCTGGGCACGCAAATACAAAGTGTCTGACAGACCCATCAACGTGTCGGAATATTTTTTGAAATCGCTCGGACTTCTGTTTGGACATAATGCCGTTCTGTTGGTGATCCTTACGATTGCATGGCCCGTCGTGCGGCTATTAGGCGTTCACGCAGGCCCCATGCCGCCGTGGTGGGTCGTAATCCTTCAGATTCTCATTTTCCTCTACGTAGACGACTTCCTTACGTACTGGGCGCACAAGGCTCTCCATGTAGGTTGGTTTTTCAAGAAAATCCATTCTATTCATCATCGCGTCTCTCATCCGAGCGCAATGGATAACTCCTATTTTCACTTTGCAGAGTTTCTGATTTTGATGGCTACGGGCCAAGTGGCTCCGCTTCTCATGGGCGCAAACATCTACGTAATCTGGATATGGCTCGCCATTCGAATCTGGCAATCGGTTGTCGGCCACTGCGGCTATGCGTTCTGGTGGGATCCCGTGCGACTCGTTCCGCTCTATGAAGGAGGCGACTATCACTATTTTCATCACATTGACGCCCGCGGGAACATTTCGGGAATTCTTCCTTACCTCGATCGAATCTGGGGCGCGGTGGCGCCGAAATACGCGATCTACAAAGGTGAGCGGCTTGGAGGTAAGCGTCGCTTTCTGAAGCTCAGGTGGAATCCGTCGCAAGCAGTTGCTCGAAGACAACCTTCTTCACGAGGAAAATGAGCCGTGTCCCCAAACCCGTCGATGGGCGCACTGGATGTTGCCGTCGTTGGCATGCACTGTCGTTTTCCCGGTGCGGAGAGCGTCGCGGATTACTGGGACGTCATCCGCAACGGTGAGTCGTGCTTCTCCGCAACAAGCGGGCGCCCGTTCCATCAGATGCTTGCAGACGCGTGCGCACGTTTTGGCATGGACTTGAAAGCCGCGTCTACCGCTGGATTGATCAGCAACCCATATGCGTTCGATAACAAATTCTTTCGGATATCCGGGCGCGAAGCAGAGGCGATGGATCCGCAGGCGCGAGTGCTTCTTGAGGCCGTCGTGCACCTGTTGGAGTCGTCCCTTGTTGCAAGCACCGATATTGAAGGCGCGAGGGTTGGGCTTTTTGTCGGCATCAGCAATGCGGATTATCTGCACGACATCATTGGGCGCCTCGGCGCGAGAGATCGTATTTCAATCCATCACGCGGTTGGGAATTCGGCGGCGACAACGGTTGGAAGGGTAGCCTATCACTTCAATTGGCACGGTCCCGCGTTGGCGGTGGACACCGCCTGTTCTTCATCGCTCACGGCCATCGGACTCGCCTGCGATGCGTTGGAATCGGGAGCCGTGGACATTGCGATTGCCGGAGGGGTAAATCTCATACTGAATCACCTTTCCACTGTCGCGTTCATGAGCGCGAACATGTTGTCGCCGGACGGTCAATGCCGGCCGTTCGATTCGCGCGCGAACGGTTATGTACGCGGCGAAGGGTGTGGACTTGTCATGCTGAAGCGATTGGCCGATGCACAGGCCGACGGCAATCAAATCCACGCTGTCGTGAAGTCGGTTGCAACCAACCATAACGGTACTTCGTATGGTTTGACAGCGCCCAACCCGGCCTCTCAGGCAGAATTGATTGCCGCATGCTGGCTACGCTCCGGGCTACATGAAACCCGTCTCGACTATATCGAGGCGCATGGAACCGGCACGAAGCTGGGCGATCCGATCGAAATTCGCTCACTTTCCTCACAGATCAAAAAATTCTCCGCCGGTCCGGTCCGCATTGGCTCCGTGAAGGCAAATATCGGACATTGCGAGGCTGCCGCCGGAGTCGCCGGTTTCATCAAGGCCGTCCTTGTCGCGAAGCATCGGTTGGCCCCGCCGCAAAGTAATTTCGAGGAAATCAATCCGCTCATCGCCCAATACTGCGACGACGTTCTTATCAATAAGACGTCAACAGCGCTTGACCCGAGCGCGACGGTCAGAGTCGCGGTCAGCTCGTTTGGCTTCGGCGGCGGGAACGCTCATGCGTTGATCGAATCCGCGCCAAATGCCGAGTCGACGCCGTCCGCAGCTATCTCCGGTCCTTCCTTGATTGGTATTTCCGCGAAAACTGCGTCCGCTCTTGAAATACGACTGACCCAGCTCGAACGGCTACTGGAAGCTTCGGACGCCGGTGGCGGGGTTTCATTTTCATACGTCGCACAAGAAGCACAGTATTTCGACCATCACGAAAAGCGCATCTCGTTGCTTGCCGAAGACGTGAACGGGTTGAAAAAAGGAGTGCGCAATGCCTTGCATGCATTGTCAAGGAGTCCTTCAGCTGCTGCGAGTACGCGTTGGAAGCTAGCTTCCTTCTGTTCGGCAGACGCGTCAGAAGCTTCGGACGAGCTGCTCGATGCCTATCGCGCGTTCGATCTTTTCGGAACGGCATTTGATCTCGCCACCAGGGCCGGTGAACATCTATCTTCAAAGACAGCTGCAGCGCTGTTTCATCTGGTCGCGTCGCATCTTGCGCCGGATCGGCTGGCCCCACTCAGCGGCCAGGGAGAAGCACATCGAACGCCGACTGGCCCCCGGTATCCGGCCAAGCCGGACTCGCAGTTTATAAGCCGCTTCAACACAATTGCGTGCGTTGAACCGAAAGCACTCGACGGCACACTCGTGCTTTCGATTTCGGACGAGCTGCGGATCACGAATCCGGAATTTGCCAAAGCGTATGGACAAAGCAAGTATTGCAATACGCTGACGACATTCGGCGTGCTTTATAGCCTGGGGATTCTCGACTCGCCGCCGAGACTTCGAACGGCACGTCCCGCGGTGCGTGCAACGCCTTTGTACCCCTTCGAGCGAGTCGAACATTACCATCAGGAAAAGGGGGCGGCCGGCAGCTCCGAGAGCCATACGCCTTCTCCTCCCGACGCCCTCAGTTCGCTGCTTTATCGCGATATCTGGCGGCCGGTCGAAGTAGCGTCCGTCGAACCTGGCTCTATCGTTTTTTGTACCCCGCGCTCCGCCCAGGTGCCGGAGCCGGTGTTCGGCGATTCAGGCGTCGTAGTGTTCACAGATGCCGGCGAGCTCACGTCTTCGCTTTCGGCTCTAACCCCCCGTTCCGTTGTGCTGTGTCTTCGTGCGCAGCAGTTGCGCGAGATCGGGCAAATCTGCTGGGACGCCCTGTCGATTTGTCGCGCGATGGCGGCCTTTGACAAAAGCGCACTTTCGTTGCATATCGCGGTCGATATGAGTTCTCCTGGCGGCGAACCACTGTTCGGCAGTTTGAGTGGGCTCATGGCAACGTTGGCGCTCGAAATTCCCCATGCGAGCGGCATGCTGATCGCCGTGGACGATTTTGGCGATCGGAAGAGTTTCGACGCGTTGACCGCGCTCGTTGAAAACGGCCTTTCGCGCGTCGAACTTTACGCTCGCATTCAGAAAGGCGACGTTTTCGTCAAGCGCCTGACTCCCGTTCCTTACGCAGCGCCGCGTGGCGGCCCTGTTTCAGCCGATGCTCGTCATGGCGCGATTATCTCCGGCGCGGCGTCCACTCTCGCGCTCGGAGTGGCGCACCGTCTTCTTCGACAAGGCGTGAAGGATCTGATCCTGGTCGGCAAGAGTGCACCAACGGAGGCTGTGTCCGCGTTCGTCGCAGAGGCATCCGCCAAGGGTGCCAGCGCCCAATACGTTTGCTGCGATTTGCTCGATCAACCGGTCGTTTCCCGACTGAGCAAGACGCTCGACCGAAGCCGAACTTACACGCTGTTCCATGCTGCTGGCGTTCTTGGCTCGGCCTCCCGGATGGCAGATTTGCCCCGCGAAGATTTCGACGCAGTGTGGCGGCCCAAGGTCGACGGTTTTCTCAACCTCGTCGATGCATTCGGCGAACGCATATCGAGTGTGTATCTGTTCTCTTCGGTCTCCTCCCTTTGGGGCCTCGCTGGTCACGCGCCTTACGCGATGGCCAACGGATTCCTGAACGGAATCACCGCACGCTCCAGCCCGTTTGGGGCAGACTCTCCCAGGATCACGTGTCATCTGTGGAGCATTTGGCGCGACAGCCGCATGGCGCAGGCCATCGACGACCTTTCGAAGCTGGAGACAATTGGCCTGCGTCCGCTGTCTCACGAGCGTGGACTGGATTGCCTCGAGCAACTGTTCGCGACGAGCACGGACCGGTACGTCGTGGCGGATCTGGATCCGGCGGCAACAGCTTCAAGTCTCACGCGAGCTGCGTCCCTGTTCAGGGAGATCGTAGAGAGGCGAGCAGCGGTTAATTCATCGGTTGCAAAGGCGCAAGTGCGCAAAGCCGCCTCGCAGGGCTCGATTGTCCAGTTCATTCTGAACCACCTCAAAACGAGGGAAAAGCTGCAGCTCGATTCGAATGGCGACCTTGACAAAGGCTTCTATTCATTAGGACTCAACTCGCTCGCGATACTTGAACTCAAGTCCGTCCTGGGCAAGGAGTTTGGCGTCGACCTTTCTGCAAATGACTTGTTCAACGCTCCGACGATAAATCTCGTCTCCAAGTTGATCGCTGAAATGACGGTAGCGTCGTTCGAAAGCGCGTCACCCGCTACCATCAAATGAACGAATGGACTCAATCATGGATGCATTGTTTTTCAACGCCGTTCGAGATGACGAAACCCTGCCGGTGACTCCGATGTCGGACAAACCTGACTCGATCGCGATCGTCGGAGCCGTTTGTCGCTTGCCTGGCGGAATACGCTCTATAGCAGGTCTCGCGGACGCGCTCGCTGAAGAAGCGACGGTGCTGGGTCCACTTCCAGCGGATCTCTTCAATCGGGATATGTCGATGCGCTCCGGCGTGGTCGGCGGTCTTATCGATGACGTTTTCGACTTTGATCCGCTACTTTTCGGCATCTCCCCGCGCGAAGCGCAATGCATGGAGCCGCAGCAACGTCTCGCCTTGAAGCTGTCCTGGGAGCTTTTTGAAGCAGCCGGCATACCACGCGGCAGCTACGCGAACTCAAAGACTGCGGTGATTCTCGGAGTCTCGGACAATTCATATGGTCACAGCATCGCAGACGTGCTGCCGGAGCGCGACCGCATGTATTTGCCTACAGGCAACGCGGCGAATGTGATTTCCGGACGTGTAAGTTTTTGCTTCAACCTGAGCGGCCCTTCACTTGTCATCGATAGTGCGTGCTCCTCGTCGCTCGTTTCGATCGCACTCGCCACGGAAGCATTGAGAGCTGGCAAATGCGACCAAGCTATCGCAGGTGGTTTCAATGTAATGCTCGATGCCGCGAGAAACCAGATCCTCACCGAAATAGGAATGCTTTCACCGGAGGGCGTCTGTCGGGTTTTCGACGCGCGAGCGAACGGGTATGTCCGAGCGGAGGGCGCCGGTCTGGTCCTTTTGAAACGCTTGTCCGACGCCGAACGAGACGGCGACAACATCCTCGGGATACTGCGCGGCGTCGCAATGAATCACAACGCGATGAGTGCTGGCCTGACCGTTCCAAGCGGCAATGCACAACAGGACGTCATGCGCGATGCGCTTTCCAATGCTGGCATGAGTCCCTCGCAGATCGACTGGATCGAAGCACACGGAACAGGGACCAGCCTGGGCGACCCAATTGAGTTCGAGGCAATATCATCCGTCTATGGCGGCAAGTGCGACGCGAAAAGCCGGCTTGATCCTTTTTGGGTGTCGTCGATCAAGTCGCAGTTCGGTCACACCGAGGCAGCCGCGGGTGTGGTCAGCATTCTAAAAGCGCTCACCGTGTTCCGTTCCCGGACGCTCAGCCCGCAATATGGCCTGCTGGAGCTGAATCCGGCGATCGCTCAGGTCGATACATCAATTGCGATCCCGCGAGCGCCGGTGGACCTGGCCGGCCGCGAGCGGCTCGTAGCGGCGGTAAATGCGTTTGGTTTCTCCGGAACCAACGCCTCGATCATCGTGGAGGCGCCGCCAAAATCGCCGAATGCCGTTCGCGACGTGCCTTGCGGTGTGTTAGCCGTTTCAGCTCATTCGCGTGACTCGCTTACTCAAAGCGTGGCCGACTTGAAGGCGTTCGTCGATCGACGTGCCGATGTCGATGCGCAAGACGTTGCGGCAGCGCTCAACCTGGTTCGTCCCGCGCAGAAGCATCGAGCGGTCTTTGACTCGTCGACGCGACATACGTTGACACAGTCCCTCGCCGCATACGACGCCAGCGTCGCCAGTGGCCGGGCCAGACCGTCCGTGGTTTTCCTCTTCCCGGGTCAGGGTGCGCAGTATCGTGGAATGGCGCGCTCGCTTCACTCCAGTTGCGACATTTTCGCGACGGAGTTCGATCTGGTGACGAAGCGCCTTTCGTCGCGGATCGGTGTGGATATCAAGGAGATCATGTGGAATGCGCTCGACGATTCGTTGTCGGAAAGCACGGTGTACACCCAGGCTGCACTGTTCGCGTATGGATATGCGCTCGCGCGCACCCTGGCAGCTTTAGGCGTCACGGCTGATTACTTGATTGGCCACAGTGTCGGCGAGCTCGTGGCATGCACTATTGCGGGCTTGTGGGATATCGAGGACGCGTGCGATATCGTGCTCGAGAGAGCGAGGCTGATGGATCAGCCGTCTCATCATGGCCGGATGTTGGCGGTGCGCGTCAATGCCGGGAAGGTGAAGCAACTCATTCGCGAGGCCAATCTCGCAATCGAGATCGCGGCCATCAATGAAGAGGAGCTCACAACGGTTAGCGGTTGCGCAGAAGATATCTCCCATTTCGCCCGAATCCTGTCCGACATGGACATTACGTCGATCGAACTGACGGTCCGCTACCGTTTCCATTCGATGGCGATGCATGGTGCGGCGACGGACTTCGCGCGCTTCCTGCAGAGCAAAAAATCGAATCGTCCGCAGATGCGCATCGTCTCCACACTGACTGGGCAAGAGGAGGACGCGATCTTCACGACGCCGGAGTATTGGCAGCGGCAGATGCTCGAACCAGTAAATTTCTTCGATGCTGCGAAGGTCGTCGCCAACAGCGGGCCTTGTTGTTTCATTGAGCTAGGAGGTAATTCGATTCTCTCGGATTGCGTTTCCCGCTCATTCCCGAACGCCCAGGAACACAGCTTCGTCGCCTGGGAAGGTCTTTCCTCAAGACTTCGCAAGAAAGACTTCGTGACGACGCTGGGCGAACTGTTCACGCTCGGAATCAATGTGGAGTGGTCGGCGCTTTTTTCCAGAAAACAGCTCGCATCGCTTTTTGGTGAGCTGCCCGCTTACCCCACCGGAAAGGCGTGCACGCCGCCTTTGGCAAAGCCAGGAAACTCCCCACGCCAGGCGAGCACAGGAGACATGCATTTTGTCGTCTCGCCAAATCAGGACTGGCGCTTGGCAGAGCACGAATTCTCGATTCAGACGCACGAGTACGTGCAAGATCACGTGATTTTCGGCGAGTACCTGGCGCCTGGCGCCATGCATTGCGTCTACGCCCTTGATGCCCAAAATGGATGCTACGGCGATCGACCGTTGCGCGGATTGCGGGACATTCAATTCACTGAAGCTGCGATCTGCCGGGACGGCGTCCATCGTGTTTTGCAGACTGTTTTCCAGGAAGTGGCGGGGAAGGTAGAGTTCGCGACCGTGAGCTTTGTCAAGAACTCAAGTGAGCTCGCGGATCCGCAAACTCATGCGATTGGTGAAGTAAAAACCCTTTCAACGTTCGACGATTGTGCGGAATTTATTGACCGTGCCAGGAATGCGCTTCGAACGGGATCGCATACTGTTTCAGGCGAAGAGTTCTATGCTCGGTTTGCTTCCATGGCCAGTCTCGTCCTGGGTCCCTCTTTCAGGTGGTGTCGCTCCATTGAGCTCGCGGGCGGCTACGCAATTGTCGATTTCGAGCGGAGCGCGGGATCGAAATCGTCTCCTTTCTCGATCGAACCCGGTCTTCTGGATGCTTGCTTTCAGGTTATCGGCGCACTGCCGCTTGTCGGGCTGTCGGAGAATAAGACCTACGTTCCGTTTGCCGTGCGTGGCGTAACTGCTGCGCCGGTCATCAAGGGAAGCAGATTCACCTGCTATGCACGAGCGGAAAAATCGGACGACGCGTCCAGCTCGATGGTCACGGGCGAAGCTGTGCTCGTCGACGAAAAAGGTGAGGTGGTGCTTCGCGTAGACGGCTTGACTGTACGGCAAATCGACCAGGGGCGACTTCTCCGGCACGTGCAAAGAGCAGAGGAAGACTGCCTGTATTCTTATGCGCTGGACGAGATCCTTTACGCCGGCGTATGCGGATCCGACCGGATTCCGGTGCGCGAAAGGCTTGCAGCAGATCAAATCGATGTGGCGCTTGGTGACCAACGGCTCATCGAGCTGGTTGCGAGGGTCTCTGCGGAGCGAGTTCATCGTGATCTCAGTTCGGGTCGCTCGTTCGACCCTGCGCTTCCTCGCCTGTGGCGGCGAATTGAAGACCTTGCGGCTTCTGCAGATGACGCACGCAACGCAAGCGCGGAATTCGGAGCCTCGGGCGAGCAACTCTGTTCCCTCACGCGCGACCAGATATTCTCCTGGGCGCGCACAAAGGCATCTGCCAACCATCACGAGTTGGCCCTTCTTGAGCTCGGAGTCACAAGCGCCGAGGCTGTCCTTCGCGGCGACCGCGACGGTGTCAGCGTCCTGTTTCCCGAAGGCGATGCGTCGATCGTCGAAAATGTCTATCTGCATGCCCCGATGGCTAAAGCAATAAATCGCCAAATCGTGGACAGCATCCTGATGAACATCGATACGTCGCGGAAAATCCGGATTCTTGAGATCGGCGCGGGAACCGGCAGTACGACTTCGTTCGTGCTGGACGCACTTTCCGGACATCGATTCGAATACTGCTTCACAGATATATCGCCTTTGCTTGTCGCGCGGGCGGCGGAGAGGTTTGCGCGCGAAGGCGTCAGCTTCAGCGTTCTCGACATTGAACGCGACGTCGAAGCTCAAGGGTTTCAGAATGGGACGTATGACGTTGTAATTGCAGCGAACGTCCTCCATGCAACCAAGGATCTGAATGCCTCGGTTGCTCGCGTCAACGAGTTGACCAGGCAGGGGGGGCTTGCCTTCTTGCTCGAGGGCAATGGTCAGCAAGCCTGGCTGGACCTGACCTTTGGTCTCACGGATGGCTGGTGGCGCTTCGAGGATCAACGTTCGCCAAGCAATAGCGCTCTGATCAATCACGGGCAATGGACCGCTCTTCTTGAGAGCACAGGGTTTGCGGTCGCACCAGTCGATGAGCTCGAGCAGGCTTTGAGTCAGGTCGTCTATGTCGCGCAAAAGCTGGTCGACGCGAGTCAGCTATTAGCGTCATTCGTCCTGGTTGGCGATAGTGAAGACATTGTTGACAACCTTGCTTCACTGTTACGCGCGCAAAGCGGATGCCATGTAGAGCCGGTTTTCCTTGCTCCCACTGCTTCCAACTTTCTGGAGCACATCACCGACCGCATTCATAAAATCAAGGCGTTGCACGGTGACACGCGTCCATGCACGGTGGTATTCCTTTCGCGGGAGTCACATGAACAAGCATTCAACGCCCGCGACTATGGACATTTTCATGACGCCTTCAAGACGTTCCTGCCAGCGCTGAAGGCCCTGAAGGTGGCTGTAGCCGAGATGGGGTGCAGCGGTGCGTATGTGAAGGTTACTGGCGCGCAGAACGCGTTTCATCCGGTTTCCTTTGAATGTGCAGCTATCAAGACGCTGTCGTTCGAAACGCTGTCAGAAAAGGTTCGATACATCGAGGTCGAGAATGTTGCCCAGTTGCGATCAGAGTTGCTGGGAGCATCGAGCGATGCTTGCACTGTGTTTGCCGACGGCAAGCGAGCAGCCCGACGGATTGTCAAAAAGGCACCGCAGACTGGCGACGAGACGAAGCTCGACGAATCCGCAACCTATCTAATATCCGGAGGCTCTTCGCCACTGGCGATGAGCGTCGTCAAATGGATAGTCGACCATGGTGGAAAGCGCATCGACCTCCTCAGTCGCCAACCCGTCAACCTGGAGTCAAGGGAGTGGAGTTCGCTGCGTGACCGTTCGGTAACCGTAGTCAGTCATCGTTGCGACGTTCGCGACAAGGACATGGTCAGGCGTTGCGTCGAGGAGATCGAGAGATCCGGCAAACGGGTGGACGCGGTCTTTCATTTGGCGGGCGTGCTCGACAACCGGCTCATCGAAGATCAAACCCTTGAAAGCCTCGACGAGGTTGCATCGACCAAGGTGTTGGGTGCGTTCAACTTGATCCATGCTCTCAAGGAGCACGGCCTCAGCCGATTCGTGGCATATACCACTGCTGCTTCGGTCATAGGATCACCGGGGCAGGCCAATCACGCCATTGCCAATGCGCTGCTGGATGATCTGGTCGCCCGGCTGCCGCCGGAGATCGCTGGCGTCACCATTCAGTGGGGCCCGTGGGACGAGATTGGCGCCGCTGCGCGTGATGACGAACTTCAGAAGGCCAGGGGATGGGGCGTCGTCCCGTTCCTGCCGCGCTTCGGGGAACGCTTGACGCACCATCTCTTGAGCGCTCAGTCGGGATGTTATCTGGCGTTGGACATCGATTGGGCTGCCTTGAAGGAACGAGCGGGCCGCGTTTTCGTGGTTCGCGAGGCTGTTTCTTTGATTCAGCAAGGAAAAGGAACTGCCAGGAAGGAACGGAGCGAGATATTGGCGCCGCATCGGGAAGAACTTCTTGCGCTTGACAAGCAAGAGGCAATCAGCCGCATAGCGCACTATCTCGCACAACTGTTGGCGTCTGCCTTGAACATGGAGTCCGACAGCTTGTCGATCGATGACAGAGTGCATGACATCGGACTTGATTCTCTCATTGCGCTCGAACTCAAGGGGCGGATTAAATCGGCGTATCAAATTGACGTTCCGGCGAAGATTTTTTTGGACAATATCTCTTTAGGACAACTTTCGGAAAACGTTTTTCGAGGTCTCGGCGACTCTGTCGAAAAAGTAGACCAATTTATAGATGGAGCGCTTTGATGAATACCCTGATTGCGGACTATCTCTACCGCGGCGTGATGCTTTGGCTCGAAGATGGCAATGTTCGCTATCGGATGCGTGCCGGCGATCAGTCAACTGATCAGATCGAGGAAATACGGGCGTGCAAAACTGAAATCCTGGACGCCCTGACAAAGGAGAAGGCCGAGGGTGGATGGAACGCGGTCACCGAAAATCAAAGGGCGCTGATCCTCCACCAGATGCTTCATCCGGCTGACACTGCGTACAACATTGCAGTTGCTCTGGATGTTCCGTCGCATATCGGGTCGGGCGAACTATCCGAACTGTTGACCACGCTTTGCGCGTGGCATCCGTCGCTGAAGCGAATATATAAGATCAAAGGCGATCATGCGTACCAGCGCGTCGCCTCAGAGATCGATATCCCGCTCGACGTGATGCGCTTCGCCAGCCGGCCCGACTGCGACGAAGCGCTCTCTGCGTTCAAGCGCATTGCATTTACGATGGATGGATCTGCGTTGATCCGGACAGCGCTCTATGAGTGCCCGGAAAGCGGCGGCGATGCGCTCCGCGTGTGTGTTCTTGTCTTACACCATCTGAATGTCGATTTTTGGTCGTTGGGGATAATCGTGCGTTCGCTCGAGCGGTTGATGTCGGGCAACGGAAAAAATGTTCTTACGTGCGGAAGCGATGGATTTCTAGAACATGTCGCGCGTCAATTTCTGCAAGCGCCCCCAACTGCTCAGATGGAGCATTGGCGAAGCAAGCTGGCCCATGGATACGAACCGCTCTCGCTTCCCTCGCATGCGGCAGAACAGCGTGACGGCGCCGCGGAACCTCGCTCAATTGAATTTCAGATTCCTTCGGAAATGCGAACGCGCATTCTGAACGCGGCTAGACAGGCCACGGTCTCTCCATTCGTCGTGGTCCTTGCAAGCGTCTTTCATCTGCTTGCGCGCATAACAGGAAAGAGCAGTCTTGCCGTGTGCATGCCCACATTCGGACGCGATGAAGATGAGCGCGATGCAGTGGGCTATTTTGTGAATCCGCTCCCCGTCCTGCTGGATCTCGGGTCAATCAAGAGCGTGGCCGATCTCCTTGGTACATTGAAAGGCGGTGTCGTCGAGGCTTTGGATAATGACCAGATATCCTATTCGAAAATTCTGTCGATCGTTCGGGAGAGGTTCCCGGAAGCTGCGGGACGAGAGTTTCCGGTATTCGTGAATTGGAACTCGCTGCCTGAAGAGGCCGCCGAAGATCTGGGCGAGATGGGGCGGCTGGAGCAAGTTGGCGGCTTTTGTCCATTGATGCTCACTGTGTCAGAGCTGAACGGGGCATACGCCGCGAACTGGACATGCCAAAGCGGTTACGCGCAGCATCTTGAAGACTGGCACGCGCTTTTCCTCGAAACACTGGAGGCGATCGTCTCGGACACCGCCACAGAACTTGCCGCGTTACCCAGCCTTTGTTCGGCCGACGTCGCGCTGATCAAGTCAGCGAACGACACCGCCGTTCACTATTCGGACGACAGTACAATTCTCGATTCGATCCTCGCCCAGTGCGCGTCCCGTGGAAGCGCGGCGGCGCTATGGTTCGATGGTGTGTCGATATCTTATGCTTCCCTCGAAGCGGAGACGGCCGCCCTTGCGCTTACTCTGTCGGAGCGTGGCGTTGGACCGGGAAATTTCGTCGCCTTGTGCTTTGACCGATCCCCGGAGATGGTCCTTTCAATGCTGGCGGTCATGCGGGCTGGCGCAGCGTTCATTCCGCTGGATCCGTCTTATCCGAGCGCGCGGATCGACGCAATGATCGCCGACGCCGAGCCAGTGCTGGTCCTGACGTCCGGGCTGTTCGCAGATCTGCACGCTTTCCCGGCCCATCGGTCCCTTGTCGTCAATCGACGAGCACTTGCGAACGATGCCCATGGAGTCAAGCTGTTCAACAAGGCGACGGCCACCGGGGCAGCGTACATGCTGTACACCTCGGGTTCCACCGGGCAGCCCAAGGGCGTGGTCATCCAGCATGACGCGCTGTTGAATCGTTTGATGTGGATGCAATCGGCATACGACCTTGGTCTTGCCGATCGGGTGCTTCAGAAAACGCCGTACACCTTCGACGTTTCGATGTGGGAGTTTTTCTGGCCCCTGATGTTCGGGGCGACCCTCGTGATCGCCGTGCCGAATGGCCACAGGGATCCGGATTATCTGCAAAGATTGATAATCGAACAGCAGGTGACGCGGCTGCATTTCGTGCCATCCATGCTCGATGCATACCTCGAATATATTGACATTGCGCAGCAGACGGACCTTGTTTCGGTCTTCTGTAGTGGTGAGGCGTTGCAGCCCGCCCATGTCAGGAAGTTTTTCCAGTCTTATCCGAACGTCGGCCTTCATAACCTCTATGGGCCAACCGAAGCTGCTATCGACGTAAGCTACTTCGAATGCCAACCGCGGGATGCGCAGCGATCCATCATTCCGATCGGTCGGCCCGTCGGCAACACGCGACTTCATATTCTCGGAAACGACGGACGTTTGGTTCCCGTTGGATCAGTCGGCGATCTTTATATTGAGGGCATCCAACTCACTTCCGGTTATCACAAGCGTGATGAGCTGAACAGAGAGCGCTTCTTGCATGTGGCCATTCGTGAATATGGCGGGGAGACACGGCGGCTTTACAAGACCGGAGATCTGGCACGTTGGAACCACGATGGAGACATCGAATACCTCGGCCGTGATGATCATCAGGTGAAGATCCGTGGACAAAGGGTCGAGCTCGGCGAGATCGACGCTTGTCTGGAGCAACTGCCGCAGGTGCGTAGCGCCCGAACACTACTCCCATCTACGGGCGGTGCGTCGACGCTTGTGTCATTCGTCGTCCGGGAATCGGAGGACACTGACGAAGCTACCGCGGCACAAGATATTCGTGCCGCCGCGGAAGCAATTCTTCCGTCTCACATGCGCCCTTCGCGCATTTGCTTTGTTAGCGAATTTCCGACAACGGAAAATGGGAAACTTGCGCGCAACGAACTGCTCGCGCATTACGACCGGACAAGAGCGGGTGAGCATGGAGAAGAGGAAAAGATTCGGTCCGGATCGTTGTTCGATAAAAGGTTGACTTCCAGTTGGACAGGTGTTTTGGGCGCACCATCGGCGTCGCGAGGCGATTCCAACTTCTTTTTGGAAGGGGGCGATTCTATTAAGGCACTCCGGCTACTTGGATTGCTGAGAAAGCAAGGCATCGACTTAACCATCCACGATCTGTACGTGTCCCAAACGCTCGAACGGCTCGACGCACGTATCCGTGAAGTCGGCGGCGCGGGAACTGGAAGCGGCCTCACCGGTACGCCGGTTGGTGTCTTCGAGCTGGCCGATCAACCGTTGACTGCAGAAGAGAAGAGCCTGGAGGATCTTTATCCGCTAACGACGCTCCAGGAGGTCATGTATGCCCAATCGCTTCTGAACCAGAACGCAGCGGTTTATCGTGATGTATTCGTAGTTCGTGTCGCGCGCCCCGTGGATCCCACCCTGTTTCGGGCGATGATACTTTCGATGACGAGTGAACATGCCGTTCTCCGAACCCGAGTCTTCGAGCGGGACCACGGCGAATTGGCACAGGGTATCGTGCGTCACTCCGATGTCGATTTTTCGGTTACGACGCTGGGAGATGCAGAGGATTTCGATGCCTCCGTCGACCGGATGGTCAGAAGGCTCAAGCGACATCAGTTCAACACCGTCGATGATCCGCTCATCCTGTTTCGCCTTGTTCAGAACAGTCGGAAGGCGACGCTGGTAGTTTGCTTTCATCACATGATCCTTGACGGATGGAGTGTGGCCTCGCTTATCGTGCAATTGTTTCGATCGGTTTCGCATGGGCGCCTGGTCCACGGCGCATCGTCGAAATATCGATTTGCGGATTACGTCGCATTGGAACGTGCCGAGTCCCGGTCACCAGAGTCCGCGGCCTATTGGGCAAATACGCTGGACGGCGTGTCGCCGTGTCTCCTCAAAGGACCAGCCAGCCAGAATGGCTCTGTCTCCCAAGACAACGTGGCGCATGAGATCGTGCAGATTTCGCGCACGGAGCACGCGTCTCTGGTCCATGCAGCAAGGCGCATCGGCGCTCCGCTCAAGTCAATTCTCATGACGATGCACGGGTATGCGCTCGCTCGCCTGTTCAACCAGGAGCGGATACTGACCGGTTATGTCGTCGACGGCCGGCCGGAATTCGAGAACTATGAGAGCGTCCTTGGGCTTCACCTTAACACCTTGCCGATCGTTCTTGATTTCCCGGCATGCTCTGCCGCGGACGTAGCGCGCAAGGCCGCATCGCAAGAGGTTAAGAATCTTCCTTACCGCCGTTACCCGTTGCACTCCATTACTAGAGATGCGAAGCGCGGGAAGCTGTTCGATACCGTCTTCAACTTTACGAGCTTTCATGTGTACGACGAGGGCGAAGCTGATGCCTCTCTCGTGGAAGACGTGGAGCCACATGAGTTTACGGACTTCGACTTTGTCAGCAGTTTCAGCATTCATCCGAAAAGCAAGGAATTGCGTCTTCGGCTGGATTTCAATTCTGCTGTGGTTACGGCGGAACAGGTCGTGGCTATCCGTCAGGCATACGGCGAAATCATAGGGAAATTGGTTCGGAGCGAGGAAGCGTGCGTACTTGAGTGCGTGACACCCCAAGACGACGTGCGCCGTGCATTGGCAACGGCAAGTATGGTTTACGGCGTTGAGCGGGCACGTGATGCGACGCAGGACGGTGCTTCCAAGCCTTGTCTCGAACTGACGCCGACAGTGGACGCGGTTCCACAGCTCGCTTATTTCACGCGCCACCCTGAGTTGAAGACTCATCGTCTTTCGAACGATCTGGTCATTTCGGTCATCAACAGGACGGAAGCCGATTTCAATTTTCAGGAAATTTTCGAGGACTCTTATTTCAAGCGACTGGCTCTCGCATTGCCCTCGCAAGCAACGGTCTTCGACGTGGGTGGCAACATCGGGTTGTTCACGCTTTCGCTGTTCGATGAACACCCTGACATGCGGTTCTTTGTGTACGAACCAATGGCGGAAATCGCATCCGCCCTGCGACACAACATGCGTGCACATCTGGTGCCAGCCGACGTAGTTGAAAAGGCGTTGTCCAGGTCGATCGGGAAGGCCGACTTTGTCTTCTACGAAAACAATACGCTTATATCTGGGTTGTACGCTGACGTCGACGACATCGAGGTTACCGCTCAAGCGCTTGTCAATCAGCAGGATGTGAGCGCAGAAAACGACGGGGTCAACATGAGCGATCTGATTGCCGACAGGCTTTCTACGCGTACCGTCGAAGTCGAGACTACAACCTTGTCCGCTGAAATCCGTCGGCTTGATATATCGACAATCGACCTGCTTAAGATCGATGTAGAAAAAGCCGAAATGGACGTTCTTGCTGGAATCGATGCAGACGACTGGGAGAAGATTCGCAATCTGTATATCGAGGTCCACGATATCGGGGGGCGCCTCGCAGAGATCACAAGCATGCTTGTGCGCCAAGGGTTCTTTGTGATCCACGAGCAGGAATCGCTACTGCGTGGCACCGCAATCCATGTGTTGGCTGCGTCTCGTGACCCGATCAGCTTGCGGCAGCCGTCTGCCCAGCCGATCTGGAGGTCTTCCGAACGCCAAATGGTATTGAACGTCGCCACGGCGCTGGACAAGGCAGGGTTGGACAGCAACAAGTTCGAGGTTCGAATCGTGCAGCAAGCGCGGTCATTGACTACGCCACGGCGGCAGGACATCGCTTCTTCGTACGAGGATGAGGTCAAGCTAAGAAATCTCTGGGCTACGATGTTTGACGAACATCCATTGGATCTGGACAAAAGCTTTTATGAACTCGGTATCGATTCCATTTCGCTTCTGCGATTTTTGAGGCGCGCGAACGCGGCGCTCGGCAGTAACACGCCAGTAGCAGCAGTAAAGGTCGATATGACGCCGGGTGAATTCCTTGCGCTTGGGACGAATTTCCACGGCTCGGTGGTTGTACAGCCTATCGCCATGCGTCAGAACGCTCCAGTACTTTTGTTCGTCGTCCCCTTTGCGACCACACCCAGAATCTATGACGAAGTAATTCAGGGATTGACTTCGACATGCTCCATAAAGGTATTGAGGGCTCCGGAGCAAGCGTATCGCGATGGGAATTTCGACCGGATCCTCGACGAGCAGTTCGAGGACTGGCGACGCGATGCGTCAAGCGCCAGCGCGATTGTCGGCTGGTCGCTCGGCGGGAACCTGGCGCTTGCGATTAGCGAGTCGCTATTCAGGCGGGAGGAAATATGTCCGAATCTTGTTTTGATCGACAGCTATTTCTGCAACGACAACCTGAAGATCGACGACTTCAAAGCAGATATCGAGGGCGCCCGCCACACAGATGACTACCTTGAAGAGCGGATTCAATTGTTGAAGGGCTACCGTCCGACCGCAGCGCCTTCTCGAGGCCTTTACATCAAGGCTATTCAAAACGAGCGTTCGCGTGTGGAAGGAGTTGTAGAAGGTGGTGCTTATCTGAAGGAAGGCGTTCGCGTGGAGATCGATGCGGACCATTTCACCATCATGCAAGGAAACGCAGCAACTCAGGTCGCGCGTGCGATCCGGAATTTTGTAGGGATAGAAACCGTTGAAAAACTGGAGGCAGTATGAATGACGTTACACCTGACGCACGTTCGTCAGGAATACTGTCGATGATTGTCAAGGCGACCAACCTTTCAATGGTTGGACGCGTCATTCGGCAGTTTCTTTCATCGAGTCCCGCGCTCTATTATGAGGATCTTGGATACGACATTCTGGAGAGCGGGAAAACCGCGTCCGCGGGTAATAGCGTTACGCTTTGGCAAAACTGCGGTTACTGGCAGGGAGATTCCACGTATGAAGGCGCCTGCGAAAACCTTGCTCGTAAAGTCGGCGAGGTCGCCACGCTTGATGAATCGGAGGCAACACTAGATGTCGGCTTTGGATTCGGTGAACAAGACCTTTTCTGGGCGCAGAATTTCAAGGTGGGTCGTATTGTCGGCGTGAATATCTCTCCGTTCCAGGTTGAGTTCGCGACGGCACGAATCCGACATGCCGGCCTGGGCGATCGTTTGAGTTGCATCGTAGGGGACGCAGTTCAGCTGGATCTGGCCGATGAATCCTTCGATCGTGTTATAGCGCTGCAATCCGCCATGCACTTCAATACGCGCAGCGATTACTTCCGGGAGGCTTATCGTGTGTTGAAGCCGAATGGACGTCTTGTCATGGCCGACATGATTCTAAAGTCGGGAAAACGGCCAAGATTCTCCCTTTGGGCAGCATTCACCCGGCGTAGGGTCGGGTGGTCCGGCAAGAATGTATATGACGCGGCCGAATACGAGCGGCTATTGCGCGAGGCTGGATTTTCCAACATTGAAATTGAGGATATTTCGGATAACGTATTTCCGGGAATGCGTGAATACATCACAAGACGATACCGGGGTGAGGTATCCAGCGGTATCAGGGTCAACGCAAGCACTGCCGACCGCGCCTCGGGCGTCGGGCTGTGGCGGTTTCATTATGGCGTCGATTCCTATGTAATCGTGCGCGCAACCAAAGGAGCTCAAATTGAGCATTGAAAACGTAATCGTGTCGTATCTCGAAGGAGAACTTGGCGACAAGGTTTCACGAGACGTGCTGTTATCGGCCCCTTTTGCGGACTTGGGGCTCGATTCAGCCGGCGCGGTACTTTTGACGGGGAAGCTGGCCGACCATTTCGAGGTTGACATCGATCCCGTCGTGGTATTCGAATATCCATGCGTGCCGAGTCTTGCGAGCTTCATAAGGGAGTTGCTCTCGAAAAACTCGAACGAAGCTTCCGGCGAAGAGTTGCTTGCAGAGCAGGAAGAGGCTTGAACAGCGTCGTGAAGCGGTCGCAGCCAAAAATTTATCGTTGATCAGCACTAGCGCAGCGCCCGGGCCGGCGCGGCGCTAATGTCAGCATCTGTGCCAAACGCTACAGCTGCCGCATATCCATCAATTTCGTTTAACCAATTGAAGTTGAGCCCTGCTGGCATTCGTCTGCTTGCGAGATCGATTGATTTCAAGCCGCTATCCACACCAATGCCCAGGCCCGTCGCTTTCAGTAACGCCTCCTTGGCGGTCCAGCATTTATAAAAGTCGACCGCATCCAATATGTGCGGTACTTCCTCGGGTACGCATACGCTGTCTAACAAAGTCCGCCATTCGAGCGCCGCATTCTCTACCTCGATATCCACGCCGACCGTTCGGTGCATCGATACGCCGATCAATATACGCTCGCCCGAATGTGACACATTGAAGGAGACGCGTGGATGGCCGATCAGGGATGGTCGTCCGTAAGCGCCCACCTCGAACTCGAGTCGCGCGGGATCGCACGCCAACCGACGGCCGAGAATCTTGCGCAACGTCGATCGCGCGAACTTGAATCGAGCACGGTCGTCGCGCCGCACGAAACGCGCCATCCGCTTGTGTTCATTCTCGCTGAGGAAGCCGCCGATTTCAGCATCGCTTTTGCGCAAGTCCACGTTGACGAGCCACAACTCGACATCGGACGGCCAGCGGCCTTGATTGGTAATCAGGATAGGTGGAATTGGCATGGGTCAGCCGATCGAGGGTGAGATTGAGGCGCGTGATGCGACGACTAATGTGCACAAGCCGATCGGTCACATGCACGCTGCATCTTCCATGGGCGAGGAGAATGACATTCGATATACTCCGTCCGCTTAGTTCAAAGCCGTCATTAACAAGATGCAAATGATTAGATATACGAAATGTAAATTTCGTACGAGGATGACCTGCAGCAGAGTATTTTTGTGCAATTGATCAGTACGAGCAGTCACGCTGGCGGATGCATCCGCCGCAGTCTACATCAGGAGCGCGCATTTCGATGAGACCCCCCAACGCTATTGAGGACGTCATGACTGATTCAGAAAACGAAGATGCTGCCGTCGATGAAATCGTGCGCGACGGACCGCACGGCGCTATTGCGCTTGCCGGCACTGCAACGGCCATTGTGATTGGCTTATG
>Ga0163162_10001240_pt1 | contig 23869 bp, 26 predicted proteins | sample S55metaG_FD_115310 | JGI IMG/M metagenome (GOLD analysis project Ga0163162, IMG submission 115310) | Switchgrass rhizosphere microbial communities from Kellogg Biological Station, Michigan, USA - S5-5 metaG | ecosystem: Host-associated > Plants > Roots > Rhizosphere > Soil | place: USA... | reverse complement strand
TCCCGCCGCCAAGGGTCAGCGCGATCAGGAGTAGCGTCGTGGCGACTGGTCTGCGAATAAACGGTGTGGAAATACTCATACACGTCGGCCTATATGTGTAGACGAGATCCAGAGACGGAAATTCCCGCGCGCGATTGTTGTTGTACCGCCCTCGGAAGGGAACGCTGCTGGTTATCGGTCGACATTTCGCGTGAGATCCCGACTCGATACCTCAGAGCCACTGACTTCACAGAAAAGATGTTGGTGCCCATCCCGAAGTTACTTCTTTGCAAGACACCCGGCTCAATACGTCCTGTAATTCGCGTAAATATCTGTGCTCGACGTGGAGGATAACGAACACATGCGCCACCTGGCAGTGCGCCCTCATGGCCCTTATGCTGTCGTGGACTGATATTATGCTTTTCAGCGTAGTGATGATCCGAACGATAGCGACTAGAAATCCAGAGTGCCAGTTGACGGCTTAGTAGCGTGCGTTCACGCAAGCTGTCTTGATTGCGACAATCCAAGGATGGACATCTTTATGCGGGCAGCCATCGATGAGGCTCTTCTTGGTGCGGAAGAAGGGGGCATTCCGATAGGTTCCGTTCTGGTACATGACGGCCGCATTCTCGGCCGGGGCCATAACCGTCGTGTTCAGAAAGGGAGCGCCATCCTACATGCCGAAATGGATGCTCTCGAAAATGCCGGCCGGCAACCGACGCACGTTTACCGGGAGTCGGTTCTATACACAACTCTGTCGCCGTGTGCGATGTGCGCGGGCGCCATTCTGCTTTACCGCATCCCACGCGTGGTCATCGGCGAGAACGAGACGTTCCGCGGCGAGGAGGATCTTCTCCGTTCGCGCGGTGTGCGGCTTCAGGTGCTTCAGGACTCCGAATGCATCGGCCTCATGCGCGAGTTTCTGGCTGCGAAACCAGACCTATGGCAGGAGGACATCGGCCGCTAGTCAAATTTTCTCTCGCACGCGATTCGTCTCTTTGAAAAAGGGAAGGCGCGCTGAAATCTAAACTGCGATGACTACGACAATACCGCGCGGTCGTCATCTTGATGTCAATTTCAGCAAATTCTAAGGTTAGCCTGCTAGATTCACAACGGGTGGTGTATTCCTTCTCATAACTTGCCGCCTGGGAGAATAAATTGGGGGGGCAGAAGCTAATTGTGATTCCGATCGGTGTTTCGACATCCCTAGTGGCATTGGACTCCCCCAACGTAGCGTACTTGCGCTATCCTTCCGGGATGGATGTATCGAGGATGATTTCCGATCTTCGCCAAGAGCGAGATCAGATTGACGAAGCGATCGTAGCACTGGAGCGCCTAGCGCAAGGGCAGGGCAAGCGGCGAGGGCGTCCGCCGGCCTGGATGTCCGCTCAGAAAAATGTGCCCAAGAGACGTGGCCGCCCGCCAGGCAGCAAGAATAAATAAGGATGGCGGGCAGATCGGGGAAAACTTTACAGTCTGGACAGTATTTGTTCCTTCGGCCTATGTCTTTAAGCTAGAAGAATGGCCGGGCGCGCAGACCGTCAGTCAGAGACGCAACTTCTGCGACGACGGAGTGCTTACAAAGGAACGCTTCTACTGGTTGACGATGATCCAGCGATCTTAAAACTTCTCGCTGACCTATTGGCCGATGATCTGTGTGTAGTCACCGCCGACAGCGGTGAGCGAGCGCTTGAGCAATCAAGAAGCTTCAGCGGCCAGATAGATCTGCTCTTGACAGACATCACGATGCCAAATATGAATGGCATAGACCTGACTACTCAGATCACGGCGCAACGACCGGAGATCAAAGTAATACTGATGTCTGGCTTCCACGGCCACCACGTCTTGCCAAACCCGACATGGCATTACATTCCCAAGCCGTTCAGACCTTCCCAGTTGATAACTTTGGTTAATGGCCTCCTCGCTTTACCGGATTCTAAGTCCACCGCCGCATAGACTCTCTAGCAAGAATTCAGGTGGCGTAGCTAAGAATGCAAACGCGAGATAGGCGGTGGATAAGCCGCGTACTTAGGCGCGATTCGATCATTCTGCCTGGTTTCCAGCGCCTCGCGAACAGCCTGTCGCAGATGATCGGGGCGGAACAGGTCATCACGCACGACTACTATAGATGGGTATGTGCGGGCTCTTATTTCCGTGTCAACGGAACCCGACGTGTAAACAACTTTGAGGTCCGGATAATCCAGCTTGAGAAGTTGCGTCAGTTCCCAACCAAATCCTTGAGGCAGCCTCACTTCGGTCACCAACAAACCTATGTCTGTGGTGTGTCGGGCAGCAATACGGACGGCGTCTTCTACATTAGCGGCTTGTATAATTCGATACTTGCCGGAGAGGGCGCGGAATTCTAACTCTCGAAGCGCCTGATCGGGTTCGACGATCAGGATGGTCTCGGTATGCCAGCCGAACACGCTTCTGAGTATCCGCGTCATCCTGACTCGTACTACGCACGCAGGGGGCCATCTTGGATACCCTCAGCAAACCGGCTAAGCATCGCCCAAGAAAGAAGTTACGGGGAGGGCGCACAATCATCGCGCGATGCATCTCCGTATAAAGCTCTGTGTGCGTAAGAAGCACCCGGCACAAAACGCGATCGCTCGGAAAGGCGTACGGGCTCTGGCGCCGGCGCGGACGTAACGAGGGGGGCGGTTTCCCGGCGAAACGGATTAACCTCTAACGCGATCTGATCGTCGGGAAGCTGCAATGTCGAAATCACGTTGGGACGCCGAGGATTTCGTCGCCCGGCTGGACGCGGGTGAGTTTGACGGCCGTATATCTGAAGCGCTTCTCGAATTAACATCCGAGCAATTGCGGGAAGTTGAGTGGATTCTGCTTCATACGCCTACTCCTGGCCACGAGAAGTAGAGTGCAACTTTTGCCGTTGGAAACTAAGGAGTCCGAGCGCTAAGACCTAGCGATCGCAAAGGTCGCTAGAGCCAGGCCGTCGAGCGAATCCGATTGCATCGTACACTGGCGCGGAGTTTGCCGCACACGGAGCGAACAGCAATTCCGAAGGGTACTCGCTGAGTATTCTCAGGCCGCCCATTCGTGTTTTCATCAATGCAGGCCCAGCAGGAATCAGTTGGGCAACAAGGCGGTCGCTGGTCTTGTCTCTGACCCAGATCTGAAGCTCACCGGCGCGATCCGGCCCTCCGGCTAAGGGATCCTGCGAAAAATCCGGCACCGAAAGGCGGAAGCGGCCGTCTGCTGACGGGTAAGCCACATCTCCGACTGGGATGGTCGGGACGATATCATCAGATTCCAAAAACGACTGGGCCCAGCGAGCGACGTACTTCGCCTGCACTTTGACTTGGCGTCCGTAAAGCCGATCCATTCGAGTAAGTGCACCGTCAATCCAGACACTAGGCAGCGGTTGGCAGAGGAAGGAGTACGCTTGGTTATTCGACCCTGAAACGGGAAGATCGAGGGTCTGGATCGCGCAGCCTGGAGCATAAAGGAGAGCTTTGATTCGAATGACCGGACGGCCCTCATAAGTCGTACTGATGAAATACGAGGAAACGCCAGAGTGCGGCTGAACCCAACCGCCGTACCTCTCCCCAACCAATTGGTAGCGCACGAAGACGTTTTCGGAGTTCACCCAGCGCGGAAGTTTGATCTCAATATAGTGTGAGGGAGCGGCTGCTGGTTGGGGAGACTGAGCTGAACAAACGCCAGCCACCAGAACCAACGGGCGGAAGAATCCGGCGGCCCGGCACCTCATAAACCCCATCATAGCGCTGGACGCTGATCTTCGTCCTTAGTAAGGAACAAGGTGGTCACTCACGTGCCTCACATTTCCGCAGGAGGGACACTGTCGATGTCGAAAGATGCAGAAATCACAGTAAGAGAGCGCTCAACGATGGAGGACTTCGGCCGTTTCAGCCCGGTAGAAACGCTAGACGCGGACGCCGATATTACCGACGAGAGCTGTGATGAAGAATACGCTGAGGAAAACGCCGGCGCCTAGGTATCCTTTCTGGCTGCGGCGCCCGCCGCTTCGTTGCACTCACCTTGAGGATTGTGTGGCGCTTTGGCTACCGTATTTGATGGTAAACGGGCCAGTCTCATCCACTATTGAGTAGTCGGAGGGAATCGTGAATAGGAACGGGTCAGGTTCCGCCCGGCTGAGATTTTGAAACTGAACGGTGGTGTCACCCGAGCGCGGATCGGATCTTTTGGAAAGCACCGTAAGCTTCAGCTCCGGCGAAAACCAAGTTTCCGAAACAACAGTCATGGGACGGTCGTTGCCTTCCGTCTCAGCGGGAATCGTTTCGATGGTTCTATGTCCCTCGGCCTGGACGCCATTAATCAGTTGTGTTCCCACGGAATCTTGGGAGATCGTGCGCCTCAGTCCGCTGGGCGGTGGAACTGCGCTGCTAGCCTGCGCCGGTGCAGATTGGGCTGGAGGCACCGCTGGAGCTGCAGGCTTCGCGCCCACCGGCGGCGCGAAAGGTTGCACTTTCTGGCGGTGGGCCACGTGATTGATGGTATCTAGCGTGTAGCGGAAACCGGCGACCGGGTCATAGATCTCGACGACGATGGCATCGCGGTAGGGGTTAGGCATGTTCGGCGGAGTGCCGAAGAACATCGGGCGTTCCGTGCGTGTGCGGCCCGCGAAGTCGCGATACATTTTCTGATTTTGCCCGGGCGGCTTTCGAGTGATGCGGGTGCCATCAGCCAGTACCTGGACCGATTCCGCTACCTGCTCTCCCGAGAATGACGCACCGGCTATGGCGGGTGCGCCAGTAGGCCGCCCGCCGCCGAAGGTCACAGAACCGCCAAACGAACCATTTGCCGGAGGACTGGCTGGTGCGGTCCCTTGTGCAGCCATCAAACCAGCGAATGCTAATCCGAGCAGGCCGACGCGTGAACAGTTCATAACAACCTTCGAAAGTGAGTATAGTGGAACGATTTCCCTGCAGCAAGCATCCACCACGCCCTAATAAGCCCGAACTATTGATCCTATTAAGGGGCATTATCGAAAATTTAGGAGGGCCATTCTGGGCGGTATTGTCTCCCGTAGTTTCCGCTCCTTGATCAGTCTTCAGGCAGGTTTGCGCGCGGCCGACCGCTTGGGGCGAGAACGCACATAGTGGAACCGAACCAGGTAGATATTTTCGCCTTTACCGTGCTTCGCGATCTTTAGCAGATCGACGATTCCCAAAAAACCCGACTCTCGCGCCAACTGTGGCGTGATGTCCGGAAAGCCAATCGGTTCGATGGAATCGTTTTCAATCTCACCTTCCTCCATCGGGTATCGGGCGCCGACCTTGACATGGGGACGCGTCCAGATTCGGACGCTGCAAGTAATCTTCCCTTGACGAACTCCCTCCCGAAGGCGCTTCGTGAAAACCATGACGAGAGCTTACACCTGGCTGAGGATGGACCGCTGGTTCCTCCCGACACTAGGCTCCACGATCCCCGTATCGCCAGACGAATCAGATTTACGGCTTGATCACTTTAACCGTGTAATAGCTGATGCCCTTGGTTTCCTTGAACCAATGCGGCGTCCCGGCGGGAATTGTGACCACGTCGCCCTTGCTCAGGTGATAAGTCGCTCCGCCTTCGATGCTCGTACCGAGCCATTGATCCTGCTTCGTTTGCTTGCCGCCAACCATTTTCCCGCCTGTGACTAAAGTAGCCTCGCCATCCATCACGTGGAAAACATCAGTCTCCTTGTCGTGGACTTCTACCTGGCCCGGACCGGTCCGCTTGTTGGCCGACACACTGAAGTCAGGGCCCTTGGCAATCGGCCCGCCTTTTATGAATTGAGCCGAGACCTTGTCGTGGTCTACATATGTCGCGGCGCCTCCGCCGTCGGCCGCTATCAGCAAACTCGTGGCCGCGAAGGCGGCGAGGGCGATCAAGTATTTCATGGTGCCTCCCGTGAGCTTCGATTGTATCAACCCAAATCATGGAACTGGAAGACTAGGTGCTGTAACAAGATTCTAGGGCGACCGCCTGAGCGTGATCGGGACTCCCGATCTATGGTTATCTCCGCCAGGAACGCGGAACATGTATCATGCGCCTGCAAACCATCGTCGCGGACACGCCAATCGCGCGCGATCGTCAAGCGGACCAAAGACAAGACGAGCGCCATCAATCCAGTCAATCTGTGATCGTGAACGTGCTTGGAACAGGCAGCCAGATTCTGCACGGTGAGATCCGAAACGTCAGCAATGGCGGGGCTCAACTCCGGCTCGACCAACCCGTCCAATATGGCTCGCTGGTGACGATCGATTACGACGACAATCGCCTCCTGGGTGAGGTGGTCTATTGCGCGAAAGAGCCAGCCGGCTGGCTTGCGGGCATTCGGATTGAACACGCCCTGTTGGGGCTGGCGGCTCTCGCCTCCATTGGAGAGCGTTATTAACGATGGGTTCGCGGACGCGGGAGGAATCGCTGCGGTGAAAGTGCTGCTCAGCAGTAGGGTCGCTGCTTGGGGCAAGAGGAAGCGGTGTCGTTACTGCCGCTCCACGACTAATGCAGCGGCTCCTTGTTGCGATGCCTGTGGTTTCGACTTTACCGGCACACCACTACCGCTCCGGTTCCAGGGGCCGTGGAAAGGCCGCATGATAGCGGCCGGAACTGGGTTGATCGCGGTGGCGACGGTCTGGGTACTTCGCCCGTAGCAGTCGTTTCTGCGCCTGGTAGGCTCACGCTAGAGAGCATGGCAGGTTGTCCTCCGATGGCCTGCCGAGGGTTGGGAGCGCCTTCTCCTAGGGATGTGTGCTCCCTTCTCTCTCGCAGGTCGGTTCCCTAAAAATCGTTCCCTACCGAAACACAAAAAACAGGGGCGGGGTGTTTTCCTGAACTAAGGTGAGCCCGTTTCCCTCCGATAAGCGAACGGGCCCGCGTGGCGTCAGTTACAAGCTACGCCGAGCGGATGGTCGCCCGTGATCGAAGGGGTCTGATACCCCTGAGCAATCGTTCTGGTGTAAGATCGTGTCTCTAGGAGATCATCGCGTGCGCGCTATCTTCGTATTCTTACTTTTGTTCCGCGCAGGGCTTTTTGCTGATACCGATGTAACCTCGCGCGAGCAGTTTGGCAGGCTGATGCCGGGAGGCTTACCAAACGAGCTGCATTACAACGCAGACAGGGCGTCGCTGGAATTATCGGCCGACGAAAAGAACTGTCCCGTCTACGCGCACGGCTTTTTTGAGTTGAGGATCAACTCGCAAGGCGAGGTAACCAAGGCAAGGGACCTGAACACATCCCAGTCCATTAACTTAAGGACCTTGACGGTAGGGTGGGTGAAGAACCTGCTCATGCAGATTCATTTCCGCCCCTTGAGCCTGGGAGGGAAGGCCACCTCTGTCCACACTTTTGCGAGTGTAGTTTGCCAGTAAGGTGACTGTCGTTCTGAAGCCCGGCGTAGGCGGATCGGGTTTGCCACTAAGATACTTTCGCAGCGTGTCCGATGTTCCGAGTTAGCGGTCTGAGTGCGCCTGCTGGTTGCTCAACGATATGCTGAGGCGGATGGGGCACAGTTCGGAATACTGACCGTTTTTGGCCACCAATTCCTCGTGCGTGTCGTCCACCAAACCGCAGCGAGGCCAACGTCGGCTTTGGGCAAGACGGCGAAAAACTTCCATCCCTTTCGCTTGCTAAGTGAGCGGAACACGACCGGATTTTGACATAGAATACCTGCGACCACGGGTCGTTTATTTCCCGAAAAATGGGCCTGGCTATTGAGCGGCTGTAAAATGAGGCAAGCGGCTCGCATAGCGCGTCGTATACCGAAGGAGAATTCCGATTCATGCGAGCAGACATCGTACCTGGCGCGGTATTTCCCAATTACGAATTGACCGATCACACCGCGAAACGCTGCAGCCTAGCCGATCTGCAAGGTCCCGATCCAATGGTTTTAGTGCTAAGCCGCGGAGGATTCTGCCCGAAGGACCGTCGTCAGGCGGAGGGCCTGATTCAGCTCCATCGCGAGATGGAGGTCGGTTATTGTCGCCTCGTCACCATCAGCACGGATAGCCTGATGGCAACCAATGAGTACCGAACCGGTGTCGGAGCGCATTGGCCGTTCTTATCCGATGCGGCGCGCGTGGTACAGAAAGATTTGGATATCGCGGAGTATACGGACCCCACCAATAACCCCATGATCCCGCACACCATCGTGCTCGAACCCGGCCTGGTGGTGTACAAGATTTACAACGGGTATTGGTTCTTCGGCCGGCCGACCATTGAAGAACTGCGAGCGGATCTGAGGGCGGTCTTGAAGAAATGCCGCCCGGATTGGGACCTCACCGATGCCGAGCTGAAAGCGGCTTGGACAAGGGGCGAGAAGGCGCGCTTTTATCCTTACGGGAAGAGCTACGCGCAAGTATTTGGAGAACAGGAGTAACTGCTTTGCTATGGCTGAACACACTCTCCATTCCATCGCTTTTCCGGTCCTCAATGAGGATCAGATTGCTCAGTTAGCGAATTGCACCACGGTTGCGCCGAAGCACTTCCGGGATGGTGAAACGCTCATCCGGTTAGGCGACCGCGCCATGAAGTTCTTTATCGTCAAATCGGGTGAAGTTGAAATCCTCGACTATTCCGGCGACGAGCCGAAGACGCTCACGGTCCACCGGACAGGTCAGTTCACAGGCGATATCTCGCATTTGACAGGCACGCCTGCCATCGTCAGTGCCATCGCCCGGGGCGACTGCGAGGTGTTCGAGATCTCGGGAGAGGCGCTGCGGCATGTATTGAACCAGTGCCCCAACCTGAGCGACATCATTCTGCAGGCTTTTATCGCGCGCCGGCAGTTGCTTCGAGAGTCGCCCAATTTCATCGGGCTGCGAGTGATTGGATCGCGTTACTCCGCGGACACGTTTCGAGTTCGCGATTTTCTCGCCAGAAACCGCGTGCTGTTCACCTGGGTGGATCTGGAAACCGACCCGCAGGTGGAGCGGATGCTCAAGGAGTTTGGCCTGACGGAGGCCGATACGCCGGTTGTGGCCTGCGCGCACATGCTTTTGTTGCGCAACCCATCGAACCAGCAGTTGGCGGATGAGATTGGTGTCCATCAATCGCTGGAGAATGCGGTTTACGATCTGCTTGTGGTGGGCGCGGGCCCGGCGGGTTTGGCTGCCGCGGTCTACGGTGCTTCCGAAGGACTGCGGACGGCGGTATTGGATAGTGTTGCTCCGGGGGGCCAGGCGGGCAGCAGCATGCGGATCGAAAACTACCTCGGGTTTCCAACCGGACTGACGGGCGCCGAGCTCACGGATCGCGCGACTCTCCAGGCTAACAAGTTCGGCGCGCACCTCTCCGTCCCCACTGCCGCGATGCGCCTGTCATTTGAGAATCGATACGCGATTCTGGATGCGGGTTACGGTGAGCCCATTACCACGAAGTGCCTTCTCATCGCGACGGGTGCGCAATATCGGCGACTGGATGTCGAGGGTTTCGAGCAATTCGAAGGGACGGGCGTCTATTACGCCGCGACAGCGGCCGAGGCGCTGCTTTGCCAAGGACGCCCGGTGGTCGTCGTGGGGGGCGGCAACTCCGCAGGACAAGCGGCGGTTTTTCTCGCAGGACATGCTAGCCGGGTTTTGCTCATGATTCGCGGCGATGACTTGAACAGAAACATGTCCAGCTATCTGGTAAGCCGTATCGAGCAGACCAGCAATATTGAACTACTGACGAACACCACGATCCGGCGGATGGCCGGAAACGGGCACCTTGAGTCGATCGACATCGTGAATAGAAAAAACGGACAGGAGCGGACGGTGGAAACATCGGCGGTATTCAGTTTCATTGGGGCGACGCCGCGAACGGATTGGCTACCTCCTGAAATTGAACGGGATGCGAAGGGATTCGTTCAGACCGGGGCAGCTGTGGCTCAGTCACGGTACTGGGGCGCCGCGCGGGGGCCATTCCTGCTGGAGACGAGCCATTCGGGAGTCTTTGCCGCCGGAGACGTGCGTTCCGGTTCCGTCAAGCGGGTTGCATCGGCAGTCGGTGAAGGCGCCATGTCGGTACAGTTCGTTCATGAATACCTCAAGGAAATGTAGCTGAGTCCTAACGAACTCGGCCGATCTCGGGATTGGGTGATATGGTCAAAGCAGAAGCTTGCGTTCCCAAATCAAACTCGGAAGCGTCTTTGGCATCAAGATCGGATTGCACTACAGCTGGTTTCTGATCGCCCTTCTGATTGTGTTCTCGCTTTCCTCGCAGTTCCATGCGAGTAATCCTGCATGGGGCGATGGCGTCATCCTGACCCTCGCTGTTACTACTGCCATTCTGTTCTTCATTTCGCTGCTCCTGCATGAACTGGCACACTCTTTGGTGGCTACGTCCAACCAACTGCCGGTGAGGGAGATCACGCTTTTTGCACTCGGTGGCGTTTCTCAAATTGAGAAAAACCCCGTGAGTGCGAAAGTCGAATTTTGGATGGCGTTTGTAGGGCCCCTAACCAGCGCGGTTATCGGAGTGATTTGCCTGTCCTTGGCGCGCTGGATCGGGGATCCTTCGACTGACCCGTGGATGGCCATGCTGCTCTGGCTCGGCTACATCAATCTTTCTCTGGCTGCTTTCAATCTGGTTCCGGGCTACCCTCTCGATGGTGGGCGAGTATTGCGAGCGCTCATCTGGTGGAAAACGGGAGACGCCGATCGCTCGACGCAATCCGCCGCGAGAGTTGGCCAGGTGGTCGCTTTTGGATTCATTGCGTACGGAATTTTTCAATACTTTGGCGGCTCCGGTATCGGAGGTCTCTGGATCGCCTTCATCGGCTGGTTTTTACTGCAAGCGGCGCGGGAAAGCTACGTGCAGGTCGGACTAACCCACGCCCTCAAGGGCGTGAGCGTCGCTGACGTTATGACGCGGGATTGTCCCACGGTGGATGGCTGGCTAAATGTCCAGAACTTCGTGGAGCAGGAACTCCTTCGCACCGGACAGCGTTGTTTCATCGTACTTGAGAAGGGCGAAATCACGGGCTTGGTCACGCCTCACGAGATCAAACAGATCGACCGCGCCAAATGGCCCTTCACGACTCTGCACGATATCATGCGCCCTCTAGAGGAACTGCATTCGGTAACCCCCGATACGCCCCTAACCAGCGCCCTGGAGTCGATGAGCCGTTACGATCTCAATCAGCTCCCCGTCGTTTCCAACAACCATCTGGAGGGAGTGTTGTCACGAGCGCGGGTTCTAGGTTATTTGCAAACCCATGCCGAATTGCGCAGGTAGAAGACGTCCGATGTGCGTGGACGCACCTCAGGATCGCGCCGTTAGAAACTGGTCCTCGCCCGGGGCAGTTGGCAACGCCCCGATTTGGCGGAGGAGCCCGAGCTGATCCCAGCTATTCCAGCCCTCGACAAGCTGTCCCTTCGAAATGCGGATCACCACGATTCCAGCGACGCGAATCTTGCGCCCGCTTGGTGGCACGCCCAGTCCCGAACCCGAGTGAGTGCCTTCGAGCAGAATCCGGACCATGACCTTGTCGTCTTCGGCCATGATGTCTTGGATGCTGATTTGAAGGTCGGGGAGGACACCGCGAAGGTTGCGAACGAACGGCTTCAGCTCCGCAGGGCCGTGAACTTCTGTTTCCCCATCGCCAAGCCCATAGGCAATGCCACCCTCCGCGAATAGCTCGTCTATCGTTGACTCTCGGCCTTCGTTCCAGACTTCTCTGAACCAGCGGCGGACGAGACCTTTGTTGGTTTCTGTCATGCTCTGACCTCCGGTAGTACATCTACCATACGACAATCCCCCGGCCGGTCTCCTGCTGTGTCGCTGCGGGCCGGAACAAGAGCGGCGACAAGCCCAGCCGGCGAACTTCAAGGCGGTCAGAGTCCTCCCTACGCCTTCGCGAAGGCAGCCTTTACTCGTTCAGCGGTAAACGGCACCGCGCGCAGCCTGATGCCTGTGGCATCGAAAATAGCGTTGGCCAACGCGGCGGCCACGGGAGCGCTGGATGCCTCGCCGGCACCGTAGGACGGTTGCTCCGGCCGGTCGATCAAGGCAACCTGCAGCGCGGGCACTTCCGGAAAAGTCAGGAGAGGATAACTGGCCCAGTCAACGCTGGTGACGCGCGCCTTGTCGAAAGTCACTTCCTCGTGGAGCGTCCGGCTCAGCGTCTGCATGATATTTCCCTCTACCTGATTGCGCAGGCCATCTGGATTCACCACTAGGCCGCAATCGTGCGCGCACACCACGCGGCGCACGGCGATCTTACCGGTGGCCTTGTTCACCGCTACCGTTATGCCGAGCGCCACATAGTTTTCGGCTTGTTTGTAGCGCATGTAGGCCATCCCGCGCCCGACGAGAACATCGCCCTCGGCGGCACGGGGATTGGGCGACGGCCGCGTCTGCCAATCCATCATTGCGGTGGCCCGCTTGAGCACTTCGACGGCACGCGGATCGCTGAGCCCGCGCAGGCGGAATGCAACCGGGTCCATCCCGGCGGCCGCGGCCAGCTCATCGGCGAAACTTTCCACTGCGAAGATATTGGCAATCTTGCCGGGTGCGCGCAGATTTGAGAGCCGCAACGGAGTGTCCTTCAAGTGATGCGACACTACTCGCAGATTCGCAACCGGATAGGGCGGATCGAGATTCAGTGTCATCAAGCCGGCGCCCTGTCCATGCGTTTGCGACATGGCGGCTGACTCGGGTCCCAGCAGCGCGCGGCTTCCCTGCGGGCCATCCGGGATCCACATCTGCGTTTCCCACGCCGAAATATTGCCGTTCGCATCCAGCCCGCCGCGTAACTCGTGAAGCTGCGCGGGACCTTTCGGATCCCAGCCATGCTCGTCCTGCCGCATCCACTGCACGCGCACCGGTTGTCCCACGGCGCGCGAAAGCATCAGCGCATCTGCAGCGGCGTCATCGGCTCCGTTGGTGCCATAGGAGCCCGAGCCATCCCGATAGATCACGCGCATCTTGTCCAGAGGGATGCCGAATACTTTGGCTAGATTGGCGCGCAAGCCGTACGGATTTTGCGCGGCGCTCCAGATGGTTGTCCCTGATTCCTTCACGTCCGCGACAGCGCAGGAAGGGCCGAGCGATGCGTGACTCTGGAACGGCCAGTAGTAGGTTGCGGACAATTGCTTCGCGGCCGAAGACAGAGCCCCGTTGACATCGCCGCGGTTGGCGAGAGCTTGATCGCGATCCACCGGAGCCTGCCGCACCCAATGGCTAAGTTCGCCGCTGCCGGGTAGAACCTGCGAGTCGCTCCACGTGGCCTTGATCTCCTTCGCGGCGCGCACCGCCGCCCATTCGTCTGCCGCGACCACGCCCAGAAAACTTTCGATCCGGATCACGCGAACACCGGGCAGAGCGCGAATCGAATTTTCGTCGACCGACAGGAGTTTTGCACCGACAGCCGGCGACCGAACCACGCGGCCATGCAACATGCCCGGCAGCGTTAGGTCCTGCAGCCACGGATGTTTGGCTGTACATTTCGCTGGCACATCGGCGCGCGCGATCGGCTTGCCGACGACAGTATACGTGGACGGGTTCTTCAGCGGAGCGTTGGCGTTGACCTTGACGCCGAGACGTTTTCCTGCGACCAGCGATGCGACGGTGACTCTTTGTCCGCCCGAGTGCGTGACCTCGCCGCCAGCGATCGTCAGTTCCGATGCAGGCTGGTTCAGTTGCTTCGCTCCCAGATCGAGGAGTGCCTGGCGCGCAGTGGCCGCCGCGCGGCGGATATCGGCCGCCCCGCGGGGAATGCCGGAGCTCCCTCCTGTGCCGCCGTGATCCGGCGTGAGTGCGGTGTCGCCTTCGATCACGGTAAAGCGCTCGACCGGGATGCCGAGCTCTTCGGCCGCAGTCTGGCGAAACGCAGTGGCGAGTCCGGTGCCGACATCGACTTTGCTGGTGTAGATTGTGACCGATCCATCGGCGTGGATAGCTATGAAGCTATCGACCTCGGTAGCATCGAGAGATTTAGAAGTGTCACTGGTGGACTGTCCTAAGGCGAAGCGCACGACCAGCGCACCCGCGGCCATTTTTAGGATTCCGCGGCGGGATAGAGAAGTCATCGTTTCCATGGCTGTGACCTCTTAAGCCTTCGCAGCGCGCATCACCGCGCTCAGAATTCGAGTGTGCGTTCCGCAGCGGCAGAGATTGCCGGCGAGTCCCTGTTTGACTTGTTCCAGAGTCGGGCGTGGCGTCTGGCTGAGAACGGCGCTCGCGGACATGATCATGCCGTTGGTGCAATAGCCGCACTGCGCGGCCTGCTCGGCGATGAAAGCGGATTGAAGGGCGCTCGGTTTTTCCGGCGTTCCCAGACCTTCGAGAGTCGTGACGGAGCGGCCCGTAACCTGTTTGACAGGCGTGGTGCACGAGCGCACGGCCTTGCCATCGACCAGCACAGTGCAGGCGCCGCACTGGCCGAGCCCGCAACCGAATTTTGCGCCGTGCAGCGCGAGTGTATTTCGCAAGATGTAGAGAAGAGGCTGTTCCGGATCCCAGGAATCGACTGTGACCGGGCCCCCGTTGACGCGGAATTTGTACTGCGGCATAGCATCATTATCTGCCAATCGCAGCACGGTGGGTGATGGAGGTTCTAGTACTCGTGTATAGCTCTTGACAAAAGTTCTCCGGCGGGTTACTTTTCTATGTAAAGGACTTTGCAGTATAAAGTGACTTGCATGGATGACTTGAATCGGGCGCTCGGAGACATCAGCAGCATACGCCAGCAGATCGCGCGCACCACGGAATTTCGCGGTTACGGTCCAGTGACTCTATCTGCGACCGGTATCTTCGCGATTGCGGCTGCCGCGGCGCAGGCACGGTGGCTGCCCGATCCGCCGAACCACATCACTTCTTATTTATCCATCTGGATCGTGACCGCCCTGGTATCGGCTGTACTGATCGGTGTGCAAACCGTCACACGCGCACACCGCATGCATTCGGGCATCGCGAACGAAATGATCTACATGGCGGTGGAGCAATTTCTGCCGGCAGCCGGCGCTGGCGCACTGCTTACGCTTGTGATCGTGCAGTCCGCTTCCTCGGCAATGTGGATGCTTCCCGGACTATGGCAGATCATCTTCAGTCTCGGCGTATTTTCATCCTGCCGTTTCCTGCCACGGGCCATGGTCGCGGCAGGCATGTGGTATCTGCTCGCGGGACTGACGTGCATCGCGCTCGGCGAAAGTCGAGCATTTTCTCCCTGGACTATGGGAGTCTCGTTCGGTGCGGGGCAGTTCCTTGCGGCCGGGATCTTGTTCTTTAGCGCGTCCGAGGGCAGACATGAAACCTAAGAATTCGGGGGAAGGGCGCTTCGCTTATGAAGGGCTGGACCGAGTGATTCACGAGCGAGCGCGACTCAGCGTAATGACTTCTTTGATCGGCAATCCCAAAGGTTTGACGTTTAACGATCTGAAGCAGCTATGTGCTTTAACAGACGGCAATCTCAGCCGGCATCTGCGAGTGCTGGAAAGAGGAAAGATGGTGGAGATTGTAAAGGGACACGACCAGAATCGTTCCCAGACGCTGTGCCGCATCACACCGGCCGGCCGCACGCGATATCTCGAATACCTTTCGATATTGGAGCAGGTGGTTCGTGATGCAGCCAGGGGAGCGGACAAAGCGGCATCTACCTTTTTGAGAGGCCTGGCCGCATCAAAGGCCTGATTTTTTTTGGAGATTCACTTTGCGATGCAAAGTGAAATGCTGGTACGGAGGAATTTCAGTGAGCGAGTCAATTCAAATCAGATCAAGGTCGATGGGCGTGAAACTCATAGTGGTCTGCGCCCTGGCGCTGCTGGTGACCATTCCCGCGCTTTTTGTTGGAGGTCTGGTCGAAGACCGGACCCACCGAGCGGCGGAAGTCGTCAAGGAAATCAGCAGTCATGTGGGCGGTCAGCAGACCTTCCTCGGACCAACGCTGGCGATCCCCTATAGCATTCCACCGCAATTTGAGCATGATGTCGCGAGGCACGGCATCTATGTCGTGTTTCCCGCGCGAGCGTCGGGCGTGATTACGACCACCACCGAAGAGCGGCATCGTTCGCTATTCAAGGTTCCGGTGTTCCAGGCAGATTTGACTCTAGACGCGAAATTCGATCTCACCGGCGCACCCGCAGCGCCGCCGCTGGGCGCCGAACTCGACTGGAGCAGGGCAGAGATAGTGATCGGCGTGAGCGATGCGCGCGGAGCTCTGGCGGACGCCTCGTTAACGATGGCCGAAAAGACGTCGACGCTCGTCCCAGCGGAAATCGCGCAGGACATTTCTATCGGCGGAGATCAGCGCCAGCCCGTCAAGCTGACCCTCTTCGGCGCAAAGGCCGGCAGTATTGCGAAACCGAATGCGCAATTCGCAGTGACCTCGGTCCTACGATTTTCAGGCGCTCAACGGATCGCAGTGCTTGCGTATGGCAAGACCACTCATTTGGCGATGAAGGGAGGTTGGCAAAGCCCCGGGTTTGATGGCGGATTTTTGCCGATCAACAGGTCCGTGTCGGGTAACGGGTTCAAGGCGGAGTGGTCGGTGCCTTTCATTGCCAGGGGCACGCGGGCTGAAGGACCAATCAGCTCGATTGGCGGGCTCGATACAACTGCCCTAGGTGTATCGTTCATAGAGGTGGCAGATCCCTACCAGTCAGTCACCCGAAGCCTCAAATACGTGCTTCTGTTTTTGGGGTTGATCTTCCTTTCCTTTTTCATATTTGAAGTCACGACCGGCAAACGAGTTCACCCGGCACAGTACATTCTGGTCGGAACTGCCCAAATCATTTTCTACTTACTTTTACTATCCTTCGCGGAGAGAATCGGATTTGATTTCGGATTCCTGTTGGCCGGCGCTGCAACGGTAATCCTGCTCTCGGCCAACGTGGGATGGGTATTTGCCAGCCATAGTCAGGGAATGAGGGCCCTGGTGACTTTTACTTTGCTCTACGTCCTGATCTATCTAATGCTGCGGCTCGAAGACAACGCATTGCTGGTGGGCGCGATTGCCAGCTTCCTAGCGGTGGCGGCCGCCATGTACTTCACGCGCGGAATCGATTGGTACAGTCCTTTGTCAATGACAGGTACTCAGGGACGGCCAAACCATCCGGCGATTCCAGGAAATTAATATGCATGCCGACAAACAACACGGGTTACATGTGGCCATCATCATGGATGGCAATGGCCGCTGGGCGAAGCGGCGCGGACTGCCCCGCGTCGCCGGACATCGTGCTGGAGTGGCTGCGGTGCGTCGCGTTGTGGAGCGGGCGCCTGATCTGGGCATAAGCCGTCTGACGCTCTACGCGTTCTCATCCGACAACTGGCGCCGGCCGGCCGCTGAGGTAGAAAGCATCTTTCGGCTCCTGCGGACTTACCTACGCTTGGAAACGAAGCGCCTTCGTCAAAACGGTGTACGGCTCCAGGTGATCGGCCGGCGCGATCGATTGCCAAAATTGGCGCTTCGCGAAATCGAAAAGGCCGAACAGGCAACGGAGACCGGGCGCCGCCTCCAATTGTGCATGGCCATCGACTACTCGTCGCGCGATGCCATAGCGCGCGCAGTGGCTGATGCAACTGCCGCTCTCACGAGTGATGGACCGGCTTCGGCTGAATTGCTCGGACCCTTGCTGACGCAGGCTTTGTCCGCACACGGGGGAGATGTTGACTTGCTCATTCGCCCCGGCGGTGAAAAACGTCTCTCGGACTTCCTGCTGTGGGAATCCGCATACGCCGAACTTTTGTTTACGGATCGAATGTGGCCGGATTTTGACGAAGCAGATCTCGAGGAAGCCCTAAAGGAATTCAGACGAAGAGAACGGCGATTTGGCAGTGTGCCCGCAAGCGCCGCTGAGTCGCGCTCGGAGGTGCTGCTCACACTTTAGTTTGCTCTTTAGGGACGAGTTCCACCACGTTAACGCCGACGTGGTATTCGGAATCTTCGCAAGTGCAGTGCCTGACTTCAGCCTCTGCTACGTGCTCGGTCAGGTGTATACGGATAAGAGAGCCTGGAGACACAAAGACTGGAAGGCTCAACCTGAGGCTCGACGTCCCGACATCGAGAATGCGGGCCTGCACCGAAGGTTGCGGCCGCGGACTCAGAACATCGATGACGGTCTCCCCGGTACAAATAGTGCGGCAATCGCTTCGGCGGTCCGGGCCAACATGTCCCTTGCGTAACCACTTGGATGCGGCCATGGGCCCTCCTTTAGCCCAACCTACCAACATCCCTCCCTGGATACTCTCAGGTAAACACCTGTGTTCTGATAAAAATCATCACCGACAACTCGCATTGAGTTGCCACCATGCAGCCCCTGTCTTGGGAAGAATATGTTAACTAAGTGTCCGGGTCGGACGAAGTTAGGCTGGCGGTGAGGGTGGGATTCGAACCCACGGAACCCGCGAAGGTTCAACGGTTTTCGAGACCGCCCGATTCAACCGCTCTCGCACCTCACCGGCACTTCCAAAGTAGCGGATTTACGGGCCTGAAGCAACTTTCGACGGGATCGCTTCGACGCCGCGCTCTACGCCAACTTCAACACTTTCTCCATTGCGAGGCGCGGTTCGCGGTCGGGGTCCCGCTCCACACGGCTCTCGTTATTGAAAATCATGGTGTCGCGCGACGAGGCCGAATACGCCGGCCACTTCGGTAACTTCGGAGTGTTTGGATTCCCCGTGCGCGCGAACGCCACCCACGACGCGCTCACCTTTTCGGCCAGCGCGTAAGCTTCCGGCATCTTCGAAATGAGCGGACCCGCGATCTTAATATTGTTAAACACGAACTGAATTTCGATGGTGTGCGGCGACCGCATGTGCCCGCCGCCTTCCGGCGTCTCCCAATCGAAGCGGTACAGATACGCTGGCGCGCCGCCCTGCATCGCCTTCCGCTTGCCCAGCTCCCGCGTGTAGGTGCCGCGCGGATGATCGGTAGCGATCAGAATATACAGATCCCAGGGCGTGGCGTCCGGATGCGCTTTACGGAATGCGTCGATCACGGGTTGCGGATCCATGCCGAGGCGCTCCGCCACGCGCCGCTTCAGCCCGGCCTCATCGAGAGCGAGCTTCTCGGGAGTGGGCTTGTCATAGAGCGTTTCTTCGGTGTGCGCCCATCCGATCAGCAGGGGAATTTTCGCGGAAAGCGCGGGCGCGGCCGGGTCCCACGGATGGCTGGGAATCGCCTTGCCATCCACCATCGGCGAGTTTGCCACGCCGCCGGGTTCGCTCAACGGAATTTTCTTTAAGACCTCGGTATTCGCGGCCAGCAGCCGCTCCATGGGGACGTTCTGCAGATCGCGTGCCTGGCTCGGCTTCAATCCCAGCTCAGCGAGCAGCACTTCGGTCGCGTGAATCGCCTGCTCTGGAGGAGTCAGGCGCAATACGGCGCCACTCTCGATAATGGCGCGATGATATAGACCTTGCGCGCCGGGCATGGCCATCAAAGTCGCCACCTTGCGGCCTCCGCCCGACTGGCCGAAGATCGTGACCAGATTCGGATCGCCGCCGAAGCGCGCGATATTGTCGCGCACCCATTCGAGCGCTGCGATGATGTCCAGGATTCCCGCGCTGCCCGAGAGTGCGAAGTCCGAGCCCGCCTGCTCTCCCAGATAGGTGAAGCCGAACACATTGAGACGGTGATTGATGGTGACCACAACCGCGTCGCCGCTATGCGCGAGATTGGTGCCGTCCAAAATGTGCGCCGAACCTGTGCCGGTGGCGAAGCCGCCGCCGTGCAGCCACACCATCACGGGCCGCTTCGAGCCGCCGCTCATAGCCGGCGTGAAAACATTCAACACCAGGCAATCTTCGCCCTGCGGAGGATCGTGGTAGGCGCTCACCTGAGGCGCAGTAGGCCCGTACGCAAGGGCGTCGCGAGTGCCGGTCCAAGGCTCAGCCTTGCGCGGCGGCATGAAGCGATTCTTGCCGGAAGTGGGCGCGCCATAGGGGATGCCTTTGAAGATCTTGATATCGCCGGCGACCGTGCCGCGCACCTTGCCGGATGAAGTCTCGGCGATGACGCTGCCGTTCTCCGCCGCGCTCGCGAAGCACAGTAACGGCGAAGCCTGAGTGGCTGCGAGCAGAGCGGAGGCGTGTTTGAGAAAGCTTCTGCGGTTTGAGATATTCGTCATGATCATCTTTCCGGGAACAGCGCTTATCAGTCTACTCGCGGTGCAATAGATCGTCAACGCGGGCGGCACTCAAGCGGACGCTACTTTGCCAGTGCCGGAAGCGTAGTATAAGTCGGAGCTGCCGTTGCGGGAATGCGGATCCCCAGCGCGCCAATCTGGCCGTTGGCAGGTTTATCGAACTCAATGGTGCCGCGGATATTCGTAGTCTCGGGATACTTGTCACTCACCAGCGTAAAGGCAAGATGCCCGTTGGGCGCAAGGCTCAGGGTGTCGGTTTTGATCTGGATTCCCTTCTCGTCGCGAACGGTCACCGGAACGCTGACAGTCTGCGCGGAATCGTTGTTGATCGCGACGCCCGTAGCGATGCGGTGGGTGTTGTCAAACGCCAGGATGTAGGCGTTGGCATTGCGACTCTCCAGTGGCACCACGGCTTCCTGGTTGTTGTGCCGGAAGATCACGAACCCGCTGACGTTTCCGGTAGTGCTGAGTTGTGCCGAGCCGGTAAGAAGCTGCTGCGAGCCGCTGCTTTCGATCACCAGAGTCGCCCCGGCTTCCAAGGTTTGAGTGATCGATGGAGCCGTCGTGGCCGGTACGGTGCCTTGCGGAAACGAGAGCGGCAGGGGCAATGGAAGGCCAGTTTGATCGGCAAAAAAGTTCAGAGTCGCCGGCGCAGCGCTGGTTCCTGTGTTGATCAGCACGAAGGTGGTTTGCCAGCCGTCACCCCCGCAGGCCAGATGCGCGATGCTCCCGCCGCCAGTTCCTACATTGGCCAAAGCGGGGATGGTGGTCAACGCGTTGTTGGGTGGCGTGAAGCGCAACCCCAGCACACTGATCTGTCCGCCGGCAGGTGTATCGAACTCGATGGTGCCGCGTTTGTCCGCGGTGCCCAGATATCGGTCGACGGCCAGCGTGAAGGCATAGTGCCCGTTAGCGGGCAAGGAAATCGTGTCGGTCGCGATTGGGGCGCCCGCGTCATCGCGAATAGTCACCGGAATGGTGGCGTTTTGCGCCGATACATTCTCCACTGCCACGCCTAACGTCACACCCCCGGTATTGTCGAACGCGAGCAGGTAGGAACTCGCGTTGCGCGTTTCCACCGGCACCACCGCTTCCTGCGTGGTCACGTTCTGATGGAAAATGGCGAACCCATCCACCGCACCCGTGGCCGCCAATTGCGCCGAGCCGACGAGCACAGGCGGCGTCTCCGGACCCGCAGTAGACACACTCAGGGATGCATTGGCGGCTATCGTTTGGTCAATCGAAGGGGCCAACAGCGGCCCTGAAGTTGACCCCTGCTGCGTGAAAATCAAGGGCAGCGAAAGCGGACCGCCGCCAGTCGGATCGACCACCGCATCGCCAAACAAACTCAAGCGCGCTTGTGCCGACGCCGTCCCCTTGTTCACCAGCGTGAAGGTTGTAGTCCAGTTTTCCTCCGCGGCGAGGTGCGCCATTGAACCAACGAAATTTAGTCCTTGGACCGCCGCGCCTTGCTCATAAAGCGTGAAGGCCTGGTCTCCAATCGAAAAAGACTCGCTGAGATCGTTTCCGCTATTGGCTGGTACGGTGAAGGTGACGGTCCCGTTTCCGGTGCCGGAGTTCGGACTAGTGAGCGTAATCCTGGCGGGAACATTGGTCACCGTCCACGCGCACGCGGGCGGCGCCGTGATATTCACTACGCCGTTCCCCCCTTGCGGCAGAAACCCCAGTCCACCCGGATTCAATGTATACGTGCAAGGCAAGATCGTGCCGCTAAAAGTCTGGCTAACGCGAGCGGGTCCAGAAGACGAAGGCGGGAGAGAATCGGCGACGGTAATCGTGTAGCTGTACGGGCCCGGAGTCGTGGGAGTTCCGGTGACGGTCGCGCTGTTTATGATGTTGACGCCCGCGCTGTAGTCCAAACCGGCAGGTAGACTTCCCGTAAGCGTCACACCGTCCGGCCCCGACCCGCCTGAAAATAGACAAGTGTTTGTATAGGGCACTCCGACCTGGACTGGGCCCGTGCTCTGCGGACAGGTCAGGACCAATTGAGATGCGAAGAAGCCTCCGAAAGAAATGGTAGCCGCTTGTGCAGTAGGCAAGCGGCTGTCGTTCACAACCAAGACAAACGGCAACAGACTCTTGGCCGTGGGGGTTCCACTCAACACTGCAGTCGTACCGTTAGTCTGATTCATTTGCAGGCCAGGGGGTAAGGGTTCACCGGTTACCCCGAAATGATAGGGCAGTTGTCCACCGGAAGCCGTGCAGGTAGTCGTCGGCATCGCTATCCCCACCTCAAAAAATTGAATGGGCGCTGGGTTGCACGTAATGCTCAAGGACGGAGGCGCGGCTCCAGGCACGATTGCGCCCGCGAACACGTGTGTGGCGATCGTATTACTTCCGTCGATCACCTGCAATGTATACGAGTAAGAACCGGGAGACAAAGCACTCCCTGAAATCGTGACGCCATTGTTGCTGGCGGGTGCCATCGACAATCCACTTGGCAATGCGCCGGCGCTGATCGACCATTGATAGGGCGGAGTTCCAGAGCTTCCACGGCAAGTGAGCGTGTAGGGTAGGCCGACTTGTGCGGGCCCGGGTCCCGCCAAATTCAGGTGCACCGGGCAAGTGATGTAGGGCAGTGGAGGCAGAATTGTCCCGGCCAGCGTCTGCGTTGCGGTCTGATGGGTTGAACTGCTATCCGTCGCCTGTACGACAAAATTATATGGACCAGCGGTTGTACCCGAGTTGTAATAAAAACTAGTGAAGGCGCTGGGAGTGTTCGGATTGTAGAAAAATCCGCTCGATGCCACCGCAGGCCCGCCGCTGCTCGTAGACCAAGTGTAAGGCGGCGTCCCCCCAACTGCCCCACAATCAACCGGCAGGTTAAATCCCGTCAAGTTGAATCCCGCACGGGCGACTCCCCACGGTACACAATTGACTTTCAAAGTGCTGTCGCCAGCGTCTTCATTTACCGTGAACGTCGAGTTGGGGCCGGATGCCAACCCGGGTGCGTAGCCGAACTGAGCGGTTTGCACAACTGCGCTGCCAGTGTTGGGGAAAATTCCATAAAACCAGGTGCCGCTGTCGAATGAAGTAGAGAGCGGGCCGCTAGGATCAGGGACACAATCGCTAGGACTCGATGTGACGGCGAGAGTTCCCGACCCTCCCGATGCGCCGAAATGAGCTGACGCTGGACTGACGGAAAAGGTGCATGAGCTGGAATTCACGGTTAGCGGAACGTTGAGGAGCACGCCACCCGATGTGCTTATCCATATGTTGCCGTGGCGTGGCGCCGCATTCGGGTTCGGCTCGATAGTGAAATTGATGGCGCCGGATATCCCTGCCGGACTCTGGGGAAAGGTCCCTGACGTCGTACTCTGAAAACTAACCCAAGAGACGTCCGAACCTAAAGTCCAGGGACAGCCCCCGGCAGCCCCCGCTTGCATCGCAACACTTGACCAGACCCCGGTGCCACCCGAGGGACTGTTCGAATACTTTAGACTGTATTTTGTAAGGACGAAGATTGGATTGATCAACGAAGCGCAAGAGAGCACGGTTCCGCTTAGGCTGGGCAAAAAAGATCGTGTCAACATTTGACTAGTACTGTCGGTCACCGTTATCGATGTCTGGTTAAGCGCTTCCTCGAGAACTTGAGGCGTTCCACCGACGGTAGCCATGTTCCCGGAAGAACTAAAACTGAAGCCGGTGGGCAGTGGTCCTGCTATCGACCAAGAATAGGGCGCAACACCGCCGGACGCAGTACAGGTCACGCTGAAGGGCAATTCATAGATAATCTGCGGAGACGTGACGAGGCATGACATCGAAAGCGCTTGCGCGTAGCTCGGTACCTGAGCAACAAAGAGGAAAACCG
>Ga0163162_10001239_pt1 | contig 23869 bp, 26 predicted proteins | sample S55metaG_FD_115310 | JGI IMG/M metagenome (GOLD analysis project Ga0163162, IMG submission 115310) | Switchgrass rhizosphere microbial communities from Kellogg Biological Station, Michigan, USA - S5-5 metaG | ecosystem: Host-associated > Plants > Roots > Rhizosphere > Soil | place: USA... | reverse complement strand
AGAGAAGATTGAGTCGCTGGAGGTCCGCTGGCCTTCCGGGAAAGTTGAGACGTTCAAGAACCTCGCAGCCGATCGCTTCTATGCCCTGCTGGAAGGGGAAGGGGTCGTTCCAGCAGAGCGGATGCGGCCGGTCTCCCACCGCAATGCGGTGTCCACGGTTCACGAACTGCATAAGAAGTCACCTCTATGAACCTTCCTCCCGAAACTCACTAAAGAGGCAAGTCCTAAAGGCGGAAGGGCCAGTTCGCGAATCCCCACTGGTTCGCCTCCTCAATTTCGAGAAGACGATTGTATTTCGCGAGCCGCTCCGACTGGCGAACTGATCCGTTCTTGAATTGATCCGCCTGCCATCCAGTGGCCAGATCGGCTGCCCAGTTATCTTCTGTTTCACCGCTGCGAACACTCAGGGTGACTGACCAGCCGGCCGATCGCGCCTGCTTGTACGCAGCCAGTGCCTCGGTGAGAGTTCCAATCTGATTCACTTTCAAAAGCAGAGCGTCACACGCGCCGACCTCGATAGCACGTCGAATGCGGTCCGGGTTGGTGCACAACAGGTCGTCCCCCAATGTCAGTGCTTTTCCAGCAATTGCCTGGCGAAGTGTAGGCCAGTGGTCCCAGTCATCTTCCGACAGGCCGTCTTCAACACTGATGATGGGAAAACGGTTGACCCAGCCAGTGATCGTCTTGATCATCGCGTCGCTGTCCAAAATGTCCGAATCCAGTTCGTAGCGTTTGTCCTTGTAGAAGTGAGTGGCAGCAACATCGACGCCAAGGAAGATATCCTTACCTGGCACGTACCCCGCCTGCTCAATCGATTCCACCGCCAATGAGAACATCTCTTCCACCGTCTTGAAGGGCGGGGCCAATCCGCCTTCATCCGCGGTAAGAAGCCGCATCCCATATTTCTGGAAGACCAAACTCGCGGCCACGCGATAAACGTCCGAGGCCATAACCAAAGCTTCATCGATGGTTTGCGACGACATCGGAATAATCAGAACATCCTGAATCGACACCTGTTGTCCGGCATGCTTGCCGCCGCTGAAGAGGTTGATCGTCAGCCGAGGGAGCGCATGGATCGGCGAACCGAGCATCTCCGCAAAATGCTGGTACCACGGAATACCCCGAGACAAAGCGTGTGCTCGAGCAAAGGCCACCGACACCGCCAGGATGGCATTAGCGCCAAGACGAGATTTGTTGATGGTTCCGTCAAGCGCAATCATTCGCCGATCCAACTCAGCTTGATCTTCAAACGTGCGACCGGCTAGTTCCAGATTCAACTCATGGCCGATATTCGCCGCCGCGCGCCGGCAACCCTGGCCGTTATAGCGATTGGAATCGCCGTCCCTCAGTTCGAAGGCTTCGGCGGTTCCAGTTGACGCTCCGGAAGGCACGGAAGCAGAGGCAGAAACACCACCGACCAGCGTGCAAGTCGCCAGCACCGTGGGTTTGCCACGACTATCCAACACCTCCCGTCCCCATAGTTTTTCAATTTTTGGCATGGGCCTCGATCTTTTCAGCGAACTCGTCGATCAAATCTTCCACCTTGTTGGGAGGATTCTCCATCAGCAGCAACGTAAGGCTTCTCTGCCGCGCGGCTTCGTCCGCAGTCAGATATTCCAACGGAGACTTTCCTGCTACGCGAGCAAGCAAACATCCCAGGATATGACGGACTATCCGCGGCTCAATCGCATCCCATCCGAGCGGTGCAACTTCCTTGAAATAGACTCGCCAAAATTGGGCTGCGGCTGTGGTTAAATGATCACGTTTCTCAATCATATGATTCGCTTTGCTCAGAAAGTGCGTCAAAGCGAATCCAACATCAAACGCCGGATCCCCGTAGTGAACCACTTCGTAGTCCAGCAAGACCAGTTTGCCCCGGTAGAGCAGAGCATTCTTGGGACTGAAATCACCGTGCACCAGGCTAAGTTTGTGGCGCTTGGTCTCTTCCGACAATGCTCTCAGAAAATCACTGGCCGCGGGTACCCGCTCAGCCGTGTAAAGGTAGTAGGGCTCCAGTCGCAGGCTCTCGAAATATGAAGGTTCGGCAAACGCCGCGCAAACGTCCGGTCCGAACTCAACCGACTTGCGATGGATCATGCCCAGGAGAAAACCAAACTGCTCAAAATGATCCGTAACAACTCGGCCGGATAACAGCACTGATTTCCAGTTTTCGTGGTCCTCAGGAATCGCCTCCATGGCCATCAGATGATTCGCTGGATCCTCGAACCTGAAAGCTGGAGTTGTTCCCGGCGGCGCCAGGCGGTTGAGCCAACGTAAGGCTTTAGCTTCCACGAGAATTCGCTGAGGACTACTGAACCAGTCCACCGCAACTCGCAATTTCGACAATGCCTGCTTCAGTACCCAGCTGCGACCATCCGCCCAGGTCACTTGCACAACCCGGTTCGACACTCCACCTGCTAGTTTCTTGAACGAAACAGGTGTGCCCATCCCAGGGAATTGCGCCAGATAAAGACGTAGAGCGTCGAACTCTTCGATATCAAGTTCCATTGGCCAGCCGCAGGGATGTATTCAAATGCGCGCCCGTCGCCTCCGAAAGGCCCATCCGGGCCATTTTCACTCCACCGCGCGAACCCTGGAATCTTTGTGAGCAGACTTCGGGGGAGGGCTGTTCAACGAACGTCCCAAGATTTAACCATGTCCAGGGACGTTTCCGTTTGTGCATCAGCCTGCCATCCGATCCCACATGAGCCGGCGCACGACAGCGAAGGATCATTGGGCTATGTTCCGCTCCAGTAGCCCAACCGCTGTTGAAGGCAAGGAACTTCTTGGCTTCGTTTCGTAAAATGACTGCGCTCTCCGATCCAAGTTTACGATTCGACGTGGCGCAGGCGTTCATGCATTCCTCTGATCCCGACTCCACTGCCTTGGGACTGAGCCTGAGCCAATTGTTTAGAATGCGTCCCGCGTCTTACGACTTCCGATGTCTTTCGTCTTGGGCTAAGCCTTCGACGAGCCTTCTCCGTGCTAGTTGGCGAAAAATCGCCATTTTCACTCAGAACCCCGAAACCGGGTCAGTCGGGGCGCTGTAGTTGGTGCTAACGCCTGTTTTCGCCATTCAGCGCTTGTCACTTGCGCTGGTTAGCGGAAAGGAATTGGAGCACTTCGCTCATTACACGATCTGATTGATCTGTTTGAAATAGGAACTGAGCATGAGCCGAACCCTCGACCACGAGCAGCTCCTTTGGCTGCGGGGGCCTTGTCAAACCAAGCTCGTATTCGGGGTAGCCGGAGTCCCTCATCGTTTGCGTCATCCCGCGCAACTATTACTAGCAATGGCGTCTTGATTCGTTCCGCAGGACCATCCCAATCTGCCGCGAGCAGCACCAATCCATTGATTTCGCCGGGTCGTGAGGCAATGAAGGCGTCTATCGCCGCACCGCCGCCGAAACTGCCACCCACTATGGCAACTGTCTTTGCGCCGTTCTTGCGGAGATAACGAACGGCGGCCAGCACATCGAGCCACATCGGGGCTGTAAACATATCTGAGTCGCCAGGACCGCGGGATTGGCCGAAGCCGCGGAAATCAAATGCCAGGACGTGAAAGCCCGCCGTCGCTAACTGCTGCGCCTGTGGTTGCCAACTCTCTTTTGTGAATCGCCGCCGTGCGCAAGCACTACGCACTGATCGCCTGCTCCGTACAGGTCGGCATAGATGAGCCCACCATCCTCGGTTGCGAAGGAGACGTGTTGTATTTTTACTCCAGCTTTTTGATCCGTAGGCGTAGCCGATAGAGAAGGCGCCCGTGTCTGAGCATTGCAAAAACAGAGAATCAAGAGCAGTGTGAGCACGTGCGGCAAGCCGCGTTTCATCGTCGTCTCCTGCCCGTGCAGTATAACTGTTCAAATATCGCCATAACACTCATCATCCGAATCCAATCGGGGGCCTCTCCCGAGGGGCTCAGTGCCCTCGGACAGGTCAGTGAGTGTAAACGTCCCGTTCACAGCAATGACCTTCATAGTCCGGAAAGGTGGGAACGCCCTCGCTTGTTTCTGGCGTCTGACGAATGGGATTGAGATTACCGGCCAAGGCTAAATCGCAGATGGTGGATCGTTGTGGGGCGTCATGACGCCGTCTGCACATCCTGGCGTCGCCGTTCCAGCGTCCGCCGAAAGCAAATGGCCACAACAAGAATACCCCCGAAGAGCAAAGTGATGTCGCCGATGCTGAACAGTCCGAGCCGTGCTTGATCTGCCAGCAGTGGCATCCGCGTTTGCAATGTCGCGCCCTGCCACATTCGGCTCGCAGGACGCACTGTGGCTGGCATTCCGACAACGGGCATCGACCCTGCATTGCGGTCCGTCACCACGGCATTCATCCCCAGTCCGCAGAGCATTAGCAGAACGCCGGTTCGAATCAACGGAGATCGAACCACACGTAACACGAGCCACAGGATTGCGCAGGATGCACACAGCCAGATCACTGGATGTTCCATCCATGCTAGCTGATGTGCCATGATGACGAAATTCACGGTCTACTCCTAGTGTCAAAGACAAATGAAATGGAACTTATGACGAGTAGGGACTCGATTTCTCGGGGAGGCGCTAGAGCTATTAGACTTCACTTCAACGCCGCATCAAATGGCCCAGCGGGGTAGGTTCATAGCACAAGAGTAATGATTAGGAGTAACGGCCACTCGGGGCTCCCTGCCTGGCGGTACAAATGGGTTGAAAGCGATTGTTCAAGGCCGTAGTAAGCACGGTAAATGGCGATGGCTCGGCAGAAAAGTGCCGATTTTTGGCATTCTGAACTTTGACCTCGGAGTTTCGCCCATGAGTCTCAAGCGGCTGGGAATGCAATGTAGGTCTCATTTGAACTGCAACGAACTTCTCCTGTGATTGACACGATATCTTGCCCGATCTATAGTTCCCCGTCCTAACTAAGACTATGAGGAGGAGTATGCGTCGAATCGCTTTAACGGCACTTGGTTTCGCTCTGTTGTTATCCGCGGTCCTGTCGTTCTCGCAAACGAATGCAGCCGTAGAGAAGACACTCGAGAGTAATGAAAAAGCCGGCTGGCAAGGCTGGAAAGACCATGATCCAAAACAGTCTATGGGGTGGTTCACGGACGACGCCATAAGCATCGCCGATGGCGGGGTATTCAAGGGCAAGGAGCAGCTCCTGAAAAGTGTCACGGACGCGAGATGTGTGGTCAACAGCTTCTCGCTCTCCGACTTTTCTTATATGTGGCTCGACAAAAACACGGTCGTCATGACCTACACGGGGACGCAGGACGCGACTTGCGACGGCAAGAAGCAAGGGGGAAAGGTTTTCGCCTCGTCGATCTGGCAGAAGAAAGGCGGCAAATGGTTGTCGCCTTTCCATCAAGAAACCGAAGCAGGGAGCATGTAGGAGGTGACGAACTTCCCACCCAAGTTCAGACGGAGCTTGGGTGGGGCAGGCTGGAATCTTCTGTAAGGCGGAGGTTGGCTTTGTAAATCGCGTCTTGACTCAGCTTTGGCAAGTGCTCTGATGCAGTCTACGCCAGTGAAATAGTGTGCGTGGATGGCCCCCAATTTTCATCCCTCGCTGGCCTTCCGGCTCTCTGTTACCAACGTCACTTTTTGAAGCGTGCTTTTCGCAAGACTGGAAGGATCACGAAGTAGACTAGCCTCCAAGGAGCCTTCCCCATGAAAAACCTCGTTCGTTCTCTCTGGAACAATCAAGACGGCCAAGACATTGCGGAATATGCCGTAATGTTGGCTGTTATTCTCGTGATTGTAGTTGGCACGATTCGCTTGGTTGGTTCCAACGCTAACAACACGTTTTCTTCGGTTGCCAGTTCGATACAGTAACTAAGGATGAAAGCCGGGGCCACGCGTTGGCTTGGGCTGCGCGATACGCTTTGGCCGATGCCTTCCGCCGGATCTAACCGCCTCCGAGTTGTTTCTTGGAAAAGTGAGAGGGTGCGGTTTGGCTTCGGCGCCAGCTTCGGGAAAGCTGTGAACCTCTGCGATGTCTAGGTTCACCGACGAACCGAAACGCGTCGTATGCGTGTGTGCGCATAGCGCACGGGCCTTCCTAGATGATCTAGCCTGGCGCATTCGGGCCGAGAGTATGAGATCGTCCGCGCTCCTGCACCAGGACGAACTTGCTCCAGAGATATCGAGCGCTGCAATCATCACAACGCACCGGGTGGAGAAACAGCAGCGGCAGGAAATACTTGTCCCCAAAGGTTCGGGGACGCGGGACGTGCCCGCCGATGCTTCCGCAGTTTCGGCATTTAAACAACCTGACAAGCATCGCGGGACCTGTTGGTAGCGCCAAAAGTTCTAGTGACGGTTGCGGCGTGGAGACTGCAGGAAATCATGGCGGAGCTGCAGCAAGATTGGTTAGACCCTTTCACACAGCTCTGCAGGCTGGTACTGAGATCTGCTACTTCGAAAAAGCCCGCACGCTGTACGCGATTGGCAAGGCAATCAGAACCATGTGCACCAGCAGGCCTTTGATTAAGTCAGCGCGTTCTATCGGGGCACGGGCATGGATGGCGGACAGGGGTACCACTACCAGGTTCATCACCAGGTACAAAGCCATCCCGTAAAACAAGCCGCACAGCATCCAGTGGTCCTTGAGGAAAGGAAGCTTGCGGCTAGCCGCGTAGTAGACCCCGGCCATCGAAAGGGCGATGAAGAAGTGAAGTGCCAGGCCGAGGATCCACGTGGCGGCGCCGCCCTGGAACGAACTCCGGCCAATCAGCCCGCTCGCGATTCCCTGGGGCATTCTGGATCCAAAGGTGTAGAAGGCAAGGGCGGCATCGATAGTTCCGGCGACCAGACCTCCGACGAGAATTGCCGGAATCGGTCGTGCCGAACGGTTGGCTGTTGCTACAGTGGAAGAAGCGTGCATAGTCCCTCGGTTGAACAACGCACTGAGATCCCTTGACCGAGACTTCGCCAAGGGGCGCACGCGAGGTTAGACGTTGGCGCACGGTCTACGATAGCGCAGGAACCTGGGGAGTGTCCCACTTAGTGCGTGGTGCCGTGGCAAGTAGATGGTGGAAAACCGGGTTCTACGCTGTTCCTTGTACCCATTTGAAATGGCACTTCGCTTCCTGCCATTTCGACCCTCGGAAATCTCCCCAGTGTGAAATATCCAGGCGGCCCTTCAGCTTAGCCACGTTTTTGCGGTTGATGAGGACCGCGACTAACGTAAAGCCGCGATCACGGCTCAGGGTGCGAAGAGTGTACTTCACGTTCTGCAGGAAAATGTCGAATTTCATGGGCTTCTAGATGGGCTGCGCCAACCTCTAGCATGAAAACTTCCGGCGCGAGTGCCAAATATTAGACGCGTCGCACAGAGAAGTGTAAGCTCCACGGCCTGTCGAAAAACAGCACAGCTAAATTGATTCGCATATTGCCATCTCCGACATCGGGCAGACGCGATGCTAATTTTAGCCGCTTCTTCTCATATAGGATTTCGGCGTCTGTCGCGGTGTTCACAACTTGAACCGTGGACGGAATGCCCCGGTTACAGCCCCCCGACTAATCTCGCTCCCAAGGGATACGGACAGCGAGGTCGAGCCCGCATATCACTTTCGGATTATTTGTGTAAGGGAAATCGTGAAGGGCGTACAGAGAAGGGCGTTGGAGGATTGTTTGCAGCCAAACTTATTCTCTAAATTGGCAACTAAACCACATGGTCCAGAGGATTTCGCGGTTTTTTCTCGTCATTCTATTGTCGGGCTCGGTCGTGGCCACCGGGCAAGAGGAGCGAGAGGCGTGTCTAATTTCTCTGGCCGAGGAAGAAGTCTCATGTCCAATGTCGGCGCAGCAACGATTTCACTGGGTCGTAAAGAGTACGATGGGTCCCGAAAGTCTCACCGCGGGGCTGTTAATGGCGGGTATTGCGACCGGAAGGGACACACCCGAGGAATATGGTCCGCACTGGGACGGATTCAGCAAGCGCTACGGCATGCGGCTCACCGGTATAGCTACAAGCAGCGTGCTGGAGGCCGGTTTTGGCTCTCTCTGGAACGAAGATCCGAGATATTTTCGTGCAGCCGAAAAGCCCGTGAAAGGTCGAATCCAAAACATTCTGGTGATGACATTCGCGGCGAAGCGCGCTGATGGGAGTTTGGCGCCGGCTTACGCTCGATATATCGGTAAAACCGGAAGCAACTTCCTTTCGAATGCGTGGCGTGCAGACGGAGTCTCCAGCGTAAACGACGCGTGCGTGCGGACCACTCTCGGCTTCCTAGGACGCATGGGCAGCAACGCTTTCGCCGAATTTTGGCCCGATATCAGAAAGCACATATTTCACCGGAAACATTGAGTAGGTCTGTCAGGGTCGCCTTTAGGGGGCAACCAGCCGGACATCTATCGGGTAAATACTGCACTTCACGGCAAAAAGCGCGGTATGTAGTTCGGCGAGCCGTTAATTTAGAATCCAGTCCACATGTCGACCATTTCCCAGCCCACATGGACCTCGACATATAGGAATTGGTATGGATCTTTTCCGCATCCTTGTTGTTGACGACCACCAGGCCGTCCGGCAACGAGTGCGCGCCTTGCTATCGTCAAATGCCCACTGGCTGGTGTGCGGTGAGGCTGAAGACGGCCTCCAAGCGGTCGAACTGGCGACAAAGTTGCGACCGGACGTTGTCTTAATGGACATATCCATGCCCCGAATGAATGGCATAGAGGCAACCAGAAGGATTCGGCGAGACGCGCCCGAATCTGAAGTAATTCTCATGAGTCAGAATGATCCAGCGATAGTCTTGGGACAGGCGGCGGAATTAAAAGCTATAGCTCATATTGCCAAAGCCGATCTGGCCCGAGATTTGCTGCCGACAGTTGAAAGCGTCTTTGCCGGTCGAAGCGGAGATAAATCTGGAAAGGCGCGCGACCCCGAGCAAGGGGTGAAGGAGGAGGAATTACAAAATAACTCGGAACCAGAACTGGCGGACCAAGCGAAGGGTCTGCTGGCTGCTATTGTCGATTCCTCTGACGATGCCATCATCAGCAAAAATCTAAATGGCATCATTATGAGTTGGAACACGAGTGCCGAGCGCTTGTTCGGCTATACATGCGAAGAAGCGATAGGCCAGCACATCACCCTGATAATTCCCAAGGATCGGCGGGATGAGGAAGCGAATATTCTGCATCGTCTCAGGCGAGGCGAGCGAGTCGATCATTTTGAGACTGTTCGCTTGCGTAAAGATGGAACACCACTTGACCTCTCTCTTACGATTTCTCCCGTGAAGAATAGCTCAGGCCGCGTGGTAGGCGCGTCAAAAGTGGCGCGGGACATCTCCGAACGAAAGTGGATCGAACAAACGCTGGCGGAACGGGTCCGACTGCTCGATCTGAGCAACGACGCGATCTTTGTTCGTGACAGGGCTGACCGCGTTACGTACTGGAACAAAAGCGCGTGCGAGCTGTACGGCTATCCGTCTGAGGAAGCAATGGGTCGTGTCGCACATGAGCTGCTACGCACCGAGTTTCCCGAGCCGCTGGAGAAGATTATCGAACAACTACTCCGGGACAATCGCTGGGCCGGTGAACTTGTTCACAGACGTAAGGACGGTAGCAAAATCATCGTAGCCAGCCGTTGGGCACTTGATCGAAACGGAGGTGGGAGCCGAAAATGCATCCTCGAAACCAACAATGACATCACGCAAGAGAAGCAAAGGGAAGAGGCGTTGCGTGAAAGCGAGAACCGATTCCGTGCGTTGACCGACGATCTTGAAGTCCAGGTGAGCTGCCGGACTCGAGAGTTGGAGCAGCGCAACACTGAGATCCTCCAGCAATCTGAACAGCTTCGGGAGCTATCGAATCGTTTGCTGAAAATCCAGGACGAAGAGCGACGACATATTGCCCGCGAATTGCACGACAGTGCTGGTCAACTTATCGTAGCGCTGGGCATGAATCTTGCTGCCATGGCACCGCGCGCAAAACGAGATCCATCGCTTGCTCAAGCTCTTGAAGACACCCAGAATTTGGTCCAGCAGCTGAACCGAGAGATTCGCACAACTTCTTATTTACTGCATCCTCCCCTGTTGGACGAAAGTGGTTTGCCTCAAGCGATTCAGTGGTATGTGCAGGGGTTAATGGAACGTAGTGGCCTGGAGATTACGCTCGATATTCCTGATGATTTCGGCAGACTCTCTGCCGACCTTGAATTGGCCATGTTTCGTATTTTGCAGGAATGCCTGACCAACATTCACCGCCATTCTGGCAGCAAGACTGCGACGATTCGGCTATCTCGAAGTTTCGAAAGTGTTGCCCTGGAAATTCAGGATAACGGCAAGGGAATCCCACTCGAAAAGCTGGATGGGATCCATGCGCAGCGTTCCGGCGTAGGCTTCGCCGGGATGCGAGAGCGTGTTCGTCATCTCAAAGGCATTATGGATATTCACTCGAGTGGCACGGGCACCACGGTCTCGGTCACCTTGCCGGTTTCGAGGATCGACCCTTCGGAGCCAGAACATATGCCCCAAAAGTTCGAGATCGCTGGATAAGCTGTGCGCGTCAACAAGCAAAGATGACGGGGAACAGTGCGGTCATTCTTTGGCAGCCACCGAAGTACTCGATCACCGTGCCCCCACGCCGAGGAACTCTGCTAGGTCAGCCCGGATGCTTGTCCCGACGAATCACGGCAATCGAAGTGGTGATCGCCTGAACCAGCGTTGAGGAGCGTCTCTTGCTGCACAATGAAGAAAGCGATAACCTCTACCCGTTGGTGGAAGGGTGAAATGCCTCGCAGACGGCGAGCAGTCATCACGGGTGGAGCGCGCGGTATCGGGTTCGGTGTCGCGACGGCGATGCTGGACGCTGGTTACGATGTAACCGTAACGGGCTTTTCTGAGGAGGAGGTCGCTGCTGTACCAGAACGGGCCCACCTTTCGGCGATCAGACTCGACGTAACTCAGGCAGAGTCGGTTACAGAGATAGTGGAGCGGTTTGACGAGCTTGATGCGTTGGTCAACTGTGCAGGCGTCATTTTCCGGGATGGCGCCGAATACGATATCAACATCTTTCAAAAAGTCATTGACGTCAACCTCACCGGTACGATGCGAATGTGTGTCGCTTCCCGCCCAAAACTGGCGGCTGCGCGGGGAACGATCGTCAACACCGCCTCGATGCTGTCATTTTTTGGGGGTCCTCTGGTACCGGCCTACACCGCATCGAAAGGCGGCATTATGCAACTTACGAAGTCCTTGGCCGTGGCGTGGGCGCCGGACGGCATCAGGGTCAACGCCATTGCTCCCGGTTGGGTTGCGACCGAGATGACACGGGGCCTCGTCTCGGACGAGACGCGCTCCGCCCACATCCTCGAGCGCACGCCGCAGAAACGATGGGGCGATCCAGCTGACATTGCTGGAGTCGTCGTCTTCCTTTGTTCGGACGCAGCGCGTTTCATCACCGGTGCGATATTACCGATCGACGGGGGCTACGCAGCTACTTGAGTACGAGGTTCACCATCATGGAGGATGCCGTCATTAAGCGCACAGAGAATAAACGCACAGAATTGCAGCCGAACGATGCACAGGATCGCATTCCTTACAGACATCCTCAACCCAAAGAATCGTTCCCCGAACTCGTCATTCCCCATGCCATCCCGCACGACGAACGGCTCTGGGTTCCACAAAAGGAGAATGTGTGGTTTCGTCCACTCTGTCTTTCAGCCAGCCGTGGTTATTGGGTCAATCTGCTGCGCGTGCGGAAGTCTGGAGTTCTGTCTCGCCATCGCCATCCGCAGCCCGTGCATGGCTATGTTCTGAAAGGAAGCTGGCACTATCTGGAACACGATTGGAGTGCCAGTGAAGGGTCTTATGTTTACGAAGCCCCTGGAGAAACGCACACTCTCGTGGTCGAAGCCGATGTCCCGGAAATGATCACGCTGTTTCAGGTGAACGGAGCCATGATCTATGTCGACCCGGATGGCGCGGTGCTTGGCTACGAAGACGTCTTTACGAAGATTGACCTTTGCCGCCGACACTTCGCCGCAACCGGACTGGGCGACAGTTTTGTTCAACAGTTCATTCGGTGACCGGAGCACGCCAAGGATGTTCGATCTCGTCTTGACGAGGGGATGAAAGCATCCACAAGAGAAATGTGATCGGAGAGGGCTTTCGAATTTATGTGGTTATCAACAGACCCGAGGTCAACGCGCAAGCGACAGGATAAGGCCATCAAGCGTCGCCGGGCGGAAGACCGTCTTCCGCTTAGAAGGTAATCTGTTTCCAACGGCGGAAATTCCGACGACGCGTCACCACAAACTCCACACTCTCAACCCGGTGAGAGAATGATTACGCAATATCGTGCAGAGGCGCCGGATGAAAAGCCATGCGCACCGATCGGAGTTCGGTCGATGCCGAACTCTTCAGGCAAGAATGGATCACGTGATAATCGTAGCAGTATCCGCAAAGTATCAATCCGCAGCATCCCCTGCTGCAGCTAGAACAAATCGATGCACCACAATGGGCGCACTCCGCCACAGCCGCTTGCCCGCACCGCCGCTCCCGCTCTTCGGAACCGTATTCAATTGTGCAGAATAGCGTCATATTGGATTTGGATTCGCTTCTACGGAAATAGTTTGCTATGGGTTGAGCGCTCGAGAAAGATTAGGGCCAAAGTACAGCATTTCTTGTAGTGCGAACCGCGGCGAATCATGAATGTCGAACGTAGTCAGAGCTCCGGTGTCGTAGTGAGTGTGTTTCTCGCCAGAACCACCGTCCTCAAGGTCGATTATCCTTGGCCAGGAATCGCTATACACTCACAACCCTTAGGAACTTATCGTCAATCACCGGCATCTTTTCTGTTAGAGTGTCTCGTCAATTCGGGGGTGGGGCATGCGACTCAGCACTGCCTGGCCGGCCTTTCTATTCCTCTTTTTGTGTTTCGAGATGGCGTGGCCAGCGTCGGCTCAGAACGTCCGACTGTACGTGGACAACAGCGAGGGTGACGACGTCAGCGTCATCGACCTGAAGACGCTGAACACCGTTGATGATATCCGTCTGGCAGCCAAAGTTCACGGGCTGGCGATTCAGGCAAATGGGCGACGACTGTTTGCGACCATCGAATCCGACAACACCCTGCGCGTCGTAGATACCGCAACCAACAAGGGCATCGCGGCGATCAAGCTGACGGGACGTCCGAACCAGTGCGCGGTCACGCCCGACGGCCACTATGTGGCGGTGCCGATCCGCGACAACAATGCAGTGGACATTGTGGACGTGCAGCAGAAGAGGGTGGTGAAGACATTGCCGGTGAGAGAGCCACACAACGCGTTCAACGCTGGCAGCAATCGCTACCTGTACGTGAGCGCGATGGGAGCGAACCAGATCAACGTCATCGACCTGACGACGATGGCATACTCGGTGAAGGTGCCGGTCGGAGGAATTCCCCGGCCGTACGTCGTGACGCCCGACGGCAGAACGATGTACGTCGCGGTAACCGACCTGCACGGTTTCATGAAGGTGGACGTGGCCAATGGGAAGATGCAGCGCGTAACGATGCCGGCCGAAAACCACACGCCGAAGGAGCGTCCTTTCGAGCCGAGCAACACGCTCACACACGGGCTCGCGCTGTCGCCGGATGGGACGGAGCTGTGGGTCACGAGTCTGTTGGACAATAGCCTGTACGTCTACGACGTGAAAGCGAACAAGGTCACGGGACGGGTGCAGGTCGGCGATGGGCCGAACTGGGTGACGTTCTCCCCGGATGGGAAGTATGTGTGCGTGAGCAATACCGGGACAGATGACGTCTCGATTATCGACGTGCGGGCGCGGCGCGAAATAAAGCGGGTGAAGGTGGGGAAGGCACCGAAGCGGGTCGTGGCCGCGGTGCTCGGAGAATAGCGAGGCGCTTGCCAAGGACACCTTGCTGACTTCAGGGAGAGTCGGTACTCTTGCCCGGTTCTTCCGGTGGAAAAGGATGTATTGTGATGGGAGAGCTGCATTTGAGTGACGGGCAATGGAAAAGCTCAGGTTTCTGATTTCTCTTCCGACAAGCAAGAATGACTTCCAACTAGCGCAGGCTTCCTCCGCAGAGCAGACGGGCCAGAAACGGGCGATTGACTTGGAGATCGTCTACGCCGATAACGACGCAATACTGCAAAGTACGCAAGTTCTGAAAGCGATCCAGGTTCCTGTCGGAGCAAGACCAGACGCGATTGTGATCGAACCAGCTAGCGGAACTGCACTGCCTCAGGTGGCGCGAGCGGCTTGTGCTGCGGGAATAGGATGGGCCGTGTTGAACCGGGCTCCGGACTACATTCCAGAGCTCCGCAGAACATCGAGTGCACCAGTCTTTTCGATCAGTTCGGATCACGTTGAGATTGGTCGTATTCAAGGAAGACAATTTGCCGCGTTGCTTCCAAACGGCGGCTCGGTTCTCTATATTGAAGGACCCTCGCATAGCGCCTCAGCCAAAAACCGCACGCTGGGAATGTTGGAGACGAAGCCCTCAAATATCCAGGTCACGACTTTGAAGGGCCAGTGGACGGAGGAGAGTGCCTGGAAAGCGGTGCGTTCCTGGTTGCAACTTACAACCTCGCGAAGGGCGGCTCTCGACGTCGTCGGCGCACAAGACGACTCGATGGCGATGGGCGCACGCAAGGCCTTTCAGGAGATAGCGCATGAAGGCAAATGGTCGAGCTTACTCTTCACCGGCTGCGATGGACTACCGAACACGGGTCAAGCATGGGTGAGGAAGGGATTGCTCGCCGCAACGGTTTGCATTCCACCAATTGCGGGCCAGGCGATCGAGAATCTCATAGAGTCGATTCAGAATGGAACAGAGCCACCGGAATACTCGGCGACCACGTCCTTTTCAATCCCCCCTCTGGATGCACTGAGTGCGCGGAAGTCATAACTTGCTGCACTTCGGGGGAGGGCTGTTCAACGTCTCGTTTGTGCGTCGCCCACCATCCGATCCGACCGCCGCAACGGTGAAAGACCATTTGGCAATGTTCTGCTCCAGTAGCCCAACCGAGGTTGAGGCCAGGGAACTTCTTGGCTTGTTTCGTAAAATAGCTAGCTTCTCCGAGTCAAATTAACGTTCAGTGGCGGAGGAACATTCTCGCCTTTGCGTTGGCGTTGCAGGCGCTCCAGCTGATCCATCGCTCGATATAATTCTCGGTCCAGCTGGGACTCGTACCGCAGAAGCTTGTCCGTTGCACCGGCGGGCAGGCTAAACCTCCGGGCCGATCGAACGCGGCTCCATAGCGCTATTATAGGGTTGGAGGTCATCATGCCGGAGTTACCTAGGTAACCACTAAGATGGTGCGCGCGGAGGGTTGATGGTCAACGGTAGCCGATTGATTACATTGGCAACGACAAAAGGAAGAAGAATAGAAAATGCAATCAATCCGGAATGTCAGCCTTGTGAAGCAGCCAGCATTCTGTTCACTCCGAAGAAGCTCAAACGCAAACGTGGTGAATGAACTCTCCGTGACCGATGTAATCGCATGCCACGGTTTCCTCTTCTCAATGTCCCATACAGTTGTGCTCCAATTGAATGTATGGTTGCCCGGTTATTGATGTCGCTAGTGCTGTTGTCTGCGACGGTGGCGGAGAATCCTGCTGTTGTTGCTGCCCGGCTGGATCGCCGGGAAACGCAGTTGGAGAACCTGTATGCCGACTATTGGCGCACCGAGTACAAAATCGCCATGGGGGAGCACGGATTCTCGTCACGGCCGATTCAAGAGGAAATTCGTACGGTTGTCTCCGACGATATTTTCCTCCGAGAACTCAACCACACGGGTTTCTCCGACCCCCTGCTGAAGGCAAGACGCAAGCTGTTTCTCAATGAGGCTATCTACACCAAGATCACGAATGATCCCGTTTTAACCGCTGTTGTAGAGCAGATCACTCAGCAAGAGAACGCCGTTCGCTACATAGTCGGCGATCGGCAGCTGACCCGTGCCGAACTCACCGATCTTCTGGCGCACAATTCCGATCGAACGCTGCGTGAGCAGGCATGGCGGGCCACCAGCCAGATCACTACTGCAAACAGCGAGCGCATTCAAGCCGCTATCAAACTACGCAACCAGCTCGCAAGAAAATATTCTTCGAAATTATTCTCCACTTTTATGTTGCAGCGCAAGGGCATGGAGGTCCAGGCGCTGTTTGAGTGGTTTGAGGTCATTAGGGAAGAGACCGAGCCCGAATACCAGCGCTTGCTGGAAAAAATGCGCCGCGAACTCGGCGTTTCCCAGATTGAACCTTGGGATCTGGAGTTCTATTTCTCACACTTTACCAACGAGTTTGAATCCCAGAAGTTCCCAACCGAGGATGGTTGGGCGAAGGCTAAGCAACTCACGGCCGGTTTAGGATACGACCTCGATCCCGTGGAGATGCACGTTGCCGACCTGAGCTTTGGCGGGGCCGCGTATCCGGTGTTTTATGGAAGGGAAGTAAAAGTTTTGGCAAACCGATACACGGGGACCTACTTTTATGACCGGTTGTTGCATGCCACCGGCCATGCACTGCATTACCAGATGATGGCAGAGCCTTCCTTTCTGCTACGCAACAATTATGCGGAACCGATGGACGAAGGAATGGCACAGGTGATCGCACTGATGCTGTATCGTCCAGAGGTGAACACGAAACTATTTGCGCTAACCGCAGAGCAGGCAAGGATCGTCGGTGAAACCTATCGACTCAAGTCGCTCTTCACTGTCCGAAATACGATAGCTGACTCTCTTTCGGAATTTGAGGCGTATGCCGACCCCGACCAAGACCCCTCCGCTGTTTATAACCGCATCCATGCCAAATATCTTGGCGTCGATATGCATAACACCGCGGTGTGGGCCTTCAACCCGATGTACGGTTCCGATCCCATCTACCTGCAAAGCTTTGTCGTAGGCGAGATGGTGGCGCACCAGATTCAGCACAAGACTGACCAAGAGTTTGGAATACAATGGGATAGCAGGGCGGGCAAGTACCTGAAAACCAGCTTCTATTCTCGCGGAGCTGCGAAGACAATGGATAACCTGATGCGAAGTGGAACGGGAGAATCCCTGACTCCGCGTTACCTGATCCATTTCTTGCAGAACTCGTCCGAGAGGGCGTCTTTCCAGGACCGAGATGCTGGTGCTCGCAGAAAAACTGGCGAATAAGATCCTATCTCGAGGCCGCATTCAGCAGATGTTGCTCATACAGCGCCGCAGTTGTGGAAAGCATCTAAACTGATCAATGAGCCACAAGTTCAAAGAGTATGAACGGATTGGTTTGACCGCGCTTGTGATCTTCGCAGCTTTATGTGTCGTCAGCTGCAACGGGCAGGATTTCGGTTTTTTGCAGCTGACACCTCAAGACCTCTGCAAGTGTCTGTCCCTTGAGCCTGACATCGCTGATTACAGGCATCTGGCGAAGCATGTCCCAATCCCTAATATCGCTGCCCAAGAAGTCTCGGTGGGAATCGTTCTTACCTGGCCCCAAGACCCGGTTATACCTCCTGACGCGCCGCGAACTGGACGCGAACTGGAGGTTTTTCACATGGCGAACGCATTTTTGCAAAATGCGAGTGTCAACGCTGTGGACTGTGATGTTGTCATGGAGATTTCGCAAACTGCGGACAAGAGTTCGCCCCGTATGATCGTGGAAACACCGGTCGATAGTGAATATTGTAGGGCGCGTCAACATATGCAAGCGCAACTAAAGCAGCGCGGCTTTCGTCTTGACTCGCAACATGGAGGGGAACTTCCCCAGGCATTGCCGGTGGATGTTGTAGGAATGGCATTTGAAGACTTTGAGCATGATCGTGGGCCCGTGGCGACTTTATGGGAACTTCATCCTGCAATTGTGAATCTACACTGAGTCGTTCCCGAGATTACAGGCTCGACTGCCAGTGGCCATTTTCTGGTCCTCCCATCGAGGCGAACGTTCCCACCTCAGTAGGAGATTCATAATGCAGCAGCCAAATGTAAGCCGTAAAGCCCACGATCGAGCCTGCGATGACCAGATAAACCAGTGCGAACCAGGCCTCCACGAAACCGCCTGTGCGTGGAAGCTTTTGAATTCTTACGCGTCTGTGAAGCAGTGCTCCGCACATGAGGTCAAAGAGATGGCTTGTTGAAAAAAGCCGCTGTATTCACAACCCTGTGGGACGCTGCCCACGGGGAGGTTCTCGAGGGCCTTGGTCGGCGTAAACGCCTGATTCCACTATCTGGAAATCGCGCCGGCTTCGTCGTAAAAAGTGCTGGGCGTGAAAATGTGGGCAAGCCCTCAGGCCGCAGATTCCGGGTAGGGCTAATCCACGTTTTTCACCAGCCCACCAGCACCAGAAAATGAGGTGAAAGTCGGGGTCTCACCTGTTGTTCAACAAAAATGATAATGACTCGGGGTAATATACGAAACGTCTGACCAATTTCACCCTCGCATCTGGGGAACACATGGCATATCCGCAAAGCGATAGGACCGAGCAATTGTCTGTGGTACGCCGAATCAATGGTCACTTGGCATTTGGATTGATCGGGTTGGGTGTAGTATTCGCTTCACTCGGCCTTGGCGAAGCCGTATATCGAGTCGCTTTCCTCGATTTCGATGGAGCAACCGATCGTCTTCCGATCGAGATGTTATTCGGACTAGCCTTTGCCTCTTTGACCGTCAAACTGCTTAGAAGGATTTACCAAAATCGAAGGGCGACTTCCGCGAGAATTGCTTTGATTCGACATCGGAACTACAAGATTCGTCACGCGGTGGAGGCAATAACGCGCGCGCCATCGGCAATAAACCAGCAGGCGATCCGTGTGATTCGCGAAGAAGTAGAAGGAATTGAGTGGACGTTGACCGAGATTTCCTCGTGAGTCGATCCTCGATAAGCGAAGACTGCAAGCATGGTTGAATTTTCGCCCGTTATCCGTCGTATAATTAAAGCAGTGAGAAACCATGAAGAATACGGAGTTCGTTGTGAAAGTGATTCGCGGTAGTGGTACGCAATATGTGGGGCGCGTTGATCTGATACCCATCCGAACCACACCTAATCGTAAACTGGCCCTGGTTATGGGAAGATTCACTGCTGAAGACGCGGTCAAGTCTCTTCGAAACTCCCGCTGCAGCCCGGAGCTAGTTCCAGTACGACTTCTTGCTTAGAGGCCGCCAGTCCTTTGGGTCCCGCAGCGCCTCGCCGAACGCTATGGTCGGCCAGGAAACGCCTTTATGGAGAAATCGAAGGATCAGGATCGAAGCAAGGGCGCGATGGAACAGGACCAGCAGAACCACGGCGGTAATACCAGATAGCTTGGTCTACTCGTCCCGCAGTGCCACCATGGGATCAACCTTCATCGCTCTCCGAGCAGGGACGTAAATGGCGATCGCGGCAACCGTCAGCAAGATCGCTGCCATCAACGAGAGATTCAGCGGATCGGCCGGGGAAATTCCGAAGAGCAAGCTTCTCATCAAGCGACTCACCGTTATTGCTCCCGCAATTCCGATAGTTAACCCGACCGCGAGAATCCAAACACTTTGGCTTAGGACCATCAGCAGAAGCCGATGCCGCTGCGCGCCCAGCGCCATTCGTATGCCAAATTCATGTGTCCGCTGGCCCACCGAATACGCAATGACGCCGTAAATGCCTACCACGGACATAAGCAGAGCGAGTGCGGCGAAGGTGCCTAGCAACATGAGTACGAACCGGCGGCGCTCCAGCGACCCCGAGACTATTTGGTCCATGTGCAATACGCTGACGGGCTGGTCGCGATCGACCGACCAGATCTGATCCCGAATGCTCGCCGCAAGACTGGGCACATCCGGAGTACATCGCATAATGACGTAGGTGGTCAGCGTGCCTGGAGAAAACTGGGCGAAGCTGTAGTAAATTGCGGGCTGGGTACCCGTCTCCAGGGAGTCTTGCTTGACATCTGACACTACGCCCACGATTTCGCCAGGCAGTGGCGGCCCCCAGTCTTTCAGCACCACCCGTTTCCCCAGGGCACTTTCCTCTGGCCAGAAGCGCTGTGCCATAGTTTGGTTAATTACCAAGGCGGTGAGGCTCCCCGAAGTGTCCTGCTGCGTAAATGTTCTTCCGGCTAGCAGGCGTATTCCCAAGGTGCGGAAATATTCTGGACTAGCGGTCAGAATCTCCGCCTCCGGTTCGTTCCCCGGCTCGTAGACGTGACCCTCGAGTTCCAGATCGGTACTAGGAACTGGATCGAACGGCAGCGTCCCCGCGACAGCAACCGATTGAACTCCGGCCATGGCCCGAAGGCGCTCCAGAACGGAATTCACAAACTGTGTCCGCTCGAAGAGCTCCGGATACCGGGAGTCTGGTAACGACAGCCGAACCACCGAAAGATGCGAACTGTCGAAACCGGGATCAACCCGTTGCAGCAGAATGAAGCTTCGGATAAGCAGACCAGCCGCAGCGAGCAACATCATGGCGAGCGCCAATTCCGAGATCACCAGGAACGAACGAAAGCGCTGACGGCGCAACGAGGCGGTGTTGCGACTACCCTCCACAAGATGTGCCTGCAAGTTCAGTCTCAAAGCTTGTATTGCGGGAACGCTTCCGAACAGGACCGACGCCAACAATGAGACCGTGAATACGAAGAGAAGGACTCGCAGGTCGATCAGGGGAGTCGTCAAGCCGGGGATGGCAGCAGGATAACTGGCAAGTATCACCTTCACCGACCACAGCCCGAAAAGGCATCCAGTCGCACCGCCGAGAATTCCCAGTAACACGCTTTCGGTCAAGAGTTGCCGTGCCAGACGCAAAGGAGTGGCCCCTAAAGCCGCACACACCGTGATTTCCTTTTGGCGTGCGACCGAGCGCGAAAGCAGAAGGTTGGCGACGTTCGCGCAGGCAATCAAGAGCACGAAGGCAACCGCACCCAACAGAATCAGCAGCGTGGGGCGAATGCCGGAAACGAGGTTATCCTGCAGGCGCTCTGCTCGGAATGTGAATCCAGGATCGACGTTTTGATTCTCCTGCTGAACTTGGAATGAAATCGCCTGCAAATCGGCATGGACAACCTCGCTCGCAATGCCGGCTTTGACGCGCGCAAGGGTAGTAAATAGGTGGGCACGGCGGTTCTGCGGGAAAGCCATCTCCTCGGTGAGAGGAGCCCACGCCTGGGACGATTCCGGAAAGGAGAATCCCATCGACATTACACCGGCAACGCGATGAGGCTCCCCATGGAGGATAATTATTTTGCCGACGATCTCGCGGTCCGATCCGAAATGATGCTGCCAGAGCCCGTAACTGAGGATCACGACTTTTTCCGTTTTTCCTCGGAACTGCTCCTGGGCGAATCCCGGCCCTAGCAACGGCGTTGCCCCAAGCAGCGGCATAAAATCCTGCGAAACGAATGCAGTGTCGATCTGCTCCGGCGGCGCCGCTTGCCGCGTGTCACTCAAGTTCTGTGAAAAGATGCGATAACAGGCAACTTGAGAAAACACGCGATTGCGTTCGCGCACATCGCGAAATGTCGCTCCGGTCATATTCGCCGGGCGTTGATGGTACTCCTGCAAGCGTACGATCTGGCCAGGATGCCGGAGAGGCAGTGGTCGGAAAAGAACGGCATTTACGACACTAAAGATCGCTGTATTCGCCCCAATTCCAAGCGCCAGGGTGATCACTGCCACAGCCGTGAAGCCGGGAGCCTTCCACAACATGCGAAATTCGTAGCGCAAATCCTGAAGCAAAGTTTCCATAGCTTTCACCCGCAACTGCTTGCCCCGGACTGAACCGATCACATCAAGCCCTTCACGTCGGCAAGTGACGGGCAGTTGCGATCACGGGAATATGGACGGCTGGCTTTGGAAACTGTGAGCAGATCTGGGACTGCCGACCCATTATTGACTCGAACTCTCTGGAGCTTCCCTGAACTGAGGCACATCTTGCGGGTATTCCTCTTCAGAGCATGGAAATTGGCGATTCGGGGGAGTTCGCCAGACTTGGAAATGCATGAGGAAGCAGCGATATTCGAGGCGTAAAATCTCGACGCAATGAGATCCTCTTGTCGAGGGATGGGCCGGAGTTCGATTGTGCAACCTGGCTGCACAAAGCGCGCTCAATGCCCAAGGATCAGTTCAAGCGGGAGGTGGAGAAGGAACTGACCGGGCGGGAGTCGGAACCGTGGGAGATTATCTACTTCAAGCTTTACAAGACCCAGATCCCAGTGGTCAAGCAGGCCATCGAGACGGCAGCTCTGATGCTGGGAACGGACAAATCGCGCGGATACTGCCTTGAGATGGTCTGCGCGGACTTTCTGGCGGGAGCGAACCTCGAAAACGACTACCCAACCGTGCTGCTGCAGTCCGTTTCACGCTTCTTCAAGTTTTTTGGCCCGACGATCAACGCCAGGCATTTCTAAACGAAGTTACCGAGCAAGCTTCGTGAGCTCGATTCGTCCCAAGCGACCGCGCCTGCGGCTGGAAATCAAGCTCTGCGATCAGCTCCGAAAACAAGTGCTCCGCCGCGATGGTTGGAGATGCCAGGTCTGTGGTTCCAGACAAAACCTGCAAGTCCATCACAAACAATTCCGCAGCCATCTGGGCGACGACGACGATTCCAATCTGATTACCCTATGTGCCGGCTGTCACGAAGCGCAGCATCGGTCGCGTTGAACACTCGGTCTAGGGTGTCAGCTGTCGGCACGGTACAAGAGGTGGCAGCATGCAATGTGCCATCAGGAGCGATTCCGAGCATTCACCGTCTAGTCTTTGTCTTTGTTGGGACGAAGAAGAATGTCTCGAAGGAACGAAGAAGAATGTCTCGAAGTTCGGCCCTAAAATCGGTTCAGCGCCGACTCATTATTCAGCAACTTGCGCGAGAAAAAATGTTGAGTGCGACCAGATCAGAGTTAGCGTGAGTGTTCGCGCTTGCACACCTTCCTGCTGGTGTTTCCACAATACTTTTAGACACCTTTGCGCCTTTCTGTGGGGCTCGTTGGCTATGTTCTCCTACTCGAGGTCACGCCAAAAATGCGATCACAGGGGCGTATACTCTACCCGCCTCGCGTTAACAGTGCGACCAAGTCGTGTTCCTCGCCCCCGCTCAAACCTGTTGCGGGACGGAGACGGGATCGCTAATGAGGGCGGTGTGTGAATGATCGTACCCCGTTTGCTCGATGGTTGTGTGCGAGCCATTCTCCTTGCAGGCCTGGTGTCGGCTGTTCCGATCGGTGCGCAGATCCAGAACGGGGAAGTCGTGGGGCTCGTGACTGACTCTTCTGACGCCGTCCTGGTCAATGCAACGATCAACGTTCTGAATCTGGAAACCAATCGCAATCTGGTAGTTCGGAGTAATGAGTCCGGCCTTTTCTCGGCCGGACAATTGATGACTGGAAGGTACGTCCTTAAAGTCTCGGCCAGCGGTTTTGCAACTTCTACCAGCAGCATATTGACGGTGAAAGCCGGAACAGTCCTACGCATTGATTTCACACTCAAAGTAGCTGGTCGTCGTGAAGCGATCGAGATCAGCAACACATCTCAGTCTGCCAATCCAGTCAATACCGAGAATGCCAGACTCTCTACAACAATAGATTCAGTCCAGGTCGCGGACCTTCCTTTGAACGGGCGTAATGTATACGACCTGGTGCAGTACGTTCCGGGTGCGGTCAGTGTTCGCGGCGTTATTTTTGAAGAAGGCAGCCAGGCAGTGGTGAATGGTGTCCGCGAAAACTTCGGGGGGTTTCTTGTCAACGGTGTCTCGAACACAGGCTTGAGCGGTGGCGTTGTCAATCGACCGATCGTCGATACGATTCAGCAAGTGCAGGTACTCACGCTGAACAACTCGGCTGAGTTTGGTGGGAGCGCCGGTGCAGTGACCAGCCTTGTCACCAAGTCCGGGACGAATCACTTCCACGGGAGCGCGTGGTGGTTTTTGCGCAATGATGCTCTGGATGCAAATTCGTTCTTCGCCAACCACGACCCCAACCCGGCTAACCGGATCAAGCCAGCGGT
>Ga0163162_10001237_pt1 | contig 23878 bp, 23 predicted proteins | sample S55metaG_FD_115310 | JGI IMG/M metagenome (GOLD analysis project Ga0163162, IMG submission 115310) | Switchgrass rhizosphere microbial communities from Kellogg Biological Station, Michigan, USA - S5-5 metaG | ecosystem: Host-associated > Plants > Roots > Rhizosphere > Soil | place: USA... | reverse complement strand
TATAATTAGTTTTAGAAGGAATGGAAAGTTCTTAGTCAGTCGACGTGAATTATATTTAAACTTTTTGTTTAAATAGCTTGCGAATAACTGTCATGTTTTCTTTTCGAAGAATTAAGTGTAGTTAAGAAGGGTAGAAGAAGTCTAAAAAAATCCGCCGCTTTGAATTGCGTAATAAAAGGTACGTATTATTTTATCATAAATCCTTTTTTTCTTGTAACGCTTTTCTTACTTCAGAAAATCGTTTATTGAAGTTGTTATTCTTTTTAAACACTGTTAAACGGGTGATCAGGAAAAAGCAGTCGATATTTTGCGGCAGCTGCTCAAAATCCCTTTTGCATGGACAATGAGCAACAGTCTTCCTCTATACAGGATGCATTACTATTGGAAGCCCTTGCAAAACAACCGACGGTTTCAGCAGATGATTCAATAGATCGGCATATTTATTCCTAATGTGCGGGCGCCGGCGTATGGATGCCTTCCGCAATTTCTTCGATCATTTTCTCATTAAAAGCTTTGAGGTCCTTCGGACTTCTGCTCGTCACTAATCCATTGTCAACAATCACTTCCCTGTCGTGCCAATTTGCACCGGCATTCTTAACATCGGTTTGAACTGACGGATAGGATGTCATATCTCTTCCTTCAAGGAGACCAGTTTCAATTAAAAGTTGTGGACCGTGACAAATCGCTGCTACTGGTTTTCCAGTTTCAAGAAAATCTTTAGCAAACTCCACGGCCTCTTTGTTTGTTCTTAATTTATCGGGGTTCAAAACACCTCCTGGAAGCATCAAAGCGTCATACTCAGCGGCCTTTGCATTTGAAATATTTTTGTCAACGGGAAGCTCGATGCTCCAATGGTCATGATTCCAACCTTTCACTTTTTCCTGTTGCGGGGATACGATGTGTACGGTGGCGCCGGCTTCCTCAAGAGCTTGCTTCGGGCTTGTTAATTCGATTTCTTCGAAGCCATTGTCAGTAAGAATAGCTACTGTCTTTCCTTTCAACTTTTCCATGATCTGATATTTAATGTAAAGAATAGGTTGTCAGAAAAACTCAACAAAAACCAGACCCGTGAATCAGGACGAATGTTCCTCAATATTTCGAGGACGATCATTTATCCGGCGAATTCCCCATTTTTTAGATGACAAAAAACTAGAGAGACCTGTTGTTTTTCTTGTAAATCCAAAAGAGTTACGAAATAATTTCACGTAACTGGTAAAGAAAAGAAAAAGAGCCTTTCATTACGGGGTATAATTGCCTCATTTAAAAATTAAAGTTATGTATGCATTTAAAAACAGAATTCAACTGATCGGGAACTTGGGTGGAAAACCAGAAATTAAAAAAACGGAAAACGGAAAAAAGCTTGCACAGTTTAGCCTTGCCACCAGCGAAAATTTTCGCAATTCAAAGGGCGAATCGATCAAGGAAACTCAATGGCATCGCGTTGTCGCCTGGGGTAAAGTAGCTGAGGTTGCGGAAAAATTTCTTGACAAGGGAAAAGCTGTCGCAATTGAAGGAAAACTTGTTAGTCGCAGCTACAATGATAAAGAGGGAAATAAAAAATACATTTCCGAAGTGCAGGTGAATGAGATATTGCTTTTAGGAACAAAATGACTTTTCAAAGAAACTCCTTAAGGGACATTCGACTCACATCATAAATTTATCTCCCCATATACACCATTAGGATCTGTACATCGCTTGGATTTATTCCTGAAATGCGACTGGCTTGTCCGAGTGTCCTGGGTTTTATCTTGGTCAACTTTTCTCTTGCTTCATTTCCCAAAGCATTGATCTTTTTGAAATCAAAATTCTCCGGAATTTCAAGTTCTTCCAATTGATTCATTTTTCTCACAAGCTCTTTTTCTTTTTCAATGTAGACATCGTATTTGACTTGTATCGAAGCTTGCTCAATTTCCTCTGGCGAGAATGAATCTAAAATAGAGTGAAGCCTGGGGAGATTGGCCGCAAGATCTTTTAATTCAATATCAGGACGAAGTAATATTTTTTCCGCCCTTTGCTTTTCAGAAACGGGTGCAGAGTCGATGGAATTAAGATACGGGTTGACCTCGGCCGGTTCAACCGTATGTTCTTTCAAAAGGGCTTTTATTGTTTTGATTCCTTCTCTTTTTTCAATCACTTTGTTCATTCTCTCCTGCGAGGCCAGGCCCAATCGATAGCTCAATTCGGTCAATCTAAGATCAGCATTGTCCTGGCGTAAAAGCGTTCTGAATTCAGCTCTGGAAGTAAACATTCTATATGGCTCTTTTGTGCCTTTGCTGATCAGATCATCGATCAAGACACCAATATAAGCTTCGTTTCTTTTTAAGATAAATGGCGTAATTCCGCTGATCTTCTGGTGGGCATTTATTCCCGCCATCAAACCCTGACAAGCTGCTTCTTCATAGCCTGTTGTGCCATTGATTTGTCCTGCAAAGAACAGATTTTCAATTAATTTAGTCTCAAGCGAATATGTGAGCTGAGTCGGTGGAAAATAATCATATTCGATAGCATAACCCGGCCTGAATATTCGAACATTTTCAAAACCCGGCACAATACGAAGTGCTTCGTATTGTGTTTCTTCTGGCAATGAAGTGGAAAATCCATTGACATAAATTTCAACAGTATTCCACCCTTCCGGTTCTATAAAAAGCTGATGTCTTTCCCGGTCTGCAAAACGGTTTATTTTATCTTCTATACTGGGACAGTATCGCGGCCCTACTCCATCAATTCTCCCGGCAAACATTGGGCTTCTGTCAAAACCCGTCTTCAGTACTTCATGAACTCTTTTATCGGTGTATGTTATCCAGCAACTTTTTTGCCGGGCAGGCTTGGGCACATCCAAAAAAGAAAATCCGATTATTTCGTCGTCTCCTTTTTGCTCTTCCATTTTACCATAGTCCAGGCTTCTTCCATCTACCCTTGGAGGAGTGCCTGTTTTTAGCCGATCACTTTCAAATCCAAGCGACACGAGTTGTTCGGTTATTCCGGATGACGGTTTTTCGGCAATTCTGCCTCCCCCGAAGTTTTTCTCTCCAATATGAATCACTCCATTTAAAAAGGTTCCATTGGTAAGAACCACTGCTTTTGCCGCTATCTCGTGGCCCAGTCCTGTTATAACTCCCGTAACTATTTGGTCTTTAACCAATATTCTTCTAACCAAATCCTGGTAAAAGTCAATATTGGGCGTTTTTTCGAGTTGCTCTCTCCATTTTAATGAGAATAAAACCCGGTCATTTTGAGACCTGGGGCTCCACATAGCCGGGCCTTTGGACTTATTAAGCATTCGGAATTGGATCATTGACAGGTCGGATACTATACCCGAAAAGCCTCCCAAGGCGTCAATTTCACGCAATATTTGCCCCTTTGCAATGCCTCCCATTGCCGGATTACAACTCATTTGGGCGATTGTCTGCATATTCATAGTAATAAGCAAGACCTTTGAGCCCATGTTTGCGGCGGCAGCTGCGGCTTCGCAGCCAGCATGGCCGCCTCCAACGACTATCACGTCATACTTTGGAAACATTGCGCAAAGGTATTTTCTTCGATTGGTTAGTTGGAGTATCTTTTCAGAAAATCAATTTCTTTTTGAACTTCTTCAAATGAGCGCCCATTATTTAATAGTTCAAATTCGTAGGAGGAATAATTTTCGATGTGTTTCAGGTATTCAATGTGCTCGATTATAAAGGATTGCTGTTTTCCAGTGCTGATCAATTCAGACAGCTCGATTTGAGTTATTTTTTCCATTAAGGCCTTACAGGGTTTATACTGCGTCTTTTCAAATAATTCTTTAAAGTAGCTTTTGGCTCCAAGCACGTCTACCCTGTTTCCACGATTTTTGGTTAACTGAAGCGCTTCGACCCGAAGATTAATGAAGTTCCAACACAATTTCAACTCATTATCATCTGAAAAATTGAAATACGTCACCGGAATCACATGGTCGAATTGCCATTTTTTTCCAAAGTCCTCCCAACTCGTCCCTTTTTCAAATTGACATTCAAACCACTTTCTCATCTTTTCTATATCAAGACCAAAATAAGGGGCATAGAAGGAGGAGGGATTTTTTTCCAGGACGTAACGTCTGAGAGCAATTTGCCATTTTCTCTTTTCTCTCAATTTGATTAGTGACGGGGTAATATCGGTTTTTGCCTGCCAGCGCTTTCTGGTCATAATTCACAAAGGTAATTGTTCCATGGGACACGGTTTCTCTATGAAACTGGGATTCGTGGAACTATTGAAAATAACGCTTTAAATAGTAATCTTCTTTATTCTTCATATCCACTCGCTGTTTTTTCGTTTTGTCCTTATAGCCGCAAAGATGAAGCGCCCCGTGAAAAATTACCCTGTGAAGTTCCATTTGAAAGGATTGACCCAACTGCCGGGCGTTGTCCTGTACACGCTCAACACTTATATAGATTTCTCCGTTTAGAGGATCTCCCTCTTTTGACAAATCGAAACTTACAATATCTGTGTAAAAATCGTGATATAAATGTTTCCTGTTTATCTGCAAGAGAGATTGGTCAGAGCAAAATATATAGTTAAGGCTTTCGATTTTAATTTTTTCGTTTTCAAATAGTATAGCGATAAAGTTTTTCAACTTTTTTCTATTTGTTAATCGGGCCGCTACATTTTGAAAAAAGAAATGGATGACCAGGGAAGGTTTTTGAATCATATTTTCAAAATTCGTAACTAAGTTAATTTTTACAGGAATAGTTTTGCAAAGGGGGTTAAAATGACAAAACTTTCAAAATTAAAGCCAGGGCAAAAAGCCATCATTAGAAATTTCACGAAGGCTGAAACGTACCTGAAATTAATGGAAATGGGGTGTGTGCCAGGAGAAAACATTTCAGTAGATCAGGTTGCTCCTTTTGGTGATCCTATCTCGATTAGGGTTGCTGGTTATTTATTAAGTCTGCGACTCAACGAGGCCGAAGACATTGAAGTCGAATTAGTAGATTGATTATCAAATAGTTAAATGAAAATTGGTTTGTTTTTGGGCTCTTTCAATCCGATTCATACCGGGCATTTAATTATAGCAAATCATATTTTGAACGAGACAAAACTGGACAAAATTTGGTTTGTCGTTTCCCCGATGAACCCGTTCAAAGTTAATTCGGGTTTGTTAAATGAGAGGGTACGATTATCTCTCGTCACTGCGGCAATACAAAACGATGACAGAATTGAGGCGTCTGATATCGAATTTCAATTGTCTAAACCATCTTTTACTGTAAATACATTATTGTTCCTAAAAAATGCTCATCCGGAACATGAGTTTTCAATAATTATGGGAAGCGACAATTTCCGCGATCTGAATAAGTGGAAGAATTATGAAGCAATCACCTTAAAGTATAAAATCCTGATTTATTTAAGAAGCGGTTTCGAGGTAGAAAATAAATTTAACGCCCATCTAGAGGTATTAAAGGCTCCAATATTGGACATTTCTTCTACTGAAATTCGTCAACTTATCGGGGAGGGAAAATCCATCCGTTATTTGGTGCCCGAAATGGTAAGAAAGGAAATAGAAGAGAAAGGATATTATACAAAATAGCCTAATCCTAAACAAAGCATTACAATAATGGGGGAAGGAATTTTTGTGTAGTTCAATAGTAAAAATGTACCTAAAATAGTTGCCACATTTATAAAGCTCACGGTCTGTACCTGTATGATTGAAATATCTTTCATGATATAGAGAGTGGCCGCGATCAGGATCCCGACCACTGCGGCATTAATACCCTCAATTGAGCGATAGACCGCTGCATATTTTTTCAAATAACTCCAAATAGGAAAAAAGAAAAGTACCAGCAAAGCGCTCGGCAAAAAAATTGAAATAGTTCCGATAAGACAACCCAGTAATTGCATAGCCGTTCTTTCCCTGGATGTTTGACCCATATCTTTCAAGGCCAAACCTCCCGCAAAAGTGGCAATCGAAAAAACGGGCCCCGGGATTGCACGAACAATTCCCATTCCATTATACATATCATCCTTGTCGATGGTAATAACATTTTCATCTTTCTTTTTTTCTTTTACCGCCACGGAGCGGATACAGAATTGCTCGTACATCATGGGCATTAATACTTGTCCTCCTCCAAATACAAGACTTCCCATCCTATAGGTGTTCTCAAATAGGTTGATCGGTTTTCGATTGGGCCAATCATTTTTTTTTGCCTTTGAACTTATAAATCCGGCCACTATAAAGATGATGGCGAACAGCCAGATATTCCACCATTTGATCTTTCTTGGTTTCTGTTCAGTTTGCGGTATACGTTTTTTACTAAGATTTGTGCTTATCCCACCTAACACGATCAACAAAGGAAATACCCATGGTTGATTGAATAAAATATAAGTTGTTGCAGCACTAACCAGCATGATGACCCAGGTAATTGTATTTTTTATGGAGATGCCAAATGAAACTACCGCGGCATATACCAAAAAGCCTACAGCCATTGGTGGTATAAATTTGAAAATATGTTCCAGGTCTCTTTTATCTATATATTCTATAAGAAAGGAAAATGCTCCCATCAAAATAGATGCGGGGAGGATCCAGATAATAAGGGTCAAAACTGCAAGCCACACTCCTCCTCTTTTGTATCCTATCAAAGTAATGGTTTGAGTTGAAGATGCTCCCGGTAAAAGTTGACAAAAACCATTGTATTCAAGCAATTCTTCTTTTGTTACGTAGGGCCGTTCGTGAACAAAAGTTTTCATCATCATGGCAATATGTGCCTGAGGTCCACCGAAGGCCGTCATACTTTGCAGAAAAACAGACTTTAAAAAATGAAGGTGGCGAAGGATCACCATGATTAAATATAAAAAATTTCAGAATAGAGAAAATGATTATTTTATAAACTGTTATTGAGTATATTGATCAAAAAATGAAATGAAGTATTTATTTCCGCTAATAATACTTTTTGCATCTACAGTATGCTACTCACAAAAAGAAGATAAAAAATTACAAACGCAAATTTCAGAACTGGTCAAAGGCTATAGTGGCGATATCGGTATTTACATAAAAGATCTTAAAAAGGAGAAGACTGTTTTTATTAATGCCGATACTATATTTCCTACAGCCAGCATAGTAAAAGTTTCCATTTTGATCGGCATTATGGATAAGATAAGACGAAACGAATTGTTTTATGATTCAACGCTAGTCTACAAGGATTCTTTATTGTATGAGGGCGAAGATATTCTCGGGTCATTTAAAAATGACGAAAAAATTCTTTTGAAGAAAGTGATCATGTTAATGCTGACAACGAGTGATAATACGGCCAGTCTTTGGCTACAGAGCCTTGCCGGAAAAGGCGCGAGGATAAATGAAATATTGGATAGTCTTGGATTTAAAAACACGAGAATAAATTCCCGGACACCGGGCAGGGAAAATAACAGGAGTATGTATGGTTGGGGTCAGACAACACCTTCAGAGATGGGAAGATTATTTGAAATGGTCTACCGTGACCGGGTATTTTCGGCTGCGGCTTGTGAAAGAATGAAACGCTGCCTGGGAAGAAATTATTGGGATGAGGATGAAGGCATCTCCCAGGTTCCCCCCAATATTGAAGTGTTCAGCAAAAATGGGTGTGTCGACGAATCAAGGAGCGAAGTGTTATTGGTAAATGCTCCGCATAATCCATATATCTTCTGCATTTTTACAAAGAACAACAAAGACACAAGTTGGACACACCAAAATGAGGCATGGACACTTGCGAGGAAAATATCAAAACTTTTGTGGAACTATTTTGAACCAAAGGAAAAATGGAGCTCCGCCCTGGTGAAAGATTGACTATTTAAGAAGTTGATACGCTATCAGACTCATGAAATAAGCGAGGCCTGTCATGTAAATCAGTTGGATCAACGGCCATTTCCATGTTCGTGTTTCACGTCGAACGACCGCCAACGTACTCATGCATTGCATAGCAAATAAATAAAAGATCATCAGAGAGATTCCAGTTGCCAATGTATATAATGGTGTGCCATCCTCTTTTTTTGCGGCCTTCATTTTATCCTGTAGTTTAAGACTGTTTTGATCGTCTTCACCAACGCTGTAAAGCGTCGCCATAGTACCTACAAAAACCTCCCGGGCGGCAAAAGAGGTGATGAGCGCAATCCCGATCTTCCAATCATAGCCTAGTGGTTTAATGGCGGGCTCGATTGATTTTCCCAGGATACCAGCGTAGGAATTTTCCAGCCTGGCGGCATGGTATTCTTTGTTTAATTCAGCGGCACTTCCGCCAGGTTTAGAGCTTAGCTGCTCGTATTGTGAATTGACTCTTTGCATTCTTTTTGACGGTCCGTAAGAGCTCAGTGCCCAAAGGATCAAACTAATTATCATGATCACCCTGCCGGCATCAAAGACAAAAACTTTGGCCTTGTTGATCATTGTATGGATAATGTTTTTCCATCTCGGAGAGCGATAGGTAGGCAGCTCGAGAATAAAAAAACTTTTTTCTTTCAGCTTAATGAAATGTTTGGCCACAAATGAAACCGTCAGTGCCATTAAGAGTCCCAATAAATACAGGCTCATCATGACAAGAGCCTGCAATCCCAAAAATCCAAACAAATAAGTTCTCGGGATCACGAGTCCAATTAAGATGGTATATACAGGTAACCTGGCAGAGCAGCTCATTAATGGAGTTATCAGAATTGTCAATAAGCGCTCCTTCCGATTTTCAATATTTCTTGCACTCATAATAGCCGGCACGGCACAGGCAAAACCGCTTATCATTGGCATTACACTCTTGCCGTTTAATCCAACTCCGCGCATCAAGCGATCAGTGAGAAAGCTGATCCTTGCCATGTATCCGGTATCCTCCAGCAAAGTGATCAATCCAAACAGGATCATTATTTGTGGCACAAAAACAAGAATGCCACTTAGACCTGCCAGTAATCCGTGCATCAATAAATTGCTCCACCATGCTTCAGGTAATACAGAGGAAAGAGCGGAATTCACTTTTGCGAAACCGGAATCGATCCAGTCCATTGGATACTGCGCCAGCCAGAAAACACTTTGGAAAAGGAGAAATAAAACAGCCAGCAGTATAAAATAACCCCATCTTCGGTGAAGTAAGATATCATCCAGTCTTTCAGTAAATAAAGTTCTTTGTAATGGATCGGGTTCCGATACCGCCACTTGCATGATGCGTTTGATGCGACCATATCTTTGTAAGATCTCGTCCGCCTGGGTTTTGGTAGGGTTGAAATTATTTTTCCTCTCAATATTTTCGATTGTATCCTGCTGTTCGTTATTCAGATCAAACGACTCATGGTTCATGAGATAATGGATCGCCGTATAGTCGCTTAATGCAGGAAAGATGCTTTGCACATCTTCTATGGACTGTGCAGCCAGTCGTTTGTTTTCTATAAAATCGCGGACGGGAGCCTGGTATAATTGAAGTGCCGTCTGTTCAATGGTTTTCTTTAATTGAGGGATGCCTTTTTCTTTTCTTGGGTTTACCGCAACGACCGGTACGCCTAATTCACGTTCCAGTTCTGCAATATCAATTTTAATTCCTTTCCTTTTTGCAAGATCCATCATTGTTAGCGCGATCACCATCGGAACTTTCAGATCAATGACCTGCGTACAAAAAAGCAAATTGCGTTTGAGATTGCTGGCGTCAGCCACAACAACAATCACATCCGCTTTGATCTCCCGGTCCTGGTTTAGCAAAACTTTATAGCTTACCCATTCATCAAGGCGCCTGGGATAAAGGCTGTACGTACCTGGCAGGTCGATCACATTGGCCTCGGCAGTTTCTGAAATGGCCGTCGTTCCGGTTTTTTTATCTACGGTTACTCCGGGGAAATTTCCCACTTTTTGATTCATTCCCGTCAAACAATTGAACAGAGAAGTTTTTCCGCTGTTGGGATTACCGACCAATGCAATATGTAGCTTTTTATTCTTCAAGGTAGCCTTAACCCGCAAAAATAATTTGAACGCCCTCAAGTGGGTTTACGAAATGCGATTTTAATGATTGTTAAAAATATCGGCTCAGGTGGCTGCAACTTTCTGGAGAATGAACCAAATGCTGAAACATTGCAAAATTTTAACCTTGCAATTTTCTGTTCACTCGGAAATAAGATTTGTATCAATAACTTTGTTACCTAATCCTAACACAACTTTATATGCGCTCTCTGTATTGGAGATTATTGTTGATCCTGGTTTTAACTGGTCAGACCGCCATTTCGCAGAAATTAAGAAAGTCAGATCAACTTACGCTAACTAATCTTCAAAATCACGTTCATTTTCTGGCCGATGATAAATTAGAAGGAAGAAGAGCTGGAACAAAGGGTGAAGAGTTGGCAATGGATTATATCAGTGATCAGTTTAAGCAGATAGGATTGCATCCAAAAGGAACCGAAGGATATTATCAAAACTTTGACATCAAGGAAGGGAAACAGGTAAATCCCGAAACGCATTTCATTATTAATGACAAAGAATTAAAACTTGACGAAGATTATTTTCCGTTTGCCTATAGCCCTGATGTAAACATTGAAGCGTTACCAGCCATTGCACTGCAGGAATCAGGATTGCCCTGGTTCATTAATTTGAAAGATGTCATCGACGAAAATGCCGGCAATCCTCATTTTGATCTGCAGGATTATATTCACCAGCAAGGCCTGGATCTGAAAAAGAAGGGCGCCGTGGCATTAATATTCTATAACACTTCAACTAAGGATGACCAATTGAAATTTGATGGAAAAGATAAAGCTGAGAAAACGAGTATACCGGTCGTTTACATGACAAAATCAGCTGCAAAAAAATACCTAGGTGATGCTTCTGCGTCACTCGATATGAAACTGAAGGTAAATATCAGTGAAAAGAAAAGGATCGGCCACAACGTGATCGGATATATTGATGAAGGTGCACCGACTACCGTCGTCCTTGGTGCTCACTTCGATCATCTTGGCTACGGCGAGGATGGCAACTCTATGCTGCGTACAAAAGAGCATTTGATACATAACGGTGCGGATGATAATGCAAGTGGTACTGCCGCGCTTATCGAACTGGCAAGACTGTTAAAAAACTCAAAGCTCGACCGGAACAATTATTTATTCATAGCCTTTTCCGGAGAGGAATTGGGCTTGTTTGGTTCCAAATATTTTGTAGAAAATCCCACCGTGGGTTTGAATAATGTAAACTATATGATCAATATGGACATGGTGGGAAGATTGAATGACAGTACTAGAGTCTTAACGATTGGAGGTTACGGAACTTCACCTGAATGGTCATCATTGACAAATACAAAAAATAAGAAATCTACATTTGTCATAAAGGTTGATTCAAGCGGCACCGGGCCTAGTGACCATACTTCTTTTTACAGGAAGGACATTCCTGTTTTATTTTTCTTTACCGGCCTGCACGCTGATTATCACAAACCAACCGATGATTTCGACAAGATCAATTACAGGGGAGAATTGGAGGTGGTGAATTATATATATTCTATCATCGAAAAAGAAAATAAGGTAAAACAGAAACTGGCATTTACAAAAACCAGGGATACACAATCCGCATCTTCTACAAGGTTTAGCGTGACACTCGGTATTATGCCTGATTATACTTTCTCAGGGAATGGTGTGCGCGTGGATGGCGTGAGCGATGGACGGCCGGCTCAGAAGGCAGGATTACAAACCGGCGATGTGATAACTCAATTAGGCGAATACAACGTTACGTCTTTGGAAAACTATATGGAAGCACTCGGCAGGTTTAAAAAAGGTGACACGACAACCGTCAGGTTTGTAAGAGGAAAAGATAACAAGGAAACGCAAGTACAATTTTAAACGATCAGTCTAAAATGTTATGAAATTAGTTTTGGACAATAAAAATCTGACGGATGATTTTTTTGAAGATACGAAGCTGCTCGGGATTATGGCCCCCATCAAAGATTACCAGCTTTGCTGGCACCTGAATAGCCTAATGGGTATGGACTTTCGCATCAACAATGATATAGAAATACAACTCACGAAAAAGAAGAGAGATTATTTTTTCGCGGTGTACGAATTTTGTGAGCCAACCGATTCACTTTTTCACTATATATATAATAACCGGTTCGATGGAGAATACCTGCTTCCGGAATTCAAGCATCTTGATTTTTTATGGCTAATGAAGGGTGATATCGTTAATGAACAAACTCTTCAGCAAACGATCAACGCGATAAGGGAAATAAATGGCGTGCAGCTTGTAGTAGAACTAACCAATGAAAAGATCAGGAATAAAGAGCACCTGGTTTTTTGAGAATAACTTATGGGACATTTTGAATTTTTTAAACCTCTGAAACTTTTTTTATGTGGCAGGAAAAAAATAATACGCTGTATCGGAAATTTCAATTCAAGGATTTCAGCGAAGCTTTTGCTTTTATGACACGAGTTGCACTTGAAGCGGAGAAGATGAATCACCATCCCTTGTGGACCAATGTGTATAACACAGTTGAAATGTGGCTTTCCACCCACAGCGCCGGTGACGTTGTGACGAGCAAAGACCGGCAATTGGCTGAAAAGATCGATGACCTGGTTTTAGGTTAGCGCATCATCAGCTTCACTCCTGCGCCGGTCCTTTCCAGTCCTGTTTTTGACAGACTGTAAGTAAAACTCAGCAAAAAGAAACGCCGCAGACTATTCACTCGGCTGTCTTCGATATAGTTTTGATTCGCATCGTGGCGAATGCGAACATTCTTATTTAAAATATCATTCGCAGAAAACTTTAATTCCCCCCGGTTAAAATGGAGCATTTGCTTACTGATGCCCGCATTCCATAAAGGTACCCTTGTAGTAAGGCCTGATATATAATTGTAGATCGAGTAATTTAAGTCGGAGGAAAAGAAAAATCTTTTGGGCAATTGCCAGTCTAGTTGGACAGAATATTCATGGTTAATGAATTTTGAATTTCTTGCCGATTCGATTGAGTACTTTGATTTTGAATAATTGAGGCCCCCGGTCACCGCAAGATTTAATTTCTCCGCAGGGCTCATATCCAACCGTAATTGCGGTCCAAGCGTTATTGTATTGATCTTATTAATCTGAATTTTATTCACCGCGTCTCCGACCAGTTGTTTGCCTTTATCATAGGCAATATTTGAACTAATATCCAATGAGCCTTTTAGGAAACGCACCGGAAATCCCCAGCTCACAGTTCCATTCACATTGTAGACGCCATTCACATTTACCGGCCTTACTGAATCTACGCCCAGTTGATTTATTTTATCGTAGTTCACGATCTTATTGTTTGTTTGTTGTGCGGTGAGGAAAACGAAAAAGTTCCTATTCTTATAGGGGTTTACAAATGAGGCATGCACACGCAGAGTACTCATATATTCTTGCTTCAAATTCGGATTCCCTAATCTGATGTATAAAGGATCGCTGTTATCCGGGACAGGCTGGAGTTGGGTAATGGTAGGTTGATTTGTACTGGTGCTGTAATTGATAAGGATATTTTTGAATTTTGAAAAATAGTATTGAAATCTTGCGTTTGGTAAAAGATTCGAAAAGCGTTTATTTATTGCAGAATCTTTTTTGCCAATGACTTTCCCGTCAAGATCTGCCTGTTGCCATGAAAGGCCTGCCGAATAGTTATACGTTTTTGTTTGCTTGCGAAAACGCAACCCCGTATTTAAATAACCATAATTGTTTTCGTAATCACTGGTCAGAAGAGAATTGATGAGATCATATTTTCCATTTCCGTCGTTATAATCATAAGTGGTTTTTGAAGAACTGCTGATGGTATTTGATTTCCCGAGACTCAACTCGAGTAATGACTTCTTAAAAACAGGTTCCGTGTAAACAGCCCTGGCACTATAACCTTTTAGATCGCTCGCGGTATTATTCATTTGATTAACTGAATCAAGATTTCTCGCTGAACTGGTTGGGTCAAAAAATTTTGTGATGGACTTAAGACGGCCGTCGCCAACACTGTTATTTAAGTTCGTTAAGAAGTTCAATGAAAACGTTCTCCCTTTCTTGTGAAATCTTTTTTTGAATAAAATATTGGTGTTTAAATTATATCCTTCATTGTTTGTCAGGTTGCTGCTATTCCCGTCATTGATCACTGTTCCCTGTTCTGACCAGGTTGTATAATCAGATAAAGTTTTATTTTTTGTTTTTTGATAACTAAGGAAAGGGGTTATTTTAATGGAGGTAAATGAGTCGATCTGGTAATCCGCATTAAGATTTAAGCGATGATTATTATTAAGATTATCGGTATATGAATTTTGTTTGTAAAGATTTGCCGGTGAAAAGTATTGCCTGAGAATGTTGCTGATGCGGTTTGGATTATAGCGACTATAGAAATAGTTACTTTGAAGATCTGTTTTTGTTCCAATGATGTTATTATAGTTAACCCCACCGCCAAATGTTGTATTGATCCCCGTGTTATTGCCACCCAACAGACCCGCCAGGGGGTCGTTTTCATTGAGCGTAAGATTAATATTTCCACCCCCATTTTTTAGTTGGTTCAAGGCACCTGTAAAATTTAAAACATCCATGAAGGAAAATCCTTCCGCATTTGTATTATTGCCCATACCAATAACTGACATTTGCCTGGCCCCTTTAAATGAGTTCACATTGAATTTTCCCTGGTAACGCTCATCAGTCCCCGCCCCTGCATTTATTTTTCCAAAGACTCCTTTCTTTTTATCTTTTTTCAGTTTCAAATTGATCGTCTTTTCGCTGTTGCCATCATCAAAGCCGGTCAGCTGTGCCTGGTCGCTCAGTTTATCATACACCTGTACTTTGTCAATGGCGTCAGCGGGCAGATTTCTCGTAGCGATCTTTGGGTCATTTCCAAAGAACTCTTTCCCGTCCACCAGCACCTTTTGCACTTTTTCGCCCTGTGCCTTTACCGTACCATCTTTTTCCACTTTTACACCCGGTAATTTTTTCAAAAGGTCTTCAACATTTGCATTAGGTTGAGTTTTGAAGGAGCCTGCGTTATATTGAATAGTATCTCCTACCAAAGTAACGGGAGGCGCCTCAGTGGTGACTGTTACTTCGCTCAGTACTTTGACGCGATCATTCATTATGATATTTCCAAGATCGATGCTTTTATGAGTATCATCAATTTTGAAGATCTCGCTGGAGTTATGATAATTTACATGTGTGATCAATAATCTATACTCGCCGTTTTGTATTCCTGTTAACTCAAACCGGCCACTATTATCTGTCATAGTAAAACTGATAAGAGACGAATCTTTTTTCTGCAAGAGGGTGATTGTAGCGTTGCTTACCGGTTGCCGAGCTGTTGTGTCAAAAGCAATACCTTTAACAATTCCGTTTTTTTGTGTAAAGGCGATTGTGCAAAAAAAGAAGACAGGAACAAAAAGAAGTCGTTTCATAACTGCTGATTGCAGCTACGAAAATATTCTTAGAACAATATAAACCGGGTTAACTATTCTTGGTTTAACGTTAATCAAGGTTAAGAAATCAATTGTGAAAGAGGAAATCTATTGATCAATTCTTACTGATGAGGAACCAAAAAGGCTTTAGCAGCGGTTGGCGAAATGCCTCCAGAAGTTTTTCGTTCTTTTGAGTGATTCGATTTCTGCGAACAAGTTCATGCGCTTTGCAAAATTCGTGTGGGAGGTCAGTACGACGCAAGATCTTATTTAAACAGTCTACTTCCTGATCAATCGCTTGCTGGCTCATGAATTCATTTTTGAATAGCACTAACAGGTCCCGATCAGGAGTGGATTTCATTTTCGATAACTGTTTAATATCCTACCATTCCTTTATGACTTGGACATCCACAATTGCTGCCTTTGCCTGTGCCGGAATAATAGTTCTTATTACACCCAAAAGCAAGTATTGTTCCCATTAAGAGCAAAAGGACAATTATTTTGTTTTTCCGTTTCATAAATAAGATTTCTAAATTAAAACTATTTTACAAGCAAAATAGTATACTTCGGCAAAAATTTAAAAAAACATGACCGAAGGCAAAAGCGAAAAATTGCGACGTAGATTCCGCATTCTGGTGGCCCCCCTGGACTGGGGTCTCGGTCATGCTACGCGCTGTATTCCAATCATAAAAGAACTTCTGGAAAATGATTGCGATGTTTGGCTCGCTGGAAAAGATACACAAGAAGTCATATTGCGATCCGAATTTCCCCGCCTGTCCTTTTTGTCACTTGCCGGTTACAATATCGAATACTCAAGAACCTCCCATGGATTTTTATGGAAGCTGATCGTGCAAATGCCACGAATCATTTCTTCGATCAACGCCGAGCATCGGTGGCTGACCCGGGCAACAAAGATTCATGAATTTGATGGGGTGATCTCCGATAATCGGTTTGGCTTGTATCATTCACATGTGCCATCCGTATTTATAACCCACCAATTAACTGTAAAGAGTCCCCTGGGAAAATGGAGTGAAAGGTTTTTACAAGAATGGAATTATAAGTGCATCAATCGCTTTACTGAGTGCTGGGTACCTGATCTTATGGGAGAAAATAATCTGGCAGGAGACTTATCCCACCCGGCAATCAAACCACGCGTGGAGGTGAAATATATTGATCCTCTTTCAAGGTTTGAAAAAAAGGAACTACAGGAGATAAAAGATCGGCTGTTGTTCATTTTATCGGGTCCGGAACCGCAGCGCACCATTTTAGAAAATAAGATCATAGATGAAATAAGCCATTATCCCGGGACTGCGGCGATTGTCAGAGGTCTGCCATCATCACAGTGGGTTATTCCGTCAACAGGAATGATAAAATTTTACAATCATCTTTCAGCAAAGGAGTTAAATGACGAAATAGAAAAAGCAGATTGGGTGATCAGCCGGCCGGGCTATAGTACGGTAATGGATCTAGCAAAACTGCAAAAGAAAAGTATTTTGATCCCTACGCCAGGTCAAACAGAGCAGGAATATCTCGCAAAGACTCTTTCGCAAAGGGAAGTAGCATTTACGGTCACACAAGAAGAGTTCTCCTTGAACAGGATCCTGGAGGAAGCAAAAAAATTCAATTGCAGATTTTCTTCATTGGGAAACCCGGATGCACTTCCGGCAACAGTGAAAAGTTTTTTGAATTCATTAAGATGACAGCCAATGAAAGAGTGACTAAACCTTTATTCCTCTTTTCTGAATGTAGTGGTGCCAAAAAAGCATAGTAGCAATTGAGCGATAAGGTCTCCATCTTTCTGCCAGGTTCAATATTTCTTCCTGTTTTGTTTCTTTGGGCAATTGTTTTACTTCTTTCAATGCATTTACCATAGCAAGATCGCCAAGAGGAAAAATATCTGCCCGTTGTAAAGCAAATAAAAGATATACATCTACGGTCCAGTCACCAATTCCCTTTATTGTTTTTAGCTGTCGACGAATTTCTGCATCGTCAAGATTAGAGAAGGTTCTTAAAATGATTTGTTTGGAAACCAAAGCATTGCCCAGGCACCTGGCATAGACCGTTTTTTGCCGGCTGAAATAGCAGGACTTTAACTCTTCATCAGAAAGAGCCAGCAATTTCTTAGGCGTAACGGTTCCAATCTTTTCTTTTAGTTTATTCAGTGCTGCTTTTGCAGAAGCCAGTGATACCTGTTGTTCGAGAATAATGTGAATAAGGGTTTGAAAATTTGCTCTCCTTGTCCAGACGGGCGGATATCCAAATTGTTTTATGATGGAATAAAGATGCCTGTCTTTTTTTGCGAGTTTGTTGCAGATGGAGTGAAAATTTTGTCCATCAAATGTCAGATCCATTTACCTCTTTGTCTTAAATTTTTCAATCGCATTTTTTGTAAAAGAACTCAACACTAATTTTCCACTGATAGCTGCCCTTTCCAATAGCAGCTGATCCCAATTCTCTGTTCCCCTCCAGAATATTTTTTTCATTTCAGCCATTGCCGTGGGGCTTGAGTGAAGCAGGGTGCTTGCTAACTTTGAAAGGGATTCATCCATCCCTTCAGCAGTTAAGTGGACTTCGGCAAACAAGCCTTTGCGGCCGGCCCATTGAGCGTTACGCCACATGCCCGCATCAATCGCCAGCTGAGTGAACGCGGAGACGCCCATCTTTCGTTCGACTACCGGACCAACGACGAAAGGACCAATTCCAATCGTGAGCTCGCTTAGTTTTATTTCGGCCTGTTCTGTAGCTATGGCATAGTCTGCTGCTGCCACCAGGCCCACACCTCCTCCTACACATTTTCCCTGAACACGGGCAATAATGAATTTAGGACAGGTTCGCATAGCATTGATGACATGAGCAAAGCCACTAAAAAATTGCAGGCCTTGTTCAGCATTTTGGATAGCGGCTAATTCATCAAACGATGCCCCTGAACAAAATACTTTATCCCCAGCGGAGCTTAGGACGACCAGTTTTGTTTCATCATCATTTCCGGCGCGGTGAACGGTTTGCGCCAGTTCGTCTAGAATTTTTAAAGGCAATGAATTGCTTTGAGGGTGAAAAAATTCAATAGTGGTGACACCATTGTGCAATTCTGACTTTACATGCCCATTGGAGACTTGACGTATCATTGCTTCAATTTTTTCGTTTGACCATTGTTAGTATTGTTGCAATTCCCACCTGTTCATTTGTTTCATCGATCATTTCAACTAACCATCTTACAATTCCCCGTGGAATTTCTGAAGTATCCTTTTGGTCTTGGGGAATCTTTTCTTTGCACGTAAATTTTATGTGAATTTGCATTCCCGGATAAACAGGTTTGGTAAATCTTAATTCATCAATGCCATAATTTAAGAGAACCGGGTTTTTTTCATAGCTATCTACAAACAAACCTGCCGCTGCACTAATGATAAAATATCCATGAGCCACCTGCCCTTCAAACATAGTTCCCGTGAAATCGGTCTCTTTTAAATGCGCATAAAAATGATCGCCGCTTAAGTCGGCAAATCTGTCAATATCGTCCGAGGTAATCAGTCTTTTTTCAGTAATTATCTGGTCTCCGATCTGCAGTTCCGCAAAGGATTTTTTGAACGGATGAATGCCATCGCTTTTCCCTTTTGCATTCTGCTGGTAAACTTTTGTAATTGCTGTTATGGTCGTAGGACTTCCTTGTATCGCTGCTCGTTGCATATAATGTTTGACCCCACGAATACCACCCATTTCTTCTCCGCCACCTGCACGTCCGGGACCACCGTGTACCAACATCGGTAGAGGTGAGCCGTGCCCGGTGCTTTCTTTGGCGCATTCTGCGTTTAGTACCAATATTCTTCCATGATGCGTGCCGGCATTTACAACATAATCAACAGCAATATGATCATCGGCTGTAACAATGGTGCTGCACAAAGACCCTTTTCCCTTTTTGCTAAGCTCAATGGCCTCCTGCAGATCCCTGTAAGGCATGATCGTACTTGCGGGGCCGAACACTTCTATTTCGTGTACCTCATTGGAGGCAAAAGGTTTTTCATTTTTCAAAAGTATCGGAGAAATAAAAGCACCTTTTATTGCATCGGCATCGATCACTTCGACACTATCAAGGCTTCCATAAATGATTTGTGAAGAGGCCAATAATTTCTGAACCTGTTGCTTTACTTCCTGCCGCTGGCTCTGCCCTGCCAGCGACCCCATTCTCACTTTTTCATTCCAAGGATTGCCGATCGTGGTTTGCTTTAATGATGACGCAATCGATTTCCAGGTATCTTCCATTTTGTTTTCGGGAACAAAGATCCTGCGAATCGCCGTACATTTTTGACCCGCCTTTACAGTCATTTCCTTTCGGACCTCCTTTATGAAAATATCCCATTCGGGCATGGAAGGATCAACATCCTTTCCCAGCACAATCGCATTCAATGAATCAGCTTCCATATTAAAAGGAACAGATTCGCTTAAAATTTTTGGATGTGCTTTTAACTTTAATCCCGTAGATTTAGAACCTGTGAATGTTATCACGTCCTGTGACACTACGTGATCCAGCAGATCTCCTACACTGCCACAGATCAATTGTAAAGCTCCCTCCGGCAAAATACCTGATGCGATAATTTCCTTAACTACCACTTCAGTCAAAAAGGAAGTAATAGTTGCCGGTTTAACAATTGCGGGAATACCTGCCAACCAATTCACAGCACATTTTTCAAGCATTCCCCATACGGGAAAATTGAAAGCGTTGATATGAAGAGCTACCCCTTCCTTCGGGACTAAAATATGATGACCCATAAACGTCCCGGCTTTGCTCAATGTCACCGGGTCACCATCCGTGCAATATGGGAGATCGGGAAATTTTCTTCTTAGCGAAGCATTGCTGAATAAATTTCCAAAGCCACCTTCGATATCAATCCAGCTATCGGTTTTCGTAGCCCCTGTTTTGTAACTGACTTCGTAAAATTTTTCTTTCCTTTCATTGAGGTAAATAGCCAAGGCACGCAACATCCTTCCACGTTCATGAAAGGTCAACCTGCGCAAGGCAGGATTGCCAATTTTTCTGCTATGGTCCAGTATTGAAGCAAAATCCAATCCCTCTGTCGAGGCAATGGCAATTTCATTACCGGTCACCGCATCGTGTAAAACCTGACCATCTCCATCACCTGTGATCCATTTACCTGCGATATAATTACCCAATTTATTCATATAGCAAAGAGGGCTGTTTAGAGTATCAAAATTAGTCAAAACACTTTAGGCATAATGATGTGGAACAGCCTATATCTTTGCAAAAAATTGATAAATGAAATTTGTTGCTCAGGTTTTTTTTATATTTCTGGCTATCAGCTGTAATAATTCAAATACTTCGACTGGTAAGGATGATAAGACTAGTGAATAAGCGTCTGATAGTCTGATGCACGAAGTATTACGGCAGCATGACAAAGGAATGGCGAAGATGGGCAAAATAAGTGAGGCAAAAAATAGAATACAACATAACCTTGATTCTATCTCCAAACTCCCAACAGATCTTCAACAGAAATCATTGCAGTTCAGAATGCAGTTGGACTCGGTGTTTAACTGGTTAACATTTGCTGCTCGTGGCATGGAAACATGGATGGATGAATTTAATATGGACTCTTTAAAAGACAATAAACAAGAACAGACCAAATATCTTGAATCAGAGAGAATAAAAATTTCTACAGTAAACGAGACAATGGTCAGCAGCCTGCAAAAAGCCGATTCTTTATTACGGAAACAATGATTAATTGGTTTGAACCTTCCAGTTCACTCCCCTTTCTTTTAGATAATTGATCACAAAATCAAAACAATCTTTGTTCTTTCCAACCAGTTCAGGCGGAAAGACTCCCTTTTCTGTAAATAGTTTTTTTGCGATTAAATGGACAGCCGCCGTGCAAGTATAGCCCGTTGTGCGGCTCATAGAAGATGTTTTTGTTTTGGCGTCAAAATGATCGAGCAAATTAAATTCAATTCGGTTTGTTTGTTTACCTTTCTCTCCTTCGATGATCACCTTCATTACCGTCAGTTCTTCTTCTTCTGTACCTAATCGCCAGTCATTAAATAAAATTTTTGAGCAAAATTTTAACGGAGAAATTTTTACACCGTCAATCTCAATTTCCTTTTCGTCAAAAAAACCGGCTTGCTTTAAAGCGATCACAAATTCCACGTGAATGGGATATCGCAATGTCTTTTCCTTCATGTTAGGAATATGAGGCATGGTAAATAACAGGCTTCTGAGACCATCAGTATTGAAAGCCTCCAAGGTTCCCACTTCTTCAAAATCCATATACTCCCTTTCGCTCAGAGCAGGTTTTGTGACTATAAATCCGTTTTCTTTCAACCGGGCCGGTCTCGTGTATTCCTCTATTACATCAATGGGAGAAAAAGGAGCTTTGTATTCAAAGGGTTTTTTCCTGATCTTGGGCAACCCCCCCACATAACACTCGAAATTCGTAACGGTCATTTCGTTGTTGTAATGGCCAAGGATTAAATTGCTCATACCAGGAGCTACTCCTACATCAGTAATTACCGTAACTTTTTTCTCTCTTGCTAATTTGTCAAGCTGCAATACATCTTCGGGGAAAAAAGAAATATCAGCCACGTTTTTCTGGCAATTGATGACCGTTTTTAACGTGTCAAAACCCATAAAACCAGGAACCGCTGTAACAACAATATCGAACCCTTCCAGCCATTCAGAATATTTGCCATAGTCTTTGAGGTTGGCTTTTTGAACACGGATCGACGGATTTCGCTCTTTCAATAACTGGATGCTTTCTTCACTGACATCAAAGGAAGTGACATCAAAAGATGAGGCAAGATCAATAGCCATTGTTCTCCCTACCATGCCTGCACCAAGAACAGCGATTTTCATTAGTCGTTTTTTCTAAACCTCCGGGCTGCAAAGATGCGGAAAAAAGTTTCAGAGGTTGAATAGTTCAAAGGTTTCAGAGGTCGGCCCCCAGACCTTTGGAATTCCTCGAACTTTTAAAACTTTTGGAATCGATCACAGATGTTGCAATTTTTTCAGTGTTCTCTCATTTTCTACATTCCCGGTATTGAGAGTTGTTCCTGGCTCAAACAGCATGACCTCGCACTCGTCCTTCGCATTGGGTCGATGTTCAATGCCCCTGGGAACAATGATAAATTCACCTTGATTGATTGTAACAGTATTGTTTTCAAATTCCATGTCAAAGCTTCCTTTGACCACATAAAACAATTCATCTTCATGATCATGGTGGTGCCAGACAAAAGGTCCTTTAAATTTGACCAACTTTACCATTTGTCCATTCAGCTCTCCCACAATTTTGGGACTCCACTGTTCTTTAAATTGAGAAAACTTTTCAGCAAGATTTATTTTTTCCATTTTTGAGAAAATTAAAATGATAAATACAATTACAACGGTACAAGACTTGCCTTCGTTGTGGTGTTTGCACTCGTTACGCAAATACTGCCGTCGAAGTGTGCCCCAACGGGATCACTTCCTGGCAACGCAACAGGAGTTCAATAGAATTAAAAAACGCCGATTAGATAAAACAAAACGTCCCGTCCTTCGGTAAGGACAGGACGCTTACTAATCGGCTCGTTTTTTTAATAGAAAAACTGTTCTTTTACAATTTTACCATCCTTTACTTCATACAGCGCAATCTCATCCATTTTTTGTCGACCCATTCCCTTGTAGGTGCAGTCCATACCCATAGCGACCACAATGTACTTGCCCGCTACAAGTGGTTCAGAAACCCAACCACCGTGCATTTCTTCTACCATATTATTGAAGTCTTCTCCTTTCTTGCGAATGGCATCGATCCCTTTTACAGATTGTAAGCCTGGTGAATCCTTAGGTTCAATGCTTTCTGCATCATTGCTGAACAGTTCCTGCTGGGCTTCCATCCATTTATTTTCCTGGAAAAGTTCGTGAAGGCGATTGGCCACGTCCTTTGTTGTCATTACTGCTTCCTGAGTTGCCATAACTAAAAATTTATATGGTTAAAAAAAATTGGATGGATAAGCTACGATTTTTTAAAGCATTGCAAAAATTAAATTATTAGGAAGGTGGAAATTGCGTGATGGACATAGCTTTATTAAATTCACAGACCAATGATGAAATTTATTCCATGGCTGAGCTTGTTGGTCATAGGGTGCTCTGTTAGTAAAAATCCTCTTCGTAAAGAAGTGAAGGCGCTCCAGAAAGGGATGATTAAGGATGACACTAGTTATGTATATGCATTGCCTTATGAAAACAACACTTCGCATTTGCTGGTACAGGGATATTTCAGTCATTTTTCTCATAAAGAAAGGGCGGCCCTTGATTTTAAGATGAAGAGAGGAACGAAAATTTTAGCCGCCCGGGATGGCGTGGTTGTAAGGATAAAAGAAGACGGCAACAAGGGAGGGTTAAATAAAAAGTATCGCCCTTATGGTAATAATATTGTCATACAACATGCCGATGGATCACGGGCTGGTTACTGGCACTTGCAATATAATGGCGCATTAGTGAATGTGGGTGACTCGGTAAAAAAAGGGCAGGTAATAGCATTGAGTGGTAAAACGGGTTATACTGCGCTTCCTCATTTGCATTTTCTTGT
>Ga0163162_10001236_pt1 | contig 23879 bp, 19 predicted proteins | sample S55metaG_FD_115310 | JGI IMG/M metagenome (GOLD analysis project Ga0163162, IMG submission 115310) | Switchgrass rhizosphere microbial communities from Kellogg Biological Station, Michigan, USA - S5-5 metaG | ecosystem: Host-associated > Plants > Roots > Rhizosphere > Soil | place: USA... | reverse complement strand
TCAGCGCCGATGGTAATCTTAGAATTGCGTGATAATTTATCGCCCAGTATAATAACTTCTATATTGGGATGATTGGTAAATTCGGTGGCAGCGGAAAGACTAACGGTGATAAATGTGGCCTGAAGATCTTTAGGTAATATTCTTGCCAGTTCTGTAATGGTAGTGCCACCGGTGGTAAGAATAAACATACCGTCTTTAATAAAGCGCAGGGCCTTACCGGCAATGATTCTTTTGTCTTCCAGCGCATACACATTGCCGGGAACCCCGATAACCGGGTTAAAAGATTTTGACAATGCGCCGCCGTGGACTTTAACTATTTTTCCTTCCTGCGCCAATTCAAGTAAATCGCGGCGTATGGTATCTTCTGACACCTGTATCTGCTCACTGAGCGAAGAAGATAAGATCTTGTTGTGCAGATTTATCTGGTGAAGGATATAGCTGTGGCGCTCTTCTTTCAGCATATCAGTGTTGGTTGTAACCAAAGCTAACCTAAAACCGCATAAAAACAATCAAATCTTGCGGTTTTTTGCGGGAATTTGTCTAGTAAACCCGCAAAACCGCTTTTTTACCTGTCCCGCCCTGCATTTTTTCCTTGTTGGAATCCAGGTTATAGAACCGGCGGTAAGGTTTAGCACCTAGCGTAAGAAGAAAGAGTCCTTATACCGGTGGTTATTTGGTTTTGCCTGCAATAACAATTTTACACCGGGCGTTTAACTATTCATTGCGCATTGCCCACCGGCCAGGCAAGATTTATTTATTCATCTAAACCCAATAAAATGCTAACAAGATTTACTGCAAGTATATTTTTGGTCGACGATGATGTTCTGTGCCTGAATCTATACAGCCAGTTTCTAAAACAACTGGGCTATACCAACGTTCATTTATTTGATAATGGCAATGACTGCCTGGAAAGCCTGGATGAATTTAAGCCCGATATTATTTTCCTGGATTACAATATGGACGATCTAAATGGCATTGACGTATTAAAGCAAATAAAAAAGTTCAACCCCGCTATTACGGTCCTGTTTATATCAGGCCAGGAAGATATTGAAATTGCGGTTAACACCATACAACATGGCGCCCTGGATTATATTGTAAAATCTTCTCTCAGTACCGAGAAAATGAAAGCCATCATGGAACGGATAGAAAGCCGTATGCCGCCAGAAAACGCTGCCCCCACTGCGCCGAAATCTTTATTAAAGAGACTTTTTTCATAAACGGGTCAAAGAAAAAGGTCGCACAGAGCTAAGGGAGAAAAAGAGGTTGGCATATATTTTCTCCTTCGCGCTGCTTGCTCCGCGCGACCAAAAAATCCTCTCCCCCCTTTGCCAGGGAAATACAATCTTTTCGATTGGCTTTATCCGAAATTCGTTTGGCTAAAGCCGTAAGCTATTTCGCTATCCGTGTCTCCGGCCTAAAGGCACGGAGTTACTTTTTTGACCGCATCCCGCACCCGTTGCGCTGAAATCTTTATTATAGAGACTTTTTTCATAAATGGATTAACCTAAACTCCGGAAGAAAAAGGTCGCACAGAGCTAAAGGAGAAAAAGAGGTTGGCATATATTTCTCCTTCTCTCTGCGAACTCCGTGCGACCAAAAAATCCTCACTTCCCTTTCCAGGGAAACCTATTCTACCCAGACTTTCTGGCTGAAATTGAAGCCGGGCTTTTGCACCTGCAGTATATACAGCCCGTTCTTTATGGAAGATGGCAAATTAATTTCTGCTGTCCCCGCGGTTGTTATTATTAACTGCCCCTGCTGTATGGTTTGTCCCGACAGACTATTTATCCTGTATTCAAACACACCCAACAGGTTCCTGGTTGTTACACGCATGCTGTTGCGGGCGGGATTTACAACCGCCATGTATTTATCCGTCTGATCGTTATCATTGATCAATACCACCTTAGACAATTTTGTCCTGCCATCAATATCCACGCTTAGCAGCCGGTAATAAGTTACGGTATTCAAAGCTTTGCTGTCGGTAAATTCATATTGCTGCAGGTCAGCAAGGTTGCGGGCCGCCACCGTTCCGATTGCATAGAACTGCATTCCGTCATCGCTTCGCTGTATTTCATAATGACTTACGTTTACTTCATCGGCGGTGGTCCAGTTTACTACCCCATTGCCATTGTTATTATACGCATTAAATGCTACCAGGTTAACAGGCAGGGCAAACGAAACACTGCCAAAAGTAAACGCACCAAATGAAGCAAGCGAATTGGAAGATATAGTACCTGTTGTTGTTACATTACCTGCCGCACTTCCCCCTTCCTGCGTCCAGTTGCCGGCAATATAGTTGGCCACCCGTATATTTGTCAGCGGGTAGCCGGGCATTGTAATTTTGTTGTTATCCCAATTCATATTAACGACGGCTGTACCACCGCTTAGCTGGTTAAGCATCCAGTATTCATATTGGTCTACTGTTACAAGCGGTGAAAGTACATTACCCGTATTGGTGGTTGCTCCTGCATAAAGTGCATTAAAAACAGAAGAAGCGGAAAGACTGCTTGCCCCAATGGTTCTTTCCACAGTGCCATTGCCCACCGGAAATGTAAATGCCGTTGTACCTGTTTTACGTACCCAGCCTTTTACATGTTTGGTGTCTCCATCGCCGGTGTATGATGAACCCGCTTCATACATCAGGTAATTGGGTGTGGCAGAAGTGGTGATAACGCCTGCGGTAAATGTATGTACGCCGCTTACGCTGAGGTCGTTGTTGAGCGTAAAACCTGCAGCATTATTGGTGACCAGGTTATTGGTCTTAAATAATTGCGCGCCAGACAATGTTTGCGTGACAGTACCATTTAAGTACAATGTACCGGTACCCGCAGCCATTGCAGCCTGGTCGTTTGCCAGGTTCTGCAGTACATATAAATTACCGTTGTTGGTAAGCGCACCGGTAGAAGTGTTGGTAAGTGAACCATTGATGTATAATATATCCGGTGAACCGGAAATATATAAAGTACCTGTATTTTGCATATTTACCTGTGCCTGTGTGGAACATGCACCCAGCAATAAAATCACGGTGTTAAAAATTGTAAGGCTTTTCATGTGAACCGGGTTTATCTCGTTAAAATTATTTGTTGGATTTCAGTTCGCTGATAGTTTTCTTTAACCCGTCTATCTGCGCCTGCAGTTCTTTCACCGAGTTAATAAGTACAGGAACCAGTTCGGCATAATTCATACCCAGGTTCTCTTTTGTTTCATCGCCTATTACAACCTGTGGCACAATCTTCTTTACTTCCTGCGCTATTAACCCAATTTTATTTTTACCTGAATTGTCTTTCCAGTCGTAGCTTACCGGCCGCAGTTGCAGCACTTCTTTTAAACCATAGGTCAACGGCTCAATGTTTGTCTTCAGCCTGATATCAGAAGTCTGGATGGTTCCGTTGGCCGACCATACCGCCGACCAGCGGTTGGTAGTATTGCCGATAGTATAAACATTATCCTGCCCGGGAATCAGACCAGCACTGGTAATCCGCATACGCTCGGTATTGGTGCTGCTGGCAGTGGTATAAAAAATAAGGCTTTTGTTATTGGTAGAATTGCCAATGACAAAATCATTGCCTGTGGTGTACAAATAAGCGTTGTTGATGCCACCCAAAATACCGGTGGCTGTATAGGCACTTGAGTTAATACCCATATCGATATAATTCGTTGTTTCGTTGCCGTTATCTGCCGTGGCTACCACATCAGACGAGCTACTGGCCCCGTTGGAAAGGTTTTGAATATTCAGCTGCAGGTAACTGTTAATGGTACCCTTACCCACAATGGCGTTCACAGAACTGGTAACACCTGCGTCTACAAGCAGTTGTTCCGGGTTGGCTACATTAAAAGTTGAAGCGCCAATACCCACACTGCCCGAACCGTCAATGCGCATTCGTTCGTTGGACGACTGCGTAGTTCCACCCGTCATAAACACCAGTGATTTTGAAGCCGTACCGGTTCCTACTAAAAAATTTCCCCCTAAATTATAAAGATAAGCATCGTTGGCTGCGCCCATAATACCACTCGTGTTTGCGCTGCCGTTAATACCCATGTCAACATAGTTGCTGGTTTCATTTCCATTGTCTGCAGTAGCTACCACATCAGACGATGCATTGCTTCCATTGGAAAGGTTTTGAATATTTAACTGCAGGTAACTATTAATGGTGCCCTTTCCCACAATGGCATTCACGGAACTGGTAACACCCGCGTCTACCACCAGCTTTTCCGGGTTGGGCCCATTAAAAGATGAAGTGCCGATTCCTATATTCCCATTATTGGTTACCCGCATTCTTTCTGTATTGTTTGTAATAACAGGAAAATCCTTGTTGCTGATGGTTCCAATATTTTGTGCTACAGTGGTAACATTATTACCTCCCTGGTTCCACGTAGTACCGGCACTATTGCCCGGCAAACTTTCTGAGGCAATCAGCCAGTTGGATCCATCACTGACCAGGCGGACAGCTTTGTTTGTTTGTGTCAGTGTCCAGTTACCAAGGCCGTCTATGGTTTGTGAAGCAGCAGTGGCAATGGTTAATGTGGATGCATTTGAGCTGGTACTTTTAACCCAGTACATACGCCCCGTACAAGTAGTGGCATCAGGCAGGGTTAAAGTGGTGGCCGAAGTGCCGGTAAAAACCAGCATATTGTCTGTTGAGGCTGCCGTGGTGGCCGAAGTAAAGCCCCTGTAAGGAATAGCCAGCGAGCCACGTACATCCAGCGTAGAATTAGGGCTGGTAGTACCCACGCCTATTTGCGCATGTGTATGTACTGCATACAAAAAGACAACTGCCATGCAGGCAAAAAACTTGTTATTTCTGGTAATTGATTTCATAATTGATAGTTGCGGTTATGGTTAAAGATTAGTTGAATAAAGTATTTAGTTAACAATTGCTGTTTATTGAACCTGGTTTATTCTTCTCCATGCTGTTCCGTCAGATAATATTTCGCAATAATTTGATCCCGCAATTACCGGCAGGCTTACAGAAGTGGTGGATGCATCCAGGCGAACGGTTTGAGACAATGTTAATGCGCCGCTACCACTGTGGCAGGTCATAGAACCGGTAGAGAGCGACCCGCGCACATCAAGGGTTGAATTAGGAGTAGTGGTACCCACACCTATTTGCGCAAATAGACTGGCAGCACACAAAACCGCGGCCACCGAAAGAAAAATGTTTTTCATGGCAGTTATTGGATTATATTTCTTTAATTAACTACATATAAACTTTTTAATTAAAATTTAATTTAACCCAATTAATAATTTTTTAAAACAATGACTACTTAGTTGCTTCTAAGTGTTTACATGGAGACGGGGTATACGATGTTTGCGCATAAAAACCTGTAGCCGTATTTAATAGATCTTGCAGGCAGCAGACATCTTCAGACAAGGAATTATTGCACGGGTAAAGCATCCGCGATGGGCAGATCAACTTTTTTGCGCGTGTTTTTATTGGCCCGGTTCCATTCCCAGTTAATACCTATTACAAAATACCTTTCCGTTGCAAAGGGATTAAAACCATAAAGTGGAAAACTCCATTGATTGTGTGTAAATCCCACCAGTATACCGGGGTCTACTATCGAATTGGTAGCATACAGGCGGGTGTGCTGAAAAGCCACACCTGTATATATCCATTTCAGGGGCTGGTACCACAGCTCGGACCAGTTATAAAAAAAATTATCGTATCGTGTGCTTGCAGAAACACAGTATTGCGACTCGGAAGAAAAATTAAATTTCCTGAAACTCAGCTCCGAATTTAGCCCAAACGAGCCACCCGTAAGCCTTCCCGCCATGCCGCCTATCATAGGCGTGAACGACCACGAAAACTCGTTCTCCTGCGAAAATGTATGGCCTGCATACAGCGAAAAAGTATTGAAGTCTTCATAATTATAACGCGCCTCGGCATACCATTTTTGCCTGGTCTCATAATGTGCAACAGGGGCCAGTATACCGGGTTGACTGCCACCCGTAAAAGAATATTGCTCAAAACTGATTTTTGACTGCGAGCGGGCACTAAACAGTAATAGAAGAAAAAATATGGTGACTGAGCTACGCATATTTCTTTTCGGGCACAGCCATTTCTGCCGTGTACCTTTCACTGATAACTATTTCCGCGTTCATCAGCCTGTCAAAGATGGATATCTCTTTCAAATAAGGGTTCCAGTGAAAAATCAGCTTATCGATCGGTTTCCATAAAATAACCCAGCTAAAAATTTCTATTGCATTACCTATTACATAGTGAAGGTTTTCATTGCTCTTTATCACCGTCACTAAAAATAACTGGCAAAGCATAACCATCACCAGGCTAAACCCAAGCAGCTTATACGAACTTTTTTTAAATTTCAGGAATTCCGATTCCTTGATAGATTTCTGAATGGAAAAATGGCGGCGGATGGCGTGAATCAGCGGCTCAACAAATTGCTCATCGGTGGCTTTATTACAAACCAGTTTATAGCGGATTTCCGAATATCTTTTGATTGCAACAATAGAAGACATTATATAGGATTCGAAATCCTGGTTCAGTTGCCGCTTGTATATAGGCGAAGGATCGTGGGGGTTAAAATAAGTATCAATGGTTTTCTCATCTACCGTCAGGAAAATAGTGATCCTTTTTAATAGCATCTTATTCATACAGCAGAGATTAAAACATCTTGTCTTTTACAGGATTTGGATGGGTTAAATAACACTGCCTTATATTAGCAGGTAGTATTGCCTGTTATAGCAAACGGGTATTGGCCTTGTGTATTACTTTTAAAAGGTCATTTTTGAGCTGCTAAGTGTAAACACTCAATCCGCTACATGATCCCCTGTACAAACAGGTATTGAATGGTAAGCAGGCGCGATATGGAAAACAGCCCTGCACAAAGCAGGTGTACACCAGCCATTCCCGTGTTAGCTTATTTGCTCCCTGTTTTTTTGATTATTTTCTGCGATTGTAATTGCCCGCTGTTGTTACTAGGATGGAGAAATGCAGACCGGCTGCAATACCGTTTACATGTAGCCTGATCAGTTTGCTGTCCGCCAAAAGATTCCCTGTATGTTTCATCAATGCAGCCTTGCATCAGATAATCTTATAACAACTATTGAAGTTGCGGTTGCCTGATAGCAGAAAGGCTTACCAGTATGCAGGGAGCCAATCAGCGTTTATAATGCGGCCATCAAATCTTAGCATCGACAAAAAGCATATGTGCTTTGGCGATAGCTGCCGGGTACCGGTGCATAAGAAAAAACACCTCCTTTTTTTCAGCTGTGTTTTAAGCCGATGTATAAAAAATTAATACTGTATATTAAGGATTTGTTATAAATTCGGAATAACCAAAACTAGTTTTTATGAGAAATCACCCGCTTACCAGCGTGATCACAGTTTTGTGCATAACTATGGTTAGTTTATATACGCATGCACAGGTAACAACGGCCTCCCTTAGCGGAACCATCCTCAACAACGAAAAAAAGCCATTGGCAGGCGCTACGGTAAAAATTTCCTACCCCGAAGCCGGTATCAGCAAAACCATCCTTACCCAGAGCAACGGCTATTTCCTGGTACCCAATCTCAGGGTAGGCGGCCCCTACAAGGTAACTGTATCCTTTGTCGGCTATGCCGAAAAAACAGAAGACAATATAATACTGGATCTGGGCCAGAACACGGCCGTGGATCTTACCCTGGAACCCAGCGCAGGCAACCTGGCTGGTGTAACGGTAACGGGCAGGTCAAAAATTTTTGACAGCCAGCATACCGGCGCCTCTACCAATATCAGTTCACGCCAGCTAAAACAATTGCCCACCATATCCAGGTCGGCCGATGATTTTACCCGGCTTACCCCATCTGCATCCGCTACTATCAACGGAACTTCCTTTGCAGGGCGCAACGGACAATACAACAACTATTCGCTCGACGGGGCAGTCTTCAACAATCCTTTCGGGCTTGATGCACCTACACCCGGCGGTCAAACCGGGTCTCAACCCATTTCACTGGATGCCATCGACCAGATACAGGTTAATATTGCGCCTTACGATGTTACCCAGGCAGGCTTTACAGGCGCCGGCATCAACACAGTTACAAAATCAGGTACCAATACATTTGGAGGTACTGTTTATGGCTTTTACAGGAACCAGGGCATGACCGGCAAAAAAGTAGACGGCAATAAAATTACCGTACCCGATCTTACGCAATTGCAGGCGGGTTTTTCAGTGGGGGGCGCCATAAAGAAAAACAAGCTGTATTATTTCGCCAATTTTGAAACAGAACAGCGTGAAGACGCTGCCAGCAGTTATGTTGCCCGCAATGCTTCCAATGGTAATAACAATAATACATCCAGGGTGCTTGAATCGGATTTGCAGGCGGTAAGCAGTATACTTAAAAGCAAATTTGGCTACGAAACCGGCCCCTACCAGGGTTATAACCTGAAACAAAAAAGTTATAAATGCCTGGCAAAACTGGACTGGGTAATTGATAACAATAACAGCCTTTCGTTTACCTATAACGGGCTCGATGCCAGCAAGGAGAAGCCCGCTCACCCGGATGCCATCCGTCACCGCGGGCCGGATTACCAGACATTGCAATTCAAAAACTCCGGTTACAGGATCAATAATAAACTGCAGTCGTTCGGGGCTGAGCTCAAATCAAATTTCGGCAGCATGCTCGCCAATAAACTGCATGCGGTTTATACAACGTTCAGGGATACCCGCGATCCATTTTCGGTGCCATTCCCGGTACTGAACATTACCAAGTACGGCACTATGTACATTGTTGCGGGGCATGAACCATTTTCCATCAATAACCGTTTAAACCAGGACGCTTTCCAGGTAACCGACAACTTCAATATCATTCTGCCCAAACATACCATCACCATTGGCGGTTCTTATGAATCTTTCAAATTTGCCAATTCGTTTAACCTAACCGGTTATGGCGCCACTTTGTTCAGCGATGCCGATATACAGGTATTTAAAGACAGTGTGCCCAATAGCGGCAAGTATGTGTTTGGTGCTTACCCGCTCGATGTAGATGTGAATGCGGCAAGGGCGGCAGGCAAGGCAGATAAATGGACATGGTATTACATTACGGTGGCGCAGGCATCCGTGTACCTGCAGGATGAATGGAAAGCTTCCGACAACCTAAGGGTAACCTACGGGCTGCGTATGGATATTCCGCTTTATATGGGTTCAAAATACCAGCAACCCGATGGTACCACCAACTCTCCTACCCTGCCCAATAACGATAACCTGACCCTTTTTGACGAACACGGTCAACCCGTAACCAATGGACAGGGCAAACAACTTGATAATACCAAACTGCCCTCCTCAAAACCACTGTTCTCTCCACGCCTTGGATTTAACTGGGACGTAAAAGGCGACAAGAGCTTCCAGTTAAGGGGCGGCTCCGGCTTGTTTACCGGGCGCTTTCCCTTTGTTTGGGTGGGCAACCATATTGGCAATCCTTTTTCATTTTTTTACTGCGCAACTGCCAGCAATTTTAAATGGCCGCAAATCTGGCGTACCAATATTGGTGCAGATCTGAAAGCAGGTGCCGGCACCATCTTCAGCGCAGATGTTGCCTTTTCAAAAGACGTGAATGCCATGATGGTGCGCAATTACGGATTGGGAACACCCACCGCATCGCTCAATGGCGGCACCGGAGATACCAGGAGTGTATACGCGGCAACCGACAAAGGTGCTGCCAATGCTTATATATTCACCAATACAAAAACCGGCTACCAGTTTAATACCAGCTTCAGCGTACAAAAAACATTTAAAAACAATCTTTTCCTGACGGCTTCCTATAATTTCCTGGTATCACGTGATGCGAGTTCCATATCGGCCGAAATCAGCAGTGACGCGTTTGACCGTAACCCTGTTTTAAACAATGCCAACGAGGCGCGCAGTACACCTTCTCTTTATGGTAATACACACCGCTTTGTACTGGCAGGCATTAAGAGATTTGAGTATGGCAAAGGAAAGTATGCTACTACCATATCCATCTTCGGCAGCTGGAGCAGTGGCAACCGTTTTGCGTATGTATATGGAGGTGATATTAACAATGATGGCACGGCAAGCAACGATCTTTTATATGTGCCCAAAAACAGTGAAATTGATAAAATGCAGTTTGCCACCCTTACCGATGTGAATGGTGTTGTGCAAAATGCCGCCGCGCAAAAAGCAGCCTATAAGAGCTTTATAGCCCAGGACAAATACCTGAGCAGCCGCCGTGGTTTGTACACAGAAAAATATGCAGGAGAGACGCCCTGGTTCAGCCAGGTAGATATGCGTTTCCTGCAGGATTTCTATTTTAAGAGCGGCAAAAAAACAAAAACAGTTGAAGTAAGTCTGGACATTGTAAATGCCGGCAACCTTATCAGCAGCAAATGGGGCGTTCGCAAATACGCCACCACCTCCGGCTATTTTCAGCCAATATCTGTAACGGGTGTTGCCAATGGTGTTCCTACTTACCAGTTTGACCCCTCTTTGAAACAAACATTTATTGCCAGCCCCGATCTGCCAAGCCGCTGGCAGGCGCAAATCGGCCTCCGGTTTATTTTCTAACATTTTTTCTTTTTAAAAAAAAGCCCGCAGCATTTGAGCGGGCTTTTTTATTAAAAGAAATTATATTTTACCTGCCAATACCATGGACGCCGGTTATCAATATCCGGGCCATAACCTGGTATGACAACAACTTTTCCCCATAAGCGCTGCGCGAACTGAAAAAAACCGTTTTGGCCCAATTTTGACGGTAGATAGCAAAACCAGGTTTATGAAATGGATCCAAGCCAGCCAACCATCCGATACACTGGACGTATTTCACCTGGTTGAGGGCGAAGAAACCAGGGGAATCCTTAGGTATAATTCCCTGTTACAGTCTGTCCGGATTAGTTCAGGTAATGAACACCGGCTTTTTTTTATAAAAAGGGCACGCGCGGGCAAACGCTTCCGCATTACCAACGAATACGGTTTTGATGTGGGAAAACTGGAATTGGGCAGCACTGATGCCGGAGACGGTACCATAGAAATAGGCAAACAGGGGTATCACTACAGGCTTTTCAGGGATCCGGCCCCGGAACTGGCTATTTACTCGCCTTTACAATTGCTGCCCGCCCTGACCTGCCAGTTATTGCACTGGAGGAAAGAGACCCTGCATGAATATGCCGGCCTGTTGCTGGGACTTTGTCTGCTGATAAGATGATACCCGGCGCTTCCCGCCTAAGTGTTTTATTTAGCCCCTCTCCGGCAGATAATCTGCAAAAAAATACCAGCTTTGCTTTGTAAAACAACCATTGTGGACCCCAATGCATACCTGCAGGAGTACAATGATTTTATGAGGTGGTTCAGGATTATTTACCCCGAACTGGCCGATGCCTACTCCCATCATATTACAATACCCACCGATCATACAGGCGTAAAAATAAATGCAGCTGGTATTGACAAAAAAACCTGCGACATGTTGTTTGAAATACAAAACGAATATTACCTGTCAAAGCATACCAGTTAGATTTGCTGCCAGGCAAACAGTGCACATCCGGCGCCGGCCGCAATACGCCGGTCACGTAAACAATTCAATTGCCGCCAAATATTTTTATTTATCAACAGGCATCAATCTACCGTCAATGATCACCTGCTTTTATATGACAGTTCATTTTTTGTAGAAATAATTCCACAAAAAAATAAGGTTACCTTTTTTCATTGCGGGTATAAACTATGAATCATTATTTTAAACAAAACATACAGACACATGAAAAAGTTTTTTCTGGTTATCGCCATTGGCGCCACTGTTGCTTCATGTAACGGTTCAGGAGAGAGTACAACGGTAAAAACCGATTCTACTACCGTTACTACCGATACAACAAAAGTTGTAACAGACAGTACAAAGTCTGCAACGGATACATCTGCTGCGAAAAAAGACACATCGAAACCGAAGTAATTACTACCGGTTATTTTTTTGTAAAACAATGTTCAAAGCCCTCCTGTTCACGGGAGGGCTTTTTTGTCCGAAATATCAATGCAGAAACAACTAACGGTGTTGAACAAATGTTTATGAAGAAAATAATTCACTGCCTTAAAAAGCCCGCAGCCATGTAGTTTATAAACCCCGTACAATTTTTCTGCGCAGGCTTTATCCTTTTTTTAATTCAATAACGGTTACTTCGGGCCAGATGCCCAGCCGTCCGGAAAAAGCCAGGAACCCAAAGCCGCGGTTTACATAGAGATGGCGCTTACCCTCGCTGGCAAGACCGGCCCAGTCGAGGTACCGGTATTTGACCGGGCTCCACTTAAAACCGGGTGTTTCCACGCCGAACTGCGCGCCATGGGTATGGCCCGATAATGTTAGCCGGATGTCCGCCCCGTGATACCGCACCTTTTCTTCCCAATGTGTGGGATCGTGAGAGAGCAGGATTTTAAAACTATCCGCACTGATGCCCTCAACAGCCTTGTCCAGATCACCCTCCTGTATAAAACCACGTCCCCAGTTCTGTACGCCTATCAGCGAAATGGACTGACCGTCTTTTGTGACGGTCACATTTTCGTTTAGCAATAACCGGTAGCCCAGTTTCCGGTGCTGTTCTTTTAATTGCTGCAGGTTGGCAGCTTTCTCTGCTTCCGAGTTCCATTGAATATACTCACCATAATCGTGGTTACCCAGGATGGAGTATTGCCCGTAGGGCGCTTTAATGGCGCCAAACATTCCCATATATGGTTCAATTTCATCTGCTGTATTGTTCACCAAATCGCCCGTAAAAACAAACAGATCGCTTTTTTGGGCCTTCACCAAATCAATACCTTTTTGAACCGCCGCACGGTTGTCGAAACTGCCTGCATGTATATCCGATAACTGGGTTATCGTAAACCCATCGAAAGCAGCAGGCAGATCATCAAAATAAAGCGTGATGCGAAATAACCGGTAATCATACTTACCCCTGGTCATGGCATACAAAAAAGAAACAAAAGGTAATGCGGCAAAAAGAATAGCGAGTTCAGCAATGAATGTACGCCTGGCCGGTATGGCAGGAATATTGCGCGGCCTGGCAATCTTATTAAAAATGCCTGCCAGCAACCTGGCAATGTCTCCTGCAAATAATACTATAACAAAAAATAATTTGGTAAAAAAGAACGTAAGAAAAATACTCAGCAACCACTCATTGAACGGGCGTACGCCCATGGCAGTTCTGAAGGAAGGAATTCTTACAAGCAGCAATACGCTTGTTGCAATGGAAATAATCCAGTAAGTCCGCAACATGTTTCGCTGTCTTTTTTTTGGCCAGGCTGCAGACCATGTTTTCAGTCCCGCTTGTACATACCAATCAAGCAACCATCCAATGATTGAAATGATCGCAAATAATTTCAGAAGGCCATTTCCATGCATACCGGCAAGTTACAAGCTATTAACAATTCCTGGTGTCATTAACATTGCGAAGCACACTGTTGACTACAACGGCCACAAAACAGCCACTCTTTAACGCAGTTTTTACATTTTTCTACAGATTTGCTCCAGAAGCGGCCGATAGGTTTGTTGTCTAAACAAAAATAAAATCTTATGACAATCAAACAATCAATAGCTGCTGTAATGCTTGGGGCAGCATGTTTTGCCGGCGGTGCCTGGGGATACAGCCAGTACAGGCACCAGGAAGTATTTCCAAATGATTCATCCCCGGCGGCTCTTTTCTCCCGTGCCAAATACACTGAACCGGCATCCGGTCCCATGGTGGATTTCGAAAAAGCAGCCAATAAAGCCGCACCTGCGGTAGTTCATATCAGAACCGTAATGAAGGCAAAGGAAGTTAACCAGGATATGGATGACAATCCATTAAGGGAATTCTTTGGCCAGGGCTTTGGCACTCCGCCGATGATGCAGCCACAAAAAGCTTCCGGCAGCGGTGTACTTATCAGCCCCGACGGCTATATTGTTACCAATAACCATGTAGTAGAAGGCACCGATCATCTAACCGTGACATTGAACAACAAAGAAGACTATAAAGCAAAGATAATTGGAACCGACCCCAGCACCGACCTTGCTGTTATTAAAATAGAAGGTCATGATCTGCCGTTCCTCACTTTTTCCAATTCAGACAATGTGCATCTGGGGCAGTGGGTGCTCGCCATTGGCTATCCGTTGGATTTAGCCACTACCGTAACTTCTGGTATTGTTAGCGCCAAATCAAGAAATATTGGCATTAACAGCCGCAACAGCGCTGCGCCGGTAGAATCATTTATACAAACAGATGCGGCCGTTAATCCCGGCAACAGCGGTGGTGCACTGGTAAATACCGACGGCGATGTGATTGGCATTAACAGTGCTATTGCTTCTCCTACGGGCTCTTATGCCGGATATTCATATGCCATTCCCTCTAACCTGGTGCAGAAAGTTGCCAGCGATATTATTAAATATGGCAGCAGCAAAAGAGCTTACCTGGGCATTATGTATCCCAACGACCAGATGAGTGAAGAAGACCGTCAGAAAAACAATATTAAAGAAGGCAAAGGTGTGTTTGTAATGGATGTAGCCAAAGGAAGTACTGCGGAAGAAGCCGGTATACAAAAAGGTGATTTTATTACCAAAATCAATGGCATGAACATCAATACCGGCAATGAAGTACTGGAAAAAATTTCGGCGCTTCGTCCCGGTGATAAAATTACCATCACTTACCAGCACAATGGTGAAGAAAAAAATGCCAGTGCTTCGCTGAAAGGCAATGCAGGCGCATATGCCAGCGCAAGGGAACAGGTAATAGAAAAATTGGGTGCTTCATTCCAGGCGCTTGAAAACGGAAAGGGTGTACAGGTGAAACGTCTTGGTGAGGGCATCCTGTCCGACCAGACCAGGATAAAAGAAGGTTTTATTATAACATCAGTCAATGCCACAAGGGTAAGCAGCACAGATGAATTAAAAGAAGCATTGAAGCGTGCAGGCAATAGTGCAGTTATCAGTGGTGTATATCCGAATGCGCCAGGCACAGTTTACCAGTATGCACTGAACGATTTAAACAGCATACAGTAACAATTTGACAGTAAAGTTGGGTTAGTGGTACTGGTTGTTACTGATACCCGCCTGTAAAAGGGCGGGTTTTTTTATCTTTACTTATTACCATGAAGATCCTTATTATAGAAGATGAGCAGTATTTAAGGGAATCCATTCAAAAATACCTGGAGTACCAGGGCTATGTATGCGAAACCGCAGCCAATTTTCCGGCGGCAAAAGAAAAAATTGACCGGTACGCATACGATTGTATTGTGGTAGATATTGGCCTTCCCTATGGCAGCGGCTTTGATATTGTTGCTGCCCTGAAAAATTTTGGTTCTGCTGCCGGCATTATTATCATCTCGGCAAAAAATACGCTCGATGATAAATTGAAAGGGCTGGAACTGGGCTCTGATGATTACCTGGTAAAGCCCTTCCATCTTTCAGAACTCAATGCACGTATCAATGCTATTCTGCGCAGAAGAAAGTTTGAAGGCAGTCAATGGATACAATTCAATGAAATTAAGCTGGATCCGGAAGGACAACGGCTGACCGTGAATGAAAAGACGGTGGACTTAACGGAAAAAGAATACCAGTTACTGGAATATTTTATTGCCAATAAAAGAAGGGTGCTGACCAAGCCGGCTATTGCTGAACATGTTTGGGGAGATGAATATGTGCAGGCAGGCGATTATGACTTTATCTATACGCATATCAAAAATTTAAGAAAAAAATTGCTGGATGCGGGCAGTGGCGACTATATAAAAACGGTGTATGGCTCCGGTTACCGGCTTACTGACAATTAAGCAATGCAATGAAGCTTTTAACAAAAACAACCTTGTATTTTTTTTCGGCGATGGTGGCCTTGCTGGTGGTAACCGGTCTTTACCTGTTTCACCAGTTTAGTGTACAACTGAACGACCGCAGCGATAAGGAATTGCTGGCGGATGAGGCACAATGGATCGACTACCTTGAAACAGGCGTTGAAAATGGTACTACATTTATTTTACGAACAGGCGAACTGTCGATCTTTCCTGTTAACGAACCATTGAATGACTATCCAAAAATTGAGGACGTAACCGGCAAAAATACTAAAACCAATAACAGCACTACTTACCGGCAACTCTCGCAGGTAGTATCTATTGCCGGAATCCCTTACCAAATCATCATCAAAAAATCGCAGGAACAAAAAGCGGCCCTTGTAAGCGGATTTACCCGCGTGATGCTTTTTGTATTTGCCGGTTTATTTTTGGTGAGTCTTGTTTTTAACTGGATCATCAGCCGCCGGCTGTGGGCGCCCTTCCGTGAATCGCTCAGAAAAATAAGGTCAGCAGAATTGCAGCACATGCAGGCCGTTCGTTTTGACAGTACCAATACGGCCGAATTCAATGAATTAAACAGCTCGTTGAATGCGATGACCAATAAAATTTACAGCGATTACATTTCCATGAAAGAATTTACCGAAAACGCTGCCCACGAAATGCAGACACCCATTGCCGTTGTGCAAAGTAAACTTGAGCTGTTGTTGCAGGATGCCAACCTGGACGATGCGCAGGTACAATCTGTGGTGCAAGCCGCCGCAGCCCTGAACCGCCTGGGTAAATTAAACCAGGGATTATTGCTGCTGGCCAAAATTGACAACGATCAGTACCAGACAAAAGAAGTTATCAGCCTTAGCGATATAACAAAAAAGTACCTCCATCTTTTTGACGCGCTGATAAAGGACAAACAACTAACCGTAACAACAAATTTTACAGCCGATTTTAGAACAGCATTACACCCATTCCTGGCAGATTCGCTTATCAGCAATCTTTTGGGCAATGCCATTAAATACAATTATCCTGGTGGAACTGTTAACATTGTAACAACCCGTGACGCTTACCAAATCAGCAACAGCAGCCTGCTTCCTGCCATACCGCAGGATAAATTGTTTAAGCGTTTTACCGGTGCCGCAGACAACCCAGGCGCATCAAACGGACTTGGCCTGGCCATTGTAAAAAAAATACTGGACAGCAATGATTTGCTGGTTCAATACAGGATGACAAGCGGCCTGCACGAATTTATTATCAGTAAAAAGAATCTGTAACATTTCCGCTATTGGCTGTCCTTACCTGATCAATACAAAGCTGCCTTTTTTAGCAACTGTTTTGCCATTTCGGGTATACGTACATAGCCACACATATACACCAGCGGGCTGTAACTGACCGTTTACCCGTCCATCCCAGGACTTGCTGGCGGCATTTACTTCAAACAGCAATTGTCCAAAACGGTTGTATATCCGCCATTGCAAATTGTCTGCCTGGCGGGCTACCGGCCTGAACACATCATTCACACCATCGTTATTGGGCGAAAAGGCCGTGGGGAAAAACAGCCCGCAGGGTCCTTCGGTAATTACCACCTGCGCCTGCCGGGTGCCACAGGAATTTCCCACAACTACTGCGTAAATCCCTGCCTGTTTAACGGTTAAATGATCGGCAGAAGATCCATCCTGCCATAGGTAGGAATTATAATTACCTGGAAAAAGACGAATACTGTCGCCATTACACAGCATCTGCGTTTCGCCGAGGTTGGGTTGTGGTTTATTCAATACGGTAAGCTGCAGTACATGTATGCTGTCGCAACCGTTTGCAGCTGCCATTGTATCTGCATAAGCGCCTGTTTTAACATGGCCCTGGTAGGATTCGCCTTCACAAATGGTATGGGTTTCTTTCCGCACCGCGGGCCGGTTATCTGTAAGAATGAGTGTGCGAAGAGTATCGCACCCGGTGCGCGCAGGAATGGTATCAACATAAACACCCGCGGAATCGTGTCCCCCGTAACTGCCCTGCCGGCATAACGAAGCCGTCACGGAAATCGGAACTATCTCCTGCCGGCTACCCACTACTGCGTTAGTTTTAATAATACAGGCATCCGGATCTTTTGCGAGCACCGTATAATTACCAGGCTTTATTGCAGGAAACACCCCGGCAGACTGAAAATTTAAACCGTCAATAGAGTACAGCGCATCTATTCGGTTAGACGTTACAGTTATACTGCCGTTATTCACTTTATTACAGTCTGCATCGGCAGTTTGTAAGCCGGTTACTTCAAATGCCTGTATGGCAGCACCAGGCGGGTAAAATGCCGGCACACCTGTTTGAACCCCATTCCACTGCGGGTCTCCCTGGCTGTTATCATAATTGCCGTCAAAAGAATAACAGGCCAGCAATCCGTACTGGTTGGCTGGTCTGGGCAATGCCAGCATATTGCGGGCTATTTCATTTTGTGTCCGGGCCACTTTCCAAATCCGCACTTCATCCAGCCTGCCCAGGAATTGTTCACACTGGCAAACGCCCCTGTTGCCAATAACAGTCATTTCGTTGTTCTGAAAAAGATTGCCTGAAAATGCAGTATCCTTTACCAGGCAACCATCTACATAGTATTTTACTCTTTCGCCGTCATAAGTGCCGGCTATATGATACCACCTGTTTACAGCCAGCTTAACAGGATTGTTTATTCGTATAAAGTGGGTAGCGCCGTTGCTTCCTTTTTGGTAGGCGGTCAGTTCAAATGAACCGGGCCTTAGCAGGTAGTTTACATTGGAGGGGTTCAGGTGCTTACTTACTACATTACCAGCCAATGTATTCGCCTCCATGTATACCAGCGCTTCTACGGTAATTTGAGCGCCGGGCACATCAAGATCGCCTATCCGCACAGCACAGCCGTTGGAGGGAAATTCTATGGTCTGTGCATGCAGTTCCCCGGCATTCAACAACAGGAAGGCAATAAAAATCGTAACTACCCTCAGAAAAGTTTTCATAACGGCTCGTTTTCCGGTTGTACGGTATACAATCTGGCTTTGTCAGCGATCGGATTTCAGGCTGGGATGGGTGTGGCTTTCAGGCAATTGGATGATGCGCGATTAAAAAAATACGATCGGAATGTGGGATGAAGGGATTTCTCTATTATTTCCGGGGTAATATCATACGAAAAGTAGCAATTTTTTTCATATCATCCTATATATGTTAAAAAATAACGCCGGTAAAATAAAAATTGCATGCATAATCGCGGCGGCAGCGGACAGCCGGGGCTTTTCTTGTTTTACACACAAGGAACGCACAAAAAAAGCCGCAGATTCACAGATTTGTCTGTGCATCTGCGGCACCAATATTTTATTGATTATTCTTAAATGATACCATCATTTCACCAGCTCCGGCAATTGTCTGCCAGCATTGGCCTTTTCTTGTTTTACACAAGGGAGCGCGAAAAAAAAGCCGCCAATTCACAGATTTGTCTGCGAATCTGCGGCACCAATATCTTATTAATTATTTCTGGATGATACCATCGTTTCACCAGCGCCGGCAATTGCCGCCCAATATTCAAAAACAAATCTGCGAATCCGCGGCATCAATATTTTATTGCTGAGGTTATTGCGGCCGTCAATGAGCAATGGCTTTTTCTTATACCGGTTAATTATGCTGCCAGCCAGGCGGCTGCAAAATGATCAGAATAGCATCGCGCCATTTCGCAGCCGTTTTTAAGTGTTTGTATGTAGCCGCCCTGCATTTATTTCTTATGCCGCAATTATTTTGCAATACCTGCGTTTTTATACAAACTGCATGACTGCAGGTGTTATTAGTTGTTTGTTTTTAGTTTGTATGTTTTAGACCAAGATTAAATTTTTACGGGCTGCATTTCTATGCGGCCCTTTTTATTAGCCGGGGCTTACCGTGTTATTTCAGCTGCTACAAGTACCTGAACAACCTGGCTGATCATGAAGATATCCTTATCCGGTACTGTTATGGCGCATACTTAATTGCCAACCTTGCAGGGCAAGGTTTTGTATTCATATGTGTGGCTACGGTGGTATAATGCCGGCCTGCAAGCAGGTGTTTCAGGTTGCTTTATCCTGTGTGTTTTTTACCAGTGCAATTCCTGAAAAAAAGAAAACGGCACCAAGCACCGCCGCAAATACTATTAGCTTTACCGACCTGGTGCTGGCGCCGCCGTTTACAAAACCAATACCTGCATAAATTAAACCTGCAACACCCAATATGGATAACACTACCCCCAATATCCTTTTTTCCATACTTGCTGGTTTTATGCGGCCCTTCCAATTACTTTAAGTAAAAATGCAATAATTGCAATTACCAGGAGAATATGTATCAGACCACCAGCATGCAGACCCAGGAACCCAATGGCCCAGGCAATAACCAGAATAACTGCTACAACGTACAATAGATTTCCCATAAAAAAAGTGTTGAAGTGAAAAATAAGTCTATCATGGTATTATACAATAAAACTATGCCAGCAAAAAAAAGCCCTGGTAAAAACCGGGGCCGTAAACCAAATTCCTTAACTGTAAGATGGTTGCTGCTAAATTGAGAGAGAGTATTTATCAAAACTCAAACGAAATGCCAGTTGTGTTTAGGCGCAAAAGGTTAAATAAATGCCCATATCTCTTTTAAAGTGTAGAAAACATTCGTCATTGTTAATGCCCGGGTGGTATAAAATGGGGTTCCGGGTAAATTATTTATAACAGACTGCAAGCAGGGTACTATAAAAAAATCTGGTAACCTGGTTGCTACTGGTATTTTTATGGGGTCGTAAATTTACAGTGACGCCTAAAAATTCCACAAAACACAATTCCCTCATTGAATTGTAGGTGCCGAAGCTGTTTCCGGGGCAGGCTCTTTCCAATTGAGACAACCCCAAATTCACCGGTACGGAAAATATTTAACCGCTGGGCAGTTTAGCTTATCCTGGTATAAGAAATATAATCCAGGCCCGGCGGCGGAAACCCTTCTTCTTTCATTAGTGCTATGATAGTGCCCCGGTGATGCGTGCCATGATTGATAACCTGGGTGACTATATCCTGGAGTTTATCACTGAATACCTGGCCCACGCTGTTTGCATAGGTTATGCGCCTGTCAAAATCACCCGGCTGCAACGAATTGATATAATCCATCCAGTCCCGGTGATAATTTTCCATATCTTCCTTAATCTTTCCGGGTGTTCGGCTCATGAAACGTTCTGTAGTTTGCGGTAATTCCAAACACCTGTCCAGCCAGATACGCTGGGTCGATTGCATATGAGACAGCAATTCATAAATACGCGGGTTGACGGGCGCGCGTTCTTCAAACACGCTGAGCAAACGGGTGCTGGCCCATTTATCATAACCAAACAAGTTCGCAAAATAGGTTTGCATATGCATTAAGCCGTCCTTGTTTGCAGGTTGGCAATTACCATATCAATCTGCGATTTTATCCGATCAATGGCCTCCTGGAAACCATGATTATTTTCAATGCTTTCAATCTTTGCCGCAATAAAATCAAAATAATGTTCGCAATGCTCTTTTACAGATTTAAAATTATCCTGAAGGGCGCCAATTAACTTTTTGTATTCCGAAAAATGAATTTTCAGCTTTTGAAGATTGAGCAGGGTAAAGTTAATGGGCATTGAATTCTTTAATACTTCCAGTTCATTCTTTAATTCTTCCATTGTTGTTGTTTTAAATTGACACAGGGATCAATCAACGGGTAAATGTATCAAATGTTTGAATGAAAAAAAATTTTAACCTTACGATCATCCGTCTATAAAAAAGATGTCACAACCGGTTAATAAAATCATAACCCGCTGTTAATACCAGGCGCATTTTCCGTTCAAAATCTGTTGCCTTTTACACATGGTTAATAAAATTGTGAACCGGGCACTGCATGCCATGGCAGGTTCTTTGCATCAATTATTTTGTTAAATGTGGTGTATGACAACATTTCAGCAAAAAGAGGAATACAATAGCTTTATGAAATGGTTTGCGGATACTTACCCGGCGCTATATAAAAAATATGGGAAGGAAATAATTGCCCCGGTCGATAACAATGGTGTGTCGGTAAATCGTAGAAATCTTGATACAGATACTTTCAATATGCTTGTTCAACTGGAGCGGGATTATTACAGCTTTATTAAAAAGTAATTAACACCGGCATTTGTAGTGAGGCTCCGTGCAAGAGGCAATTCAGTTTATCTGCCGGTAAAATTTGAACCAGGGAAACCCGGTATATCAGGGTAATGAATCCCTCTTGGAATCCCCGCTGCCCGGCCTGCATCAACATAGCGTAGATATGCCCTGCCTGGTATTGCATCATTTCCAGGCAGGGCATATTTTGTTTAAGAGGACTGTGGGCCGGGTTCTATTTTAATGCTGCACGATTAATTTTGTGTTCATTGCAACCAGGTTACCTGTATACTGTATGAAATAAGTACCGTTTGGAATAGCTGCCAGGTTATCTATCGTTACGGTATTGACACCGCTCACCGCCTTATACGATTGCTGCCATACGGTTACCCCATTTAATGATATCATACGCAGCATTACTGGCATACCGCCGGGTGTGTTTACTTTAAAATGAATGCTGGCCGTATTGCCAATGGCCGGGTTCGGACTTACTGAAAAACCAGTTCCACCAACAGTTGGTGCTTTTACAACCACCGTTGTACTGTAAGTGATATCATCAGCCAGGCCGGTTTCCTTTATCCTGTAGTAGGTATTACCTGTATTGGTGTTTTTTGTATCTGTAAAAGAGTAGGTATTCGTTACTGTGCCGGCTTCGGTGTAATTGATGCCATCGGTACTTTTTTCTACTGTATATGATTTAACGGCATCTGCATTGGTTACTTCCCATTTTACAACAACATTGTTTTGTTGCCACAAAGCGCTTACACCCGTAAAATTAACCGGCAACAACGAACAGTTTAAAAATTGATTGGGGGCCTGGCTCCTTACAATGTTCTGCACCAGTATACCATTGCTGCCTGCAGCGGCATTGTAATGCGTACTGCCCAATGCTGTATAACCTGCAGTTCCTCCTGTTACACTGCTTGCTGCATTTAAAGTTGCGTTGCTGAAAACAACGCCGCCACCACCACCGCCGCCGGGTCCGTGTGGTGAACCCAAACCAGTGTTGGTGCCACCTGTGCCGCCATTGGCCAGTACCGTTACATTTGACAGGCCGCTGCCGGCAAATACCAACGCACTTCCGCCTGCGCCACCGCCACCGCTGCCATCGTTTAACACAGTTATAAAGCCACTTTCTCCACTTACATCAATTGTTCCGCTTCCTGATATGCTGGTAGCCGTTAAAAGTACAATACCGCCACCTGTTGCACCGCTTGATGAAAAACCGGCTCCCAGGCTACCTGTTCCGTTATTGGTAGTGCCGGCACCGCCGCCACCACCCATTACCATTCTTGCGGCACTCTTCTGCGCAAATACCGCCCCGGGTTCGCCACCTGTTGCAAGGTTTGAGCTCCAGGTATTACCGCCTCTTCCACCAGCGCCACCATTTGCACCACCACCACCACCCGAGTTCTGGTCATTGACGGTTGGATTACCGTCGGTTCCGCCACCACCGGCATTACCCGGTGCACCGGCTGCATAACTGCCATTGGGATATCCTTCAGTTCCATTATCGACAAGTGTACTATGGTTGTTTACATATCTTGGAGTGCCCGCCAGGCCCTCTCCTTTCGAACCGTTATAGCTTTGTGATGACAGGGTGACTATATCAGTGCTGGAACCACCAGCACCGCCTGATAATTTGCGTGCCGCGCCTCCGCGAAAACCAGCCGCTGCGGCACTTATTTGCTGACCGTTAAAATTAAGGTTGTTGGTAACGCTGATGACTACCACACCACCGGTAGAACCATTCCAATTGGGTGCTGTAATAGTGGCCGCCAGTACAAGGTTATAATAAAGACCTACGCGGATGACCTGGTACTTGTATTGTCCGTCAGTTCCGTAAGCTGCATTTTGGTAGGTGTTTACTGTTCCGGTTAACAAGGTAAGGGTGCCACCCGCTAAAGGAACAGCATTGGTAGCGACAATGTATTCCATATAGCCAGCCTGCAATGCTGCGTTGTTCAGGTATCCGTTTGCAGCACCACCGCTAACGCCATCGCCATAGCTGCCTGAATTGG
>Ga0163162_10001235_pt1 | contig 23886 bp, 17 predicted proteins | sample S55metaG_FD_115310 | JGI IMG/M metagenome (GOLD analysis project Ga0163162, IMG submission 115310) | Switchgrass rhizosphere microbial communities from Kellogg Biological Station, Michigan, USA - S5-5 metaG | ecosystem: Host-associated > Plants > Roots > Rhizosphere > Soil | place: USA... | reverse complement strand
CATCGCATCCTTTTTCGTTGGCTTTGCCGAGTGGATTTTGAAATACTTGTTCAACGTAAGATTGTATGAGAAGAAAGATTTTCTGAACCGTGTTGACCTGGAACATTTCATTCAGCAAACCAAAGAGCAAAGCGAGGATAACAATGAATTGAATACTGAATTGTTCGAAGCGGCGCTTTCGCTTCCAAATATTAAGATCAGGCAATGCCTGGTGCCCAGGAAAGAAATTGAGGCCATTGACATTCGCACGGGCATGGACCAGGTGAAACAGAAATTCATTGATTCGCAGTTGAGCAAACTGGTGGTGTACGATGCCAATATCGATACCATCCAGGGTTACATACACCAGCTTGACCTCTTTAAGAAACCGACCGATATCCGCTCCATTTTGCTGCCTATTCCAGCCGTGCCTGAAAGCATGAGCGTGACTGGGTTAATGAGTAAATTTTCGAAAGAAAGAAAAAGCATCGCATGGGTGGTAGATGAATTCGGCGGTACCGCCGGCATCATAACCATGGAAGATTTACTGGAAGAAATTTTCGGCGATATCCGCGACGAATACGACACCGAAGAATTCGTGGAAAAACAGATTGCAACGGATGAATATATTTTTTCCGGCCGCCTTGAAATTGATTATCTCAACGAAAAATACGGATTCGATTTCCCCGACAATGAATCCGAAACACTCAGCGGTTTAATTATTCACCAGCACGAAACCATTCCCAAGTTGAAGGAACGTATCATTATTGATGATTACGAATTCGACATCCTGAATGTAAGTGATACCAGGATTGATATGGTGAAGGTGAGGAAACTAAAGTGATCCAGGTTTTACGAGAAGCGCTAAGACTTTGCATCCTTGCGTGAGGCTTTCTCCAGAAATTTTTCCACTTCCTTTCGATTAATTGGTCCGCCATGGCCGGTGTGGAATTTTTCCACCCCCATATCCAATAGTTTTCTGATGCTGCGGTGTACGAGCTCCTTGTCTTCAGTAAAAAAATGATAGGTAGGCCAGTTGGGATCGATCCAGCCGCCCAGCCATCCCCCGATAAACAAATCACCCACCAGGGCTTCGCCATTGCTCATCACCACCGAACAGGAGCCGGCAGTGTGCCCGGGTGTGTGCACCAGCTTGGCTTCGATGCCAAAATCCTGCAAATCGATTTTCTTTTCAAAAATAATGTCGGCCTTTGCGCCGGGATAGCCGTGTAAAAGAAACCGGTAAATGAACCACCCTGCAAGCGAATTGTATTTCACAATACCGTTTTGGCCATGCAGCAGATGGTCATAATCACGTGAATGGATAAGCGAAGGAGTACCTCCGAGGGCCGTTAGTGCGGCCGTGCTGCCGGCATGATCCATATGCGCGTGGGTGTGGATGATGAGCCGCAGATCGCGGAGCGAATACCGGTGTGCTTCAAGGGCTCGAATGATGTTCTGCTCTTCACCCGGACAGCCAGTATCGATCAGCACGGGTTGCTGACCTTTGATCAGGTAAGCATTCGACAAGCGAAGTGGAATCCGAACAATCATATCGGAAATTAATGTATTTATGCTGCCAGTCTCAACTTAAATCAAGCGTATACGCACCATTATTTAACGCTTTATTCGCCAAACTGCATAATTCTTAATTTACATTCGCATCAATGGCCTACGGTCCTGCAAATCCCGCATCTCCTGCATAAAAAAGCTTACATATTGCTGCTGCTGGCCGCCGCGATTTGGCGAACAGCAACCGCTCAGTCGATGGCTGACAGTACACATCCGGCTTCGTCTCTCTCCATTGAACAACAGCGCAATTTGTACGGTCAAAACAAAACCATTCCGGCAGTTTGTGAAAAGGAAGTGCTCGCCGCCTTGGCACATTTTCCAGAACTGAAAAAAACGAATGTTACTTTTAAGTTGCAGCATTCGCATTCTACTTTAAAAACAAAGATTAATTTCTGGTCAATCCTGAACCGAAGAGACCGGCGAAAATACACGGTGGTCATCAGTACGCAAAGTGAACCGAAGCTGGAGCCCCTGCTTTTTAAGAACCTGCCAGAACAGGCCAGGATTGGCATCCTGGGACATGAGTTGAGCCATGTATCCGACTTCTCTAAAAAGTCATTTTTTCAATGCATGGGTGTTGGACTGGGTCATCTTTCCCAATCCTATCTCGACAGCCTGGAATACCACACCGACAGACTTTGCATTCACCACGGACTGGGTCCGCAGCTGAAAACCTGGAGCAGCTTTATCAGGGAAACCATGAAGGTGGAAAACTGGCGTGGCTCTGATTTTGTAGACAAGCCGGAAAGTAAGATTGAACGTTATATGAACCCCTCCACAATTGATAAGGAAATGGCCGCCTTGCAATCGCAACGGACTACACAGCCTTAATCGCCATGGCTTTTAAAATTCGGCATGCAGCCGCAAACCAACAACATGCACAGGTCCTCTGTCTTTGTTGTAGGCCGGATTTAGAACAAACTGGTAATCGGGGCTCAGTGAGAAATGCCATTTTGGAAAGGCCAGCTGGTAGTAGGTTTCCAGGATCAATTCCTGGCCATATGTAAGCGCACCGTCACCAATAATAAATCCATATCCACCGGCTTTTAGATAATCGCGATGTGGTTCTGAAATGCCATTAAGTGAAAATGCAACGCCCAACACATCCGCCTTTCTTTTCCATGCTTCTCCCTTAAACACCACGCCGCCGGAAAGGGTTTGATCGATTTCGGTGAATACCCAGGTTTCATTTTTGCCGTCATTGAAGCCGCCGCGCAAAAATGCACCCATGGTATTCGTTAATTCCTGTTCCCACGAAAGACAAATTCCTGATTTGGTGTGTCCGTATTCGCGTACCGAAGTGATGTCGGGATCTGCGGGAGCCTGTGCGACTGCCTCCCGGTAGTTGCCCATCTTGGTCGTGTTATGAACCAATAAGAGGCGGACAGTGGCCTTGCGCTTTTTTACGAAATAACTTTTCTCCAACTCAACCACCAATCCGAGTGACCGGCTGAAATCCAAATCAAGGTCGGGACCATTTGCCGTTGTTGGCAATGCGCTCGCTGAAGCACGCACCGCGAATAACGGAGTATGGTACTCTGCCACCACACCTTCCGTGTAACCGCGGGTATTGGCCGGGTAGTCCCAGGCGCCATTGCTCATGAGCGACCAGTTGAAAAATTGCGTCCGGGGGTCATGACTGTAGGCATTGTCGTCGAAAAAATCGGCCAGACTGTATTTACCCACCCGCACGGAAATATATTTCGCGGGCGTTTTACCCTGCAACTGATTCAGTTCATCTTCCTCGTATGTTACTGACTTATCCAACGCGAAACGTTGTTCAATAAATAACCTGGCCAGGTATAATTTCAATTGCGGACTTCCGATTCTGAAGGTTTCGCCATTTACAAATCCTGCCACACCGAGTGCCTTACTGAGGCCACTTCCTCCTGCCACTTCGGGATTGAAATAAATGGCGGCGCCCTTCCACAAACGCCGGCCAATGTAAGCGGTCGCGGTAAAAGAGGTTTGGGCTTTTTCTTCCGTAAGTAAACTGTTCATGCCGGTATAAGCGGCAGAAAAGGGAAAATGATATTGTGGGATGACGGTGGCTTGCGCATGCAGGTTCCAGTTCTTGTTGCGAACGGAATCATTGGCTTCCTGGGCCAGCAACAGCTGGCAGGAAAAAAACAGCCAGGTTAGGTGCAGTATGCTTTTCATGGGTATGAAGATAATTGTGTTCACGCAAAGACGCAAAGTTTTGCGCCTCTGCGTGAGACCTTAATACCCACTCACTTTATGCAACAACTTTCTGTTTCTGCGGTCGTGAATAAAGCGGTAGGTGATTGAATAGATAACCGGTAATATTAACAGCGTAAGAAAAGTAGCCGTCACCAATCCACCAATAACCACCACGGCTAGTGGACGTTGTGATTCACTGCCGATGCCATGCGATAATGCGGCAGGGGTTAATCCAATCGCCGCCATTAGAGCTGTCATCACCACTGGCCTCACCCTCGACATCACGCCATTGAAAATAGCGGCGTCCAACGGTAATTTCTCCTGTTCAAGATTTTTTCTGAAGACTGAAATCAGGATCACACCATTCTGTATACAAATACCGAAGAGCGCTATGAATCCAATTCCCGCCGATATGCTGAAGTTCATGCCCGTGATATGCAATGCAAGGATACCTCCGATCAATGCGAAGGGCACATTCAAAATGGTCAGCACCGCGTCTTTGGCGTTTCCGAAAGTGATAAAGAGAATGAGGAAGATGGCCAGTATACAAAGCGGCACCACGCGCGACAATGTTTTGGTCGCCCTGGTCTGGTTCTCAAATTCCCCGTTCCAACTAATCTTATAGCCTTTGGCCAATTGAATGCTATCAGTTACCCGCTCCTGCGCTTCGGCAATGGTGCTTCCCAGGTCACGGCCACGCACCGAAAACTTCACGGCAATGTGACGCATATTGTTATCCCGGAAAATAAACGCGGGTCCGGTTAGCGTCCTGATGCTCGCAATTTCGCTGATAGGCACTTTGGCACTGTCTTGTGTTGGCACCATCAGCCGGTTGATCTTGTCTTCGGTATCGCGGAATTCCTTTTGGTAGCGTACACGAATATCGAATCGCCGTTCATTCTGATAAAGGATCGTAGCTGCCTTACCACCGATGGCCATTTCAATGACGGCTTGCGCATCGGCCGTGTTCACCCCGTACAGCGCCATCTTCCTTTGGTTCAATTCAATTCTGAATTCGGGTTGGCCCAAATTTCTTAAAACACCCAGGTCTTCAATCCCCTGCACATTCCTGATGGTTTCCTTTACACGATCTGCCAGGGAATCCAGGACGTTAAAATCCGGACCGAATATTTTCACTGCCATCGCCGCGTTTACGCCCGCCACGGCCTCCTCCACGTTATCGCGAATGGGTTGTGAATAGTTGAATACACAACCCGGAATTTTTTTCAGCTGTTTGTCCATCGCATCAATCAGGGCCTCTTCGCTGAGCCCCTTTCGCCATTCTTTTTTGTCTTTGAGGTCAACCTGTATCTGCACGTTGAAAAATCCTTTGGGATCGGTTCCGTCATTGGTTCGCCCGATTTGCGAAAGGGTTTGTTTCACTTCCGGAAATTCCCGGATGATGTCGATCATTTTATTTGATATCTCAACGGCCTGTGGCAGCGAAGCGCTCATGGGCAATTCACTTTCCACCCATAAGGCACCCTCGTCCAGCTCGGGGAGGAACTCGGTACCCAGGAATTTGGCGGAGAAGAAAGAAATGACCATGAAGGCGAGCGCCACCAGCAGACTTGTCTTTTGGTATTTATAAGTAAAGCCAAACAATTTGCGGACGCCCTTTTCAAAAAATATTACAATCGGGTTGTGCTTTTCGCGTACGTTCTTTCTTAACAGCACACTGCTGAGCGCCGGTACGAAAGTGAGCGTAAACAATAGCGCGCCCAGCAGGGCGAAGCCCAGGGTGTATGCCAGTGGCGAGAACATTTTTCCCTCCACTTTCTGAAAAGCGAAAATGGGAACGAGACAGGTTAGAATAATAACCTTTGAAAAGAAGATGGCCTTGCCCATTTCGGTGCCTACCTGTTTGAACAATCCCAATTTGGCGAGCTTGTTGAATTTTTCCATGCCCACTTCCTTGGCCTTGTGATCGAGGGCAACAAATAAACCCTCCACCATCACAACCGCGCCGTCAATAATAATACCGAAGTCAACAGCACCCATGGAAAGCAGGTTGGCCGTCATCCCCTTTAGACGCATACATATAAATGCAAACAGTAGCGACAGGGGAATGATGATACTAACGGTAAGGGTTGTACGCCAGTCGGCCATGAACAGCAGTACCACCACCGTTACAAATATGATACCCTCAATGAGGTTGTGGATAACGGTATTGGTGGCATATTTCATCAACACCGTTCTGTCGTAAAAAGTGTCGATCTTAACGCCGGCAGGCAACACGTTTTCATTCAGGTCTTTCACTTTCTCCTCCACGTGCTTCAGCACCTCGCTGGGATTCTCTCCCTTTCGCATCACAATAATGCCCTCTATAACGTCTTCGTTCTTATCGCGCGATACCTGTCCCAGCCGGGGTTTACCGGCTTCCCGGACCTCGGCCACGTTTCTTACCAGTATGGGTACGCCATTGATTTTGGTGACGATGATATTCTCTATTTCCGATATGTCGTTCAAAAGCCCAATACCCCGCACTACATAGGCCTGCCCATTTCGCTCTATCACATCACCGCCAACGTTCACATTGCTTTTCGCAACGGCATTGTACACATCAAGGGAAGAAAGTCCGTATTTGGTCAGGTAATTGGGATTTACACTGATCTCGTAGCTGAGCTCTTCGCCTCCGAAACTATTCACGTCGGCAACGCCGGGCACTGACTTAAACTGCCGGTCCAGCACCCACTGCTGAATGGTAAACAGTTCGCGGATGGAATAGGTGTTGCTACGAAGTGTATATCGATAGATCTCGCCCGTGGGACCATAGGGAGGCTGTACCTCCGGCTTTACACCTTCGGGCAGGTCGGCATTGCCCAGGCGACTCATTACTTGTTGGCGTGCAAAGGCGTCATCAACATGGTCTTCGAAAATGATCCTGATATAGCAGAGACCGAATGTTGAAGTGGATCGCAGGTTTACTTTGTCCTGTACCGAGTTCAGTGTTGTTTCCAAAGGAATAGAAATGAACTTCTCCACCTCTTCGGCGCTTCGTCCAGGCCATTGGGCAATGATGATGATTTGTGTATTCGTTACATCCGGAAAGGTTTCAATAGGCGTATTCTTATAACTTACGAAACCCAACACGGCTACAATAGCTGTGAGGAAGAACACAAAATACCTATGCCTGAGAGAAAAATGAATGATTCGTTTGATCAGTTTCACCATCGCTTTTCAATTAATTGCCGTTACAGATTTGTGCACCTATTGGTTATCGGTGAACTCATCATAAATCATCAGTGCGTTATGTGTAATTAGTTTTTGACCGGAAGGGATATCGCCTCTTAAATAAGTTTTGTCGCCCACAATCTTCAGGATATCCACGGGAAGAACTTTCAAATCGCAATTGTCATTGTACATCACCAGGAATTGTTTGCCGCTCTCTTCCACTACCGCTGAGGATGGCACGCATACAGCCGTTTTGTTTTCGGTGTTTGTAACAATTACATTGGTAAACATCTCGGGCTTCAATAACATTTGGGGGTTATCGATTTTTACCCGAACGCGAAGGGCTTTGTTGGAGGGGTCCAACACTTCACTCACTTTATCGATCTTTCCATTGAATACCTTGTCGGGATAGGCCAAGGTTGTAACCCTGGCTGCCTGGCCTTCCTTTATCTTCGAGATATCAGCCTCAAATACGTTTGCCAGCACCCACACATTCCTTAAATCGCCAATGGTGAATAAATTATCGCCATTGTCGGTGCGGATAAAATTGCCCGCGTTTATTTTCTTCTCTACCACGTAACCGGCAATGGGTGCTTTAATGATATAAGTTCCACTGGCTTGCGTATTTCCGCCGCCGTTGATGCGAATCAGCGATTCAATTTTCGCCTTGCTTGCAACAGCCTTTTCGTAGTCCTGTTTGGCTTCTTCATATTCCCGCTCACTACTGATACCGTTTTTATACAACGATTCGGCGTTGTCCAATTTGCGTTTTGCAATTTTCAAATCGGCGTCTGCCCCGGAAAGGTCCGTGTAGTTTCCCGCCACGTCGGCACTTTTAATAACCGCCAATACCTGGCCGGCAGCAACTTTGTCGCCAAATGTAACTTTCACTTCCAGTACCTGCCCGCTGCTGTTGGGATACACTTTTACAATCTTGTTTTCGTCGAACGAAACTTCGCCCGATAAATGAAGTTCATCGTCGATAGCGCAGACCCGAACCGAGTCGATGGCTACCATCTTCTGCATGGTGTCGCTCAGGCAGAATTTGCCGGCTACTTTCTTTTCTTCCGTTTTTGGCTCACAGGCGTATAAGCCCAGGAAGGCGAGGCCAATTGTAATGATCAGTGCGGGTTTCATGACGGGTGTCTTGCGTTTCATGTCAGTTCTTATTTAACAACATCAGTTCCTGTTTCAAAATTCAATTCTTCCCTGGCCAGTCGCAGGTTCAGCAGCTGTTGTTGCAATTTTGTTTGGGTGTCTTTATAAGCATCAAAAAAATCGATGAATTCCAAAAGGTCCAATTGGCGTGCGCCATAGCTTTCCACCACATTGTTGAACAACTTGTCGTAGTGTTGGTAAAAATCGACCGGCGCGGCGTTGGTCAGGCTGTAAGTGAGCAACAGTTTCTGGTAGGCGTTCATTACATTATTGTTCAGTATTGTTTCTGATTGCTGTACAAAAGTTTCCTGCTGCTTCACCAGGTTTTGGGCCGACTTGATGTTGCCCTGGTTCCTGTTCCACAATGGCAAGGGCAATGACAGTGACAATCCAACATAGTTAGGAGCGTAGTTACTGTTATGGTCATACTCAGGACCCACCATCAGATCGGGCGCGCGCAATGCCTTTTGGTAATTCAGGTTTTGCTGCTGGTAAGTCAATTGCTGCTGTTGAATGAGGTAGGCGCTGTTGTACAATCTCGCGGCATTGATCAGTGTATCCACAACCAGGCTGGGCATAACGGGTACACTGTCGTTGGCATCTGGCATAATGAAGGACGATTGCGTCATCTGCAACATCGTCTTCAATTCTGATTGGATATCCTGCAGTTGCTTGTCGTTGGTCGACATATCCTGTTGTAACGACAACATAAGTGCCTGCACCCTTATAAAATCCCGCTGGGAAATGTTACCGGCCGTCAACTGCTGTTCCATACCGGTTACCAATTTCGTGAGCGCCACCAACTCACGCGCATATACGCGGTGGTTACTGATTAGCTGCGCGCTGGTATAGTAGTCAGATCGAAGCTGGTATTTCAGGTTTCGCAACAGGTCGTTAAATTGGAGTGCGGTGAGCCTTGCATTGGTGGTGGCGAGATCTATAAGCTTGCCGCGCTTGCCCGCTGTTTTGATCAGTTGCTGAACCTGTATAAATATTTGTCCCTCCTGATTGCCGTTGGCATCTTTTCCGTGTGCGAACCACTTGCCGCCGGCATAAATATTCTGGTCGGTGATGAGCGTGGGATTGTCCCAAAGTTTCGCCTGGTCTATCAATGCCTTATCGGCATCGATGCCATATTTTGAAGCGAGCAGGCTCAGGTTTTGTTGGAGAAATATTTTTTCCGCCTCCGGCAATGAAAGTTTCATCGTATCAGTCTTCACTTGGGCGGTGGCAATGGTGCAGAAGCAGAGCACGCAGAAGAGAAGAGTGAGGCGTTTATTCATCTATGGTGAATTAAAGGTGTACAAAATTGTAGTCAACTTTGGTTAAGCCAAAATTAACATCTGTTAAATACCGGTTAAGCGCATTAAATATTAATCACTTAACAACAATCGTGTGGCATGCAATCGAAAAGTAAATCAGCCGGGTGTGTTAAAACGAAATCCAACACCGTGTATGGTTTCCAGGATCACTTCGGGGTCGGCCTTGAAATGCTTGCGCAATTTTGTGATGAAAACGTCCATACTTCTGCCCAAAAAATAATCATCCTTTCCCCATACGTTCAGCAATACTTCCTCTCGTCTTAATATGCGGTTGGGATGCTCGCAAAGAAATTTCAGCAGGTCGGCTTCCTTTTGTGTAAGGTTTGAAACCTCGTTATTATTAAAAATCTTCAGGTCATTAAACAGGAAACGCAGCTTTCCAATCCGGTATTCCACCATTTGGTCTGATTGTAATTTCTTGGTCCGGCGCAGGAATACCTCCATGCGCATCAGCAGCTCCTTCATACTGAAAGGCTTGGTCAGGTAATCGTCAGCACCCGATTTGAATCCCTTGAGCTTGTCTTCTTCCAGCGATTTGGCGGTTATAAAAAGAATGGGAATAACATCACTTTTTTGCCTCACTTTTTTTGCCACAGCGAAGCCGTCCTTGTTGGGCATCATGACGTCGAGCAGGCAAATGTCGAATTCGCGCTGCAGGAATTGTTGCCAGGCTGTTTCGCCATCGGGGCATAACACCACTTCATAACCGGATTCTTCGAGGTTGTCTTTCACTACGTAACCGAGTGATAAGTCATCTTCAGCGAGTAATACTCTTGGTTTATGATTTTGCATAACTAGGTAAGATTACTGTATGGTAGAAAAATTTTAAATTCTGTTCCGATGCCTGGAATGCTATTTACCAGGATTCTTCCGCGGTGCGCATCCACCACTTTCTTCACGAAATTCAGTCCCAGTCCAAAACCCTTCACATTGTGCACATCGCCGGTGGGCACGCGATAGAATTTTTTGAAAAGATCTTTCTGGTACTTCTTCTCAATGCCTACGCCGTTGTCTTTAACCGAGATGTAATATTCATGATCCTGCTGACCGGTTTCAATCACCAGGTGAGGCTTGGAGGAATATTTGATGGCATTTTCCAACAGGTTTACCAATGCCAGTTCAAGGTGGGTTTCGTCACCACGGATGATGGTTTCTCTTTCGTCCAATTTATAATCCAGCCTGGCCTGGGTTTGTTCAATTAATGGTTGCACTTTGTTCACGGCCTGTTTCACCAGCTTTTCCACCTCTATCGACTTCTCTTCCAGCGGTAGCATGTGACGCTCGGACGAAGCCACTTTCAGTAATTTTTCAACCTGCATCTGTAGGTGCTCGGTTTGGTTCTGCACAATACCCGCATAGCGTTGCAGACGATCCTGCTGTTCGGTAATATTCTGTTGCAGCAACACATCGGATGCGATCTTCATCACAGCCAACGGTGTTTTGAATTCGTGTGTAAAATTGTTAACGAAATCCTTTTGGGTTTCGGTCAGAAATTTTTGTTTGTAGAAATAGAATAGTCCAACCGCAAACCCTATCAGCAACAGGATCAGCGTAATTGAAGTGATGATCCAGAAATTCATTTGAGACAACACGTATTTGCCCCGGTGGGGGAAATTCATCAGGATATAATTGAAGTTGTTGCGATAAACCGGCAGGTCGGGTACATTCACACTCGAATAATGCGAGGCCGGTGCCGGCAGGTATTCTTCAAACAAATACTTACTCTGTTTGCTATCATATACCGCCACCTTACAATCGGTCAGTACATCGAAGTCAGAAAGTTCCTGCGACAAATAATGGAGCAAGGTATCTTTGATGGGTACCCTTCCAATCTTCACCTGGAAAGTGTTCAGGTCAGGTTGAACAATGGCGTTCTGTACCTGGCTGAAGGGCTCGTTCAAGTCGGTGTCTTCAAATAATCCGCGAATACTTTTTACCACATTGGTATTGAACTGACGCTTTTCCAGCGAGTATACCTGGTTGATCCAGTACAGCTGAATAACGACGATGAGCCCGATAACAATCGTGCTTATTAAAACCAGCCATTTGAGTGTATAGGATCTCATGCTTCAGAATGCAGACACAAAATTGACCTCTAAAACGCATTTTCGCCCACAATAGGGGGTTATTTGTTGTTAATCGGTTGTTAAGCTCCTTGTCTGGCCTGCATTTCGCGTAAGGTAACGAGGAGGGTAGCTGGCTTGGAATCTTTGTCTAATGAGGCCTTTATAAAATACAGGGAACAAATATTTGTCTCATCAGGCGATGGTATTTGTCAATCCCTTTGTTAAAAATTGCAAATGCCTTCCCATTGCAGGCTTTTGACCTTGCCCTGCCTCGTCATTAAATTATCTTTGCACCCGATAAATTACCCGGGCATCTTTCATGGGACAAAACCAGCAGATTTTTCAAACCGACAGCCCTTCGCGATGGAGACGCGTGAAGTGGACCAGCCGTGTATTGGTGATGATAGGCATCTTTTTCCTGGCCGTGCTGGTGCTGGCCGTAATTCGTGGTTACAACCCCTCCCTTCCGAACCTGGAAGCGCGGGCAAGGGCCTACGAGAAAAAGCTCGACCCGGCCAACCCACTAACGTTAACCACCACCCGAAATAAAAAATACAAGGGGTTTAAGGACTTCCTCGACAAGAAAGTACGGGAAGATTCTATCGCCAACAGCAGTAAGCTTTCAAAACTGAAAACCGTTTCTGCGAAATACATCCGCGCAGCATTTTACACCCCCTGGAAAGCAAACAGCCCGTCTTACCAGGCCCTGGAAAAATATGGCGATCGCCTTAATACCATTTTTCCCGAATGGCTTTTCATGGATACCAAGGGAAACAACAAACTCGACGTGAGGGTTGACACCGCCGGACTCACGCTGATGAGACAATACAAGCTGGACGTATTGCCGATGCTGAGCAATTTCAGTTCTGTTAAGCGAGATTTCGACGGCGATCTGATTCACCCCATCCTGACCAACCCAACCATCAGAAAAAAATTCATCGCCGATTTAATTGACACGCTCCAGCATTATCATCTCCAGGGTGTAAATGTCGATTTTGAGGAACTCACGGAACCCAACAATGGCAGCCTGGCCGAATTTCAAAAAGAATTATTTGAAACCTTCCATGAAAATTCACTGCTGGTAACAATGGATGTTGTACCGAAGAATGAAGACTATGATTTGAAGGTGCTGTCGCAGTACAACGATTACATTGTTTTGATGGCCTACGATCAATCCAATAATTCAACGGGTCCGGGTCCGATCAGCGACCAGAAATGGATTGAAGAAATGCTCGACTGGGCATCCGACAGGATGGATCCCTCAAAAATTATTTTGGGCGTAGGTGCATTCGGATACAACTGGACCGTGGACGAAGACGGAAAGCCATTAAAAAAGCATGTTGTTGAATCTGTCACCTATTTCGACGCCATCAACAAGGCAAAGGTGGTGAGCGCTGACATTGACTACGACAATAATAATTATAACCTGCACTATGGCTATTACGACTCGTCTGTGAATGAAGACGGTGCTCCGGTAGAATTGAAACATGAAGTTTGGTTTACTGATGCGGCCACGACATTCAATATTCTCCGCTTCAGCGATAATTATACAACAGGTGGAACGGCGCTTTGGCGATTGGGGAGTGAAGATGCCCGGCTTTGGGACTTTTACGATCGCGACTTAAGCAATGGCGCCATCAAGGCCAACCCGTATGATTATTCGCGACTGGCTACAATTCCTATTTTGCCTGACAATGTGGGTACCGAGGGAGAAGGCGAAGTATTGAATATCCTGTTCCCGCCGCAGGAAGGACGGATAAAAATTGAAGTCGACAGTACCGAACAGCTGATCGCGGAACAAGAGTACAAGCAGTTGCCATCTGGTTACGTTATTCAAAAATTTGCAGAAGACACCACCGAAGGACCCGGTCATAAATTGATCCTCACATTCGATGACGGTCCCGACAGCCGGTGGACGCCAGAGGTCCTGGATATACTTGAAAGGTATAAAGTGCCCGCAACATTTTTTGTAGTGGGTATCCAGGCCGAAAAAAACATTCCCATTCTGCAGCGCATTTATCGCGACGGTTACGAAATCGGCAACCACACTTTCACGCACAGCAATGTGGCGAAAATGAGCGGACAGCGCGCTGAATTGGAGATGAAGCTTACCCGCCTGTTGATTGAAAGTGTAACCGGCCGTTCAACCGTGTTGTTTCGCGCACCTTACAATGCAGACTCTGAGCCCCACACTTTTGAAGAGCTGGAACCGATCGCCCGGAGCCATAAAGACAACTATATTACCATTGGTGAAAGCATTGATCCCAACGATTGGGTGCCGGGCATCAATGCCGATAGCATCGTAGCGAGAACGATTAAACAGATACACGATAGAAATGCCAGCATTATTCTGTTGCACGACGCGGGTGGTGATTCCAGGCAGGCAACGGTTGACGCGCTTCCCCGCATCATTGAATATTTCAAGCGCAAACAATACAAGTTTACTACGGTGGCCGACCTGATGGGGAAAACGAAGGATGATGTGATGCCAAAACTTCCTGCTTCGCGCGACACCACACTCATTAAGATCAACTTTTTTCTGGCTGAAGCTACTTATTGGGGCGGCCAGATCCTGTTTGCACTTTTCCTGATCGGCATTGGATTGTCAATCGGCAGAATGGTTTTCGTTGCGGTGCTGGCCTGGCTGCAGAAAAGAAGGGAAGAAAAAAACCGGCAATCGGGGCTGTTTGCTTTTCCGGCAGGGGGCGCACCCCGCGTTAGTATTATTGTTCCAGCCTACAATGAGGAGGTGAATGCCGTAAAAACGGTAGAGAGCCTGCTGCAGCAGGATTACCCGAATATGGAAATCATTTTCGTTGACGACGGGTCGAAAGATGATACCTATTCGCGCGTTGAAGACGCATTCCAGGGTGTACCTAACGTGCATGTATATACGAAACCAAATGGCGGAAAGGCCAGTGCACTCAACTACGGCGTTCAATTGTCGATGGCCCCGTTTGTGGTTTGCATCGACGCCGACACGCAATTGAAATCAGACGCGGTGAGTTTGATGATGAAGAAATTCTTCGCCGTGGAAAAGGGCAGTCGCCGGCAGGTAGGTGCCGTTGCCGGGAATGTAAAAGTGGGAAATGAGATCAACATGATCACCCGCTGGCAAAGCATAGAATATATCACGGCCCAGAATTTCGATCGCCGCGCATTCGACCTGCTCAACTGTATTACAGTAGTGCCTGGCGCGATCGGGGCTTTCAGGAAAGATGCCATTATGAATGCTGGTTTATTTGCTACCGATACCCTGGCCGAGGACTGCGACCTCACCATGCGTCTGCTGCGGGCAGGCTATCGCGTTACCAACTGCACAGAAGCCATTTCTTATACAGAAGCGCCGGAAACACTGAGAATGTTCCTGAAGCAGCGGTTTCGCTGGAGTTTTGGGGTGATGCAGAGCTTTTGGAAACATCGTGACGCCTGCTTCAATCCCCGTTATGGAAATTTTGGTATGATTGCCCTGCCCAATATCCTTATTTTCCAGATGGTGTTGCCTTTCCTGGCTCCGCTGGCCGACCTGGTGCTGGCCATCAGTTTAATTGCCGCCGGGTTACACATTGTTGATGCCGGGTTTCTGCAAATTGTTTGGTATTACCTGGTTTTTACGTTAGTAGATGTGGCCGGGGCCGCCATCGCATTCGCATTTGAAAAAGAAAATTACCGCAAACTGTGGTGGATGCTGCCGCAACGCTTTATATACAGGCAACTGATGTATTATATCCTCATAAAATCGCTTCGGAGGGCCATGAAGGGAGAATTGCAGGACTGGGGCAAACTGAAAAGGACAGGGAATGTAAAACAAATGGCCGTTTCTTAAATTACAATCGGATTTTTAAAGGTAAATTTGCTGCCGCTAAATGATTGGCCATTGAGTTCGACTTCATCAAATAGAAAATCATTTTTCCAGCGTATCCGTGGAAAACAATCGCCCGAAAGAGGCGAAATGAGTTTTATTGACCACCTCGAGGAATTGAGGGGCCATATTATTCGTTCCCTGCTGGTGATTATTGTTATGGCCGTGCTGGTGTTCTTAAAGATCGACTGGGTGTTCGACAATATCATCCTGGGGCCCATCCGGAAAGACTTCGTTACCTATACCGGCCTTTGCAACTTTGGCCATTTCCTGCACATGGGCGACTCCCTGTGCATGCCACCCGTTAATGTGAATCTGCAGGCCACTGCATTCGGCAGTCAGTTCCTGACCAGCATTACCATCGCCTTTGTAATGGGTTTTATTTTCGCCTTCCCTTATGTGTTTTGGGAAGTTTGGCGTTTTGTTCGTCCCGCGCTTACACAAAAAGAATTGCGCAGCACCCGTGGCGGCATCGCGTTTGTATCGTTGTTTTTCTTTGCCGGCGCGGCTTTTGGCTATTTCCTGCTGGCACCGTTTACATTCAGCTTCCTGGCCAATTACAAAATCGGCAATACCGCCATTTTGGAAACCAGGCCCATGCTTAGTGATTATATTGAAAATCTAACCGATATCATCATCGGCTGCGGCGTGGCTTTTCAGCTTCCCATCGCAGCCTTTGTTCTCACACAAATTGGACTGATCACGCCTTCCTTCCTGCGCACTTATCGCAAATACGCCATCGTCGTTATTTTGGTGGTAGCTGCCGTGATCACACCCTCGCCCGACTGGATGAGCCAGATGATCGTAACCCTTCCATTGATAATCCTATATGAAATCAGTATCCTGATTTCGTCAAGGGTGTTCAAACGGATGGAAAAGAAAATGGCTGAATGGGATTAATACCCATGGGGTGAATGCATTTTGTAATGGATTTCAGGATCATTAATCTCGGTTCTTTTTAGGAACTTTGTTTAGCCTTTCTAATCAACAAGTCAACCAATCAACCATTCAACTTATTAAATATGCATTCACCATTCAACTTATTTCAACCCATCGCCATCGGCAGCGACCATGCGGGGTTTGATTACAAAGAGGAAGTAAAAAAATTCCTCGAATCGAAGGGTCTTCATACCAAAGATTTCGGGACTTCTTCAAAAGAGTCTGTCGATTATCCCGACTATGCCCATCCCGTTGCAGATGCGGTGGAATCGGGCGAAAGCAGCTTCGGCATCTTATTTTGCGGCAGCGCCAACGGCGTAGCCATTACGGCCAACAAACACCAGGGCATTCGCGCGGCCATTTGTTGGAGCGTAAATGTTTCAAAGCTGGCCCGTCTGCACAACAACGCAAATGTGCTATGTATCCCTGCACGCTTCGTTTCGCTCGACCTTACGTTTGAAATGGTCGAAAAGTTCCTATCAACCGAGTTTGAAGGAGGAAGGCACGCCAACCGTGTAGAAAAAATTGCCTGCAGTTAATTTCAAAAACTGCTCGCGAACCGCTCATACTTATGAAGTTTGAGCGGTTTTGTTTTGTATTATTTTAGTACCATGAGCAAAAAATTGTTATTCTCTTTTTTCCTCGCCCTATGTTGCCTGCCGGCTGTTCAGGTGATGGCGCAGTACGATCCGGTAAGCAGTCCGCCCCCTACCAATATCAACGACCTGAAAAATTATCTTTCAGTGATTGCGTCCGATAGCATGGAAGGCCGGGAAACAGGTACCAACGGACAACGGAAAGCGGCTGCCTATATCGCCGAACAATTCAGCAAACTCGGACTGTTACCTGCACCGGGTACCAACAATTACCAGCAATATTTTCCTGTAGGATACGATACACTTTTACTTTCTGTGTTATCAGTAGGCAAGAAAAAATACCGGGAAGGTGTTGACTATGTAAACGAGTTGCCCTTAAACACCGACAAGAAAGTGAAGGCCGATGGATATGTTTTTGCCGGTTATGGCATCAGTGATGTAGGTTACGACGACTACGCCAACAAAGATGTGAAGGGCAAACTGGTGGTGATTTTTTCGGGCGAACCAAAAAAAGACAATAATTATCTGCTCACCGGCACCGATTCGCATTCTGATTGGGTGTATCCCGGAGGGATTAATAAGAAGGCCGCCATGGCCATGCAGAAGGGTGCAGTGGGACTGATCATGATTAGTCCTTCGCTGGAAACCATCAGTGTAAATACGGCTAAAATTTATCGCAAATCGCTTCTGCACATGCTGGAAGACGCACCACGCACGGTGAACTGCGTGCTTATCAGTCATGGCTTTGCCGCCCAGCTGTTGGGTAAACATTTGTTCGATACCCTGCTTGCCAGGGCACATTGGTCAGAGTCGCTGGATACCTATACCTTTTCAAGCAATCAGAAAATGAATTATGTGTTCAAAGGTTTGCAGGTAACCATACAATCCAGCAACGTGGTGGGCTATATGGAAGGAACGGATAAGAAAGATGAATACGTGATCCTTACCGGGCACTACGATCACCTGGGTACGAAAAATGGCAAAATATGGCATGGTGCGGACGACGATGGTTCAGGCACCAGCGCTGTACTGGCAATGGCTGCCGCCTTTTCGCGCGCAAAAGCGGAAGGTAAAAATCCCAGGCGCTCGATCATTTTCATGACGGTTTCGGGAGAAGAAGAAGGGCTTTGGGGATCCGAATATTATAGCGGCCACCCGCTGTTTCCACTTTCGAAGACCTCCATCGATATCAATACGGATATGGTAGGGAGAATCGATCCCAAGAGAAATTATGGCGATTCAATGAACTACCTCTATGTGATTGGTGATGACAAGCTGAGCTCCGACCTGGCGCCGCTGGTAGATTCGGTGAACAACAAGTGGACACACCTGGAAGTAGACAGAAAATACAATGACCTCAAGGATCCCAATAAATTCTATTATCGCAGCGACCATTTCAACTTTGCAAAAAAAGGCGTGCCGGTAATTTTTCTATTCAACGGAACACACCGCGATTATCACCAGCCAAGCGATACCATCGACAAAATCAATTGGGATTTGTACGGAAAGCGGGTGGAATTTATTTACCGCCTTGCCTGGGAAATGGCCAACCGGGAAGACATGATGAGAAGGGATATTCCTCTGCCATCGCTTGATGACTAGCTACAGTAGAAGTCTTCACGCTAAGGCGCAAAAATCTCACCATCCCAAAATCCACGCGAAAATCAGCGGCGCCACGATGGTCGCATCGCTTTCAACAATATATTTTGGCGTGTGAATGTCCAACTTTCCCCAGGTAATTTTCTCATTGGGAACGGCGCCGGAATAAGAGCCATAGGAAGTAGTGGAATCAGAAATCTGGCAGAAATAGCCCCAGAACGGAACGTCCGTCCATTCAAGATCCTGGTACATCATGGGCACAACGCAAATCGGGAAATCTCCTGCAATGCCACCGCCGATCTGGAAGAAGCCAACGCCCTTGCCGCCGGAATTTTTTCGGTACCAGTCAGAAAGCGTTACCATATATTCAATACCACTTTTCATAGTAGTGGCCTTGATCTCATTTTTGATCACGTATGAAGCGAAGATGTTGCCCATGGTACTGTCTTCCCATCCCGGCACCACGATCGGAATATTTTTTTCAGCGGCAGCAATCATCCAGCTGTCCTTCGGATCAATTTCATAATCCGATTTCATAACGCCACTCAATAACAATTTGTACATGTATTCGTGCGGAAAATAACGTTCGCCTTTCGCATCGGCGTCTTTCCACAATTTCACAATATGGTGCTGAATTTTTCTGAAAGCTTCTTCTTCAGGAATACAGGTATCTGTTACGCGGTTTAGTCCCTTTTCCAATAATTCCCATTCTTCCTGCGGAGTAAGGTCGCGGTAATTTGGGATTCGCTTGTAATGGCTGTGGGCCACAAGGTTCATAATATCCTCTTCCAGGTTGGCACCCGTACAGCTAATGATGTCCACTTTCCCCTGCCTGATCATTTCGGCGAAGGAAACGCCCAGTTCACCGGTACTCATGGCGCCGGCCAGGGTCACCATCATTTTACCGCCTTCGGCAAGATGGGTTTCATATCCTTTGGCGGCGTCAACAAGCGCTGCAGCATTAAAATGGCGATAATGGTGTTGAATGAATTGAGAAACGGGGCCCTTGTTCATGGTGCTTTGTTTGAGGGGCCAAAAATAGAAACTTTTGACGGGGGTCACAAAAGAAAAAGCCCCACTGGAAAGCGGGGCCGACCATCAACATGAGAAAAACTGCTATCTTATTTTTTCTTTACGAATTATAATTGTTTCACCATTTCCATAGGCTTTCACCAGGTATTTCCGCTTTGCATCGCGAATGTTTACGAGGTAGAAGGTTTCTGCATTCATAGCCACTTCCATCGCTGTATAATCCATATCGGGCTTATCAAAGCGATTGTTGATTCCTTCCATTGCAAGAAGGGGAAGTTGCTCTACGGGTATGGTGCGTGAGGAGCTTACGAGTTCTCCCGTTTCATTAAAGTAAGTAACGCGTTGTTGGTTGTTTTGATCGGTAAAACTGGCCAGGTACAAATCGCCTGCTTTCTCCCATTTTACCTGGTTAACGTCGCTATATGCTTTTTTGAATGCATTCAAAACATTTTGGTTAACGTTTACATCATTGGCCCATACTGCGGTGCTCGTGATAATCATCGCGGCTAATCCTAGAATCATCTTTTTCATTTTATTCCTGTTTATTTGGTTAACAAAGGGGTTTCCTTTTTTCCTGCATTAAAAGTAGATGCTTGGGCGTGGTGTTTCAAGCAAATAGTGATATGAGCGGTTACTGTGCAAGTGGGCTGGTATGAACGGCGGCCACTAGGAAAGGAGAGCATTTGGCGCTTTGCACATAAGTCCAATGGCAATAAGGGTTGCAACCACATTCTTAAAAGTTTCACAATTCTGAGCAATTAATCGTTAAATGATTTTTACCCGTACCAACGGCAGGCTCTCGATAACTATGATTTTGGTAATGCCGGCCAATTCAGCCAAGTTTGTTGTATGAACTACCTGGCCCACGCCTATCTGTCGTTTGAAGACGCTGATTTTCTGGCGGGTAATATGATCAGCGATTTTGTGAAGGGCAAAAAAAAAGACGACTATCCCGCGAACATTCGCAACGGTATCATGCTTCACCGGGCCATCGACACTTTCACCGATGAACATCCCGCAACGCAGGAAGCAAAAACATTTTTCAGACCGGTTTACCGACTGTACAGTGGGGCATTTGTGGACATCGTTTACGACCATTTCCTGGCCAACGACAAATCTATTTTCGAACCCGTACAACTGAAAGCCTTCGCCGAGCGCACTTATGCAAAATTGGAACCGCAACTGCCATTGTTTCCCGAAAAATTTCAGCGCCTTTTTCCCTACATGAAGTCCCAAAACTGGCTTTACCACTATCGCTATGAACAGGGTATCGAAAATAGTTTCGGCGGTCTGGTACGAAGGGCGAAATACCTTTCCGAGAGCGATGAAGCGTTCTCGATTTTTAAGACGCACTACCATTCCCTTCAAAAATGCTATGATCATTTTTTCCCTGCTCTTCAAACTCATTCACACGCCATTTTCGATCAATTGAAAAATGCACCTGCCTAAGCAACCATTTGGATTCCGCCAACGTCAATAATGTAGACTCCCTTTGGTTTCCCCATAGTAACGATCACGAATCAACGCCCTTTTCGCGGCACCACCCCGGGTGGGTGTTGCTTTGCGGATTATTGAGAAGGATGGCCTATTTTTGCCTTCTTTTTAAAGATCAATCATGAAGAAAATCATCACCCTTCTGCTAGCCTGTTTTATTGCCGGGGCCCTTGCCGCCCAGGTTTCTTCCATCCCACCGCTCGACAAATCGCCCATGGATATGAGTTATTATCCGGCGTCTTATCCCGTTTTGAAAATCCAGGATAAACTCACCGAGCCCCTTGTTGCGCGCGTGGTATATAGCCGCCCGCAAAAAAATGGCCGTGTGGTTTTCGGAGAATTGGTGGAATACAACAACGTATGGCGACTCGGTGCCAATGAAGCAACAGAGATTGAATTCTTCAAAGACGTGAAGATCGGCGCCAATAAACTGAAGAAAGGGCGCTACACGCTTTACGCCATCCCAACCACGGATACATGGACCATCATTTTCAACAAAGAAACCGATACCTGGGGCGCTTTTAAGTATGACCCCAAGAAAGATGTGCTTCGCATTGATGTGAAGGCTGAAAAATCTACCGACATCGCGGAAGCTTTCACCATCATGTTCGAAAAAGCTGCCATCGGCGCCAACCTCATTTTCGCCTGGGACGACATGAAGGCGAGTATGAATTTCTCTTACTGATTTTTTTCCAGTTCATTCATATTACCTGATCCCCGCTGATGGTTATCGCCGGGGATTTTGGATATTTACACCATGTGTGGAATCGCGGGCATTATTTCAAAAAATCCATCCCTGGTTAGCCCTAACCGGATGGCGTCAATGACGAATAGCCTCGCGCATCGCGGCCAAGACGGCGAAGCACAGTGGATGAATCCCGCCGGTACTATAATTCTCGGTCATCGCCGACTCGCTATCATCGACCTCACAACAACAGGTGCACAGCCCATGCACTACCTGCAGCGATACACCATTGTGCACAATGGCGAAATTTATAACTACAAAGAAATTAAAGCTACCCTCATCGAAAAAGGGTATTCATTTCAAAGCACCAGCGATACCGAAGTGATTCTTGCGGCTTATGACCATTACAAATATGGCTGCGTAGATCATTTCGATGGCATGTTCGCCTTCGCCATTTGGGATGAAAAAGAAAAAACCTTGTTCGCCGCACGTGACCGGTTTGGAGAAAAGCCATTCTATTATTTTCTTAACGACGAAGAATTTACATGGGCCAGTGAACCCAAGGCATTCTGGGCAGCCGGCATTGAAAAAACCCGCGATGAATCCATGCTGCTCAACTTTCTTGCGCTGGGTTGGTTGCAGGACCCCATCGATCCGGCGAGAAACTTCTTCACCCCACTTAAAACACTTCCACGCGCGCATTACCTGCTTTTCCACGCCGAAACCCGACATTTAACCGTTCACAATTATTGGGATCTCGACAAACAGGACACCCGCACACGCATTTCGGAGCAGCAATGGATCGAAGACTTCACCGCGCAGTTATCCCTCTCCGTTAGCCGACGACTCAGAAGCGATGTGCCCATCGGCACCAGTCTGAGTGGCGGACTGGACAGCTCTTCCATCGTTGCTATTCTTCAAAAGAATTTACGGCAAAACAACGTTCACAAAGCTTTTACCTGCGTGTTGCCCGGTTTCGCAAAAGATGAATCAGCGCAGGCCCGCATAGTGGCCGATCATTTCAATCTGCAATCCTTTACCGTTGCGCCTTCCGGACATGAATTCGCAAACGGCCTGGATCAATTACTTTATCACCAGGATGAACCCATCGGATCAGCCGGCGTGTTCCTTCAATACAAAGTGATGCAACTGGCGCGCGAGGAAAATACCAGGGTATTGTTGGATGGCCAGGGTGCAGATGAAACCCTGTCGGGCTATTCGAAATATATTCATTGGTGGATACAGGAATTGTTGGGTAAGGCTAAATTTTCGCGTGCATTTCGCGAACTAAACCAGTTTAAAACCAACCAACCCGCATTTGAATGGACCTGGAAAAATGCGATTGCGGCTTTTCTACCCGCCCAGGCTGCTAATCGACTGGAAAAAAGAACAGTGAAATCGCTAAAACAAAACAGCGAAATCGACGCCGGTTATATCGAAAATCATTTCGACCGGCAGTCTATCTTCAAACCCCTTGTGACCCAATTAAACGACCTGCTGTATTTTAATACCATGCAATTCGGTTTGGAAGAATTACTGCGATACGCAGACAGGAACAGCATGGCATTCGGGCGTGAAATAAGATTGCCCTTTCTTTCACATACCCTGGTTGAGTTGTTGTTTAAAGCGCCTTCAGAAGTCAAAATGCAAAATGGTTTTGGAAAATACCTGCTGCGAAAATCCATGTCGCCACATTTGCCCGAAAGCATTGTATGGAGAAAAGGCAAAACGGGCTTTGAAGCGCCCCAGCAAGACTGGATGCAACTGCCCGTGATGAAAGAGCGTATTATTGAAAGCCGAAAAAAATTAATCAACGCCGGCATATTGAATAAAACCGTGTTCGATAAGCCCATCAGGGCGTTGCCTGCTTACGCCGCCGACAATTTCGACTGGCGCTATCTTATAGCTGCTAAAACAATGTTCTAAACTTTGTTCAGAATTATTTCGCGACCATAATAATGTCACCCCTTCGGGGTTTGGTTGCTCCTCTGTTTCGATTCTACCAAAATGTCACCCTTCGGGGTTTGGTTGTTCCTCTGTTTCGATTCTACCAAAATATCACCCCTTCGGGGTTTGGTTGTTCCTCTGTTTCGATTCTACCAAAATATCATCCCTTCGGGGTTTGGTTGTTCCTCTGTTTCGATTCTACCAAAATATCACCCCTTCGGGGTTTGGTTGTTCCTCTGTTTCGATTCTACCAAAATATCACCCCTTCGGGGTTTGGTTG
>Ga0163162_10001232_pt1 | contig 23940 bp, 17 predicted proteins | sample S55metaG_FD_115310 | JGI IMG/M metagenome (GOLD analysis project Ga0163162, IMG submission 115310) | Switchgrass rhizosphere microbial communities from Kellogg Biological Station, Michigan, USA - S5-5 metaG | ecosystem: Host-associated > Plants > Roots > Rhizosphere > Soil | place: USA... | reverse complement strand
TTTTCCTTTCCTTACTCATGAGGATTTCATAATTCACACAGCTTTTACAACCCGCCCAGAATGCTTCGTCCTGGGTGAGTTCCGAATAAGTTACGGGTTCATAGCCCAGGTCGGAATTGATCTTCATGACGGCCAGGCCGGTGGTGAGCCCGAACAGCTTCGCACCCGGATATAATTTCTGGCTCAGGTCAAAAATCTTTTTCTTGATATTTTTTGCCAGTCCGCTTTTTCGAAACGTAGGTGCTACGATCAGTCCGGAATTAGCGACATATTCGCCATGGCTCCAGGTTTCGATATAACAGAAACCGGCCCAGATTCCGTCTTCGGTAAAAGCGATCACCGCTTTTCCTTCCCGCATTTTTTCCTTAATATAATCTGGGCTCCGTTTGGCAATTCCGGTACCGCGGGCTTTGGCCGAGGATTCCATCTCATCACAGATAATTTGCGCAAAATCCTGATGAGAGGCGTTTGCGATCTGTATAATGAACTTTTGTTCTTGTTCCATTGAATGAATACGTGGGATAAATGAATGACAATGACGGGGTCATTGAATTTTACAGCCGGCTGATTACGGGCATAGGTCCTGACAACGGAAAACTATGGATGGGAATATCAACGTCGTACCCAAAAGGGAATGGGACGAACGGAAAAAATAACGCAAACGGGCGTTACAAAAAACCCACGCTTATTGAAGGCGTGCAATACCATTCCGGTGAGGATTGATATGGGTGAGTTTTTTTTCATTTCTTGAAAAAATGTGATGACTATTGTTGTTAACTGTACAAAGTAACAGCTTTTCTGGAATTTTTGCTATTATTTTTAAGAGAATACCGTTAAAATTTGAAGATTTGGAAACCTTGACGGTCAGCTTTCCCTGACAGAGACGGAATGCAGGGCAGCCGCCATTTCAGACAACAGGGATGGATCTTTTTCTATGGCGTTGCCGACTACGATTAGATCACCGCCCGCTTTGGCGTTGAGATAGACTTTTTCCGGGTTCTGGATGCCGCCTCCGATGATCAGGGGTATTTCGATACAGGCAGAGACCCGTTCGATCATTTCCGTTGAAATAGGCCTTCGGGCGCCGCTGCCGGCGTCCATATAAATCAGTTTCATGCCAAGCATTTCTCCAGCCATGGCCGTGCAGAGTGCGATTTCATTTTTGTCGGCCGGAATAGGAAGGGCATTGCTGATATAGGAAACGGTTGTCGGTGCGCCGCCATCTATAACCATATATCCGGTAGAAATGATTTCCAAACCGCTTTTACGAACCGCCGGTGCCGAGATCACATGCTGGCCAATTAATAATTCGGGGTTTCTTCCGGAAATCAGAGACAAATAAAGGAGCGCATCTGCAAAAGGGGAGACCTGTGAAGGAGTTCCCGGGAAAAGGATAATAGGGATTTTACATTGGGCTTTAATCTGCTGAACTACCTGATCCAGGTGATGGGTAATAACCAGGCTTCCCCCCACGAAGAGGTAATCGACCCGGGCATTTACAGCCAGTTCAACGAGAGCAGCAGTTTTTGTTTCATCTACTTTGTCAGGGTCGATAAGCAGGGCAAATGATTTACGCCTGGTTCTTTTTTTGAGCAGTAAAGAGGTATAGATCCCTTCCTTCATGTGGTTGATTACCTTACAAATGTGCGAAAACTTTCCCGCTTTCCGAAACGTTATACATGCAGGTGCAGGTAAACGATTATTTGTGTATCTCCAAAATTTTTAATGTGAACAAGAGCGAAAAATTTGTGCATAAATCAAATCAACTAATACAGGACTGCGATTCACGATTTATCAACCTATTTTTTCCACAGGTGTGGAAAATGAACAGGCGGAATATTGGAAATGAAAAAATACTTTCGATTCCTGCTTAACGATTTGTTAATAAGCTAACGATTTTCCTAACCACATAAAGCATTTCCCATTTATGGCCACTCATACGCAATCTGCGAACGGTTTGCAATTCAACCGGCGATATACCCGCGACGACATACCTGTTTTTGACCAGTTTGAATATGATTATCGCAGTTCCGTCATTCGTAATCCTTCGGGAGAGATTGTTTTTGAGATGACCAATGTGGAGGTACCAAAAGGTTGGAGCCAGATTGCTACTGATATCCTGGCCCAGAAATATTTTCGGAAAGCTGGTGTACCACTCAGCGACGGAACTCTGGGTCGCGAAACTTCTGTTAAACAGGTAGCACATAGAATGGCGAATTGCTGGAAAGCATGGGGTGTGCGATACGGTTATTTTACAACCGAAAGAGATGCGACTGTTTTTTATGAGGAGCTCGTTTATTCTATCCTCAACCAGGCCTGTGTTCCCAACAGTCCTCAGTGGTTTAATACAGGTTTGTATGAAAGCTATGGTATTACCGGAAAGCCACAGGGTCATTATTATGTTGATCAGCACGATGGCCTGTTGAAGAAATCTACCTCAGCTTATGAACGTCCGCAACCCCACGCCTGTTTCATATTAAGTGTCGAAGACGACCTGGTAAACGACGGCGGTATCATGGACCTGTGGGTACGTGAAGCGCGCATTTTCAAATACGGTTCCGGTGTAGGAACAAATTTTTCCAATGTACGGGGTGAAGGAGAAAAGCTCAGTGGCGGCGGCACTTCCAGCGGCCTGATGAGTTTCCTTAAAATCGGTGACCGCGCTGCCGGCGCCATCAAATCAGGCGGCACTACACGCCGTGCTGCTAAAATGGTTTGTTTGGATCTGGATCACCCAGAAATCATGGACTTCATCAACTGGAAGATGGAAGAAGAGAAAAAAGTGGCTGCACTGATCGCAGCTGGATACGCCAGTGATTATGAAGGAGAGGCATATAAAACAGTAAGTGGACAGAATTCAAATAATTCAGTCAGGATCCCGAATTCATTTTTTAAAAAACTGGAGAATGACGAGGACTGGGAATTAAAGGCGAGAAGTGATGGAAGGATCATGAAAAAGATTCCTGCCAAGGAAGTTTGGAACCAGATTTCGTACGCTGCATGGCGTTGTGCTGACCCGGGTACCCAATACGACACCACAATTAATGAGTGGCATACATGCCCTCAAGGTGGCCGTATCCGGGCATCCAACCCGTGCTCCGAGTACATGTTCCTGGATAACACAGCCTGCAACCTGGCTTCCGTGAACCTCCGGAGGTTCTATGACGAAGCCACGAACATCATTGACGTGGAAGGATTTGAGTACACTTGCCGGTTGTGGACCGCCGTACTTGAAATTTCCGTTTTGATGGCGCAATTCCCGTCCAAAGAGGTTGCTCAGTTATCTTATGATTACCGTACCCTGGGATTGGGATATGCCAATCTTGGCTCCATGCTTATGGTGATGGGCATTCCTTACGACAGCGAGGAAGCAAGAGGTATCGCAGGCGCAATCAGTGCAATCATGACGGGTATTTCTTACAAGACCAGCGCCGAAATCGCCAGGACAATGGGGCCATTTCCAAAATTTGAGGAAAACCGGGAAGCCATGCTTCGCGTAATGCGAAATCACCGGCTGGCAGCTTATGATGCCGATGAGTATGAAAATCTGGAAATCAAACCGCAGGGCATCAAGGCACAGTATTGCCCGGATTATTTGTTGAAATCTGCCACCAAGGCCTGGGATGATGCTGTTCAGCTCGGAGAAAAATATGGTTACCGGAATGCACAGTCAACAGTTATTGCTCCCACCGGAACAATTGGCCTGGTGATGGATTGCGACACAACTGGTGTAGAACCGGATTTCGCGCTCGTGAAATTTAAAAAACTTTCCGGCGGTGGTTACTTTAAAATCATCAACCAGTCCGTTCCCGCAGCCCTGAGAAATATGGGTTATCCGGAAAGGGAAATTGAATCTATCGTGAAATATGCTGTGGGAGCAGGCACTTTTGCAGGTGCACCGCATATCAATCACCAGACCCTTAGTGAACGAGGTTTTTTCGCAGAAGAAATCAAAAAGCTGGAGTCTGTCGTTGCATCTGCGTTCGAAATCGGATTCGTATTTAATGTATATAATCTTGGGGAAGAATGCCTGCAGCGCCTGGGATTCCAGGCAGAACAATATTATAATTTTGAATGGAACCTGCTCGAAGCCCTTGGATTCAGTGACGCTGAAATTGGTGAAGCCAATGATTATATATGCGGAACGATGACAATTGAAGGAGCTCCTAACCTGAAAAGAGAGCACCTGCCGGTTTTTGATTGCGCTAATAAGTGCGGTAAAATCGGCGAACGATTTATACACGCCCATGGTCATATCCGGATGATGAGTGCGTTGCAGCCTTTTATCAGCGGCGCCATTTCAAAAACCATCAATCTTCCGAATGAAGCGAGTATTGAAGAAATAGCAGATGCTTATCTTCTGAGCTGGAAACTGGCATTGAAAGCCTGTGCGCTGTATCGTGACGGGTCCAAGCTTTCTCAGCCTCTGAGCAATAAATCAGACAAAAAGAAGAAGTCCGACATAACGGAAGAAGTCAAACCGACTATTCCCAACGAGCCACAGGCTGCCATGGAACCTCATATCGTGGATATGAGCAAACTGACGGTACAGGAATTATTACTGGAAGTACAAAAAAGAGTTCAGGCCTCTCCGGATACCAAATTAAAACGTGAATTGGCGACGATCGTCGAACGTAGAACGCTTCCCCCCAAAAGACGTGGATTCACCCAAAAGGCAAAAATCAATGGACAGGTTATATTTCTCCGGACAGGTGAATATTCCGATGGTGCGTTGGGAGAAATCTTTATTGACATGGCTAAGGAAGGAGCAACCATGCGTAGTATGCTGAATTGTTTTGCTATTGCAATTTCCATCGGGCTTCAATACGGTGTTCCCCTTGAAGAATTTGTAGAAAAATTTGTATTCACCCGGTTTGAGCCATCTGGAATGGTGGATCATCCAAATATCAAGAGTACAACTTCTATTGTTGATTTTATTTTCCGATCTATGGCATATGAGTACCTGGGAAGAACAGACCTCGTACACGTGCTTGACAAACCGGAGGTGATGAATACAGGTACAGCAGACTGGGATCTGCCGGTAGCCGAACAGGAAAAAAAAACGCCTGAACTGAGTGAAGTGAGGATTCTGGCTAAACCTTCGGTTACACTGGCAAACCCGGCACAGGTAAAAGCAGGGGTAAAAAATTTAAATGCAGAATCCGGACTGAATGCAGTAAATGCAGCAGCTAAGAGCATGCAGAGTGATGCACCCGCCTGTAATACCTGCGGTCATATCACGATCCGTAGCGGAACCTGTTATAAATGTCTGAACTGCGGAAACAGCATGGGTTGCAGCTAGTTTCTTAAAGATACTTTGGACGGTTTTTACTAACCTAGATCCCCGCATTTCTATGCGGGGATATTTATTTTAAGCCTTACCGTCACCCATCATCTTTCGTCCTTTCTACTCTTCATTCCTTCGTCCCAATCCGGGAAAAATTCCCCCGGATTGGCAAGAAAATTGGACTAATTAATAGCAATTTAATCCTCTGCAAAACCGTTTATTGTTAACCTAAATGAAAACCATGAAAAAGATCCTTGCCCTTGCATTACTACTAACCCTGCTGTATTCCTGTAACCGTTCGATAACGCCTTATGAGGCGGCCAATAACCACTATAGTCGTTGCCGGAATATGAAATAAAATTCCTTTTTTCGATCTTTATCAATCATTGCGCTTCTTAGTACATTGTGAATCCAATGTACTGGTATGAAAAAGCTTTGGTTGATTTTTTATTTTCTGCCCATTCTGTTTGTGCAGGGTCAGCCTCTAAAACAGGGCGCCGTTGTATCCGGACCCATGCTGGGCGCCATTGAATTAAGATCAGCGATAGTCTGGCTACAGGTTTCTGCGGATATTAGTTCCGTCAGTGTGAATTATTGGAAAGACGGCAATCCGGAAAAATCCCGACAAAAAAACTATACCGGTGAACTCGGGAGGGAATTCAACCCGGTACAAATCGAAATCGACGGACTGGAAATCAATAGCCATTACAATTACCAGTTTATATTAAATCATGTCAGGTCTTCTGCAACTGGGTCCTTTAATACTGAGGATCTTTGGCAATGGCGCAAACCGGCGCCAGACTTCAGTTTCCTTACGGGCAGTTGTGCTTATTTCAACGAGCCCATATACGATCGTCCAGGGAAACCTTATGGAGGAGATTCAATTATTTTTGAAACTATGGCCAGGGATACTGCGGCCTTCACACTTTGGCTTGGAGATAACTGGTATACCCGGGAAGTTGACATCCAAAGTGCCTGGGGCCTTTGGTACCGGGCCTCACGCGACAGGTCTCAGGCTGTCCTTCAGCCACTGCTGAAGGCTATGCCGCAATATGCCATTTGGGATGATCATGATTTTGGTCCCGATAATTCGGGTAGTTCTTACGGATTTAAAAATGTTTCCCGGGAAATATTTATGAAATATTGGTGTAACCCGTACTACGGGCAAAATCAACAAGGGATATATTCTCAGGTTTCCTACAGTGACGTGGATTTATTTTTAACGGATGACAGGTATTTTCGCAGTGCTGATGAACTGGAAGACAGCATTGATGGAAAACCCAATCACGAAAAACATTTTTTTGGAGACAAACAGCTCAACTGGCTGGAAGATGCACTGATTCAGAGCCACGCGACATTCAAAATTATTGTTGTAGGAAGCCAGGTACTTAATCCATTGAGCACAGATGAAGGGTTATTTAAATACAGTTATGAATTCCACAAGCTGATGGAATTTTTAAACAGGACTAACATAAAAGGCGTTTTATTTTTAACCGGCGACCGCCATCATAGTGAAATCGTTAAAACAGAAAGACCGGGTAATTATGATTTATATGATATTACTATCTCACCGTTTACAAGCGGGGTTTCGAAAGTTAAGGGGGATGAAATCAATAATCCCTCCAGAGTGGCCGGCAGTCTGATTGAAGAGAGAAATTATGCAAAAATCGGGGTTGATGGAAAGAAAAGCGAACGGGTGTTGCACCTGAAGATAAAAGGAGTGACTGGAAAGAATTTATATGATTGGAGTATTTCCGAAAAACAATTAATGCGCTAAGCATGGTCATTCATTTTGTATATGAAAAAAAACAGGTGTTGAGCGCATTAAGACATCATTTTCTATCCAGGCCTGAAATAAAAATCCTGCTTGTGATTGTAAACCTTTTTACCATACTGAGTGCTGTGCTTTTTTATTTGCATAAAATACAGCCTATCTCATTTCTTTTATTTTCCTTATTGTGGTTCGTATTACTAATAACCTTCTGGACTATTCTTCCGCTTAGTGTATACAGGAGGTCATACACTTTCCAGGACAGGTTCAGTATGGATTTCAATGACCACGAAGTTGTTTTGAAGACGAGAAGAGGATCACATGCCTGGAACTGGACAGATTTCAGTTCTTTTCTGGAAACACCTTTTTTCTTTCATCTTTATTTTAACAGCCGGTCTTTTTTTCTGGTTCCCAAAAATGCGTTTACCGATTTAGAGATGCTACAGGAAACCAGGAATCTATTGAAGCGGAAGCTTTTAAAACCAAAGGCCTAGTAACCGTTAACCGTCAACGAAAAGCAGTTTAAATGATAAAAATGATTAGCGAACCCTGGCCCTGGTATGTATCAGGACCGGCCATTGCCTGCATTATGGGCATATTAATTTTTTCCGGAAAAACATTTGGCTTCTCCGCCAATCTTTCCAATATCTGCGCTATGCTCGGCGCGGGGAAATGGGTTCCTTATTTCAGATTTGACTGGAAAAAGCAGGGTTGGAATTTATTATTTTTAACCGGCTCTGTTTTGGGCGGATATATTGCGAGTCATTACCTACAATCCACAGAGGCAATTTCGCTTTCTCCTTCAACCATATCAGATTTAAGAAAATTGAATATTCCCTTCGATGGAGAGCTCGAACCGGGATCGATATTTAACTGGAGTTATTTATTTACAGTAAAAGGGTTAATCGTTTTCCTGGGGGGAGGATTTTTGATCGGATTCGGAACACGATATGCGGGCGGTTGCACTTCGGGACATGCGATCACCGGCCTTTCCAGTCTCCAGTTCCCCTCCCTGATCGCAGTGATTGGGTTTTTTATCGGCGGATTGCTGACTACGCACCTCCTATTCCCAATCATCTTTTAAATATCAGATCATGAAAGCAATAAAATATATCCTGACTGGAGTTCTTTTCGGCATTATCATGACGAAATCCGAAGCTGTTTCCTGGTACCGCATCCAGGAAATGTTTCGCTTTCAGTCCTTCTTTATGTATGGTATTATAGGTTCGGCCGTAATTACGGGAATGGTTATAGTTGCGGTAATAAAAAAATTTCGGTTCAATGACCTGAAAGGTCAGCCCATTCAATTCCATACAAAAGATAAACGCTGGAAGAAATACCTGGCTGGCGGAGCCATATTCGGTATGGGATGGGCCCTGACAGGTGCCTGTCCGGGGCCCATTTTCGTTCTGCTCGGGCTGGGCTATACGGTCATGATTATCGTAATCGCCGGAGCCCTGGTGGGAACATTTACCTACGGTCTGTTGCGGGACCGTCTCCCTCAATAATGATTATTGCTTATTAATTGCGGCAATCATACGGTCAGCTTCGGGTTGCTGGAAATTTGTCAGCCCTCCGTCACAGGTCAGTATATATGAAATGCCTTCTTTATAAACGTCTACCCGTTTAATAGTGTAATCTTTAAATTCTGCAACGTCGCCGTTATTTCCGGTTTTTAACGCGGATAAGCCCTGCTGGAAGTATTTCAGTTGTCCCAGATCACGGAATTTCAGGGTTTTGATAATTACAGAGTTATTATATTCCTGTGTTCTGAACTGAAGCACATAACAGGTGTCTGTAGGTTTTGTGATTCTTTGCAAACTGATGGGCCAGGTTCCCTGCCTGACATCGATAATATTTATGGTAGCCGAATTCACAATTTTGAATTGAGCCCTCATAGCGAGAGGTGATAGCAGGATTAACAATAAGAGCTTTTTCATGTGTGCAAAAATTGATTTAAGATGAATAATTAATTTTGATCAGAAATAAAACTATTTATAATGAAAATCATGCGATTGACCTGGGGTTCCTGAAAATTCGTTACTGCTCCGCCATAACTTAATATATACCAGGAATTTTCTTTTTTTGTGCCCACTTTCTTAATAGAATAATTCCGGTACTCTGCAACATCCCCGTTGGCACCCTTTTTCAATGTAATAAGTCCTTCCTTGAAATATTTCAACTGTTCCATGGTTTCCAAATCCAGGGTTTTGATCGCGACGCTGTTCATTGCAGACTGATCCCTGAATTGAAAAGCATAACAGGTATCTGTAAAGTAAATTACTCTTTGAAGGTTTATCGGCCAGGGCTCCAAACGCACAGCCATCAGGTCTACCGTGGGATAGAATGATTTCTTGAATAAAGACCCACTACTCATATGAAGGAAAAGGGGAATGAGAAGTAGTTGTTTCATAAGGAATTTTTGGCCTTACAAGATAAAAAAATTAAGCTCTCAGTGCAATGAAATGAATCTGTTACACTGAAAAACGAGTTCCGGAGAAAATTATTCTCCCATAAACAAAAATGATTGTTAAAAGGGCAATAAAATAAGTGTAACCACCTACAATAAATTTCCCAGTCCCTGTTTCGGAAAGTCAACTTACTGGTGGAAAACATTGTTTAAGGAATCTTCCCACGGTAGGACGGGACTTGACCGCATCCGCCAGTCATTCTAAAAGCTCTAATAAGGGCGTCTGTCAGAAATTGATCAGGATCATTATACGAATGGAGCAGGCTTTAGAGATCACCATGATATTCCGGTAAATTTACTTGCATGAAAAGGGCACCCTTTAGTGAAACAATGGCGGCTGGTAAATTCCCTCCCGGGCATAGCCGGTTTCAAAGCCTACTGGCTTCTTTTACATTCTTAAAAGATCCGATACAGGCTATAACAAAAAATATGTACCGTTTCAATGGTACTTATTCGGGATATCTCTTCGGCAACGGAAGATTTGTCATTACTGAGGATCCTGAATTCATTCAATATGTGCTCAGGGAAAATCATGTGAATTATCAAAAATCGGAATTAAGCACTAAGACAGCTGCCAGGTTATTTGGGAATGGATTGCTTTTTTCTAACGGGGAACCCTGGCGGAAACAAAGAAAGTTGATTCAACCGGCTTTTCATCATGGGAGAATGCAGGCTTTGAATGAGACTGTCGCCAAAACAATAAGAGAATTTTTCGTCGACTTTCCAACCGGAGAGGCGATTGAGGTTTATCCCCTCATGCGTAAGCTTTCATTTTCTATATTGATCCATTCTATTTTTGATATAACGCTTTCCAGTGCGACTATTACAGAACTAAGTGAGGGATTTACAGATTTACAGGATTTCCTTTTAAAGGATATTAATGAACCTTTAAGAAAGTTTTTATATCCGGTTAACCGGGCAAATCAGATAATACTCCAAAAATCGCGCAATATCAGGGCTATTCTCCAGAGAATTATAAAACATCGCAAATCCAGTAGTGAGTCTCATCATGACCTGCTGGATATGCTGTTGGTCAGCACCTATGAAGATACCGGAACCTTTATGGAAGAGGAACAGGTTATTGATGAGATTCTGGTTTTACTGTTTGCCGGTCACGAAACTACAGCCAATACACTTTCGTGGATCATGTATCTTATCGCGAAACATTCAGATGTGGCTGAGAAATTAAAGTGTTCAATTGATAGTATGAACATTTATGAAAGCCCTGGAGACGTTTACATAAACGCAGTCATTTCAGAAGGTATGCGTTTGTATCCTGCTGCCTGGATGACCGAAAGAGTTGCCTTAACCGATGATCAGTTCAAAGACTTTCGTATTCCCCGCGGAACGATAATTATCCCTTTTTTCTATGGTCTGCACAGGAATAAAGATCTTTGGAGCCACCCATCCGAATTCCAGCCGGAGCGTTTTATCTTACCGGATTCATCAGGTGCAAAAAAACATAAGTATTTCTTTCCCTTTGGAACCGGTCCCCGCATGTGTATGGGCAATCATTTTGCCATGATGGAGATGGCATATATTCTGCATACATTTTTATCCAATTTTGAAATATCCCCGGTCACGGAGGATCCCGCTATGTGGGCTCTGATCACCTTACGACCGCGGAAATTATTTCTTAACATTACTCAATCTGCATCAAGTTCCGCTGAATTAGCCTCAGTGAATTGAGGAGACGAGGAGACTGTACCATGTAAGTCAGATTGTCCCGGAAAAATTGTGAAAGTGAAAGTGGCCTCGCCAGGAATCGAACCTGGATCTGGAGCTTCGGAAACTCTTATACTATCCATTGTACGACGAGGCCCTATTTTATCAATCCGGGTACATTGCTGCTGAAGATTTTAACGGCAATAGCCAGCAATATTACGCCAAAAAATTTACGTATTGCAACCATTCCACCGGGACCTAAAATCCGCTCTATAAAATCAAGGGATTTCAAAACCGCAAATACAATCACCAGGTTTATCAGAATGGCAATCAACAGCATGCTTTCGTTGTAATTCGCCTTCAGGGAGATAATTGTTGTGAGGGTTCCGGATCCGGCAATCAGCGGAAATGCAATTGGTACAACCATGGAAGATTTTGCTTCCTTATCACTTTTGAAAAATTCGATACCCAGGATCATCTCCAGGCCCAGGATAAAAATGACAATTGATCCGGCTACGGCAAAGGAATGGGTTTCAACGCCAAGAACATGCAGGAAGGGCTCGCCCAGATATAGAAAAAGAATCATCAGACCGCCTGATATCAGGGTGGCCTTGACTTCCTGTATTCCCCCCATTTTTTTCTTCAGGGATAAAAGAAGGGGAATCGAACCGACGATATCTATTACTGCAAACAAGGTAAAGGTTACGGTCAGCAACTCATTAAATCCCGTTTGCATAGTTGTTTTTTAAGACAGGAAATTCGCGATCCGATGTAAAGATATTTGAATCTTACCAGAATGTTTATTGTACTATCATTTGTGTTCTCGCCGGGCTGATACCTGGTGACGTTGTGAAATTGAATTTCATTTTACCGGTTTTATCAAAACAATAAACCTGGCCGGATGAAACATAGTCTTTTGCATCACCCACATATACATCGCCAGTCACCGGATCTATATCCAGACCGTAAGGATTTATTATGGTCGTTCCGTCGGTAACAAAAGAAGGTCTGATTGCACTGAAATCATCCGGATTGAGAATACTAACATTGGCTGCTCCAAGATATCCGCCTGTGGTATATAGGGCGTTGTTGAAAAAACGAACAGTTCCAAAAGCACTGTCAGCCGATTTGACCACCGTTTTGCTGTTCGTATTTACTTTAACCAGCCGTGGTGTAACGGAACCGTAATTGCCTGTGCAGACTACAAAAATATTGCCGCCGTTATCTGTGGCGATACTTCCTGGATTTAAACCTACGGTAATCTTTCCTGTTTCTACAAGTATATTCAAAGGGATTATGGAAACAGTGGAATCGTATGTAGCGCTGAAGCCGCCAGTATTACTTACATATAAGTTATCTCCGGCAACGACCATTTGGGCCGGGTTAGATCCGACCTTTATGAATTTTGTAATTGTTAGCGTCGTTGTATCAATCACAGCCACGGTACCGTCAGTTGATGATACAAATACCTTTCCTTCTGCAGCCACTACATTCTCAGGTCCCCTGTTTACGCCAGCGTTTTTAAAATCTATGGTATCTATGAACATAGCTGTAAGCTTACTCGCTACGGCAACATATCCGGAATTATTCATTACGATATAAACTTTACCGCCATAGATAATAAAATCGCTTCCGGTATCCCCAAGTCCGAAACCGTTTACATTCCTAAAATAATCCGTAGTTTGTGTTCCTCCTGCTAAATCATAATAGGTAAGCATCGTATTGTTGTGTCCATAAATTCCCTGATCCAGCACATACACACCGGTCGTCACCTTAGGCGTAGCCGGTGGAGGGGTTTTATCTTTTGTACAAGAGTAAATGGTAAACACCAGTAAAATCACAAATAGGAATAAATTGTTTTTTTTCATTGCTACAGTTTTATAAGTTGTTAATTGTAATACTTATTTTATAAGACCTCCCGGCCATTGGATAATATTGAATCACATCGTATTGTTCGTTGAAAATATTGCTGACTTCCCCTTTGAGCGTTAGATTGATATCCCGGAATGAAAGAAGGCGGGAAACGAATAAGTCCTGCGTATTCCAGCCGGCTAACTGATTAGACGGATCGTTTTCTCCCAGCGTGTACCTTTTCCCGGAAAAAAGTATACTATATCCTGTACTCCAGTTTTTATAATATAAAACAGCCAGTGCTGATCCTGAATGAATGGGGGTGTAAGGCAATTCATTTTTATATTCGGCACTGGAAGCATCCGTTATATCCAATGCCTCCTGCCAGGTGTAAGCTAATCTCGCCGACCATTTTAGTGATGAGGTAATTCTTCCATTGGCCTGGCTGTTGAAATCGAGGCCTTTTATCTGAACTTTCCCTATATTTTGCATTGTCCATACAAAAAGGTTTTGTGATGGCACAGCGATAATTTTGTCTTTTATGGTATTATAATATCCATCTATGCTAATACTGATCTGACTCAGACTGGATTTCAAATTTTTCAAATAGGTAAGTCCCGCATCATACTGATTCGAATATTCAGGACGCAGTTTGGGATTAATATTACTGTTATAGGTATAATACAAATCATTGAAAGTGGGCATCCTAAAAATATCCTTATAAAAAAAGCGAAACAGGAAAGGACTTTCGGGTTTGGTTTTATAACCGATCGCAAAAGCCGGTGTGAATTTATTTTCGGCTACCGCAGGTGATCCCAATTCGGTTTTGTCATTGATATTTGTATTCAGCAGAGAGGCATTGATCTGCCAGTGGGACTTGTTGAATTGTATTACAAAAATGCTCCAGATGCTGATTCGCGTTGGTGCTGGAAATGGATTGATATTAGCAGACAGATGAGTGGAAGCCAGGTCGGTAGCAAGCGAAAAAGAAAAATAATTTCCGGCCCGTTGACTGACCGCAACGCTGCCATAAATTTCATTCTGGGTATACCGGTCATCCAGGCCACCGGCGTTATTAAGGAAGTTCGGATCCGTATACTTCGTATACATTGAACTGTATTTTGCAGATATCAACAATGAAGTAGCGGGATTGAATTTTTTAAGGTAACGGCTTTGAACAAAGAAGTCTTTGTCTTCAAGGCGTTGTTCTGATATATCATTGAAGTAAATTATACTTCCGGGCAGTCCCCTTTCCGAATAGTAACCCCAGATCTTGGTTTGTAAAACTGAACTGTCTGCAAACCGGTTTACCAAATTCAATTCGCCCTGGAATGCCTGGATGTCTGAATTTGACCTGTCTCTTTCCTGGGAGAACATGCCATTTACTACCTCATAAGGATAGTTGCCCCTGGCCCATGTGGCTTCAGCAGTGGCGCTGGCGACCATATTTTTATTCACCGGTAAATAGATGCCGGCATAAGGTCTCCATAAACCGAAAGAACCGACATTGGCCCCTGCCAGCCATTTGCTTTGAGTGAAGTTCGACGTGTTAAAAGTATTGCTGGTAAAAGAGAGAATGGAGGCAGACGAATATATTCTGGCCGGCATAGGTATCTGCTGTGGATTGGCCTGATCCAATTCAAGGCTTTGAACAAAGGTTGAGGAAAATTTGCTCAGGTCTATCTGACCGGCCTGGGCATCTGCAATGGTTATTCCATCGTACACCAGTCCTGTGTTCAGTCCTCCAAGGCTTCTGACGGAAATTGTTTTCAATCCGCCGACGCCCCCATAATCCTTTATTAAAACGCCGGAGAAATATTTGGAGGCACCTGCAATGGTTTCAGCATTGATTTGCTGCAGGGCTTCGCGATTTAATAATTGCACAGGAACGATTGCGGTAAATGGGTTTTGTTTTTTTTCAGCAGTAACATTCACCGGGCTTAGTGCTTTCGCACTATCGGACTTGTCCTGCGCGTACAAAACAACCCCAGGCTGGATAAACAGTACCAGCAAGGTGAAATAAAGCCGGCTCGCCTTGCAGCAGACAGGTATTTGAATATTTTGGCTAGTAGGCATCCTTTAAAACCGGATTTTTTAAAAAACCAGCATTGCAAAAGGATGGCGCCAGAGGGAATATAAACAGGAAAGCCGTATTTACTCCGCCTGCCTTTCACCCGAAAGCGTTGCGATTTAAAATTTGTATCTGGCAGGTCTTCTGGCTTGTTTCCTGTTTACTGCCTTCCCATCCTTCAGTTGAAGGACAGTGGCCGCAGTGTAAACGGTTCTATCGAACGAACGAAACTCACAGCTACGGGGATAGCGCCGGTATTACACCGGACTTCCCTTTTAACCCCGACACGCGGGGACCAGACCGGACAAAGTTAAAGCAGAGTCGGGAAGTTTACGGAGATTTTATTTTTTTACTTCTTTATTGAAATTGACTGATAATCCGATAAAATAGTTTGCGGTGGCTGCAGCATTATAATACCGGCCGCCGGCAGCATTAATATCATTCCCCAGGCTGTATTTTGCATTCAGGGCATTGTCCACTCCGGTAAAAACAGTCAGGTTAAATTTCTGTATGGTTGTTGAATAGCCGATTCTCCCACCGAGGAGCTGATAGGCTCCGGCATAGGATGTATTGGCATCATCCAGTGGTATTTTATCGCTATAAAAATAAGTGAGATGCAAAAAAATTCCGGGTTTGCTATTGAGATCCAGGCCACCTGTAAAAGTATTGTTAGCTACACCCGGAAGATGCTTGCCATCAAAGCTGGTATTATTTTTTTTGAAATCCCCATAGGTGAAATTATCCAAAGTATAAGACATCCACAATCGCGCACTGTTGATCGGTCCCGACGGGGACGGTAGTAGCTGGTATGACAACTGGGATTCAATTCCTTTTTGGGTTGATGATCCCGCATTAGTATAATAATCAGCGTTGCTGGAATCCTTTCGTACCACAATCGCCTGCTTCAATTCAAAATAAAATCCAATCACTTCCAGGTATAAGCGTTGATTTAAAAAACTTGATTTCAAGCCAGTTTCATAACTGATCCCGTTTTCGGGTTGAAGGTCGGTATTGATACTTTGAGTAGACGGCAGCACTTCGGAAACCGTAGGCGGTGAAAAACCTTTGGATACACTGGCATACAGTAAAAAATCAGATGTCAGTTTTTTGGAAATGACAAATCGGGGGGCAAACAGATTGCTGAATGTTTTATTTCTCGGCAGAGATCCGGGAACTGAAATCCGTCGGATACCAATGAAGGCTTCATTATAACTAATTCCGGCAGTAGCCTGCCATCCTTTACCGAAAAATACATCTGCCTGGGCAAAGATCGTATAAGTCCAGGTGTTGATATTGTCGTTAGTTTGCAGCGTGTCGGGGTTGCCGTTGCTGTTTCCATAATCCTGCGTCTGAAAAAAACCTTTCTGCGCCTCGGCTCCAAAACTTCCATGCAAAATATCCGTTGTATAATTAAAAATTGTTCTTCCACCGAAATGCGGTTCACTCCGCAATTCATAATTCCTGAATGTTGGATTTGTGTAATTCGTGTAAGCGCCGTAAAAATTTGTCGTGTTTTGAAAAACTGTACTGAATCGTGCTGTATTTGTAATGGCAGCCATAAAAGTTTTCTGGTAGATGGCGGCCTGTGCTTGATCTGCGGACGGTGTAGCGCCAACGGCTGGACGGGATTGCTTTGGATTCGCATTATATTCGGAAAGTGTTAAGGCGCCGGGTGTCTGATAATACAGGTCGCCATAAAAAGCATATGTGCTTAGTGTTTGACGTTCGTTGTTTTTTAACATAGACTCCCAGGTAATGATATCCCTGCGGAGGTTTGTGTGGTTGCGGTATCCATCAGAAGTCTGGTGAGAGTAATTAATGATATTACCTCCATTCTGATCGCCAAGCCGTACTTGTGCATTAATCGTATTGCTGTTGAAAGAACCATAACTGTATTCTGCAGTGAATCCGGACTGCCAGATATTCGGTCGCGATTGGATGAGAAGAGCTCCTCCTGTTGCCGCACCATAAAGACTTCCCGCTGGTCCTTTGATTAACTCCAGAGAGTACATGTCAAAAGGTGCGAGCTGGGTCATATAGGTATTGCCGCCTGGGTCCGTAAATGGGATTCCATCCAGATACACTTTTACATTTCTTACTCCGAAAGGAGAACGCAAAGTACTTCCCCGGAAACTTATTCTGTAACTGCCGGGAGATCTTTCCTCCATCCGCACACCCGGTATACTATTCATGGCCGGTACAATACTCATCTTATTATAACGGTTCCATTCCGCGCTCGTGATAACGCCTACCGCAACCGGAACTTCTGAAAGGCGACGGTTTTGTTCATAAGCGTGGACTACTACTTCCTGTAATAATTTGCCGTCGATCGAATCAGCAATACTGGTGAACCGGGAACTGTCTTGTCCGCGCGCCATTCCAGAAATCAGCAAAAGGAGAGGCCCGCAGATAAATTTTTTCATTTAAGGAGTTTATTCCGCACCAAAAGTAGAAAAGAATATTTCATTATCTTGACCTCACGATAGATTGTTTCTCCAGAGGTATTTGACTAAACAGCAATATGGGAAAAAATGTAAAGCTGGGCGTATTTGATTGCACGATGATTGTGGTAAGCCTGGTGATTGGTATGGGTATTTTCCGGACGCCTGTGAATGTGGCCCAGGCCCAGCATGTGCCTGATAAGTTTTTATATTTCCTTACCTGGATAATTGGTGGTTTTGTTGCCCTGTGTGGTGCGCTGACTTATGCGGAAATCGGATCCCGTCTTCCTGTGATGGGCGGATACTACAAAATTTTTTCCTATGGATATCATCCGTCCATTGCCTTTGCAATCAATTGTATTATCCTGATTTCAAATGCTGCCTCGCTGGCCGGTGTGTCGCTCATAGGAGCGGAATATATTTCCGGCGTGCTATTCCCCTCGGTAACTGATTTTGGGGAATTACAGGTACGGGAAATCGCGATCTCCCTTTTTTCCATTATTCTTTTTTATGGAGTAAATCTGCTTGGACTTAAAATGAGTTCACGCACGCAAAATGTTTTAACGGTTATTAAAATTTCATTAATTATACTTTTGATTACGCCATTATTTTTTGCGGAAAGCTCTTCCGCGGTATCATTACATAACCCGGCTTTCCCCGGATGGATCGCCTACCTAAAGGGATTTGGTATTGGGCTTGTTGCCGTTTCCTTTACCTATGGTGGCTATCAGCAGACCATTAATTTTGGTTCCGATATCGAAAAGCCCGGTCGAAATATTCCCAGGGCAATTTTCATGGGCATATTTATTATTATTGTTCTGTACCTGAGTATTAACTATGCCTATATACGCGTGATTGGCCTGGACCAGCTTAGAAATACCAGAGGAATCGCATCTGTAATGGCGACCCATGTTTTCGGAGCGGCGGCTGGCAAAATCCTATCCGTGTTGCTTTTTCTGTCTGTACTTGCTTATGTGAATGTTCTGCTGTTGAGTAACCCTCGCGTGATGGTGGCAATGGCCGAAGATGGAGTCCTGCCGGGTATATTTTCCAGGCGGAATGTTTCAAACGGTGTATTGTTTACCTCCCTTACTGCATTCGCTTCAGCCTGCGTGCTGGTTGTTTTTTGGTTGAAAGCTTTTGACAAAATCCTGAGCTTTACCATTTTCCTCGATTGCTTTGGAATGGCTTTATCTGCAGGCACCATATTCAAATTAAGGAAACAAGAAGTATTTCCTAAGGGTCAGGAATTTTACCGGATGAAATTATATCCATTACTTCCGGTTATTTTTATCGCTGCTTATTCCTTTGTTGCCATTAGCATCGCGATCGATACTCCATGGACGGCAATCACCGCACTGACAGTGATGGCGGTCTTTATGTTAATTTACTTTTTAAGCCGGAAGTTGAAGGCCTGACTCTGCACTCTCCATCACATCCCGATTTTTGATCTGCAATAGCAGATCATCCTTTCACCGCCAGTAAACAAAAATTATTTGGACTTGAATCCAGGCTTACGATTCCGGATTTTTTGACCCCGAAAAACTACACCAAGAGGGTATTTTTTTTGCCCTGAGCTTCTTGTTATTTTGTTACAAATGGGATTTTCCAAAACCCATGCGTGCTGCAAAAAGGAGGAATCATAAAATTTATTTATTCACTTAAAAAAATTTCAAAAATGAAAAATGTTTGGAACGAAGAATTTATCCAGGGATTGGAGGAGTTATCATGTGAGGAATCGGCCCGCATTATCGGAGGGGAGAGTTTGTGGTATTGGATCGGATATGGTATCGGTACTGTTTCCCGTTTGATATAATAGGCCTCGGGAAGAGTCTGATGTCCTGAGAACAATGAATGCAGTATTGGGCCAGCCCCCGACAAATTGAACACTAATAAGACTTCGAAAGAAGTCTTTTTTATATATAGGTATGATTTTAAATGATACAGAAATAAGAAATACTGTTTCCTGGTGGCTGCCCCGAATGCGGAACACTGGATTTATTATTTATTGGCTCGCGATTTTTTTATTCCTGACCGGGTTCGCATCGCTTTTTTTTATTCATGTGGATATTTCTGTGCATGCGAACGGATTAATCCGGCCGGCAGATGAAATAACTATGATCAAGTCACCGGTTTCTGGCGTGATCGATACCATTTATTTTAAAGAAGGTGATTTGGTCAGAAAAAATAGTATTCTGTTAAAACTTAGGGATCCGGTACTACTTAAAAAACGGCGTTCAAATGATATGGAAATTTTTCAATGTCGGAATTTTATTCGGGACATCGAATCGCTTGTCTCGGCAGATCAGATTACTGAGGAAAGAGTTTCCTTATTGGAAACGCCCCTCTACAGGCAGGAAGCCCGGAGATTTATTTCCAGGTCAGGTGAACAGGCTATTCTGCTATCAAAGGCTATTTATGAAACCCAATTGAATGAAACACTGGCAAAGAGCCGGGTGATCTCAGCAAGCGATTTATACGAAATCAGGGTACAACAGAAAAAAACACTTTCTGCCGTCGAAAGCTTCCGACACGAGCAGTTTGCGGAATGGCAGTCAGACCTGGTAAGATATAAAGCGGAACTCAAGCAGTGCTATTCCATTCAGGAAGAGTTGAAACAGGTTAACGAAATGAATCAGATTCGCGCAACAGTTACCGGCAGGATTCAGGAGTTGAATGGACTCTATCCGGGTAATTCGGTGCAGGCGGGTGATCAGATTTGTTCCCTCAGTCCGGATGGACAATTATTAGGGGAATGCTATGTTTCAACAAGAGATATCGGTTTTCTCAAAACCGGGCAATCACTTACATTTCAGGTGGATGCCCTCAATTACAATTATTTCGGCAACGGTACGGGGAAAATCTATTCTATAGGTAACGATTATATATTGGCAGATAAAGCACCGGTATACAAAGTAAAATGTCTGCTGAATGAAAGAATATTAAAACTTCCTAACGGGTATGCCGGCGAATTAAAAAAGGGAATGGGTTTTCAGGCAAGAATTATCATTTGCACCCGAACACTATGGCAATTATTATATGACGGAATGGATGACTGGCTAGATCCGATTCATCAACCTGGCTTAAATAATCAATGACCAGATGAAAAAATCCGTTCTGGTGAAACAGCGGGACATAACTGATTGCGGAGCTGCCTGCCTGGTTTCAGTTGCTGCTTATTTTGGACTTTATATTCCTGTGACCAGAGTACGTCTTTATGCGGGTACCGATACACAGGGAACCAGTCTGCAGGGACTTATAACCGCGGCTGAACGCTTGCATTTTCAGGTCAGGGGAGCTAAAGCCGGCGGGATTCTTCTGTCAGGAATTCCGGTTCCGACAATATTTCATCAGGTGCTTGAAAACGGGTTACAGCATTTTGTAGTGGTCTATAAAATTACAAAAAAGAGAGTCCGTTTTATGGACCCGATGACCGGCAAATTGATTTACCAGCCCGTTAATGATTTCAAAAAGAACTGGAGCGGTGTGATCTTGTTATTGATGCCATCAGACCAGTTTCAAGAGGGCGATGAAAAGAAATCTGTGTATTTAAGATTCTGGCAATTGGTGAAACCCCATCGTGCGATGTTGTTACAGGCTTTTGCGGGAGCTATTATATACACAATACTTGGGTTATCCACTTCTATCTATGTACAGAAAATATTAGATTTCGTACTTCCGGACTCAAATAAGCAACTGCTCAATTTACTAAGCGTTCTGATGATCCTGCTTCTTTGTTTCCAGGTTATCACTGGTTATTTCAAATCGATCATCGCTTTGCGGACTGGTCAACAGATCGACAGCTGGCTTATCCTTGGTTATTTCAGACATCTGTTTCAATTACCGCAGCGATTTTTTGACAGTATGCGTGTCGGGGAAATCGTCAGCCGTGTCAATGATGCCCTTCGGATCCGTGTTTTTATAAATGATGTGGCACTTAATGTGATTGTGCATACTCTTACCATTATATTTTGCATGATGGCAATGTTCATTTACTATTGGAAACTTGCCATGGTAATGTTAATGGCCATTCCTATTTACGGTAGCATTTATATTATCATCAATAAAGTGAATGCCAAATGGCAGAGAAAAATAATGGAAAATGGTTCAGCCCTTGAAAGTCAGCTGGTGGAAACTGTTAAGTCAATCTGTACGATCCGGCGATATGCGTCAGAAGATCATTTTAACCTGAAAACAGAAAACAGGTTTATTCCTCTTATGCACGCAATTTTTACCAGTAGCCGAAACGGCCTTATTCTTTCGAATTCAACCGAGTGGATTAGCGGTCTGTTGATTATAATTGTTTTATGGACCGGTAGTAATCTTGTGATGGAACGTATACTTTCTCCCGGAGAGCTCCTATCGTTTTATACGCTGAGTGCATTTTTTACATCACCCGTCCAGGCAATAATCAGCGCCAACAGGCCGATGCAGGATGCGCTGGTCGCCGCTGACCGGCTGTTCGAAATCATCGATCTGGAATCGGAAAAAGGCAAAGAGGGTAGAAATAAGGTTGACCGCTTTCCTGAAGGAGATCTGGTATTTAGCAATGTGCATTTCAGTTATGCCCCGGGTAGTCCTGTATTCAATGGTTTACAATTAAGGATTCGCCAAAATGAAATGACTGCCATTATCGGAATCAGCGGATGCGGTAAATCAACCCTCCTTTCTCTTGTGCAAAGACTTTATCCTCTTAATGCCGGAAATATCCTGATCGGCCAGCTCGACATACAGGATATCTCTACAGATGTGCTAAGAAACAGGATCGGAGTGGTTACCCAACAAACTGACCTTTTCCTGGGAGATATTATTTCGAACATTGCTTTGGGCGAACCGGAACCAAACCTGGAAATGGTTTTCGAAATTTGTAGCAGGCTAGGTCTCCATGAATTTATTGATCAGCAGCCTCTCCGTTATCAAACTGTCATCCGGGAACAGGGTATAAATCTTTCCGGCGGTCAGAAACAAAGATTGGGAATCGCCCGGGCTCTTTACCGGGATCCCGAGATATTAATCCTCGACGAGGTGACTTCTGCCCTGGATCCCGAAAGCGAAAGAAAAGTGCTGGACACACTCCAATGGTTTTACCGCCGGGGGAAAATGATACTTGTCATAGCTCACCGACTCTCGACCATTTGCCACTGCAAATCTGTCATTTTATTGAAGCCAGGCGGACAATCTGTTGCCGGAACTCATGAAAAACTTCTTATGGAAAATAAGGAATACGCCTTCTGGTGGGGTCAAAACAATCTTTAATTTCCCTGTAACCTGCTGACGATCCTGCCCGTCACAATATAAATTAATTAAGTTCTTTGATCTGTGTTAAGGCGGCCGCAGACAATTTTAAATTCAGGATACAGCCGGATTCAGTATTTTCAAATCCAATAATTCAAATATGAAGGATGAATTCGACCTTTCTTATATAATAAACGAATTGGGAGAGGAGCGTTCGAATTACTATAATGCCATAGCACCACCGATAATACAAACCAGCAATTTTCGCGTTAACACCGTAGAAGAACTCAAACAGCTGTTTAAAGACGAGTATACCGGATATTTATACAGCAGAGGCCTTAATCCTACAGTTGACATCCTTAGAAAAAAGCTGGCGGCATTGGACGAAGCAGAGGATTGCCTTGTTTTCAACAGCGGAGCTGCGGCAGCTTTTGCGGCCGTTCTTGCGAATGTGAATCAGGGGGATCATATCCTTTCTGTGAAGAACCCTTACACCTGGGTAAAGCGCATGTTTGACTTTATTTTTTCCAGGTATGGTGTTGAAACTACATATATCGAGGGAACAGAAATCGCACAGTTTGAAAATGCAAGAAAGCCAAACAGCCGTTTTATCTATCTGGAAAGCCCTAATTCATGGAATTATGCTCTCCAGGATATGGCAGCTGTGGCTTCATTCGCCAAAAGGCACCAGATGATCACCCTAATGGATAATTCTTATTGCACCCCGATTTATCAGAAACCCGTTCCAATGGGCATTGACATCAGCATGCAGACGGCTACTAAATATATTGGGGGACATAGTGATACTCTGGGAGGTATTCTGACTGGCAGTCGTGTTATGATGAAAAAAATATTTGATTGTGAATACCTGGCTGTGGGGAGTGGTATACAGCCATTCAACGCCTGGCTGCTCATGCGTGGGCTCCGTACACTGGATTTACGCCTGGAACGGATTACAGCCACAACCCAAACCGTACTAGCTTACTTAAAGAAGCATCCCCTGGTGGATTCGGTTCTTTTCCCATTCGATGAATCCTTCCCCCAATACGAGCTGGCGAAAAGACAGATGAAAAACGCCTGTGGGCTAATAAGTTTTTTTGTAAAAGCAACGAAAAGGCAGGAAATAGTTCGTTTTTGTGAAAACTTAAA